>Ga0302140_10001653_pt1 | contig 29181 bp, 27 predicted proteins | sample I_Bog_E1_1_FD_202095 | JGI IMG/M metagenome (GOLD analysis project Ga0302140, IMG submission 202095) | Peat permafrost microbial communities from Stordalen Mire near Abisko, Sweden - I_Bog_E1_1 | ecosystem: Environmental > Terrestrial > Soil > Wetlands > Peat | place: Sweden: Abisko, Stordalen... | reverse complement strand
GCGTCTTGCTTCTTTTTCCTTTGTCCTCCGCCAGCGCGGGCTTGCGCGCCGCATCCTGAAACACCACCACGTAAAAGCGCTCCTGCGCTGTGGGTCCGCGCAAAGGCACCACCTCAAGGTTGATCTCCCGTGCACCGGCTTCCGATTGAATCTGCACTCCTTCCTTCCGCACCGTTGCATTGGTTTTCTTGGCGGCGTCAAGGGCCGCGCGCAGGTCCACCAGCAGGCCTTCCCGCGCCATTCTTGCCACGCTAAAGCTGGGTTGCCCGGCCGGCGGCTCCAGGTAGGCTCCCGTCTTGCCCTGAAACTGCACAATCTCCATTTGATCGTTCACCACAACGCTGGCGGGAACGAACCGGTTCACCAGCAGATGCTCCACTTCCCGCTCCACCGAAAAAGCGGGCAGCAAGCCCCGCGCGAGCTTCGCATCTCCCGCACGAACCGGCAAATAATCGGCGTTCGCAAAGTAAGTCGTCAGACGCGCCGTGGTCTTTCTCTTCTGGTAAATTTTGTCCTTCTTGTCGACCAGCCCGAAGTGGTCGGAAAACCCGCCCAAGCTTTCTGACGCTCCCAGCATCAGGTAGCCGCCAGCCTTCAGTGAGTAATGCAGCGAGGGGATAACCCGCCGCTGCAAAACCGGCCCTAAATAGATCAGCAGATTGCGGCAGCTCACCAGATCCAGGTTCGAAAAAGGTGGATCCTTCACCAGGTTCTGCTTGGCGAAGATGCACATATCCCGGACCGACTTGTTGATTTGAAACCCTCCATCCGACCGTATGAAGAACCTCTTCAGGCGCTCCGCCGAGATCTCCGATACCGCTGCCTCGGAGTACACGCCGACGCGGGCGCGGTCGAGCGCTGTATCGCTGATGTCGGTGGCGAAGATCTGGATCGCGGTAGCGGCCTGCGAAATATTCCGGCTGTGCACCCACATGTATTCCAGCAGCGTGATCGCGATCGAATACGCCTCTTCGCCGGTGGAGCAGCCCGCCACCCAAACCCGTATCGGATTATCCGGCTTGCGGCCCTCGAACAGCTTCGGATAAACATGCTTGCGCAATGCCACAAACGCTTCCGATTCCCGGAAGAATCCCGTGACGTGGATCAGCAGGTCGCGGTAAAGCTCCTCCAGTTCTTCCGGCCTCCTGCCAATGAAACGCAGATACTCTTTCAGCGTTTCCACCTTGTGTACCACCATCCGCCGCCGGATTCGCCGGTGCAGCGTGGTGTGCTTATAGTTTGTGAAATCCACTCCGCTCGATTCCCGCAGAAGCCCGAACAGCACGTTCAGATCGCTTCCAACCATTCCCTGAAACCCTTCCGTCCCCGGCTCCACAACCCGCGCCACGTAAGGATGCTGGCTGATTCCGCCCAGCTCCCGCGCAATGTCCTTGGGTGACAGAATGAAGTCGATGCAACCTGCGTTCACCGCATTGCGCGGCATGCTGTCGTATTTCGCCGACTCCTCATCCTGGGCAAACGTGATGCCTCCTGCCGCCTTGATGGCCCGGCATCCCTCGGTGCCGTCCGATGCTGTACCGGACAGGATGACCCCAATCGCCTGTTGCCCCACACCTTCTGCCAACGAACGAAAAAAATCGTTGATTGGCATGTGTTGCCCGCGGGTCAGCACTCGCGAACCCAGATGCAGCATTCCATTCTTGATCGTCAGGCTCGTGTTGGCGGGAATCACGTAGGCATGGTCGGGCTGAACGATCACGCCCTGTGTCACTTCAGTGAGGGGAATTTTGGTTGTTCTCGAGAGGATTTCCTGCAACGCGCTGCCATGCTTGGGATCGAGATGCTGCACCAGCACGAAGGCCATGCCGGTCTTTTCCGGCAGGTAGCGCAACAGTTCGGAGAACGCTTCCAGCCCGCCCGCCGACGCCCCAATCCCTACGATGGGGAAAAATCCCGGCGACGGCTTGGCGTCATTTTCTGTGGCGGCCTTGCGACGTGGTTTGACCTGCTTGCGCGCAGAACTCTTCATGAAGCTCCTCCCAGAAAACAGAAAAATCCCAAGGAGCCGAGGGCTCGTGAATCGACTTCCCCTCTGTCGCATGGCAACGGCCCTAAAGGGCCACGTCGCGTCCGCAAGAAGATTCGAGCGAATTCTAGTCCGCCACCGTCGGCAGGTCAATGAATACCGCGAAGAAAAGCGGGGCAGCGAGAGAACCTTCCCAAAATGGTCCGGTGGCTGCCCCAGTACAAAAGGGAAATGTATCGAGAACGCGGGTGGAGCAGGCCTTCGTGGCCTGCGTCAACATGTGCCAAAGATTCGCTGGCTTTAGCCCCTGAGGTACCCTGCCGGATTGATGCGCTGAGGCAAGGTCGCAGCCAGGAAAAAATTCTGGGGTGGGAAACGGGAATCGAACCCGCAACCGTCGGAGCCACAGTCCGGTGCTCTGCCAGTTGAGCTATTCCCACCGCCGCTTCGATTATAGCAACTGCGCTGACCCGGTGTCAGAAACTGAAGACCGCTTCGCGCGCGTAATTCCGAAAACGGGCCGCCAGATTATGGCGTGACCTCAAATACGGTTCCGCCGTTCCCACCCGGACGGACGGTTCGCGTTGACCTCGAAAACCGGCGCATGCAACACCGTGGAAGAGCGGCGCTTGCGTTGACTTCGAAAACCGGCGCATGCAATACCGTGGAAGAGCGGCGCTTTCAGCGCCGCGTAAAGCCTCTAAAATCCAACAGGGCTTTAGCCCCCGATCGTCGGGCCGAGTGTTGGCAATGTGTTTTTCCGCAGCCTATCTTTAGTCGCTATAGGATTTTCTTTTCCACGCTAATTTGTCCGCGCGCGAAAATCAGAGTAAACTGCTCGCCGTTTTCCAGAGTGAAGAAAATCCAATGCGAAACATTCAACTGAGAAGCATCCCGATCGCAAGAAAACGATTGCCGCTTCGAGCCGCCCTGTTGACCGCCCTCGCATTCGCGGCGCTTCATCCCCAGGCCCGCTCTCAGGAAACGCCGAAATCGTCCAAGCCTGCAAAAGAGCCGAAGTTGATTCTCGAAGTCACCCAAAGCTCCTTCGCCGTATGGCGCACACCTCAGTCGACGGAGCCGAGAACGTGGCTGAAAATTTTCTCCGATAGAACCGCCGAAGTGCATCCTTACTCTGGGGACGTCAAGAAAATGACGTTGACCCCGGAACAGTTTGAGCAAATCCGGTCGTTCCTGGACCAGCCAGAGTTGATCGCTCTGAAAGACCTCGACTGGGGCTATGGCGGATCCGATTACGTATCCAGGACGGCCATCACGCTGCACCACCGCGACCAGCAACAGAAAATCACCTTCAGCAACTTCTATCCCCGCAGCGGTTACCCGCAGTGGCCGGGAACCTGTCCGAGAATCGTCGTGAAACTACAGTGCACGGTTGAAATTTTGACAGCTGAACCCGACGACAAAAATAACCATTGGCACGAAGACTGCGCAGACATTCTCGCCAAATAAGCCCGGCTGTGGCTCCACAATTCCCATATTGCAACGCGCAACGACCTGCCGGCCTGCCCTGTGGAAAACTTTCTCTTTTTATGTGACGGACAACCTTTACTTGGATTTTGCTTTCTCCTACTCTGGAAACGTTGGCCAGGATGTTTTGCCGCGCAGTTCCGGACACCTCGCGGCCCTGCCCTCATCCCACTGGCGATGCGACGCAGGACATCTGATGCGGGCACTTGGTTAGGCTTCCCTGGAAAGCCCAGGGCTGGCGCCCGTGGTGGGAGTGATCACTCCTCAGCTAAAAATCGGCTCCACCAGGAACCGACCATGTAAGTCACAGTGGAAAACGGCAGTAAAAAGAAGGAGGACGAAAAAACATTAAGAATCTCAGGAATTAAGTCAACAGATCGGGATGGTGACGGCGACTCCTGGGGCTGAGGTGTGAGCTGAGGTGTGAGCTGAGTTGGGTGCTGCGCTTCGGGCTGCGTCGCGGAAATGAGAAGTCCTTCGCTCACAGAATCCTTTTGGGGGAGGAGTGTAGATTTTCGTGCTCTCCGGGCCGGTTGGCGGAAGCCGGAAGCCGGTATTCGCCTATCCTCGCCCGACGCCCACGTACTCAAACCCCATAGCGCGCATCCGCGCCGCATCAAGCAGATTTTTTGTATCGACGATCACCGGTTTCTTGAGCAGATGTTTGATCCGGTCAAAATCAAGCACGCGGAACTCAGGCCAGCCTGTACCAACCACCAGCGCATCCATTCCTTCGGCAGCCGCGTAAGCCGATTCGCAATAACGCACCGAACCATTGAGCCGCAACTTCGCCTCATCCAAAGCAACGGGATCGTAAGCCCTCACGCGCGCGCCCTTGGCAACCAGGGATTCTACCAACCGCATCGCCGACGAGCCAGCGACTGAATTCGTGTTCGGCTTGAACGCCAGCCCAAGAATTCCCACGTCTTTGTTCTCGACTGAATTCAAAGCCAGCGCGATTTTGTCGACCAGTCGATCGGCGAGCGTATGGTTAACGTCGCGCGCCGCGCTCAACACTTTCAGCGAAACCCCGTTCGCCTGAGCCAACTGCGCCAGCGAATCCATGTCCGACTCGGCAAACACGCCGCCCATGCCCGCTCCCGGTTGCAAGCAGCGCGGAGCAATCTTCTTATCGAGACCGAGAGCCAAAGCTAAGCTGACTGCATCTGCGCCTACGCGCTCGCACAGCGCCGCAACTTCGTTGATGAAGGAAATCTTCGTCGCCACAAACGCCGTCGCCGATTCGCGCACGAGTTCCGCGGTCGATTGATTGGTCACAATCACGGGAACTCCGCGCATCACCAGCGGATGAAAAATCTGTTTGAGAATTTGCACCGCTTCGTTCGAGGTCGACCCCAGAATCAATCGGTCAGGCCAGTTGAAGTCTTCTACGGCGCAACCGTCGGTGAAGAACATGGGCTGCGAAACGATCGTTCCATGCAGGCCCGCATCTTTCAAAGATTTCTCAAGCGCGCCAGCAGTGCCCACAGAAACCGGTGTGACAATCGTCAGAATCGGAGGCTTGGTCGCCAGCCGCGCGATCCGCATCACTACATCGGTCAGGTTGTCGGCGTTATCTTCCGCCAGAAAAATGACTTGCGTCTTGCGCGCAAACGATTCGATGTCGGTGGAATATGCGAGGCGCCCCGCGCGAACGTTGCGCCGGATGATCTCTTTCAGATTCTTCTCGTGGAAAGGAATATTTCCCTGAGCCATCTCGACCATGCGAGTGCGGTCGGGATGACAACATGAAACGGGAGTGCCAAAATCTGCCAGACATGCCGAAATCACTGTTCCCAGATAACCCGAACCGTAGACCCCGATCTGCATGCTGTGCCCTCCGGCTGGTGCTGCAATCCGCGCCTGAAACGGCTACCGGCGCGGGATTCAACCCATTCCCTCTCTTCTGTTTACAGGGCGGCAACGGCCTGCGCAACGCACGGGAGGGAAATGTACCAGGGGCCATGCGGAGTAGGCAGGAGTAACGTAACGGGCAGGTAACACGGCGAAGTTACTGTGAAATAAACATATGAGTGTTATGCCGAGCGGAAAACGAGGGATCCTGTTGTTGGCCCGCGCAATCGATATCTACGGCGCAGGCAAGAACCAAGATCCCTCGCTTCGCTCGGGATGACAGAGTATTTCGAGATGTGAGGGTGTCTCGGGATGTCAGACTGGTCCGGGACACCGATCGCGCGCCTAGAAACCTACGATCGCCTCCGACACGGTTGGGGTCCAATGCACGATCTTGTCCACGCTGGTGAGCTTCAATACCTGTTCGATGTGCTTATTGGCGCCGGCTAGCCGCAACTCTCCGCCGGCCTGCTTGGCTTGGCCGGCCGACATGACGATGATTCCAATTCCAGTGCTGTCGATGTGGGTCACGCCGCTCAAGTCGAAGATAATCTTCTTCTGCAGCTTCTCGCGGACTAGGCTGTCGGTGGCCCATTCCAGCTGCTTGCATTCCCTGCCAATGGTGATTCTTCCCGTGATTTCCAGGACGACGATGTCCGGCGGCAACTGCTTGGTCTGAATCTCGAGCATAAGCCAAGGTCCTTTCTTATTTTCTTCTTCTCTCTTTCGATCTTCTCTTATCGGAAACCGCTGAACATGACCACGTCAGTATCGTTATAGCGGGCACGAGTGACCGCGAACTTCTTGCCGTCGCGTGACCACGCGTAGGTAACCAAGGCCGAGGGCTCGGAGTCGAAGTGGGTCAACTGAACGGGTGCGCCGCCAGCCAGCGGCTGCATGTACACATTCTGCGTGTTGCCGGTCGTATTGTGCACGAAGGTCAACGCCCGGCCATCAGGCGTCCAGCCGAGGTACTGCCGCGCGTAGGCCGAAGGGACTTCGATCTCCTGCACCGACGGGCCGCCTTCCAGCTTTTGCACCACGAATTTCGACTTCGCGCTGGCACCCTGTCCGTCGATCCTGACATAGGCGACCATTTGGCCGTCCGGGGAAACCGCTGCCTCACGCACCTGTCCCTTGGCAAGTTCCACCGGCTCGCCGCCGTCCGTTGAAACCTTGTAGATGTGAAACAGGTTGTCGCTGAGAGCAGGTCCCGCATAGAGCATCCATTTTCCGTCGGGAGTGCAGGAGCCAACCTCCTCGTCTTTACCAAACGTGAGCTGCTTCGTTTCTCCGGTGGCCATATTCAGACGCCACAGGTTCGGCGCATTGTTCGCGAGCACTCTGGACATAATGACTAGGTCGCCGGAACCGCAGGAGCGGGGACCGAAAGCGGGCGCATTGTCCTCCAGCACACGAACCCGGTTGCTGCCATCCGCGTCCGTGACAAAAATGTGAACGGATCCATCTTGCTGTAGGAGCTTGCCCGAACTGGTCCAGGAAAGGCCGAATCCCGTCGCTTGTTCGGTCGAGATTGGACTCAGCTTCCAATCGATTTTGTCATTCAGTACAGCTGGAGAATCGCCTACGTAAATCGTCGCCTGCTGGCGCTGCTGTGTGGTAACGAACGACTTTCCATCCGCGGTTACACTTAGCGAGTAGTAGTCGCTCAAATCATTGTTAATCTTGAAGGGCGCACCTTCGGGATAGGGCTGCAACCATATCTGACTCCGAATTACCGACGTTTGAATCCCGTCGAAGAACACTCCGGAGGAATCGGGCAGCCATGCCACATCGCTAATCAGCACAGGTAGAGGGAAGGTCTTAACCTGCTTGCCCTCTGAAGTCAAAACCAGAATGGATGAAAGAACATCTTTCTGGCCCAGCTGTAACATCCCCACCGCGATGAGGTTGCCCGACGCCGACCACGAAGGGCTGGTGCGGATGCCGTTAGCGCCGGACTCATGGCGGAAGATGATCTTTTCATCGCTACCGTCCGCATTCGCGATCAGTAATTGATCTTCTCCTTTGTCCTGAATGCTGCGCGTGTAAACCATACGCTTGCCGTCGGGTGAGAATGCGACTGCGCTGGTTACATCACTCACGATTTGCCGCGACGCACCACCCAAGGCCGGCACACTATAGAGATTTATGCTGTTTGGGTTCGCGGGGTCTTGATGCGCGTAGTAAAGATAGTTGCCGTCGGGCGTGAATGTCGCACCTTTGCCGAAGAAGCCGGTTTGTGGCGGGACCACCGTGACCTCGCTACCCGTGGCCACCTGCTTCACGCGCAGGCTGCGTTCGACTTCGCGCCTGCCATAAGCTACCAAGCGGCCGTCGGCCGAGATGCTGGCAAAGCCGACTGCCTGCCCGTGCTCGGTAAGCTGGCGGATGGTGATGTTGTGAGTGTCGATCACCGGCGCATTTTTGTGCAGAAGTTTGTAGGCGCCGAACGCCGCAGCGATCAGTAGCACGATCACCGCGACGGCTGCGCCCGCGAGCTTGCCTTTATGCCGCTGCGCTTCGGCGATCAGTACTGAGCTTGACGATGCTGAGGTGGAAGCCGGAATCTTTGCGCTAGATGCGGAAACAGCGGCCGGCAATGCTGCCGGCCCGGAAACATTCGCGGAGGAAGAATCCGCGCTTACTCTGCCGGATTCCGTCTCACGCTTCAGTCGTTTCAGATCGGCCCGCATTTCGGATGCGTGCTGGTAGCGCAGGTCCTTATCCTTCTCGAGAGCTTTGTTGATGATGCGTTCGAGTTCCACGGGCACTTCTGGATTCAGCCGCACCGCTGCAGTGGGTGGCTTGTGCAGGATCGCATCAAAAATGTCGCCCGAACCTTCTCCGCGAAACGGTACCGTGCCCGTCACCATTTCATAAAGAACTGCGCCGAAAGAAAACAGATCGGTGCGCGCGTCGAGCTCGCGGCCACGCACCTGCTCCGGCGACATATAAGACACGGTGCCGAGGGTCGAGCCGGGGCTGGTCAGGTGCTCTTCGCTCGGCAACGTTTCCTGAAGCGTCGCGGTCGCGCCGTCTGGAATGCGACTGCTGCGCAGCGTTACTTTGGCTAGGCCGAAATCGAGAATCTTGGCGTGACCGCGCTTGGTCACAAAAAGATTCGCGGGCTTGATGTCGCGGTGAACGATTCCGCCTTCGTGCGCGGCATCGAGAGCGTCGGCAATCTCGATGGCGAGGGCTAGCACCGTCTCAATTTCGACGGGCTGCCCCGCGATGCAGTGCTTCAGGGTAATGCCATCCAGAAACTCCATGGCAATAAAGGTCTGGCCATGCTGGTCGTCGATTTCATGGATGGTGCAAATGTTCGGATGGTTCAGCGCAGAAGCGGCCTTAGCCTCGCGTTGGAACCGGCTTAGCGCCTGCGGATCTTTGGCCACTTCATCGGGCAGGAATTTGAGGGCGACGAAGCGGCCGAGTTTTATGTCCTCGGCTTTGTAGACGACACCCATGCCGCCGCCGCCGAGCTTCTCGGTAATGCGGTAATGCGAAATGGTTTGGCCGATCACGCGGGCAGGTATGTCCTTGGCGGATCATCTTAGGGGGCGAGCAGCGGCAAGTCAATGCGGCGCTCGCAGATCGAGTGCTCTCCGCAGACTCCGCGGGTGTTCTTGGCGACCTCCGCGATTCAGGCTTTTGGGGACCTGGAAAAGCTTCGTCAAAATCTTCAAACGCGGAGATCGCTGAGAACGTCCGCGGAGGGCGCGGAGTTTACTACTATTCTGGAGGGCCGGTCATTTACGGCGAGACTAAACTTCCACCTAGCAGAACCGGGGCCAGGTCGACCCAGCAGCTCTGTGCGTCTTCGCGCACAAACGTGAGCCGGTCGAGCAGGATGCGGCGACTGCCTGAATATTGGCGCCAGCGGTCGCGGGCCATTTCCATCGCCTGCTGCGCGGCTTCTTCGTTCGGCAATTTCGCAATCGTCAGATGAGGCGTGTAGGGCCACTGTTCGGCGAAAGCCAAGGCGTGCGCGTTAAGCTGGTCGTGCAACTCTTCCAGACGCGCTGCGGCATGAGCCACGCGAATGTAGACCGTGGGAGTAGTCGGAACGAAGGTTTCGACGTCGCCGAGAGTCACTTCGAAAGGCTCGGCCCGGCCGCAGACACTCTCGAGCACCTGCAACGCCTCGCCTTCCGTACCCTGCAAAGGCCGCGGCGGCAGAAACGTGATGTGGGCCGACAGATGCGGCATCGCGGGATGCAGCTCTCGCCGGAGGTTCTCCACGAACTCTCCCACTGGACTCTTTACATACGCAACCAACGCATACCGCGGGCTCGACATATTCTGTAAAGAATTATAGCGCTGTTCGTCGTTTATAATCGAAAGCGTTGTTGATTCCGCGGAGTCGTTGGCGGTTCGCAATGTCGGGGCGTAGCGCAGCCTGGTAGCGCACCTGCCTTGGGCGCAGGGGGTCCGCGGTTCAAATCCGCGCGCCCCGACCAATTGCCCTTTTGTTAGTTTTCCTTTTCGTGACAATCTCTAAAGCGTACGCTAGGATCAATTGAAGCGAGTGAGAGCTATGATTCACAGTGTCAAAGACTTGTCACCCGATCAAAAACTGGCCATTGAAAGCCTGATCGGTCGGCCCATGTCCGAAGGAGAGCAAGTCAGCGTGCGCACGGTTCCCGCTTCCCCTGAATGGCTTGCGTGCATCCAACAGGACTCCAGGCAAAACGGCACCGATAGACTCACGATGGAAGAAATCGACACGGAGATTTCCGCAGCACGGCGTGAGCGCGGCCAGCGCCCCGGACAATGATTCGGGTTGTCATCGACACCAACGTTTTGGTTTCAGCGTTAATGACCAGGGGCGGGTTGCCGGAAGCCGTCATCAACCTTGCCATTTCCGGCGAGGTGCAATGGTTTGCCTCCGAATCGGTTCTTGCCGAATACCAAGACGTGCTGAAACGTCCCAGGCTCGCAATCGAATCGGGCAAAGCCGCGGGGGCGATGGCCAGAATCCGGAGAATTGTGTCGGTAGTCTCTCCTGCATTAGGCGTCCTGGCGGCAATCGATCCTGACGATAATCATTTCCTGGAATGCGCCGAGGCCGCGCAGGCCGATTATCTCGTTACTGGGAATATTCGTCATTTCCCCGAGGTCTGGAAAGAGACGCGAATCGTGACGCCGCGCGAGTTCATCGACGCCTGGACGTCGGCTGCTGACGATGAACTCTAACGGCAATCGTCAGACCTGTTTCGTCAGACCATTCAGGAAGTTCGCGATTCCAACGTGAAGTAAAAAGTGGCGCCTTTTTCTACTGCGCCTTCCGCCCACACTTCGCCTCCATGCCGTTGAACAATGCGGCGGACGGTCGCCAGTCCGATGCCATTGCCGGGAAACTCGGCCGCTGAGTGCAAGCGCTGAAAGGGTTGAAAAAGACGATCGGCGGACCGTTGATCGAAACCGCTTCCGTCGTCTCTCACGAAATAGACAATCCGGCCATTCTTGGTTTCGCGCCCGAGTTCGATATGGGCGTGCTCGCGGCGCGAGGTGTACTTCCACGCGTTGCGTAATAAATTGTCCAGCATGATCCGCAAAAGACGAGGATCGCCAAAGGCTTCCGCGCTCTCCGGAGCCACGAAGTCGACCTGGCGGCTGGGCGCTTCGCGGCACAGGTCCTCCATTATCGAGCGAGCGAAGGCGCTCAGGTCGACGCGTTCCCGATGCATGGTGCTCGTGGTCATTCGTGAAAGATTCAGCAAATCGTCGATCAATTCCGACATGCGCCGCGCGGCAGTGCGAATGTTCTCGACTGATTCCTTTCCGCCGCTATCAAGTTGGCCGGCATGCTTGGTCATCAACATATAGCTGAAGCCGTTCAGCACCTCGAGCGGACCCCGCAAGTCGTGAGACACCGAGTAGGAAAATGCCTCGAGTTCCCGATTGGCTGAGACTAGGTCGTGAGTCCGGTCGGAGACGCGCTGCTCGAGTTCGTCGCGGGCATTGCGCAGGGCGCGGTCCCGCTGTTGGATCTCGCGGAGCATTTCATTGAATGCGTCGATCAAAACCGCGACTTCATCGCGTTCGCCCGTAGGCGCAACCCGTACCGAGTAGTCACGATTCCGTGAAACGCTGCGCGCCGTCTCGGCCAGCGCCGTAATCGGTTCCGCGACGGACTTGCGAAAAGCGGAGGAAACCAGCAAGGCTAAAAGCAAAGACAACAGCAACACGCCGAAGGCGATGAGAGCATAACGGCGCAACCTCACAGCACGTTCGTTCAAATCGGCGCGCAGGTAGACAAACCCGATCAGCTTCTGATCCAGAACAATCTTGCGCACCAAAATGAGGTGAGTGCTTCCGAACCGGTAGGCCTCGGCTTGATCGTCGCGCAGAACGGGGACGTTCAGCAGTTCGTCTTCACCATCGCGGCTGTACTGCGCGAAGGTCTGCCGGTTGGCCGTCAAAATACCTGCCGAGACGATATTCGGGAAACTCTTAAGCGCGGAAAGGGTATTCAGGGCAGCCTGGGGATCGTCAAACAGCAGAGCAGACGCGCTGTTGGAGCCGATGATCTGTCCTTGTGCGGATAGGGTGCGTACTAAACTCTCGCGAAAGGTGATCTGATCGTAGGCAAAAAATCCGGCGCAGGCCAGCAGCAAGGCAGCGCCGCTCACCAGGATGTTCATCATGGTGAGCTTCGTCGAAATCGACTGTTTGCGCTGGGCGATCATATCTAGTTCAGGACGTGGGCTTGGCGATCACCCGACTGGCCACCTTCAACAATTCTGAACTGAGAGCCAAGTGCGACTGTTCGGCCGCTGCCAAATTTACTTCGAAACGAATCTTCTCCTCTTGCGTTACAAATCCAATCACGCCGCCGCGCTCCGCAAAATGCGGGATATCACTGACCGTCAGGACGTTCAGATGCTGCGTGGCCGCCACGATTGCTTTCAGACGGCCCTCCTCCGATGAGCCTATGAAGAGGATGTTGCATTCGACCGCCTCCTGCGGGTTCGAAATCCGCTTCACGGCAATGTTCCTGCGATCAATACTCTCGCCAGATACGGTCGTATCCAGAACCGTTGCGAAGGAGTCTTTTCCCAGCACACAGATTTCGAACGGGGTTGCGGGCGGAGCCGCTTCGGCAGGCCACTTCACAAATTTTCCAAAGTTGTAGACGTACGCAGCCTTTACCTGGAACTCAGTGGGATGGGTCTGAGCGGAGGCGGGAATAAAGGCGAATAACAGGAACAGCGCTGTCACGAGTAGCGCCATTGGCCGCCCACGGCGCGAACTTAGCGCTACACGCCTCCCCCTCGCCGGCACCAGGCGCTGGCGAAAGGCAGAAGATTGATCCGTTCTTAGCGTGTCCACGTGAGCTGTCCGTACAAGCTTCTTTTGATTCCCACGGTCGGCCCGGGATCGACGCCGCTGAACTCGTCGTGATGCGGTTGAAACAGGTTTCGACCGACAAATGACAGCTTGAATTGCCGGTTCGGCTGGTAGTCAAACCGGACATCCGCGGTCGAGTACGCAGGAATCTTCAGGGCGGGCAGATCGCTGACGTAGCGGTAAGTCACGTCAAGGCTGAGAACTTTGGCAAAATCAAGTCCCGAGAGAATTGTTACCTCATGCTTTGGGCTGGAGCCTTCGGTAATGTGAGCTGTGCCGATATCCAACGAACCGGCAGACTTCTTTATATCCATCTGGAGGTAGGAATAAGACGCGCGCAATCGCCAGAAAGGCAGCGGTCTCCACTCCGGAGCAAACTCCACTCCTTTCGTGGTACCCGTGAGTCCGTTGCCGAAATCGGCGGGCAGCAGCAGGTAAATGCCCGTCGCCGGGCTGTTTACCACATACGGTGAGCCGGTAACGTCTTCGCTGAAGAGATCGCCGTAGTGGTTGAAAAACGACGCGATGTCGAGGTAGACCGCCTTGTGCACGAGCAAGCGATACCCTAACTCATAGCCGTTGAGTTCTTCCGAGCGGAAGTTCGGATTGGGATTAAAGCGGGCAAAGAACGGCATTCCGGTGGGTGGCGTTCCGTCGTAGCCAATGTAGCCGAGAAGAGAAAAGTTTTCTTCCGCGTCCGATGGAGTTCGAACCGCGTGCGTAAAGGCAGCCCACACGGACTGATTGCTGGTTGGGGTCCATAGAATCCGACCGGTAGGTTGCAATTGCCAGCCGGTAAAATTCGTTCGCAAAAATTTCGTTCCGGCGGTGAGCGTGAGGCGTTTGTCGACCAGGTTGATTTCGTCCTGCAAGAAAGCGGTGAGCAGGCGATCGGTCCGCGGGTCAGGCTCGAACGTCAAACCGGAAACCACCACGGGATTGTCGCCTCGGCTGAAACGCGCTCCCAAGCCCCACGAGATCTGCTGACGCCCAGGCAGACGAAAACGGTCTAGAAGATCGACGTCGTAAGTATTGCGCAGATCGTCGAAGTTGGGTTCAAGGCGGACCGTGCGATCATAGAAAGCCTGCAACTGGAAATCTTTGCCTTCTTCGAAGACTCTTTGCCAACGTCCCAGAAGATTTCCTCCGGAAAGCCGGGCCGTGCCGTAGAGCGTCTGCGAATAAGGCGGGGTGTAATAGGTTGCGCCGACAGCCTCGCCTGCGCCTTCGGCATAGATATCGCCCTGCACTGTGAAACTATCGCGGGGGCCTCTCGACCAATCGGTGCGGAAGCCGCCTTGCGCCGCGCGCCAGGCGTCGAAGTTATTGCCATCGGGATGATACTGGGGACCGCGATCAAATCCCATGGCATAGACACGGTAGTTGAAGTTCCCTGAGGTTCCGCTTCCGTAACGCGCGTCGGCCAAGCCCGTTTTTATATTGCCTGCTTCGGCGGATACCAACTCCCCATGCGTATCCTTGCTGCTTTTCGTAATGATGTTGATGACGCCGTTGACGGCGTTCGGTCCCCAGATGGTGCCTCCCGGCCCGCGAATCACCTCAATGCGCTCGACATCCTCGATCATCACATTTTGCACTTCCCAATAAGTGCCCGCGAGCAGGGTGGAATAGACCGTTCTGCCGTCGATCAGCACCAGCACGTCCCGCGCCAGCCTGCTCCCGAAACCGCGAATGCCGATCGACCACTTGCTGCTGTCGATGCGAGCGACCTCAACTCCCGGGGCGAGACGCAAAACCTCCGGCAGGTTGGTCGCGCCGGAACGCTCAATATCCTCTTGCGTGATCACGTAGATCGCCGCGGAAGTATTCATCACCCGCTCCGGTTGCTTGGACGCAGTGGTTACTTCGATGTTTCCCAATTCCTGCAGGCTTAGGTGCTTTACCGGATTCTCGGATTTCGTGTCGGTGGAGGGTTCAGTGCCCGAGAAAGCCGCCAGGGGGGCGTCTTGAAACAAGAAGACGAGGCAGACCGCGAACACGAGGGCGCGCGCGAAATTTTGCCCGGCTGCTGACGAATTTCTGGCCCTAAGCGTTCTCATTCTGTAATCGTGGTGCGACGTGGATCCTTGCGAAGATTGACCAGCCGGGTCACTTCGCGGACCAGATCGTCCGGCTGAATTTCGGCTTTGCGCAGCCAGGCATCCACCACAGCGCCCTCGCCCGGCAAGGATGAAAACCCTGACAGCATCACAATCGGAGTTCTGGGCCGCAGCGCCTTCATCCGCTCCGCGATGGCGGTACCATTTTCGGCGGACAGCCAATAGTCCATCACCACCGCATCGATATGGTTCGATCGAAAAATCTCCATAGCCTCTTTTGCGGTTCGCGCTCCGAACACCTTAAAGCCCGCGGATTCCAGCAGCATCTCGCGCAACCGAAGTTGCAACTCCTCGTCTTCCACGCACAAAATCGTTCCCAAAAATTTCCTGTCTCCCTCTGGGACCTCTTTGGATCCGGACAAAACCTCGGAAACGACGAAAACAAGCTGTTCCGGCTTACGCCCTTTCAGCATGTGGCCATCAACGGCCTCGAGCATGGCAGGAGGAATCTCATTTCCAGAAGCGGCGATAAGGCGCAGCTTCGGATACCGCCTGCGCAACCGCTGCGAAAGTTCTTCGCCGTCCATTCCGGGCATGCTGTAGTCCAGCACTGCAATGTCGGGCGAGGCGCCTTGCTCCAGCATGGACAATGCTTCCTCGCCGGAAGCTGCCGTCAGCACGGAGTATCCGGCATCTTCGAGCAGACGCTGGTGCAGGCGCAAGATCGCAGCATCGTCGTCAATGCACAAAACGCGTTTTGAGAGTGCTTCCAATGGCTTGCCGAAAAAAAATCGTGCCGAAATGAGGCAAAAGCGGACTATCGTGCCAGTTTCGAAGGAACTCGGGTATACAGGGTTATACCTAGTAACTAGAGAGTAATGTTCTTATCGGCCGCGGCTCGGAAGGTCGCGGCTTTGATTCCGCAGGGCCCCGGCCGATTCACACCGGCCAAAAGTTTCAGAGCCAAGACCGCTTCCCCAACGTAAAATCAAGCCGGAGGTTGAATCATGCGTAAGGGTTATACGACTGCGCTCCTGGTAATGGTATTCGCGATGACGGCGGTAGCGGGATCGAAGATCGAGGGCACAACCACGCTAAAGGATTTTCAGCCCGCCGGCACCACCGACAAGAAAACCCACAAGCATCAGCAGTACGATCTTTCCTTCGTAGCGCAAGGCAAGCAATATACCTGCCGCACCAACGAGAATGAATCCTTGAAGGCAACCGATTTCGTTGTCGGTAGCGGAATGGAATTCGAGATCAGCGGCACCAAGGGCAAGGTGAAGAGCGCCAGCGGCAAAAAAGCGGAATGCTCCGTCGTGCGAGTCGCCGAATCGCCCGCGCCGGTATCGGCGCCGACGCCGGCACACTGAATCGGCTTCAATCAGACGAGCCACTCAAATTAAGTCACGACGTTTATGTGAATCCCACCGCGGTCATCGCCGCCTGCGGTTCGGGATTCTGCATGAAGGTATCCCATACGAAAGCCGAACGGTAGTTCTCCGCCATGAGCATGGCGATGCCCAAGGAAATGCCTAAAGCATCCGTGTCATACCATCCGGTCAGTGGATTGAAAGCATCCACGTAGCTGTAGCGTTGCCACGCGTTGGAATAGGCGCTCTGAATGTTGCGCAGGGCGGCGATGCAATCTGGCGACAGGAACGGAACCGATCCGCCTGCGGCCGAGGGCACAATGGAACCATCGATTGGCCCCATCGTAGGAGGTCCACCCCACGCGACGTAGCCATTATTCTGCGAATCCGACGCCGTGATTCCCCAGAGATTCTCCTGATAGTCGGAAAATTCGCCGGCCAATGACAAAGACAGACAGAACGCCTTGTGGGCCTCGGTGGCAATGATCGAGTTGGTAAAGTAGTTCGCGTAGGCATCCTGCTGGTTGCGGAAATCGAACCAGGCGTGCGAATACTGGTGGATAAACAGCGGAGCATTCCCGCTGATGTAGGTATAGCCCTGAAACGTAACCAGCGGACGCGAGAATGCATTCCACGAACTTGCCGGGACCGGGTAGGTGGTTGAGCCAATGGCCAGCAGGTAAAGCATCATCAGTTCGCTGTAGGTATCCCAGCGCGTGGTCAGGAAGCCGCTCCCCGGCAACCAGCCCTGGGAAAACGTTGTGCCGCCATTGAGCATCCACGGCCAGTTCACGCGCTGGTAGATCTGTGCAGCCAGGCTTTGAATCTGGGAATCCTGAAAATATTGCCGGCAGGTGAGCACGCCGCACAACAAAATCGATGTATCGATGGAAGATACTTCGGAACCGGGCTCCGCCAGGCCGGTATTCATGTCGACGTAGTGGTAGAAGAAACCGTTTTCCTGAGGCAGATCGTTCCAGATGAAATTCAGCGTGGCCAGAACTCGCGCCTGAATCTGCGAGCTGGGCATATATCCCCGTTGCGCGGCGATGCAGAGTGCGGTAAGCCCGAAGCCGGTCGCGGCAATGCTCGAGAGCGTTCGCGTATCGTTGACGCCCGTCGCGTAGGCGCGATCTTTGACCTGGCCAGTGGTGGCGCTGGCCTGCTCCCAGAAATACAGGAACGCTGCCTGCTCCGTTAGGTCGAGGAATTGATCGTCGGAAAGCGGAGGAGTTGGCGCCGTGCTTCCGTTACTCGATCCTCCGCAGGATGATTCGATCAACGCCAGATTCAGTGTGGCGAGGCTCGCTGTGGCCACATTCAGCCACGGGAGCGCCAACGCTGTCTTGCAAGTCTGAGCCAGCATCTGGCGCCGGCTTAACGGCTTACGCGTAGGGTCAGTCCATGCGGGCATCGTCTCTACTTTACCTTGTTTGCATAAACCGCAGTTCAAATGACCGGGGTTGAGGGTAGTGGCCGTGGCTCCTGCTGAACGGTCGCAGCTTGGATGGCTTGCAAATGAATGACGTGCCAGCTCACTGGATTGTGCACGATTCGCTTTTCGGCTTTACGCAGTGTGCTGCGCTGGTGGAAACTACAGTAATCCCCCCTGCACAATTTTTGTTGCATGTTAACATTCCTTCAACATCTTTGATCTAGGATTAACGCAGGAGGCACCCCATGGGTTCGCCGCGCATCGCGAAATCTCTGCCACTGCAGGTGGCGGCGATCTGTTACCGCAGGCGAGGTGCGGACGTGGAATTCCTGCTGGTGAACACCAACGGCGGAAATAAGTGGACCTTCCCTAAAGGTTCGCCGGAAACTAATCTCTCACACAGCCAGGCCGCCGAGCGCGAAGCCGCTGAAGAAGCGGGCGCGCTGGGCACCATCGAGCCTCGGCACTTTCATCTTTATATCCACTCCAAGGGCGTGTTCTGGCAGCCGGCCGGCGTGCAGGAATTTGTGGTGAAGGCATTTCTGATGGAAGTCCGCGAGATGCGCCGGCCCGACGAACTCCAGCGCCACCCCACATGGTTCAGCGCGGAAGAAGCCCGTCAGCGGCTCGCCAAGGGCCGCGAAGTGAAGTACGCGCGTGAACAGGAAGCCGTGATCGATCGCGCTATGGAGCGCATTCAGTTTGCCGGTGCTCTTTTGGGCAAACACCCTGAAAGCCGCAACGGACGCGCAATCGCGCATTGAAGGTGTGGGATACTTTCCCGCATGACCTTACGCCCACACGGTCCTCCAAAGCAGCTGCCGATCAATCTATCGACAGTTGATACTTCCAAGGGGACTTGGCTTATCGCGGTCGAGACTATCGCCGAAACCTTGGCGCACGGCAACTTGCTTCTCAATGTGGTTCTAGAGCAAAGAATCGACGACGAACACTTTCGCACGCGCGAACTCGGCATTAAAGTCAGGGCCATCGACGCACGCGATGCTGATCGCTCTGTGCTCCTTCTGAACCGAATCCGCAATTGGATTGAAACAACCGAGGGAGACGGGTTTGTCGACATGGTCGATTGACCTGGCCGACCCACGGGCCTCCGCGCCAGGTACTAGGGACTGGGTACCGTTTTTATGAGACGATAATTCCAGCCCATGATCCAGCTTTCTGGCGCCGGAAAACGCTTCGGCCACAAACTTCTTTTTGAAAACACCGACTGGCTGATCACGCCCCACGACCGCGTCGGCCTGGTGGGCGCGAATGGCACCGGCAAATCTACGCTGATGAAGGTTCTGGCCGGGCTCGACACGTTCGACTACGGCTCGCTCATCGTCGCCAAGGGTACGACCGCCGGATATCTTCCGCAAGATGGCCTTTCGCTCTCAGGCCGCACGGTTTTCGCCGAATGCATGTCAGTGTTCAGCGAACTGCATGCCATGGAGCGGGAGATGGAATCGCTCATGCAGCAGATTTCGGAGCTCGATCATACGAGTCCGGAATATGCGAACGTCGCGGACCGCTACCACAGCCTGGAGCACGAGTTTCAAACCCGAGGCGGATATTCGATAGAAGCCGACGTAGGGCGCGTGCTGCAGGGCCTAGGCTTTCGCAAGGAAGACTGGGAGCGGCAGACCGACGAATTCTCCGGCGGCTGGCAGATGCGGCTGGCGCTGGCTAAACTGCTGCTGCAAAAACCCAATCTACTTTTGCTCGACGAGCCGACGAACCATCTCGATCTCGAAGCGCGCAACTGGCTGGAAGAATACTTGCACGATTATCCGTACGCACTGGTACTGATTTCGCACGACCGTTATTTTCTCGATGTGGTGGTGAACAAGATCGCGGAAATCTGGAACAAGCGCTTCTGGTTCTACACCGGCAACTACGACAAATTTCTTTTGCAGAAGACGCAGCGCAACGAGCAGTTGCAGGCTGCGTACAAAAATCAGCGCGACCGCATCGAGCAACTGGAAGTCTTCATCAACCGCTTCCGCTACCAGGCCACGAAGGCGAAGCAAGTGCAGAGCCGGATTAAAGAGTTGGAGAAGATTGAGCGCATCGAAGTTCCTCCCGAAGAAAAGACGATTCATTTTTCATTTCCGCAGCCGAAGCCTAGTGGGCGGATCGTGGCGGAGTTCGTCGATGTGGCGAAAACTTATCCTGCGAAGCCTGGCGGCAACACCGGCGAGAAGGAAGTCTTTCGCAACGTTAATTTTCTGATCGAGCGCGGCGACCGCATCGCGCTGGTCGGCGTCAACGGAGCGGGCAAGTCAACGCTGATCAAGCTGCTGGCGGACACGGAACGGACGACGCAAGGCGAATACAAACTCGGCCACAACGTTGAGGCCGACTACTTTGCGCAGGATCAGTACAAAGAACTTGATCCCGACGCGCGCATGATCGACGACCTGGGCAACGCTTCTCCCGGTTCCACGCAGACGGAACTGCGCAGCCTGCTGGGATGTTTTCTGTTTTCCGAAGACGATGTCTTCAAGAAGATCGGCGTTCTCTCCGGCGGCGAGCGCGGCCGCTATGCGCTGCTGCGCCTGCTGCTGCATCCGGCAAACTTTTTGCTGCTCGACGAACCCACGAACCATCTCGACCTGCGCGCCAAAGACGTTCTGCTCGATGCTCTCATGAGATACACGGGCACGGTCGTCTTCGTCTCTCATGACCGCTACTTCATTGACAACCTCGCCACTCGCGTTTTCGAGATCGGAGATGGAAAAGTCGAAGTCTATCCCGGCAACTATGAAGATTATCTCTGGCGCAAGCAGGGAGGGAACAAGAAACAGGATGAAGCCATTCGGCAGCAATTGAAGGCGGTCGAACCCGCGCCTGAGAAGCCTTCAAACGGCAATCAAGTCCCAGCCGACGCTGCGAACGCGGCCAAGGTGAAGCGCATGAATCCCATCAAGCGCAAGAAGATGGAAGATCGCATCCGCGAACTGGAGGCGGAAATCAGCCGCGCCGAAACTTCGATCGCGCAATGTGAAACCGCGATGCAGGATTTCGTCAGCGCCGAAGAAAGCCAGCGCCAGGCAGAGGAACTCGACAGGCACAAAGCCGCGCACTCTACCTTCCTGAGCGAATGGGAAGAACTCAGCGAGGCTCTTCAAGCCGACTGAACGGAAGTCATTAACGACACCCGTCCCACTGTCAAGTTACCGGCGCAACCGTTCACTCTCTTTCGTAATCTCGGAGAATTACTTACCTCTGTGCGATATTGACCATGGCCGATGGGACACGAACCACCAGAGGCCTAATCCCAGACTCCCCGCCGGGCGATAACGGAGCCCGCGGAAACAAAGGAAGGTCGCATGCTCCAGTCCAACCAGTCCGACGTAAAATCCACTTCGCCAGCCTCGAACCCTAACTCTTACAATCCCGTGAAAACCACCACCGTGCCCGTCGAGCAGGCCACCATCGGCCGCACGCTCGTCATCAAGGGCGAACTCAGCGGCGCGGAAGCGCTCTACATTGACGGCCGCGTCGAAGGCAAGATCACGCTGCCCGATCACCGTGTCACCATCGGACGCAACGGCAGCGCGCAAGCCAACATCACCGCCCGCGAAGTTGTGGTTCTCGGCAAGGTGAACGGAAACATCGATTGCACCGATCGCGTCGATATCCGAGCCGAAGGCTCGGTCATCGGTGACGTTACCACCATGCGCATCAGCGTGGAAGACGGCGCCATGCTCAAAGGCGGCATCCAGGTCAAGAGCGGCGAAACCAAGCACAATCAGAAACAGGCGGAGACAAAACCGGCCTCCATCGATCTGCCGAAGACGATGGCTGTAACCGCCACCGCGTAAGATCTGTCCGGAAAATTAATATTGTCATCCCGAGCAAAGCGAGGGATCTTGGTTCCTGCCGTCAGCGGCAGCACTGCTGGCGCAGGCAAGAACCAAGATCCCTCGCTGTCGCCCGGGATGACACCTCGAAGTAGCTACTTCTTTTCTTTCTCTGACGGCTTCAAGTCAAGCGAAGCGGAGTTCATGCAATACCGCAACCCGGTCGGCGCAGGGCCATCCTCAAACACGTGCCCAAGGTGCGCGCCACACTTCGCACAGCGCGCCTCGGTGCGAACCATCCCGTAAGTCGAGTCCTTGTGCTCCTCGACCTTGCCCTCGTCCGCCGGCTTGTAGAAGCTCGGCCAACCGGTTCCAGAATCGAATTTCGTTGAGGAATCAAACAACGGTTCCCCGCAGCAGACACAGTGATAAGTGCCCGCGTCCTTGGTCTTCCAGTATTTGCCGGTGAACGCCGGCTCAGTTCCCGCCTGGCGGGTAACGTGATATTGCTCCGGCGTAAGCTTCTGCTTCCACTCTGATTCGCTCTTTGCAATTTTCTCTGTCATGAATTGGCTCCAAATTCAGTGGTCAGTGGTCAGTGGCTAGGGGTCAGTAAAATCTTAAAAACCTAAGAGAGCCAAGGTTTTGCTGACCACTGATCACTAGCCACTGACCACTGCTCTTTAGATGTTCGACGACACCTAAAAGTGGCGGATGCGGGATTTTCAACTGACCACTGAACACTGAACACTGACCACTGCCTTTGTGACCCCGTCACAAGCACCCTGTGACATCTAACCTTGCCCCGTACAGGGCGATCGGGCAACGATGAATGAAACGTCTGCGAGTCCCTCCGGTCCGGTGTCTTCTCATAAGCACGCCGGACCTTTACCGATTTCATCACTCTCTAGCCAACTCTTTCGCCAATGTGCCGGTACTTGCCCCGAAAGAACAACAGAGGTTCGCCCTGGCGCACTACAACCTGCTCCACTTCGGCAATAAAGATGGTATGGTCGCCGGCGACTTGCGCCGATTGCAACCGGCACTCCACGTAGGCGAGTGCCCCGTGCAATATCGGAGTTCCCTTCTCGGTGCGGTCAAAGCGCGCTCCCGTTACCTCTTCGGCGCGCTCGTGGGTGTGCACGGGCAGCGCATAATATTCGGAAATCTCCCGCTGATTCTCGGCCAAAATGTTGATCCCAAAACGCTTCTTGGCATGCATGTGAGCATGGGTGTGTGCGCTATGATCGACGCAAACCAGCAACATCGGCGGATCGAGCGACACCGACGCGAAAGCATTGGCGGTCATGCCGTGAACTTCGCCCTCCAGGTCGAGAGTAATAATGGTGACTCCCGTGGCAAAGCATCCCATGGCTTTACGAAATTCGGCTGGGCTCAGACTCATAGCAAAAACACCTGCGGTTTCAAGCCGCGACTGCCTACATTACCACGCTACAGCGGCTCAAGGGGCGCGGCTGATGTATGATTCGATGCATCAGAACGCTAGCGGACCCGAATGCCGTGACTCCGACCGCCCTTATAACGAGTGCTCTCGAACGTAGCTCATCGTGCACTGCAGAACTCGCCGGTCTGCAACCTGGCTCGCCCATCTCACGCGACCTCGCCCTAAGCCTGATCCGCTGCGGTGACGACGATCTGCCCGCCGTGCTCGCTGCCGCAAGCGCCGCAAGAGACACCTTCAAGCCCGGTGTTATTACATACTCGCGAAAAGTTTTTCTGCCGCTGACGAATCTGTGCCGCGACTATTGCGGCTACTGCACTTTCCGCCGCGACCCCGGAGAACCCGGCGCTCACACGATGACTCCCGAAGAGGTTCTTGAGGTCGCGCGCGCCGGAGAAAAACTGGGATGCACCGAAGCTCTCTTTAGCCTCGGCGACAAACCCGAACTGCTCTTCCCCGAGATGCGAGAAACGTTGCGCCATCTCGGATACAAGTCCACGCTGCACTATCTTGAAGCAATGTGCGAGCTAGTACTGCGAGAGACGACTTTGTTGCCGCACCCGAATCCCGGCCTGCTCAGCGCCGAATGGATTACTCGTCTCGCCGCCGTTTCGCCGAGCGTGGGCCTGATGCTCGAGACCACAAACGACGCCCTGCTCGCCCTCGGAGCGGCCCACGACAACGCTCCTGACAAAGTTCCAGCCAAACGCCTGCGCACCATTGAAGAGGCCGGAAAGCAGCAAGTCCCGTTCACCAGCGGCTTGCTCATTGGAATAGGCGAAACGTCCGAAGACCGCATCGATACGCTGCTCGCGATTCGCGACCTGCACGAGCGCTACGGACACATCCAGGAAGTGATCGTGCAAAACTTCCGCGCCAAGCCTAACATTCCAATGGCGCACGTTCCCGAACCGAGCGAGGGAGAAATGCTGCGCACCGTGGCAGTAGCTCGCTTGTTAATGCCGAACGTCAATATTCAAGCGCCTCCCAACCTTAATGCACCTTATTATGAAAAGTTGCTGGACGCCGGCATCAACGATTGGGGAGGAGTTTCGCCATTGACCCCTGACTATATCAATCCTGAAAAACCCTGGCCGCATCTCGAGCAATTGCGACTGCGCACTGAGAGCAAAGGATTCCAGTTGCGCCAGCGCCTTCCGGTCTATCCCGAATTTTTGCCGGGAGTAGTATCGAAATCCGGATTGCTTTCAGAAAAACTTCAGGCCGCGCGCGACCTCGAAGGCCTCGCCAAAACCAAAGAAGCGAGGGCCGCATGATCTGTGTGCTCACCGGCGGCACGGGCGGTGCAAAGTTTGTCGATGGTCTTAGCCAAGTCATACCGGCTGAAGAAATTACTTTGATCGTCAACACTGGTGACGATTTGCTGTGGTGGGGGCTTTACGTCTCTCCCGACATTGATTCCATAACTTATGCACTTTCCGGCATGCTCAGCCGCGAGCGCGGCTGGGGCGTGAAGGGCGATACATTTCTTTGCCTCCAAGCCATGGGGCAACTCGGCGAGCCCACATGGTTTCACACCGGCGATCGCGACCTGGCGATGCACCTGTTGCGTTCGCGGCTGCTGGCCGAGGGCAAAACGCTTTCTGAAGCGACATCGACCATCTGCGAAAAGCTGGGAGTGAAGGCTCGTGTGCTTCCCATGAGCGATTCGCGCGTCGAGACCCGTGTGGACACGCCTTCCGGCGAACTGAGTTTCGAAGAATATTTCGTGCAGCGCTGGTATCAAGACCCTGTGAACTCGGTCAGATTCGCCGGTTCCTCCGACGCCGAGCCGGCGCCGGGAGTGATTGAGGCTATCCTCTCCGCCGACGCGGTCATCATCGCTCCGAGCAATCCCATCACCAGCATCGGCCCGATTCTTTCGGTGCCGGGGATTCTCGATGCGCTGCGCAGCGCGCGCGGCAAAGTGGCTGCGGTGAGTCCCATCATCGGGAACGCCGCCGTTGCAGGCCCCGCAGGCATTCTGATGACCGCGCAAGGTTTGACTTGCTCAATCGCGGGCGTAGCCAAAGCTTACGAAGATTTTCTCGATCTTCTTGTTTGCGACACGCGCGACGCACGCGCGGCGGAAGCGCTTCGTCAAAACGGTCTGCAGGTGCAGTGCGCGCAAACCATCATGCGAACCGTCGACGACCGGGCCGCGCTCGCTCGCACCGTTCTTTCGCACGCGATTAGCGGACTTCTTTCCGAGCAATGGCCTGCGACCGAGGCCGCGTCCGAAAAATCAGTAGCGCGTACCGCCGTCGAGCAGCCGTGATTCTCATCCCCGTCAAGAATCTGTCGGCGGCCAAGCAACGGCTCGCTGCGGTGCTTGATCAACCCGCGCGCACGGAACTGGCGCAGGCCATGCTGCAGGATGTTGTGGCCGCGATTACCGCATGGCCGCGCCGCCCCGCTTGCGCACTGGTTACGGGCGATCCTTTTGCCACCGAACTCGCCCGTCAATACGATTTCGAAGTCATTCCCGACCACACAAACCCAGGGGAAACCGGCGCCATCGATATGGCCACGCGACTCTGCGTGGTGCGCGGTTGCGACAGCACGCTCGTGATCCCCGCCGACATCCCTCTCATTCAGGCCAGCGAACTTGACCAAATCCTCGCCTACGCTCCCGCAGAAGGCTCGGTACTGGCGCCCGCCTCCGACGGACGCGGCACCAACGCCGCCTTCCGCCGTCCCGCGAATCTTTTCCCGTTGCGCTTCGGCAACGACAGTTTCAAACCGCACTTGGCCGCAGCTCGCGCCACCGGCAAAGAATGCGTCGTGCTGCAATTGCCCGGGATCGCAATCGACGTGGATAATCCCGAAGATTTACAGCGGCTTCTCGCACAACCCGGCGAATCCCGCTCCCAGAGCTTGCTTCGCCAATGGTTGCGAGACGGCCGCTCGCTCACCATAAGGACGGAGGGCGTGTGAGTGCAGTTCGCCGCAGCGACAAAGCATCCCCGAAGAGACGAAAGAATCGACTCCCATTCAATTCGTCGGCCGGCCTGCGCGTCATCCCGATCCCTGTCGCCGACGAGATCCATCCCGGCGATTCAATCGCAGACAAACTCCTGCAATCGCTGCGGCGACACAAGATCACCCTTGCACAGGGTGACATTCTCGTCGTGAAACACAAAATCGTTTCCAAAGCGGAGGGCCGAATCGTCGATCTGGCGACGGTCAAACCCTCAGCCGATTCGATCGCCTGGGCAAAAAAATACAAGCTCGATGCTCGCGTCATCGAGCTAGCCCTACGCGAGAGCCGCTCCGTGATCCGCCGCAAGAACGGCGTACTCATCACCGAGACGTGCCACGGCTTCATCTGCGCCAACAGCGGAGTCGATGTCTCTAACGTCGATGGCGGCAGCCACGCCCTGCTTCTGCCAGCCGATCCTGACCGCTCCGCGCGCAAACTTCATCGTGAAATCAAGAAGCGCGCCGGGCTCACCATCCCCGTTCTCATCACTGACACATTCGGCCGTCCCTGGCGCGAAGGCCTTGTCGATTTCTGCATCGGCATCGCCGGAATGAAAGCCCTGCGCGACGATCGCGGCCGCCGTGATTCGCACGGCTACAAACTGAACGCCAGCGTCGAAGCCGTCGCCGACGAACTGGCCTCAACTGCCGGACTCGTCTGCGGCAAGCTTAACCGCACCCCGGCATGCATCATCCGCGGATTTCCTTACGAACCCAGCGAAGGCCGCACCGGCGCCCTGCTCCGCCCCACGGCCAACGACTTATTCCGCTAGATCGTTTCCAAAAGTCGCGTAGACCAATCCAACTTTGTCATCCCGAGTGAAGCAAGGGATTCTTGGTTTCTGCCGTCGCCATTGCCCCCGCGGGCAAACACCAAGGTCCCTCGCTTCGCTCGGGATGACAGATTCGGAACGGCGTGACTCTAAAATTGCACGGTCCTCTCGCCAAAGAGCAGCATCTAGGAGTAACTTGGAATACCAACAGCTTGGAGGAACTGGTGCCCCGCGAACTCTCATCCTCAGAACTGGAAAAGTTCCCGTCACTCGACTGGTTCGAGGTCGCGTCACAAATCGACCCCACCGTGCGCTCTTCGCTTGAACGAATTCTAGAAACTCAAAACGGCAACACCATTTCGCAAGAAGAAGCCTTCGCACTGGCCCACGTCGAGGGCGATGACCTGCTCGGCGTGCTCACCGCCGCCAACCTGCTGCGCGCCGAACTTTGCGGCAATCTCGTCACCTACGTCGTGAATCGCAACATCAACTTCACGAACATCTGTTTCGTCGGATGCAAGTTCTGCGCCTTCAGCCGCGGTCCGCGCGAGTCTGATACCTATTTTCTCGAACCGGATCAAGTCGCGCAAAAGGCCGTCGAAGCCGCGCAACTCGGCGCCACCGAAGTGTGCATTCAAGGCGGCTTGCCGCATGGCCTGCCTCCGTTTTATTACCGCGACATTCTCCGCGCGGTGAAGCGAGCCATCCCTGCAATGCACATTCACGCATTCTCGCCGATGGAAATCGTGTACGGCGTAGAGCTCACCGGCATGCCGCTCGCCGATTATCTTTCGATGCTGCGCGATAACGGCCTGGGCACGCTGCCGGGTACGGCCGCTGAAATTCTCGACGACGAAATCCGCCACATTCTTTCGGCCAATAAACTTTCCACCGCGCAGTGGATCGAAGTCATCCGCACCGCTCACCGCGCCGGCATCCGTACCACTTCGACAATGATGTATGGACATACTGAAACGCCGGAACACTGGGTCCGCCAAATGCAATTGCTGCGCGAAATCCAGAACGAAACCGGAGGCTTCACCGAATTCGTCCCGCTCGGCTTCGTCCACCAAAACACGCTGCTCTTTCATCAAGGCTTGGCGCGCAGCGGGCCGACTCTCGCCGAGCACTTGAAAGTTCACGCGCTGTCGCGCCTGCTGCTGGCCGGCTCCATCAACAACATTCAGGTTTCGTGGGTAAAATTGAACCGCCAACTTTCGCAGCTTTGTCTGCACGCCGGTGCGAACGATTACGGCGGCACGTTGATGGAAGAAAACATTTCGCGCGAAGCCGGAGCCACCGCCGGGCAGTACACCACTCCGGAAGACTTCCAGTCACTAATCTTAGAAATGGGACGCGTCCCCGCCGAGCGCAACACCACCTATACGCGCATCAAACTCAAGTCGCCGCTGGAAGACTTCACTGCTGAAGAAATGCTGCAGCCGGAATTCGCATGAGCGAAACCTCGCGTCCCATCGCCATTCTGGGCGGAACCGGGCCTGCCGGCACTGGCCTCGCCCTGCGCTGGGCGCGTGCCGGGGAAACAATCATCATCGGTTCGCGCGACGCGCAGCGCGCGCAAGAGGCTGCCGACAAGATCAAGCAGAAAGCAGGAAATCAGGCCAGCGTCTCCGGCATGGAAAACTCCGCAGCCTGCGCCGCCGCAGATATTCTAGTGCTCACCGTCCCTTTCGAAGGCCAGGCCGCGCTGATCAAGCAACTCAAGCCCGCTATCCGCGCGGGCAGCATTTTAATTGACGCTACAGTCGCGCTCGCCGCCAGCGTCGGCGGACGCGCCTCCCGCACTCTCGGCGTCTGGCAAGGCTCATCCGCACAGCAAGCCGCCGAATTCGTGCCCAAGGGAGTGAGCGTAGTCGCGGCATTCCACAACTTATCGGCCGAACTTCTAAACGGCGACGACCCGCTGGACTGCGACGTAATCGTTTGCAGCGACGATGCCAACGCCACGCAACTCACGCGAGCGCTCGCCGCCAAGCTTCCCAGAGTCCGCGCCATCGACGGCGGCAAACTGGAAAACGCTCGCATCCTCGAACAGATCACCGCCCTGCTCATCGGCCTGAACATCCGCCACAAAGGCCACGGCGGCATCCGCATCACCGGATTGCCGCCGGAAGCCTACGGTTAGCGTTCGTGAACCCATCGCGGCTGGGCTTGACTTTGCGCTTGCAGGGAGTATCGTAGTGGCGTTCCCCGGGGCGGAGTTTGCTCTGCCCGGTGACCAAGGAGGCCCGCCATGGCCGCGCAAACCGTCCCTCCTCCCGAATTAAATCTCGAAACGGAAAAAACTCCGGAGCAAACTCTGGTTCGCTGCGGCGGAAGGATCACTTCGACGACGTCAGCCGCGCTGCAAACCGCCGTCCGAGGCCTGATCCCAGAAGGCAAGCCCATCGTGCTCGATCTGACCAACGTCAGCTACATGGATAGCTCAGGTTTAGGTGCGCTCGTCAGCGTGTATGTGTCGGGGAAGCGACAAAAGTGCCAGATCAGGCTCGTGAATATAGGACCGCGATTGCAGCAATTGTTTCGCCTCACGAAGCTGGCCTCCGTCTTTGAAGGACACGACGAATATCTCGGCTTGACT
>Ga0302140_10001652_pt1 | contig 29196 bp, 32 predicted proteins | sample I_Bog_E1_1_FD_202095 | JGI IMG/M metagenome (GOLD analysis project Ga0302140, IMG submission 202095) | Peat permafrost microbial communities from Stordalen Mire near Abisko, Sweden - I_Bog_E1_1 | ecosystem: Environmental > Terrestrial > Soil > Wetlands > Peat | place: Sweden: Abisko, Stordalen... | reverse complement strand
GGCTACTGGAGACGCACCGCAGTCGGTAGTGTCCAGTATCTTTCGCACTTTCGATCTTCGGCGGTGAATACATGGATGATAGCCGAGCGGGAGCGGTAGGCCGGGGATTCATCCCCGGCAACACCGCCTTTCGGGAACGGGGTTTTAACCCCTGAGGCATGCTTTTCGTTCGCATCCGAACGTGCGGGAACCGTCTATGATGGAGAAATCCTACCTAGACGGAAAGAACGCATTGATGGATTGCATTCCACCTGAGGCCCCGCTGCCGCCCATCTGGGCAGACGGCACGCCTGCCGTTCTGCCGATCACGACTCTCTTGGACCTCTTCAACTGGTACCGTCTCAATCTCTGTGGCAGGGAGATCGTGGACCCGCGCGGCTATCGAGTCTCATTCCTGGACACGGACTTCGTACACCTCATCAAGCTGACGGATAAATTTGGCAAGGAACCCAAGAACCGCCGCATGACCATCGAACAGATCCAATCCGGACGGATCGCTCTCAACCCCAGCCGCCTTCAGCTCCGGAGAGCGCAGGAACTCAGTTGGGCGCGCCCGATCATTGAAAGCCCGACCATGATCGTTCCCAACTGGCAAGCGTTGGGCCGAGCCATTCCAGGCGACGCCTACATTAAAAACTTCGGCGCCAAAGAACCAATCTACCGGATTCTCATCTGTGGCCACGCTGGGAAGAAGCGCTGGGCCGTGACCATCTTTCCAAGAGAACGATTTGCGGATCGGGAGATTGCAACTCTTCTTTGGCCATAAAAAGCGAGGGGGCCGCACAAGGCGGCCCGCTCTAACCCTATTATGTCCCAGGCTGGGGTTTAGCAGGCTCACGCCCGCATACAACTATGATTATTCTGCGCCTTTTCTGCGCCGAATACAAGGAAATCTCGATGGTTTCTCCATCCTATTGAAAGACAAACGCTTACTTCAACGAACTCCATCCGCTCGCGGGTGGCCATCGCTTCTGAGACCTGGAAATAGTGAGGGATAATCCAGATGCGGGCCACCTGCGGCAGTCCTTTCAGCAGGCAATTGCGCGGATGTGTCCTTCCCGCGCATAATCCAGCAGCTTCTTGTCTCTTGTAATGACGATGTGGCCCTGTACGCGAGCGGTGGCCGCGATGATCCGATCTGCCGGATCGGCTGGAGGCGATCCGGGCAGCGCAGTGGAATCCAATAGAATCTTGGGCGTCAAATCGGCCAGCCGTACGCCAGGCAGGGCCAGCAGTCTCTCGAACCACACCTCGGCAGAGAGCGTAAGGTACAGGCGCTGCTTGGCGATCAGCGTGCCGATCTCCCGGGCTGTAAAGGGCGAGACGTAGACGCCGATATGGGCCGCAGCGGCGCTGTGGATGGCCTTGCGGCTCTCCGGGGAGATGGGTTCGCCGCCCATCAGCCAGATCGCGGCGCAAGTGTCGAGCAGGATCGAATCGGCCACTTACTGCTCCGCCTCCCAAATCTCCCCGGTGCTCTCCGTCAGATCGACGCCCGGAGCAACGGTGACCGTTCCCCGCATCGCGCCCCAAAGATCGAACGGCTCGCTGCCTTCGTCGTTCACGGGAACGAGCGCCGCGATGGGGCGATTGTGCTTGAGCAGGACAATGCGGTCGGTCTTTCCTTGCGCAACGTCGTCAATGAGCCCCAGGCACTGCGCCTTGAACGCTGTAACGCCGATAGTGGATGTGCTTGCCGAGCCAGTAGGCATGATCGCCTCCAATATGGACCATTATATGTGGACCATAACTAAAAACGCAATAGGTAGGGCCGGATCGATAGGCCGGGGATTCATCCCCGGCAACACAGCAGCCTTTCGGGAACGGGGTTTTACAGGCTGCGGAAAAACCCCACAAGGGAAGGGTTTTGTATCAGGGCACGACTTCAGTCGTGCCGCAAGTTGCTGAAAATAAAAGACGGGCTTTAGCCCCTGAGGGATGCTTTTCGCTCATTTCACCCCCAATTCCGAGTTTTTCCGCAGCCTGTTTAACCCCCTGAGGGATCTATTCTATGAGAGTGTTGAACAAAGGCTTGATGCAGGGGTCGAGTCCCTAGCGAAGGAGGTCGCCAGCGATGTGCCGGAATATCAAAATGCTCTTCAACTTCGATCCCCCCGTGACTGCCGAAGAGATTCGCGCCGCGTCGCTCCAATACGTGAGAAAAGTCAGCGGCTTCAACAAGCCGTCGAAGGCAAACGAAGCAGCCTTTCTCGAAGCGGTGGATCAAGTTGCCAACATCTCGGCGCGCCTCCTCGACTCTCTGGAAACGAATGCGCCGGCCAGGAACCGCGAAGAAGAGGCCGCAAAGGCAAGGGCGCGCCGGCTATCCCATCTTGAGCCCAGCCGCAAATAAGCGGGAGGTCGCCGGGGCCCCAGGTCTTGATCTTGCGACTTGGGAGCACCCACATTTTTTACTTGTTCCGATGTGGACTCTCGCCAAGACTCAGGGTGACTCTTCGCGGCTGATGGGCGGGCCAGCTGCCTGACGAGTCGAGATTTGTGGTCTCCCACCCTTTCGCAAAGAACGCGAAAGGATAGGGCACCCACTTTTGAGGGAATGTTTAGATTCTGAAAAACTTAGGGTGCGCCACCCGCCTGCCGCTCCGGAATCGCGTAAATCCGCAGCTTCTCCCCATGCTCTAGGGTTAGAACAAAGGCAAGCCCGTCTCCGCTCGCCAGCCACTGCAGGGGTCGGCTCCCCTTTTCGATGTCGACGATCCCCAGCCCTGAAAAATCGTCGGTTCGAAACACCGACAACCATTGCCTCTGAAGCAGATCGGTGTCGTAATGACCGGCTCTCCGGCAGTAGGCTAGCAGCGTCCTATCTCCCTCTGACACAGAGATGACCCTGCATCCGCACGCCGACTTTGGTGCATCCAGTTCAGGGTCGCCGCAGAGCAATCGCCGAATTGTCTGCGAGTTTCTCTTCACGCCGCCCGAATCGTATGCTTCAAGCTCATAGAACGGGTGCTCTGGCGCCTCATGCAGCCCGTACCAAAGATGCGACGAGGACTCAAGCGCCGGACCCTCCGCGAACCACCTGTCGTACGGATATTCTCCCCACTCCCCCAGAGCCAGATTCTCGCGGATTTTTCCTCCATTTTCTCGGTCCCACTCGCTCTCTCGGCTCCTCCCCTCTCGCTCTCTGAACTCATCCCCCTTGACTCTCACTTCCGCGGGCTCTGGGTCTCCACCTCGCGCAATCAGCGCCCCCAATGCCTCGTCCGACTTCGTCCCAGTCGCTTTGTACACTTCTGCACAAGCCCTCTGGTTGTGCGTTATCATTGCCTCTCTTCTACCTCCGGTTGCACGCGCGCACGCTGGCCCTGGATTCAAGTCGGGTAATGAAAGCAGTTGGACTTTACGGTCCGAATAAATTTCACGCCCCTCTCCCGGCAAGGCATCAAAGTTTCTTTGATCCAACGCGACCCACCCACCATTTAGGATCCGTGCGCGATCAGCATGCATCTCCCCAAGGCTGGGAGTGTGAATCGTTTTTACAATTTGCCAATGTTCCAGGTCCACGACCGTGATGATCGTATCGGGGGCGGGAGTGACGACCTTCAGATCGTGCATGCGAAACAGATCAATCAACGCGTTTTCTGCCAACGCTGCTTCAGCGAACGCCACCGCGTAGCGTCCATCTGGCGTCACCTGCAAATCAATGTGGATGTCAACATACCAGTGATTCATGAACTTCTTGAACGCGGCCGTATTCCATCCCGGCAGGTTCAGCACATCCGTTTCGGGCTTGTCCGTCCACCACTTCCTCACGCGAATCAGGGGCCAGTTGCCGCTCGTGTCCGAGTCGAACACCAGAAGGCTTTCACCGGGCGCATTGCTCCACGCAAACTGGTCCCCGGCGGGCAGGTTGCGGCCCCAGATATTTCCCCAAGAACCCCGCTCCGCCGCTACTGGCAGATCAATTTCTCGGCTCAGCGCAAGATGTGTCTGTGCCGCAGTCGAAGTTAAGCCCATTGCCACCGCAGTTGCCAGCACCACGTACCTTGCCCACTTGATCTTCATGAGGGTAAGGATAGGCGCTTCTGCGTGCCTCCCGGTCTGCGATTGTGACACATTCTCAAGTGTCACAATCGCCTGTCACACCAACCGCGATCGATCCAACATACAACTAGTACTTGACGATGGCGGCGAAGGAGTCGGGCTTGAGGCTTGCGCCGCCGACGAGTGCGCCATCGATCTCTTCCTGGCCGATGAGGGAGGTGGCGTTGTCGGGCTTGACGCTGCCGCCGTAGAGAATGCGGATGGCCGCGGCGACTTCAGCGCCCAGCAGCTTGGCCACTTCGGCGCGGATGATCTTGTGCGCGTCGACGGCGATCTCGGGCGTGGCGGTCTTGCCGGTGCCGATGGCCCAGACGGGCTCATAGGCGATGACAATGGGCGCGGCGGCTGCGGGGGTGATGCCCACGAAGGCTCCGGCGATCTGGGTCTTGAGCACCTCGGCTGTCTTGCCGGCCTCGCGCTCGGCCAGCACTTCGCCCACGCAGACGATTGGGATAACGCCGTGCTTGAGCGCGGTGTGCAGCTTCTTGTTGACGATCTCATCGGTCTCGGCAAAGTACTGGCGGCGCTCGGAGTGGCCGATCAGGGTGTGCGTTCCGCCTACGGCGAGCAGCTGGCCGACGGAAGTTTCCCCGGTATAAGCGCCCTCTTCGGCAAAGTGGATGTTCTGCGCGCCGACAGCGACGTTGGAACCTTTGGCGGCTGCAATCACGGTGGGCAGCAGTACGGGCGAGGGGAACAGGGCGATCTCGTCGCGGGTGTGGCCGGCAACGAGGGGCAAAAAGGCATCGACAAAGGCCTTGGCTTCGGCTGGCGTTTTGAACATCTTCCAATTGGCGGCAATGAGAGCTTTACGGGGCATTTTTTCAGGACTCCTCAGGGTGATTTTAGTGGATGGATTTCAGGGGCGGGGGTGACGGTGGGCACAAGCGGCTCAAACCCTGGAAGTTTCTCTGGGCGCTTTTCACCGGATGTTCAAAATATGCGAGCCGGTTGACTACTAGAATTTTGCCCATGAATTCCAAACGGTTTTTCTTTGCACTTATCTTTGTGCTTGCGCTGCTGTGCGTGCCCGCGGCGTTTGCCGGCGACGTCTGCACCAAGCTCACCGAAGCTGAAATCTCCGCCGCGGTTGGGGTCCAGCTCCAGCGCAGCCCCACCGATCCATGCCGCTTCGGACATGCCTTCAAGTCCCTCAGCATCACGATGCACCCCGGCGAAGGAAGTTATTTCGATGGTTGGGTTGCCAATGCCCGAACGGAGTTTCACGACGTTCAGGTTGTGCCCGGTGTCGGCGACAAGGCCATCTTCTATGCCGTTGAATTTGCCGTGAAGTCAAAGAACGACATGTTCGTCGTGCATATGTATCTGGGCAAGACTCCCCAGGAGAAGATCGCCCTCGCAAAGGCAGTTGCGCAGAAGGTGATCTCGCATCTTTGAGACAGATGCCAATGGCCGGAGCGGGTTTTGGCGCTAGTTTCGCGGGGTGGATGCCGGCAGTACAGACAAATCCTCCGGCACTTCGCCATTGAGGAAGGCTTCGCGATGATCGGGGTCGCCCAGGTCCATCTTGAAATGGTGCCAGGTGGCGTCTTGCAGGACACCCATGTTCCAGGGGCCTGAGACCGAGTCAGAAAACTGCCAGACGATGTGGAAGCCCTCCTCGTTGGTGAAACCTTCGTTGTCGGCCTGAAGGATGGCGTCGCCGCGCTCCCACAGGGCCGAGCGCAGCGCATGGAGGGCGTTGCCGCCTTCCTCCGTGTCCGCGCCTTGCAGGTGCTGGAAGGCATAGACGGTTTTGACCTCCTCCAGAAACTCGGCGAGCCATTGAACGCCGGTTTCCGGCTTGCAATTCTGGGTTTCTTCGAGGAAGTCCGCGATCTCGTCCTGGCCAGTCGAGCCGTCGAAGACGGGATTGCGCTCAACGACCGCGACCTCGACTTCGTCAACGCTGGAGAGCAGAAGCGACTCCCATTCTTCGTCGTCTCCGCTTTCGATGGAGAGCCTGAAGCCTGGATGCTGCGTGCCAATCAGCTCCGCGAGTTCCTCGAATGCGGGGAATGCTTCGTCTTTTGAAAGGACTCGCGTGTAGTAGCCCAAGAGCTTTCTCCCATTGGAGCGATCCATTGCTCGATGCCTACAGTTTATTCCTCTGTAGGGTTTTGAAAAAATACATTGCCCGGTTAACGTAGCACTAGCCGGCTGCAACCCTCTGAATGGAACTCCTGCGCAGCTCGCCCTGACGCTCGGCTCGATTACCGGCCACTTCGTCCGCTTCCGGTTGCGGCAGCAGCCCGCGAATCAACCGTACGTTCACATTGCGCGAGGCCCCAGCAAGCTACGATAGTCAGAAGTCTGGTCATGGAACAGCTTGTGGAAAAGTTATTTCAAGTACGCACGAACCAAATCGATCAGATCTTCGGCCAGCTCCGGGGCAATCTGCTCCTTCGCTCCGTCCAGAAGGTGAAAGCGGATATGGGTTTCGAGCACTTCGCCCATCAACCCGTTCACGCCGCCGCGCACAGCCGCCAGCAGCATCAATTGGCCTCCGCAATCTTCGTCAGCCATCAGAGACCGCTCCACGGCCTCCAGTTGCCCACGCAACTTCTTCAATCGTTGCTGCAATTTGATCTTTTCCCGCTCCTGATGCGACATATCGAGCCTCCTCTGCTTGACAATACCTACCCCCGGTATGGTATCTACGGAGTGGGGGTATAGTTGCGATCTCATTCTATCCCTGCTGCGCCATCTTCCGCATCCAACTGCAAAGGCTCGCCGATGCTCCGGCTCTTCCGCAAACACCGCAATTCGCGCCATGCCGCATGTGGACTCGCTTGCTTAGCCTTTGCAGCCGCCTGCACAGCCGCGCAGATGCCCGACCCTTTGCCCTCCGCACCCCAGCCGCAACTCCACTCCACGCAGCCACTTGCTTCTGCTCCCCTTGCTCTGGCGCAACAGCAAGACGGCGTTGGACGCAAAGCTACCGACACCAGTCCGGTGGGCCGCGAACCCCAGGACGCTCCTATTGTCTCCATGGCGCCGCATCCAGAAAGGCTCTACTGGCTCTCTGGCCAGGCAAACATCATCTACCAGGGCCGCCTGCCGTTTCACGAACTCTATGAGGGGACAAACAGCTTTCGCAGCTCGGCCGAATACAAGACCTCGCTCTTGGGCACCTTCTATACCGCGATCCGGCCCACGCATTCCGTCCGCTACAACACAGATCTGATCCTGGACCTCGAGAGCGCCGGTGGACGCGGCCTCAGCCAGGCGCTGGGGCTGGCGGGCTTCACCAATCTCGACGTGGTGCGCAATCCCAACCTGGGTCCCGCGCCCTACCTGGCGCGCTACGAGATTCATCAGGTCATCGGCCTTACCCAGCAGACCACAACCCAGGAGCCCGGTCCTTTTGCGCTCGCGCCCAGCGTGCCTCTGCGCCGCATCGAGTTTCGCGCAGGCAAGATGACGCTCCCCGACTTCTTCGACGTCAACGGCCCCGGCTCCGACAGTCACCTGCAATTCATGAACTGGACCGTCGACAACAACGGCGCATGGGACTACGCGGCCGACACGCGCGGTTACACGGTGGGCGGCATGGCCGAATTCGACGACAAAAGCTGGAGCCTGCGCTACGGCCTCTTCGCCATGCCCACCGTAGCAAACGGCATCGACATGGACTGGGCCTTTAGCCGCGCCCATGCGCAGAACGGCGAGTTTGAGCTGCGTCACAGCTTTGTGAAAGAGCGTAAAGGCACGACGCGCATTCTCTTCTACGCCAACCGCGCCCACATGGGCACCTATCGCGAAGCTGTCGAGGCTTTTCTAGCCGGAACCGGCAAGATCCCCGACATCACGCGCCACGAGCACTTCAGCGCGCTCAAATATGGCTTCGGCTATAACACCGAGCAGGAGGTCACTGAGAATCTGCGCGTCTTTGGCCGCTTTGGATGGAACGAAGGCAAGCACGAGTCCTTCGCCTATACCGAAGTGGACCAGACTGTAGAGGCCGGCGCGGATTACGCCGGAACCCGCTGGCATCGCTCCGTCGACAAGATCGGCCTCGTGGTAGTTTCAAACGCCATCAAAGCCGACCACCAGGAGTACCTGAAACTGGGCGGCCTGGGCTTCCTGCTGGGCGACGGCAACCTCAACTACGGGCGAGAAAATATCGTCGAAAGCTACTACAACTGGCACGCCTGGCGCGGCCTCTTCTACGCCCTCGATGTGCAGCATATCGATAATCCCGGCTACAACCGCGACCGCGGCCCAGTCTGGGTAGGCTCATTGCGTGCCCACGTGGATTTTTGAAACAGGGATCAGAGATCAGGGAGCAGGGTCAGAGACTGATTTTTTGTCGATCAAGCTCGCTCGACCTCAGCCATCTGAAACTTTTGCACCATGATTTCACGCAGAAACTTGAGTCTACCCTCCAAGGCGACGGCGTTCTCGGGCGTTGCCGGAACGTTCACTGGAATCACTTTCTTGGAGGAACGACCTTGTTTGGCTAGTTTCACCCACTTATACAATTCGTCGATGTAACCTTCCAATGCCTGAGATGGAGTCTTGCTTGCATCTATTACCAAGTATGCAGGAGGCAAGTCGCCAACCACGACCCACAACCACTCGTCTACATCCAAACAGGAAGGCTCGATCCGAAAAAAGAAGATTGCAACAATTCCGCCACAGCCATCGCCAAAATAAGCCTCGCGGATAGACTTACACCATGAAAAACTCTGAATATATTTCTGCGCTTCAAAAGCCATAATTTGCAGGCGCTTTATATCCTCCTCATCGTCCCCGAACATCTGGTCGATGGGGATCACGCCTTTAACCGGAACTTCGTTGGCCGTTTCATCCACAAATGTCTTCCCTTGCGGGTCCTATTGGCTTACTTGCCCGTCCCGGCCGGCTGCGCAGGCGTCTGCTGCGCCGGAGGCATCGTCACGATAACCTCGTTGGGCTTGGCATAGTGCAGCTTTTCCCGCGCCAGGATTCCCATGGCTTCCGGGTCGGACTTGAGCCGCTCAATGCGCACTTTGAGCCCAGCGTTCTCCTGATCCAGATCCTTGATCTCCCGTTGCAATTGACGGTCCTCAGCCCGCTTCTGCTGCCACACCGTCAGCCCGTGCTTGCCATTGATCACGTGCCAGGTCAGCAGCAGCGCCAATCCAACGGCCACCACGGTGCCCGCCGGACGCCACACTCGCAGCCCCCAGTCCAGCGCCCGCTTCGGCATCGGACCGGCAACCGTATCTGCTCCTGTTCCTTCAGCTTGCATCTCGCCGTCCCACATTCAACCTCTATTCACGTTTAAGACAACACAAATTTCTCCGCCGCCGCTTTCAGCACTTCTACATCGTGTTCGCTGCGCGCTTCCGTATAGGCCCGCACTACCGGCTCGGTTCCCGACAGCCGGTAGCAGACCCAGGAACCATCGTCCAAAATCAGCTTGAGCCCATCGGTCCGCACCACAGCTGTTACCTTGCGCCCACCCAACTCGGTTGGGTCGGCCTTCATCTTTTCAGTGAACGCGGCTTTCACCTCCGGGGTCAAGCGGAAGTTCTCGCGAACCGGATAGAAGGAACCAACTTTGCCAAACAGCTCCTTCAGTTGCACGCCCAGGCTCTTGCCGCGCGTAGCCACCATCTCTGCCATCAGCAGGCCGGCCAGCACACCGTCCTTCTCGGGAACGTGCCCGCGAATCGTCAGCCCCGCCGACTCCTCGCCGCCAATCGCGATCTTGTCCGCAATAATCAGCTCGCCAATGTATTTGAACCCCACTGGCGTCTCATACAGCGGAACCTTGTGGTACTCGGCCAGCGCGTTGATCAGGTTGGTTGTCGCCACGCTCTTGGCCACGCCGTTCCGCCAGCCTCGCGTCTCCACCAGATAATCGAAGAGCAGCGCAATCACATAATTGGGCTGGATAAACGTCCCGTCGGCATCCACAATGCCAAAGCGATCCGCATCTCCATCGGTCGCGATTCCCAGCGCCGCACCGATCTCCTTCATCTTCGCCTTGCAGGCGCCTAGCAGGTTATCGTCCGGCTCCGGCGCATGGCCGCCAAAAAGCACATCGCGGTAGTCGTGAACCGTCTCCACCCTCACGCCCGCCTCGCGCAGCAGGTGGCAGGGGTAGCCTCGCCCCGCGCCCCAGAATGGATCGTAGACTACCTTGATGCCTGACTTGGCAATGGCCTCCAGGTCCACTAACTCGGCCAGCCGCTTCAAAAATGCCGGCTTCACATCGGCGGTATCGTACGTAACTCCTTGCGCGCTGGGAATGTTGAAGCCGTCGCCGAGCTCCGCAATCGCCGCCTCAATATGTCCGGTCACCTCGGGCAGCGCCGGAGCTCCGTCGTGCGTTGAAAACTTGATGCCGTTATACTCCGGCGGATTGTGCGACGCAGTAAAGTTGATCGCCCCCGAGGTCTTCAGCGTATGCACGGCGTAGGCAATCGCCGGCGTCGGCGCGGCATCGGGAATCACTATAGGCGTAACCCCCGCCCCAGCCAGCACACCGGCCGCCTCGGCCACAAACCGCTCGCCCAGAAATCGCGGATCGCGCCCCACAAGCACCCGGTGCGGTTCCGGCAGTGTCTTCACATAGGCGGCAATCCCCGCCGCCGCCAGCCGGATGTTGGCTATCGTAAACTCCTCGGCCACAATCGCCCGCCATCCCGAAGTGCCAAATTTGATCGCTTTGCTCATCGCGCTTCTCTCCCCGATCCTTTGTATCAGCTTTATGTCCATACTGCCCTACTCGGGGCCGTGCGGCAAGTTGAAGTCGTCCGCTCTCTCATTGAATTGCTTCCTGAAGCTGGTCACGCACTCGATGGGAACCTGTCCGACACGAGCAATCGCGTCGATTCGTCTCCAAAGGCTGGGATGGGTCATGAACATTTCATCAAAGTTGTTGCAATTGGCAGGTACGCCTGACCGGAAGTACAGAGTTGCAAGTGCCCGGATTGCGATTTCGCCTTCTCCGGTAAACTCCAAGGCTGTTCGATCCGCTGCAAACTCAAACCGTCGTGAAACGGAATAGAAGACCAAGAGCGGAATGAGAATCACGCCGAATTTAAAGAAGACACGCCAAATGAACGGCAGATGCGGTACGGCGAGGGTCAGTGCTGCGATTCCGGCATAGACCGCACCGGCAATCCGCAGATTCCTCCATCCGTGCTTTTGTTGGATGTGTGCCAACTCGTGTCCAATCACGAAATCGAGTTGTGCGCCGTGCAACCAGTGGATACACACATCTGTCATCGTGATCGATCCTCCGCCTCCCCAGGCGTTCAGCAAACGGCCTCTGCCGACCGGGACCACGAAAACACGCCTCAAGCGTACACCCGTCCGCTTCGCCATTGCGAAGGATCGTCTGAACAGTTCGCCTGATTTGACCACTCGAGGGTTCAAGCCCTCAGCAGTCCTGAGCCGCATTTTTCCGATAAGGGCGAGAATGCCCGCGCAACCGACCCAAAGAACACCGACCATATTTCGTTCGTATACGGCGTCAATGCCGCCGGCTAATGTGAGCAGGGGGAGGGTCGTAGAAACGGTACTCCAAAACGAGAGACGAAACAAATCCGTAACCGTCCAGCGCCGACCGACGATTTCGCCATCAAACGCACACGTTACAAACCTAGCTACCGCAATCCCAAGACACAGAGGAGCGACCAGGAAGACCCACTCCGGCAAATCGAGAGTCGAGTTCCGCTTGGCTACACACTCGGAAAAAGCACCGGAAAGCGACCACCATGCAGGTGCGGCTAGCAGGTTCAATACTCGCATTCGCCGTATATACATAGTCCAATGGGCAGTTCGCTCTGACTCTTTTGTATGGAGGGCCAGCAGGCCAAAAACCAGCGACCAGACAGCCGGCGACAGCAAGGCCCCAATGACTGCGACAATGTAGAGATTGCTTACCAGCGAAACCTCCGGCATTTATGAGGCGACGTTCAGCCGAGGATATCCCATGCGAGATGGCACGCTGATTGAACCGACGAAATGCTATTTGGGGCTGTAGCTTCACATTCCCGTAAACTGAACTTAGAAGCGCACTTGCCCAACTCCACCTCGAACGGTAAACCGCTTCAGATGAAAAGTCTCTGCAAGGCCGGATTGCACCCACACGGCGAACGCCCCGTGTTTCATCCGCTCGCCTTCCTTCCTGCATTATTGCCTATGGGTGAAAAGCAAAAAATCTTCAAATTTCCGGCTTGACAAGCCGTAGGCCAGGGGAGCAAAATTCGTGCATGATGGTTTGTAGTACAAACTAGTTTGCGGAGATCGAACATGAACGATGCGACACCTCGTTTTCTTGAAGAAAGCCCGGATGCAATCGCCGGCCGCCTCATGCAGAAGGCGCATAACCAGGACGGATTGCCGGAGATTGCCGTTGGGTTGATGTTTCTTTTCGTCGCAGGCCTGCAATGGCTGCAAGTGGTATTTCATCAAGGGTCTCTGGCCTATAAAGCGGCTAATCTTGGTCTAATGCTGCTCCCAGCCCCGTATTTCGGGTCGCTATGGGCGATCAAGATGGTGCGCAGGAAGTTCCTTATCGCGAGGGTGGGGTACGTGGAATTCAAGCCGGTCAACAAGAAACGCATCTGGGCGGTTATCGGCATTGCATTTGTCGTGGCCTGCGCCATGGTGTTCGCGATTGCGGCGAAAAGGTTGCCGCCGGCGAGCTGGTTGCTTGCCACAACCGGCATAGGCGGCGGACTTCTGGCGATTCTAAGCGGCCGGTTGCCGCGCTTCGTTGTTGGGGGCGTATTGATGGCGGTTGCGGGAATCTTCCTCTGTCTTATCCGGGTCTCGCTCGAGATGGGTTTTATGATCCTCTTCGGTGCGATGGGCTTGCTTTCTCTTGTCTCCGGATGCGTGGTCTTGTTGCTCTTCACGCGCAGGCCGGCCGAAGCGGGTGAATGAGATGAGCACAAAGATTCAGCGACTCGCCGAGATCGACCGCGTCATCCATGAGCCCGCGCGGCTCATGATCGTCGCGCTTCTTGCCGCCGTCGAAGAGGCCGACTTCCAATACCTGCATCAAACGACAGGCCTCACCAAGGGAAATCTCTCCGCTCATCTGACCAAACTGGAGGAGGCGGGGTATGTCGCCATTGCAAAGTCCTTTCGAGGGAAATATCCGCTCACCATCTGCCGGCTCACAGAACGCGGAAAAGAAGTACTCGACAACTACCGGAGGGTAATGAAAGCTGCGCTTTAATCCGAGCCCAAAACACCTCGATCTCCCTTGTACACTAACGGTGGCCGCGTCTCATGCCCGAATCCGCACCCCCAGCCCGCATCGTCCTAACCGCCGCGCCACCCCCGGCGAGGCCAACCGCCCCGCCCGCACGCTGGTCGAAGAACGCCTCGCCGCCTGCGCCACCCTCTTGCCTGCGGGTCAGTAATTCCAGGGACGGGTTTGCCGATAATATCCCTCGATTACCGCATCATCGTCAGTAGAGGATCAGCAGGGAAATGCCGCTGCACGGCGCCAAAGACTCAAAACCGCCGGGAAAAACACAGCAACTCCTTTGGAATCTGGAATATTCAAATAACTCCATTGGAATGAGTATTTTGCAGCGAAACCACCATTGTGTCCTGTTGAAAACAAGGAATTTCTTTACAGAATACGGGTGGGGGGGATAACCCGACGAGCGCGGAGCGGAGGGCGTCCCAGAACGCAAAGAGACCTCGTACTGTCAAGGCCCCACCCTTACTCGTACACTAGCGCTGGAGCTACTCCATGCCCAACCCCGCCCCTCAAGCCCGCATCGTCCTGACCACCGCAGCCACTGCTGAGGAAGCCAATCGCCTCGCCCGCACCCTCGTCGAAGAGCGCCTAGCCGCCTGCGCCACGCTGATCCCCGCCGTCCAGTCCATCTACCACTGGCAGGGCCAGGTCGAGTCCGCCACGGAAACCCTGCTCCTGCTCAAGACCGGCCCCGATCAACTTGCCGCCCTCGAAGCCCGCCTGCACCAACTGCACAGCTATCAGATCCCCGAGTTCCTGGTTCTCGGCGTTGAAGCCGCCAGCCAGCCCTACCTCGAATGGCTGCAAGCCAGCCTTCGCCGGCCCTGACCCTCATTGCACAGAGGAAGTGGCAAGTCATGCAATGACCAGGCGTCTGCATCCTCCATTCCGATTGTGTTCTCAATAGCTCAGATACACGCACTATGAACCGCTACGCTCAATCATGCTGGGGAAGGAAGACAACGGCTTCCGCCGCATCTCTCGGCAGGCATATGCAATTCAACGCAAATGCTAGGCCGGTCAATCATTTACAACAACTCTGAGAGCGGATGCATCTCCTGCCGTAGTCCGCTGGTATAGAATCTGGAACCAGCAAAAGTGTCGCGACACCTGCGAAAGAGGATCAATCATGTTCAATCGAAGCTCGCTGGCTTTCACCCGGCAAATGCCGGTACTGGTTCTGCTGTTGGTAGTGGCCGCCCTGTCAGGGTGCGCGTCGAAGCAGGACAAGGCGCTGGAACTGGCCCGGAAGCAGGCGGCTGCAACAGGGCAGGCGCAGCAGGTCATTTCAGTGGACAAAAACGGAACGACCACGACGACAGTGGTGCAGCCGCCCGTGGCAGGAACCAAGGACGTTGCAGTTACGACAACAGTGACGCCTCTTGCGGCGGGAGTTCCGATTCCACCTCCGAGTGAGCCGACGGTCTCCGCAGTGCCGCAGCCGCCTCCGACGGTCAATATCGTGGCGGGGACTACGCTGACCATCCGCATCGATCAGCGCATCAGCGTCAAGGGCAGCCGTGCCGGAGACACGTTTAGTGGTGAACTGGTTGACCCGATATTAGCCAGCGACAACAGTGTCATCCTTCCGAAGGGTACGCTGGTGGGCGGCGTCGTGGATGTGTCACATCGGCGCGGACACTTCAAAGGGAGATCGTTGCTTGAGCTCAGGTTGACCTCCCTGACACTCAATGGGACGCAGTATCCGCTTGCGACTGCGGATTTGGCGCGAAGCAAGAAAGGCAAAGGCAGACGTTCGGCGGCCCTGATTGGCGGTGGGTCTGGCCTGGGCATGCTGGTGGGCGGTGTTGCCTCTGGCGGCGTAGGCCTCGTGGTTGGCGGCCTGGTAGGTGGCGGCGCTGGAACTGCTGTCGCTGGACTGACCGGCAACCGGGATGTCGATATACCGGCCGAGTCGATTGTGCGCTTCACACTGGCGGACGATCTCGTGGTGCAGTTGACAAAGTAGCGTCACAACTCTTACCCCGCATCATGCGGAAAAACAGATACACTGTTTGCTGCCGCTCAACCTTTGGAACGAAGGACGCATCCTATCGCTCTAATGTCTGCGTTTTGCCGTCCCCAATGGATTCGATCCCTGCTCAAGTCACTCGGCCCCGGCGTCATCACCGGGGCTGCCGATGACGATCCCTCTGGCATCGCCACATATTCTGTTGCCGGGGCGCAGTTCGGAACCAATCTTCTCTGGACCGCTCTCATTACCTGGCCGCTGATGGCCGCGGTTCAAGTGATGTGTGCCCGCATCGGCAAGGTAACGGGTCAGGGGCTGGCCGCAAACTTCAAGCAGCGGTTCCCACGATGGCTTTTGCTCGTTTTCATTACCGCACTGCTTGCCGCAAACACGATTAACATTGCGGCGGATCTTGCCGGCATGGCCGATGCAGCCGCAATGCTGTCTGGGATCAACTCCCACTGGTTCGTGGTCGTGTTCGCGCTGCTTATCTCTTGGGCAACCGTCCGACTTCGTTATCAGCAAATCGCGAATGTCCTCAAATGGCTGGTCCTCGTTCTCTTTGCTTACCCCGTTACCGCCTTTGTTGTCGGGGCTAATTGGGGCCAGGTGCTGCACGTTACGTTCATTCCGTCGTTACCGCGGAGCAGAGAGGAATGGGCAATGCTGGTCGCAATTCTCGGCACAACCATCAGCCCGTATCTATTCTTCTGGCAGGCAAGTGAAGAGGTTGAAGAAGAAAAGTCGGCTGGCCAAAGCACGCTTGCTCTCCGCCGGGGAGCCACACCGCAAGAGCTGGGATTGAGAAACATCGATGTGGGCGTTGGCGCATTTTTCTCAAACATGGTCATGTTCTTCATTATTCTCACTACGGCCATCACCCTCAACCGGCACGGCATCACGCAGATCGAAACCTCACGCCAGGCAGCCGAAGCCCTGCGTCCGTTCGCCGGCAACTTTGCCGCGACCCTCTTCACGCTGGGGATTGTCGGCGTGGGCTTTCTCGCTATTCCCACGCTGGCCGGGTCGACCGCATATGCTTTCGCTGACACTCTCGGCTGGCGTCAGGGACTGAACAATGAACTAAGACAGGCACGCTGGTTTTACGCTCTAATCCTAATTTCGACGGGAGTAGGGGTCGCACTGGACTTTATCGGCATCAATCCGGTAAAGGCGCTCTATTGGACGGCGGTGATCAACGGTCTGCTAGCGCCTTTTCTTCTCGTTGCAATTCTTATCGTCGCTGCGGACAAGAAGCTCATGCAAGGTCAGCCAAGCTCTCGCCTCGGATGGATTGTCGTCGCCGTCACCACAATAGCCATGTTTGCGGCCGGCGTTGCAATGTTTGTTATGTAAAACTGGTGCAGGCGGCCCGCGCATTCAATTGACACTGACCGCTTCCCGATGCAAGTTGATGTCTTGCGCAGCGTCCCGCTTTCGCAAGCTCCTCACCTTCCACAAACCGTAACAGAGGCTTCCCGCTATCAGTCCCCCAAAGATCCACAGTAGCGGAGCCGACCATCTTTGGAGCGTTCCAGAATAAATCCGGATCACATGGCGGCCATAGACAACGCCGACCCATGCAATGACAGAGTAACGAATAGTGCGTGCCGCGCCATACGACACCAGAAAGCGGTTGCGCCCGAAACCTAGCGCGCCTGATGCAAGAGCAAACGGCAGCAGTGGAATCGGCGGAGGAAGCAATGCGGGAAGAAAAACCGTGAGAACCGGATGATGCTCGACCCACCTGACGATCCGGCTGAGCAAACGCGCCGGCACGTAGTGATGAAGAGCAGCCTCGCCACCTTTTCTGCCGATCTCCCAAGTTGTGTATCCGCCCAGAACACTGCCTGCAATTGCGCTAAGGGCCAGCAGCCATGGGTTTCCACGGTTTGCTACCAGCCACAGCAACAGCAGGTCAGTGCTGCCAGGCAATGTCACCGGAACAACGGAAGAATCGAACACAGCGACCGAGAAGAGCCCCAGCGCTCCCAGGTGCGTAAGCCATCGTGGCATCAACAGGTGGCGCACCGCCGGCAAGGGCAAGTATTCTGCTTGTCCGCCATATAGGCTCATCATGGCCTCGCCGTACATTCGCTCTTGAATGCTTCAGTTTCTGAACAAGAAGTCGCGTAATTCAAAGTGTTCGACGAGTTGCCATTCGCATGGCGTCCAATCACCGCCACGAACCGCCGATGAACAGTGCCGCGGGTCGAAAACTTATTGCGCATTTGCGTCATGGAAAGCAAACCAGTAGTACCGCCGCCAGCAAAACATGCAGCGAACAGGGCGCAGCGCAAACATACTGAGCAGGCTGTCAAATGCCCGCAACTCAGCCGATTTGAACTTGACTGAGTTGCAGCAGGGGCATTCGCGCCGTATCCATAGCAGATGCGGCACCCAGCTGGGCCACGTCCGGTTTGAGAAATTCATCTGGGCTGCTCCTCGTGACCCGAAGCCGATTCGCGTTGCTGTGTGGACTCTTCCCATGTACTGGAATTGGCGTCAAGCCAGGCGAGCAGCGATCGTATGCTGCCGGTGGCCAGCGCGATCGACGAATCCGCTGCGCCGTAATACAGGTTGATGGTATCTCCATCCGCGCCAATCGTCTGTCCGCATGGAAACACCACATCCTTCACGTCTCCGTTGCGCTCATACGGAGCTTCCGGCCCGAATACCCAGGAGTCTCCTCGTTGTAAGCAGACTTCGGGATTCTCCAGGTCGAAGAGCGCAAGGCCTAGCCGATAGATGCTTCCTGACGCCGTTTGCCGCACCCCGTGGTAGATGGTCAGCCAACCTTTTGCCGTTTCTATCGGAGGAGAGCAAAGGCCGATCTTGTTTGCATCCCACCATCCCCCCCGTCGCGCTTCCATCATGACCTTGTGGCTTCCCCATTGCCGCAGATCGGAGGAATAGGAGATCCACATGTGCGCGCCCAGATGTGTCACCGGCCGGTGAATCAGCGCCCAAAGCCCGCCAAATCTCCTGGGCAGCAGAGCTGCGTCTTTGTCCTCCGGTTGCATGATCACACCATAACGCTCAAAGGTCTTAAAGTCTTTGGTCAATGCCAAAGAGACTCCAGGACCGCCGCGCGCAAATGATGTGAAAACCACCGCATATTGTTTAAGTTCCGGGACATAGGTAATGCGCGGATCTTCAATGCCCCAAAGCTCCTCCGGATAGTCGCGAGGGTTTGCTGGTAATGTTGGGTGGGCATCGATGCGCCAGTTATCGATGCCATTCGTGGAACGCGCCGCGGATAGATGCGACATTCCTCGGCGGTCTTCCACGCGGCAGAGCAACAGAGTCTCCCCGTTGGGTAGCATCACTACCCCCGCGTTAAAGACGCTGTTGATCGGATAGGGCCAGTTGCACTGGGTGAGGATGGGGTTCTCCGTATAACGAGTAAACAGAGGTAGCCCTGTCTTTGTCTCCACATGGGCTTCAGAGGAGATGGAATCTGTCGATTCAACTGCGGGAACAATGGGATTCAAGAAGAGGCGCTCATTTCAAGGTGCCGTTCTTGTGCGTTTGTCACTTTGGCCTCGCGCATTTCCAGCAGGGCCATCAGGAACGAAAGTGTCGATTCCGCTCCCTGGTTCTCATTCATGCGGTCGGGATGAAGGCCGTCCCTGCAACCGCCTGTTGTTTCATCATAGAGCGCCACCCCTAAGTCATTCTTGCCGAGAAACCAGCGAAAGACACGCTGTGCTTCCTCGAGCCAATGAACTTCTTCCGTCAACCTGTACACTTCAAGGCAAGCGGAGATCGTAGCGCAAGCTTCCACCGGCTGCTGATCGAAACGTGCCTTCTCGCTTCCTTCAATAAAGAAGCCGTTAGATCCAATCGGGACGAACACCTCCGCATCGTCGCGGTGCTGCTCGGCGACCAGCCATTTGAGAGAATCCATTCCAGCTTCGATCATTCTCTGATTGCCGCTTCGCCATCCTGCCAGGATGAGCGCCTGTGGAAGCCTAGCATTCGAGTAGGAAAGAGTTCTCTCGAACCACTTCCACGTTTCGGAATGACTGCGCTCATAAATATCAAGCAACCGATTGGCAAGTGTATTGCGCGCGCTTTGGATCGCTCTGTCCCCAGGGAACCAGTCCAGATAGGCTTGCATGCCCAGGATGCAAAACGCCCAGGCTCGCGGACTGGTGAATTTGAGTGTCGCAGGAACTGCGGCTTCAAAGAGCCTTCCAGCCGCGCCTCGCAATCCCGCATTGCGCGAATGGCCTAACACGTTTCCGATCGACCACAAGGCCCGGCCATGACTATCCTCCGAACCTACGTCTTCCAGCCATTTGCGGTCATAGCCCAGGAAGTTTCTAAATCGTCCCGCGTCGGTATTGAAAGCTAGCCATAAGAAGGCCAGATAGCGATGAGAAAGATTCGGATAATCTCTTGTGCCTGCATGAGCCGGGTATTCATCCAGAAGTGTAGACACAATCAGCGCGCGCGCATTGTCATCGGTTGTATAGCCTTCGCTTGCATTCGGCAAAGAGAAGATTGCGTGCTGCAGAATGCCCGTGTCGTCAGTCAAATTCAACATATGAGCGGTATTCAAAATAGGCAAGCTCTCGACAGCGTTCGCCGCCACATCGTCTTTATTGGCGGCCTTGGGCTGCAAAGTGCGCTCGAAACGAGCACGCTGAAAACTCGCCATGTATTTTCGCGCTGCCTTGGGCCATATTGTTTCGCGCGAGTGCAGATAGGCACGCTTCCGCATCGCATGGCGTTCTGCGTCGTTGTCGAGCAATCGCAGCACCGCTCTTGCAATGGCTTCGGGGTTTTCAAAAGGCACGATCACGCCTCTCTCGTCCGCCAGCAGTTCTTTCGCGTGCCAATATGGAGTGGAGACAACCGCTTTCCCTGCTCCAAGCGCAATGGCCAGCGTGCCGGATACGGCCTGTGCCTCTTGCCGGTAGGGGGTTATGTATATATCCGCTGTGCTTACCAGTTCAACTAATTCCTCCGCACTAACAAAGCGGTTGTTAAAAACTAATTGAGAAGAAACGCCAAGCTGCTCTGCCAGCGTCCGCAACCCGTTGCGATATCGCTCGCCCTCGCGCCGCCGGATCTGAGGATGCGTCGCTCCTGAGACTACATACACCACATTGGGGTGCTTTTCAAGGATCGCAGGCAACGCTCGAATCACATTCTCGATTCCCTTATTCGGCGAGAGCAACCCGAACGTCAGCAGCACAGACTTCCCTTCGGTGCCGAACCGGTCCTTGAAGTAGTTTGGGTCCATGAATTGAAAATCGGGCACGCCGTGCGCAATGATATCGATCTTGTCATCCGGAACCGCATACACCTCGCGCAGACACCGCGCCGCTTGCTCGCTCATCACAACGAGACGATCCGAAAGCCTCGCTATCTCTTCGAGTACCGTGCGCTGACATGAATCAGGGGCCCACAGAACCGTATGGAGTGTCGTCACAACAGGCATCTTCAGTTTGCGCAGAAAGTCAAGAATGTGGCTGCCTGCAATTCCACCATAGATGCCGTACTCGTGCTGAAGGCAAACGAGATCGTTGCCGTTGAAGTTGAGAAACTCCGCAGCCCGCTCGTAGGAAATCGGATCTTCTTGTTCCAGCTCCAGGCGTACCCTCTCAGGATACGAGTAGCTTGATTCTGGATCATTCACAGGAATGGCAAATAGGCGCTCCTCGCCATATTCGGTTGCGAGCGCGGTGCACAAATCTGTCGTAAATGTCGCAATGCCGCACTCACGGGGTAAGTAATTTCCAACAAACGCAATGCGGGTCGGCAATGGAAGTTTGCAAGCATGCATCGCAGCACTGGAACATTCGCCTTGCATGAGATCGTGGGTGGTCGTCTCTGGGTTCATTGTCTTGGAAAGCGGCATTCGATTCACCTCTTACGATGCCATCCGGCCAGTAACCAGGAGAATAGGGTTGGTCCTCGCTTTCCTGGTCGCTGGCAAGATCGCCGAAGATGCGCTGCGGCCTCTCGTCGAGACCGCAGCCGTTATACATCTTTGTTAGCGCAAACTTCCCGTCGTTGCATTGGCGGGGCTGCCGATTGCATCGCCGGAAACAACCAGTTCCACTCTCCGGTTTTCCTGCCTGCCTGCTGCGTTGTCATTGGAAGCTACCGGCAACGTGTTGCCATAGCCCTTAGAGCTTACTGAGTTTGTCGTCACGCCTTGCCCCACAAGATAGCTAAGGACAGAACTCGCGCGATTCTCTGAAAGCTTCTGATTCATGTCATCGCCGCCTACATTGTCGGTGTAGCCGTCAACTTCAATATTGAGTCCAGGATAGGCGAGAAGAATCCCAGCAACTTTCGCCAGCTTTTCCCGCGCACCCGGCTTCAACGAGTACTTTCCAGTGTCAAACAGCACATCGGACATGCTGACAATCAGTCCGCGCGCGCTATCGCGGGTTTCAAGAATCCTATTCAACTGTTCCGACAATTTCACACGCATGGCGGCCTTGTCGCTATTGGCCTGCTGTTCGTTCATTTGAGCATTCTGGGCAGCTATGCGAGCCTGCTCTGCGTCGGCCTGGGCAGCGGATACTGCTGCTGCCGATGAGGCTTGATTTGCAGCCATGTCGGCTTGCGCTTTAGCCGAATCTGACTGGGCCGCGGAGACCGCGGCTGCCGAGGCAGTTTGACTAGCGGCCATATCGGCTTGCGCCTTGGCTGCATCAGACTGGGCCTTCTCCTTTAGACGCATAGCCTCATCGGCTTGAGCCTGCGATCTTGCCTGTGCGTCGCTTGACGCCTGAAGATCGCTCGCGCGCCTCTCTTCATCGATCTTCTTCACCGCGATTTCACGCGCATCTTCCGCAGTTTGCACCGCCTCGCGGGCAACGGCAATCAGGGGTTTCTTGTCGATGTGCCTGTCGGTCGCATCTGCATCGGCAGTGTTCATCAACTGAACAGCGTGCCGGTAGCTCGCGTCCGCATACCTTTCAGCTCCTTCAGACTGAGCGATGCGCAACGCATTACGCGCTTCGTAGAATTCCAGCGGCAGATCGGCCTTCAGGACCAAGGGGTCGAACTTGAAGCCGGTGGGAAGATAACCACCACGCTCCATCAACTCATACTTTGCGTTGACTGCCTCAGTAGTTCCCTTGGTATCGTCGCGAACCACGTTTTCCAGGATGACGACATCGCTGGGCTGCCGAACGGCATAGTAGGGTTCTGCTGTAACGATCAGAGCGAATGCCTGTAGATCTGTGGTAGCTGTCAGCTTGCTTCGATCATTGCCGCCTACAAGCACTTCTCCAAGATTTACAGCTCGCCCCTCGGGTGAAATCGCCCACATCACATAAGTGAGGTATTCGTTCCCGAAGGTTGTGGGACTCTGAAGATTGCCAAAATCAGCTTCAACTTCCATGGTGCCGCGCTTGCTTCGCACCTTGGCTTTGCCGTCAGCCGAAGGCAACAGAGCCGTGCCGGCGAAATCGACATCGGTTGCTCCGCTGCGATGCCGGTAGTTAACCGCTTGTACCGAGCGACTAGTCACGATCACGCGATATGCTGGCCCGGAAGCCGAGGTGTCGACGACCATCGCCGTTTGCGAACTGGCTTGTGCAATCGCGCTCAAGCTGAGGGCACTTCCCATTACGAACAAAAGCATGCGCTTCAAGATTCCTCCTACTGGCAGAACTCTGCCATCTTGCGTTGAACTTGCGAATTGTTAACGAGCATGGACTGCAAGGATCTCATAACTCGATCCTTCAATGACCGACTCGGAACTGGGTGATGTACCCTAGCAGGTTGAATACCTTCAGAAGCCAAATAACCACGACAATCACAACGACTCCATTGAGAATGCCTTTGATCTGGCTCTGCATGGGAATGAAGCGATTCACAAGCCACAAAAGCACGCCGACTACCACTAGCGCGAGAACAACGGTGATAAGTGGCATTTCATACCCTCCATTTTTTGTGCGAGAAACCTGATTGGAATTCAGATGCGTATTCGATCAGGTGATTGCAATTCGCCATTGAGTGCTTGTCTATCTCTCGCCGGTATCCGCTTTGGCAAATGCGTTTCAGTAGAGGGAAAGCGCGTCAACGTGGCTGGGGTCGAGATCCTGACGTTTGGTTCTTACGCAATTAGGTCGGCTAACGAGGCAGAGCTAAGATAAACATGCTTGGCCCTCGAGCCATAGAGAAGAGGACATCGTTGACTCTTCTTTGTGTCTATTCTTTCAATAAGGCGATGAAATGTCTGAGCTAGAATGCTCATCATTGATATACACCGGCACGCACAGCTCTGCAAATGCGCAATCTTTTATGAAAGCTAGTGTTGCAGAGGGCCACGCGGAACCCATGCCAGATCACCACTCAGAACGTAAACAGCGATGGCGCCGAACATGAAAACTACTCCTACCCAGAAGCGCCAGTCACGATGCATCCGTCTCCAGTATGGGCCCGGATCGGGCTCGCCAATGTCGCTGCTGTTTCCTTCTCGGTTGTGCTTGCTGCCTGTCATATTGTCTCCAGTTCTACATAAATAGTCGCGGCGGCGAGTAAGGGCAGTTCCTCCGCCGATAAAAGCAACGCACTATGGTGTATGTGTGCCCGTGGAACGCGCCTGAATCGGTTGGCCAGCTTCTGTTGAGGATGAGACACTTGTTGGCGTAGGTTTCTCAGCTGGAATTTCGGTTCCCGGCGGGAAGATGAGAATTTGGATCGATCCCCAATCCCCCTCCAGTTTTGCGCCCTCCTGCTTGCCCATTCCCAGCGTCTTAAGCTGGCTGTCGTCAAACCCAAAGTTCTCTACCAGATATTCGCGAACTACCATAGCCCTGGCGTCCGTGAGCGTCTTGTCTTTTTGGGCATCGCCCTCCATTCCATTGGAGACCTGGACGACTGCAACTCCAAATTGATTATCTGCCAGGAATTCGCCGGCGGCATTGAGAGACTTCTGGTTCTTCAGTTTGGCCGAATCGCGTGTATCGAAGAGTTGATTGGCTGTGTAAGTAAACGTCTTAAGCGGCGCACCCGCCGGAAGTCCACCAATCCTGTTCGCTTCCAGGTTGTTTGAGTCTTCGTATCCACGCTTCTTAAAGTAGCCGCTCAAAAGAAAATTATGTTTTAATGCCTCCATATTCTCCTGGAAGTCCGTCACTCCGGTCTGCGCCTGAAGCATCGTTGCATTCAGCGTCCCTGTGGTCTGTTCCAGGTTCTGATAGAGCTGCTTGTCGTTCACCAGAGCCCCCACTGTTCCTTGGCCCGAATCGATCTTGGCGCTAACTGAATTAAGATGAGTGGTCGCCTGGGTCACGTTCAAGACGGCTTGTTGGCTGCTATCTAGAATGCCGCTCGTTTTTTTGAGGAGATCCGCCATCAGAAGCGGTGGCTCACTTTGAATAATCTCGCCATCCTTCACCTCTGCTTGTCCGGCAGATCCGAACGAAATAGCTATATACTGATTGCCCAGCATCCCCTCTGTTTCAATCGTGGCCACAGAATCGTGCTTGATGATCTCGTGCGTCGATTTGTCGAGGTCCATCAGCACTGTGACCTGCTCGCCGGGTTTGTGGGGAAGCGCGATGCTCTCCACAGTTCCGCTGTGGACACCGCCAACCTGCACGTCTGCTCCAGCAGCCAGGCCCGCGACATTGTCGAATTGAGCCTTCAGTTTGTATGTGGAGCGAAACAGATATTCCTTGCTCCCAATGACGAAGACCCCAGCGGCAAGAATTGCCAGTGTGCCAACGATAAATGCTCCCAGCCGTGCCACTCTCGACATAATCCCTCCTACGACTGCTTCAAGAATTCCTTTACAAATGTGATGTTGCTTTGCTGAAGGTCTTCGTAATCGCCCTCAATCACGACCTTGCCCTGATCCAAAATCGCCAGACGATTGGCGATGGTTCTGGCACTGTGCAGATCGTGCGTTACTACGATAGATGCCATCTGACGCTCTCGCTGCAGCTTGAGAATCAGGTCATCAATTTCACCGGAGCTGATAGGGTCCAGGCCGGCAGTTGGCTCGTCAAGAAGCAGTATCTCTGGTTCAAGTGCGAGCGCCCGCGCTAGGCCAACGCGCTTCTGCATTCCACCCGAGATATCGGAAGGCATCTTGTCGAGATTTCCCTCCATTCCCACTTCGGCCATCAATTGTCTGACGCGGTCGTCTCGTTCAGATCTCGACATCTCTCGCCTATGCCGTTTGAGAGGAAAAGCCACATTCTCAGAGATAGTCAGCGAATCGTAAAGCGCCGCGTGCTGAAACAGGAAACCCATTTTCTTTCTGATTTCGCTCATCTGATCGAGAGTCAGTCCGCTGATGTCTTGGCCATGGATCCGAATCGAACCCGAGTCAGGCTGATCGAGACCAATGATGAGTCTTAGCAAGACGCTCTTGCCGGTCCCACTGCGTCCCAGCACGGCCAGCGTTTCTCCCCGGCTCACGCTCAGGCTCATTCCATTAAGGACCTTTTGGCTCCCAAAGGCCTTATTTACGTTGTCGACGGTGACGACGGGCGCACTTCCGTCCTGTTCATCTTGGGCTTGTCTCATCGCAATGTCATACGCTGTGGCCATGTTCGTTTCACTTGCCGCGAAGTTATTTGTTAGGAAAAACAACCAGAATGATCTTGACCAGTACAACATCGGACAGGATCACGAAAAGAGAAGCAAGCACAACGGAGTTCGTTGCCGCGCGGCCTACGCCCTCGGCACCTCCTCGAGTACGCATCCCTTGAAAACTGGCAACCAGCCCAATAATCAGGCCAAACACTGCCGTCTTCAGCGTAGGCGGCAGAAAATCTTTCAGCGTAGCGCCGCCAAAGCCTCTGTCGATGAACTGATGGAATGAGATTGGCTCAACCAATGTCTGTGCAACCCAGCCCATCAGCAAGCCGCCTGCGTCGGCGGCAACGGTTAGCAGAGGCAGCATCAGGACGCATGCCAGAATGCGTGTCGCCGCCAGGTATCTGTATGGGTTTATGGCGGATGCCTCAATAGCATCGATCTGCTCTGTCACCTTCATCGACGCCAGCTCCGCGCCGATTCCCGCCCCCACCCGTCCGCTGACTACCAGACCGGTAATGATCGGACCCATCTCCTGAATCACAGCCCACACGACGGAGATGGGGAGCAACGCCTTGGCGCCAAATTGCGTCATGATGGAGCGCGTTTCCATTGACAGCACAACACCCACGGCTGCGCCTGCCAGGACGACCAGCGGAAATGATTTGGATCCGACCTCGTCCAGTTGCCGAACGAATTCGCGCCACTCATACGGCGGCGTAACCGCAGCCTTGCACACTTGCCAGAAGAAAATACCGAGGCTTCCAAACCACTCAAAGAATCCGCTGACCAGCCCCGTGACGTAACCTGCAACGAAGGGCAGCAGTTTCTTCCGCCGCCCCTGTCGCGACTGTTCGATCTCTGCGGCCGCAGTAAATCCAGTGGCGCTCAATGATTCGGACCAGGGTCAGGTGAGCCGTGCGCATTATTCAAGTGCATGCGAGAAAGCAAAGAGTGCGGTCCGCTATAGACAAATTCCAGGCTGATGTTACCGCCCACATATGCCAGCATGCTGTAGCTGCCGATGCGTAGTGCATCTTTGGCGCCGTAGCGGCTCGGGTACCATCCATATACAGCAGTCATCGATCCTGCATAGGGCGCCACCAGCGCGGGAAAGGAAAAAACCTGGTGGCCGTCTGCGCCGCGCCGGGCGATCAAAGTCGAGATCACGGCGTGGCGCAGACGCGGCAATACGCCTCTGCATTCACACCGGTAGTACAACGTATCTTCCTTGAAGGCTTCTGCCAACCCAAAACGCGTTGTGGTTCCAACCGCGGCAATCCCGAAGTCAGACCCCAATCGCTTAGAGTAGCCCTCAACACCTTGATTCCATTCCGGAGGCGAATTACTGAACTGGTTGATGCCGGCCGCGAACGCGGACGCTACGATGGGATATGGACCGAACGCGTCGAAAATGTAGTTGCTCGCCATGGTCCGCTGCGTCGGCCGCTCATAGGTCATCTCCGGTTGCACTGCGGTCACTCCTGGCGCGGCGACAGAGGGGTCTTTTGAAAAGGACTGCGCTTGCGCTCTAGCTGCCAGGGGATTAGCCGCAAGAGCGGCAATCGCCAGTAACAGGTGAGAAAACCTGCCGAGCGTTGCACATCGCCGCGCCGAGATAGGCGGCCTGCCTTGCCTACACGCCAGATCTCTTCGGCAGGAGCGCAGAAGCTGTGATTTCCATTTGTTCCATGACGGCTTCAAGGCTCACCTCTGGCGGACATCGCATCATCCGCATGCACTGAGCCAACCATTGAATCATGCAAGGCGGCTGGCCATGTCCAAAGCGATCATGCCAGAGGCGGAAGCCCGATAGATGGTCATATTTGCTCGCAGTAGCAGGCCGGATTCCCTTACCCGGCCTCCACGTGCGACATAGCGGGTACTTGCTCGATGAGAGTCTTTCTGCTGCTCGGCAGATGTCCAATACAGCACAGATATTGCTCGATTGATATAGAAGAATGGAACCCAGCCGCCAATAAGATTTGGCGAGGAGCCACTATGCTTGAAGATCGCGCGTTCCCTTCAATCCCCACGAAGATCCTGTTGCCCATCGACTTTAGCCCGTCATCCCAGGCGGCTCTTGAAATGGCAGCGGATCTTGCCGACCACTTCCACGCCGAACTTTACCTCGTCAACGTGATTCCCATGTTTCCGACGACAACGCTCCCCGATCTGATTCCCGAAAGTGAATTCATCAAAGAGGCGCGGACATTTGCCGAGCGCCATCTGGCGAAGTGCAGCGCAGTACTTACTGCAAGGGGAGTAAAGTCAACCACCAGCGTCGAAGTGGGCAATGATATAGCAGGGAACATCATGGAAGTGGTTGACCGCGAGCAAATCGACATGGTCGTCATTTCCACGCATGGCATCTCGGGATGGCATCCGCTGGTCTTCGGCTCCATCGCCGAGAAGGTCGTCAAGCTGGTGCAATGCCCGCTCTTGCTCCTTCGCTCTGCGAAGCCCGAAAGCAATGCGAAGATTGCATCAGAGCGTTCCATGGAATGGTGGTAGCGAGAACCGGGTGGTTCTCATGCCACCGTCCACACAACGGGTTCAAAGACCGACTCTACCCACTGTATCTACCCATCGGTTCCGATCGTCACGGCCATGACAGGCCACGATAACGTTCTGGTTTGCCCCAGATAGGAACGCTGCGCGCAAGGAGTTCGCCTTATTTGCAGTGATTCAGTGCGCCTTATGGCGGCGCCTGATCGGCATGTTGATGGATCGCAAGTGGAAGACGAATCAGAGAGACTGTGTAACCGATCCTTCTGGCAGGAAAGGAATTCAGCCCTGCGGCACGGACTTGTGCGACTCTCCTAACTCAGCAGTTGCTTCGCCACCTTGACGTATAACTCCACAGCCTCGAGCAGCTCCTTCTTGGCGAGCTTCTCAAATGGCGTGTGGGCCACGTGGATCGACCCAGGCCCCAGCAGCAGCGGCTCACCCCAGTTGCTCAACTGGGGAATGTCGGTGGAAAATTTTGCGACCATGGTCGGCAGGCCTTCGACCGCGCGCATGCGAATGAACGGCGTATCGAGCGTAAACTCCACCTCGGCCTGATCGCCCGCTGCTTCCACCAGTTGCGCGCGCACCTGCGCCGAGTCAGTCACGGTGCGCACCAGCACCTGGGCCTCGGCCTTGTCGGCCACGACATTGGGCGCATGTCCGCCGTGGATCTGCCCGATGTTCAGCGTGCTGGGCCCAATGCCCTCCAGCTCCGGCAGCGGCAAAGCCAGCACCTTGCCCAGCACCTCTACCAGCTTGTGAACAGCGCTCTCGCCCAGCTCGGGATAGGCCGAGTGGCACATCTTGCCTTTGCACCGGAAGGCCGCGCGCAACGCCCCCTTCGAGGCCAGCGCCAGGCGATTGTCGGTGGGTTCGCCGTTGATCAGAAAGCGGCTGCCCTTCG
>Ga0302140_10001648_pt1 | contig 29213 bp, 28 predicted proteins | sample I_Bog_E1_1_FD_202095 | JGI IMG/M metagenome (GOLD analysis project Ga0302140, IMG submission 202095) | Peat permafrost microbial communities from Stordalen Mire near Abisko, Sweden - I_Bog_E1_1 | ecosystem: Environmental > Terrestrial > Soil > Wetlands > Peat | place: Sweden: Abisko, Stordalen... | reverse complement strand
GTGAGAGTCCAAATTTTATATTTGGTTTCTCGAACTTAGTTAACAACCAAAGGGCGTTAACCTCATTAAAAAATGATTTTGTGTGAATCACTTACTCAGCGAGTGTATACGAGTCGAGCTTCCTCATGACACGAAATAGACTAGCATATTGACTTGTTATTTTTTTGATTATGCCTAACAATAATAAAAAGAATTATTATAGATATTCCTATAGGCATACAATAATAAAAGTTGTATGATTATAGGAATATTTTTTATTATGACAAAATATAAGCTATAATTAATATTATATTAAAATTTAATTTATGGATAGGAAATAAAATAACAAGTCAAAGATGCGATGTATATTTTGCGTCAGACAAGGAGGTATCTTTGCCTCATAGCGGGTTATTAGGTGAATATACCGACGAAGTATGACACAAAATAGACTAGCATACTGACTTGTTATTTTTTTGAATGTCCCTTATTGGAGGCACAAATGAAATATGATAATATTGTAAAAGGGAAATTTATAGCAAGACCAAATAGATTTATTGCACATATTGAAATTAATGGTAAAATAGAAGTTTGCCATGTTAAAAATACAGGAAGATGCAAAGAATTATTAATTCCGAGTGTAATAGTATTTGTTCAGGAGAATGATAATGCAAAAAGAAAGACTAAATTTTCTCTTATAAGTGTTATAAAAGAAAATAGGATCATTAATATGGATTCGCAAGTGCCAAATAAAATTGTTTATGAGTGGATATCAAATGGTAATCTGCTTAATGATATTACTTTAATAAAGCCAGAGACTAAATATAATAATTCGAGATTTGATTTTTATGTTGAAACAAAAAATAAAAAAATTTTCATAGAAGTGAAAGGAGTTACATTAGAAAATCAAGGAGTCGTAAAATTTCCGGATGCACCTACAGAAAGAGGACTTAAGCATGTTAAAGAACTTTGTGATTGTGTAAAAGAAGGATATGATGCTTATATAATATTTGTAGTGCAAATGAAGGATGTATTACATTTTGAACCTAATGTAGAAACACATAAAGAATTTGCAGAAGCACTAAAAGAAGCTAAAAAACGAGGCGTAAATATACTCGCAGTTAATTGTGAAGTTAAAGAAAATAGTATTAACATAAAAGATTATGTTAAGGTAATAGTTTAAGGTAAAATTATATATTTCAGCTAAATGTATAATGCACTTTAGTAAAATTTAATTGAAAATATTGAAAGATATATACAAAAAGGGTTGTTATAATGATATAATCTTAGAGAGGTTGTCATTTTTAAAATTCAACTATTTTAACCTGCAAAGTTCATTGGAGGAAATGGATGTATAATAATGATGGTATTTTAATAAAAGGGAATAAAGAGGGAATAAATACAACTATTCAGATGAATAAGTTTGCTTGTTTTGAAGATATGCTTCAAATGTTAACAAAAAAGCTTTCAAAAGGAAAGCGTTTTTATAAAGGAACAACGCTAATTTTGAAAATAGATTTAAATTTAATTAATAAGAAAGAACTTGAAATTATTAAGGAAGCGTTATTAACTGAAATAGAAATAAAGGATATTGTTTTAGAAGATATAGAAAAAGAAATTGAACAAGTAAATGAAAAAGAGACTAGGATATTTTCTGGAGTATACGAAGGAAAAACTAAGTTTATAAGAAAAACAATTAGAAGCGGACAATCTATAAGTTACCAAGGTAACATAGTTATAATTGGTGATATAAATAGTGGAGCGGAAATTTATGCCGACGGAAATGTAATTGTTTTAGGTTTTATAAAGGGTAAAGTAAGTGCAGGAACCAATGGAAATACAAAAGCAGTAATTGCTGCATTTGTATTACAACCAGAAATTTTAAAAATTGCAAATGTTATAGCAATGTCTCCAGATAATGTTGAAAAACCAAGTTATCCAGAACTAGCAAGAATTAAGGATGGGTCAATAATAGTTGAGCCATATTTACCAAAGAAATATATATATTAGAATGTCGGAGGGATTTGTAAATGGGAGTATCTATTGTAATAACGTCAGGTAAAGGTGGTGTTGGTAAAACAACAACTACGGCTAATATAGGAACTGCTTTAGCATCAATTGGAAAGAAAGTAGTTGTTATAGATGGTGATACAGGACTTAGAAATTTAGATGTATTACTAGGATTAGAAAATAGAATAGTATATACAATAATAGATGTTATAGAAGGAAGATGTAGATTAAAGCAAGGGCTTATAAAAGATAAAAGATTTCCCAATCTATGCCTTTTACCTACTGCACAAACAAAAGATAAAGATGATATAAGTGCACAAGATATGCTTAAAATAGTAAATGAATTAAAGGAAGAATTTGATTATGTATTAATAGATTCACCAGCAGGTATTGAACAAGGATTTGAAAATGCAGTTATAGGTGCAGAAAGAGCAATTATAGTTGTAAATCCTGAAATTACATCTGTTAGAGATGCAGATAGAGTCATCGGAAAACTTGATTCAAAGGGATTAGAAGATCATTCAGTAATTATAAACAAACTAAATTATGAAATGACTAAAAATGGTGATATGCTGGATGTAGCTGATATTATAGAAACTCTTTCAATAGAATTATTAGGAGTCGTACCAGATGATAAGAATATAACAGTTTCAACCAATAAAGGAGAACCTATTGTATTAGAGGAAGGTGCTTTTGCCGGACAAGCATTTAAAAATATTGCAAGAAGAATTACGGGAGAAGAAGTTCCATTTATGAATTTACAGATAGAAGATCATCAAGGATTTTTTGGCTCCTTAAAAAAGCTATTTAAGCGTAATTAAGTGGGGGAAGAGAAGATGGGTTTTTTTAAAAATTTAAGTAACAAACCAACACCTAAAGAGGTTGCAAAAGATAGATTGAAATTAATTCTTATACATGACAGAGGGGAGATTGCTCCAGATGTTATAGATAAAATAAGAGAAGAGATATTGGCAGTAATTTCTAAATATATTGATATACAAGTAGATGATGTTGAAATATCTGTAAATAGAAGTGACGATGAAGAAGGCGAAAATACTTCTGCATTAATAGCTAATATCCCTATTAAAGGTATAAGAGGAAGATAAGGCAAGAGATTGTTTGAAATATAAGAGACATTTATTTTAAAAACTAGAAAATTTAGTTTTTATTACGTAATGTCTCTTATATTTTTATCTTTTTAGAGAAACATATAATATGATAGATTAATTTAAAGTATTACAAAATTATTATGATTTATCTGATAATATAATTATTATAGAGAATGAAGTGATAATAATGTATAATTAAAATTAATTAGATATAAAAAAATACATTTCATTATACACATATATATTTTTTTAACTAGGAGGTGAAGTATTGTTTAAGCAATTAAAATTAGATATGAGATTAGTAAAAGAAATTGATAAAACTGTGTTGATTTCTGCAATTTTTTTAATTTTATATGGTACATTAAATATATATTTATGTACTAAAGGAGAATATGGTTTAGCTTATGTAAAAAAGCAAATATTTTGGTTTATATTATCTATTGTTGCATTATATGTTTTTATTGCAATAGATTATAAAATAATATTTAACTATGTACCTATATTTTATTGGGGAGCTGTAATACTTCTTTTAGTTGCTGAAATTCCAGGTGTTGGTGCTGTTGTTAATGGTGCTAGAGGATGGATTAGATTTGGAGGGTTACAAATACAACCATCAGAATTTGCTAAGCTTGGTATTATACTCATGTTGGCTAAAAAACTAGATGAGATGGAAGGTAAAATAAATGATGTAAAGAACTTTTTTATATTAGTGTTTTATTCAACAGTACCAGTTTTATTCATTATTATACAACCTGATATGGGAATGAGTATGGTATGTTTCTATATAGTTCTTGGAATCTTCTACACAATAGGCTTAGATATAAAAATTATTGGTGGAGGATTAATATCATTAGTTCTTGCAATAATAATAGTTTGGAATGCAGGAATTATAGAACCATATCAAAAGGCAAGATTTACAGGATTTTTAAATCCAGCAGCTGATGATGCTAAAACTGGATATCATTTAACTCAATCATTAATTGGAATAGGTTCAGGAGGAATTCTTGGAAATAGGCCATCTTTAAATATTAATGGTAGTACAGGATATGCGGCACAAAATGTACCAGAAGTTGAAACTGACTTTATCTTTGCAGCAATAGCAGAACAATGGGGATTTTTAGGAGCAGCACTATTAGTAGTTCTTTATGGATTTCTCATATATAAAATGATTTCAATAGCACGAACTTCAAAAGATATTTTTGGATCGGTCATATGTGTTGGAATAGTTTCATATTTCTTGTTTGCTATACTTCAAAATATAGGAATGACAATAGGGTTAATGCCAATTACAGGAATAACATTGCCACTCATAAGTTATGGAGGAAGTTCATTACTTACAACAGTAATTTCAGTGGGATTAGTGATAAATATAGGAATGAGAAGAAAGAGGATATATTTTTAAAATATTAAGGGATTTATATGCCTTAGGCACATTCAAAAAAATAACAAGTCAGTATGCTAGTCTATTTTGCGTCATACTGCGTCGGCATGTCCACCTAATAGGCCTACTATGAGGGAAACATACCTCATTGTCTGACACAAAATATACATCGCATCTTTGCCTTGTTATTTTCTTTCATATGCCTTAGTGAAAACAGGATTGATAATGTATACACAAGACTATCAAAACTAAAAAACACAAGTTTTAGAGTTTTTATGCGTAATTATTAATTCTATTTTTGTTTCTATTTTATTCTCATAATTTTCTTTGCTATTTAATATAATTTAATGATAATGAATTTAAAGGAGTGTATTATGAGTAGCTATAGGTCAGCTTATGAAAATTATTATAAGAACATAAATAATTCAGCGAAAGGAAAGAAAGATAACAATAAATATTTTAATCTAGGTAAAAAAGCTGATAATTCTATTAGCTCAAAATATGGGATCAATATAAAATATAATGATACAATGATAAATACTTTGATTAAAAGAATAATTAAAGAATTAACAGGAGCTACAATTTTATTATTATTTTTTATTGGATTGAAATATTTTCCATCAACCCAAGTTAAAGAAATGCATATTAAATGTAAAGAAACATTAGAGCAGAATTTCAATTATAATGAGTCTATAGATGCATTGAATACAATTCAAATAGGAAACATACAAGTAAAAAATTTAAAGATAGGTAATTTTACTACGGAAGATTTGAAAATAGATAATTTAAAGATAAAAGCATCGAATTTTATGGAATATTTAAAAAGCAATAATAATTTACAAAATTAAATTTTTGAATTAGTAAGGCATAATTATGAACGAATATATATAGTATAATTGTTTAATTTCCATTTATACTTGTACATTGCAAATTTTCTTGGTATAGCAATATTATAGGGGTTAGAAATGAAAAAGTGGTATATGGTATTGATTGTAGAATTGTCAATATTAATGTGGCTTGGAGATTTTAAAAGCGATGTTATTATTAGTTTTCTATGGGTAATACTACATGAATTTGCACATATAATAGTTGCAAGTAAATTTGGGTGCAAATTTAATAATTTTAATATTAACATATTAGGTGCTAACGCTGAATTAAGCGATATTGATGAATTAACTGAAAGAAAGAAATTAATTTTATATTTAGCTGGACCATTATTTAATATTTTTATGGCTATGGCTACATGTTTTTTTTATAATTATTTTGGATGGGAATTTATTAGAAGTAGTATAAGTATTAATTTATGTTTAGGTATATTTAATTTAATCCCTGCATATCCTTTAGATGGGTCAAGAGTATGTGAAATATTATTATCAAAAAAGTTTCTATATAAAAAATCAAAGAAAATCACAGAAATCTTTAGTTTTATTATTTCTGGAGCACTATTATTAGTATTTAGTATAATGCTGTTATTACATAAGGTAAACATAAGTTTATTTCTTGCAGTCATATTAATCACATATACAACAATTTTAGAAAGAGAAAAAACTATGTATATAATAATGGGAGATATGATTAGAAAGGTAAGAAAGTTAAAAAAACATAAATACATAGAAAATAAAGCTATTTCTGTGTATTATAAAAAAGGTTTAGTTAATGTATTAACCTTGGTTGACAAAAATAAATTTAATAGTTTTTATGCTCTTAATGATGACATGGAGTTGCTTGGGATAATTCATGAGGATGAACTTTTAAATGCATTGAAGCATTATGGAAATATAACATTGGAGGAATATATTGAAATACGAGAAATAGAGAATAAAAAAAATAAATAGACGTATATTAACAAAAAATAACATAGAAGTAGTAGAGATTTAACTTACTTTTTGTATAATTAAAGAAAAAAGAGTAGGAGTGGCTAATATGGATACGTTACTTCACGGTAAAATAGGTTATATTTTAGGAAAAGAATTAATAGATAATGGATATTCTAATATTAATACTGATTCATTTGTTTATGGAAACATGTTACCAGATTTAAATCTTAAATTCAGGATGACCATGCATAGTAAAAAGCAAGATTGGGACAAAGTTTTAAAAATAATTGATGAGATAGCTTATAGTAAGGAAAAAGTAAATGAGGATATTTCAATTAAATTAGGAATGTTAAGTCATTACTTGTGTGACTTTTTCACATTCCCTCATAATGAAACATTTGGGAAGAATATTATTCATCATGAATTGTATGAACAAGCTCAACGAATTTTATGGTGGGGAAAACTATCTAAAATTTGGGATGAATGCACTGAAGAAATAAAAGTGGAATTAAAATCTACACTGGATATGATAAGTTATATTGAAGATATGCACAGTATTTATATTAGGAATCTTGGTGATAAAAGAAGAGATATCTTTTTTAGTAATATTTTAATAAGAGTAGTATGTCCATCTATATTAAAAATTAGAGAAAATCAAAAAAATCTAAATTTAGATGAAAGATCTAAAGATATTATAGCTTTTGCAATATGATTATTATTTTCAAAAAGGAGAAAAATATGAGCTTATATAATCCCAAAATTACTGAAACAAATGTCGAAGATAAAGTAACTGCTCCAGAAAATCTGGTTTTTAGTGGAGGTGGAATTAAGGGACTTGCTTATGTGGGTGCAATAAAAGCCTTGGAAGAAAAGCAATTATTTCAAAAGGTTAAAAGATTTAGTGGAGCAAGTGCAGGGGCAATCACAGCAGCTTTGTTGGCGATAGGAATGGGTGCTGATGAACTGTATAAACAGATGAGTAGCGTGGATTTTAGTACATTTTTGAAAAAATCAAATGTAGACATAGAGGATTTAGTAGATAAACCTTCAGAATTGTTCAGCTTAAAAGGACCAGCAGTTATATTTGATGAAGCAACTAAGTTGGGGCTTTGTGATGGTAGTGTATTTGTACAATGGCTTACTTCTATGTTTAAGCTTAAAGGCTTTGGTGAAACTACCACATTTGCTCAGTTGTATGAAAAAACAGGAAATGAACTTATAATAGCGCTTTGTTATGCAAATTGCAGTAAAACAGTGCTTGCATGCCACAAAAGCGAAGAAACAGCAAATATGCCTATTATAACTGCCGTAAGAGGTTCCATGTCTATTCCATTTGTGTTTGAACCCTTAATTTGGAATAACAATACTTATGTAGATGGTGGTACTATGTACAATTATCCTATTGAAGTATTTGATGAAGACCTTTCACCTAATAAAACTCTAGGATTTATATTATCAACTCAATCCAGTATACTTACTCCTGAAAGGAAAGAGGATAATGGAATACTTTCTCACCTTGGTTGCATCTATGATGCTATTATGAATGTGTCATATGAATATTGCTTTAGAATGGAAAACCATCACAGAACAGTTTTCATTGATTCAGCGGGAATAGGCACCTTAGATTTTAAACTAACAGAGGATGAAAAGAAATCTTTAAAAGATAACGGTTATAAGGCTACTATGGATTATTTAGAAAATATTTCATAAGAGTGTATTGGAAAAAGAAGGTGGTGATTAAACTAAAATGCATCCGTATCCAGTCTAATTGGACAAATAATGTTATATTTTTTCGTTACTCTTCTAATACGCTTTAAGTTGTATACAATGCCAAATTGACTGTCTAATGTCATTTTAATTTGCCTAGCACCTTTCTTACAGCCCTTAAAATTATAAGTCTTTAGAATATTATCTCTAACTAACTCATCGACTTTTGAATATCTTTTTTTCTATCTTCACATAATAGAAATTGAACTATTTAATATAATAATTGGCAAGGGTCAGTTGGTTTTCTCTTAAAAGATACTTTTATAGTGTAAGCGTCAAATAGCCCTCACCTTAATTTAAGGTGGAGGCTATTTGACGCTTACGATTTCTCTTTAAGAATATTTTGGGCAAAAATTATTTTACAATAATTGTAAAATAATTTCAAAGAACTAGCACAACGCGTTATTTTAATGCAAAAGTATAATTTTGAAGGATTTTAACAAATCAAGTCGAATACAATTTAAGGTATAGTAATTTTAGAATATTAAATTGTGACTATGTTTTAATATATTAGGCATTATCAAAAAAATAACAAGTCAGTATGCTAGTCTATTTTGCGCCATAGGGAAGCTCGACTCGTATACACTCGCTGAGTAAGTGATTCACACAAAATCATAGATTGCACTGTGTGAAAGTTCTGCTACCCAAATGCAAGATTTGGAGCATCACTTTTGGTTCTCTACTCACGTCAGTAATATTAGCTAATAGCCCACTATGAGCTAATATTACTTCCTTGCCTGACATAAAGTGAAACTTTTTAGGTAGAATTTTATATTCCAGCTGAAATTAGTTGAACTTATACCCTCAAGGGGCACCTCGTCCTCTCAAGGGACAAAATATACGTCGTATCTTTGACTTGTTATTTTCTTTCTAGTGCCTAATGATTAAACAGTGTGTTTTTTAAGAATACATAGATTTACTAATATATAATAATTGTGTTAGAATAGTGATAGCAAATAGGAAGTATAAGTATATACTTCTTTTATTTTTACATAGGAAAGTATAGTATTTAAAATTCTGTAGAAATTTGAGAAATGTATTAAAAATTATAAAGGATGTTTAATTAAAAATTGATTGTTAAACAATTGATAATTTATAAAATTATGTTTTTGAGGAGGAAATTTATTAATGAATAAAATTTCAGATGATATCTTATTTAAGGTTGAAAAACCAAGTAGATATACTGGTGGGGAATTAAATGAAATTGTTAAGAACCCTAGTGAAGTTGACATAAGATTTGCATTTTGTTTTCCGGATGTTTATGAGGTAGGTATGTCTCATTTAGGAAGCAGAATTCTTTATCATACTATAAATGCAAGACAAGATACATATTGCGAAAGAGCATTTACACCATGGCCTGATATGGAAGTGCAAATGAGAAAAAATGATATTCCATTATTTACTTTGGAGACTAAAGATTCTTTGAAGGAATTTGATATTTTAGGGTTCACGCTTCAATATGAAATGAGCTTTACAAATATTTTAAATATGATAGATATGTCTGGCATTACTATAAGAGCATCACAAAGAGGTGAGGATGAACCTATAGTTATGGCAGGAGGTCCTTGTGCATATAATCCAGAGCCATTATATGATATAGTTGATTTCTTTGAAATCGGTGAAGGCGAAGAAATGATGAATGATGTTTTAGATGTTTATAAGAAGTATAAAGGCAAGGGTAAAAAGAAAGAATTCTTAAGAGAAATATCTAAAATTCAAGGTATATATGTCCCTTCATTATATGATGTTATTTATAATGAAGATAATACCATAAAGGAATTCAAACCAAAATATGATGACGTTCCTAAAACTGTTAAAAAGAGAATTATAAATAACTATACAAAGGTGGATTTTCCAACAGATATTATAGTTCCTTATTCAGAAATTGTTCATGATAGGATAGTTTTGGAATTATTTAGAGGATGTACAAATGGATGTAGATTTTGTCAGGCTGGAATGCTTTATAGACCAGTTAGAGAAAAGACAAAAGAAGATTTAGTTAATTTAGCTAGAAAATTGGTTAAGAGTACAGGATATGAAGAAATTTCTCTTTCATCATTAAGTACTTGTGATTATTCTGATATAAAGAGCCTAATTACAGACTTGGTGGAAGAACATGAAGATGATAGGGTTGGGGTAGCTTTACCGTCAATCAGAGTTGATGCTTTCTCAATAGATCTTCTTAAGGATATCCAAAAGGTAAGAAAATCAGGGCTAACTTTTGCACCAGAAGCAGGATCTCAAAGAATGAGAGATATAATAAATAAAGGGCTTACAGAAGAGAAAATTTTAGAAGCATCTAGAAGTGCATTTGAGGCAGGCTGGAAGACACTTAAGCTTTACTTTATGGTTGGACTTCCTTATGAAGAACTTGAAGACTGCACTGGAATCGGAGAGCTCGCAGAAAAAATTGTTAATGAATATAAAGCAGTACCTAAGAAAAAAGGTGATTATAAAGGGTTAAGACTTACAGTAAGTACAGCAATACTTATACCCAAGCCATTTACACCATTTCAATGGGCACCTATGGCAAGGCTTGAAGATGTAAATGAAAAAATTAATGCTGTTAGGGATTCAATTAAATCAAAATGCATAGTTTATAATTACCATGAGCAAAAGACATCTATTATGGAGTCTGTCTTTGCAAGAGGTGATAGAAGATTATGTGATGTTTTAATTAAGGCATTTGAAAAAGGTGCAAAATTTGATGGATGGGGTCAATATTTTAACTATAGACTATGGATGGAAGCTATGGAAGAATGTAATTTAGATGTAGACTTTTATGCGTATAGAGAAAGAAGCTATGATGAAGTATTACCTTGGGATTTTATTGATATTGGAGTAAATAGAAAATATTTAGAAGTTGAGAATGAAAAAGCTAAAAAAGCAGAATTAACACAAAACTGTAGAAAAGGATGTACAGGATGTGGAGTTAATGTAAACTTTAAAGATGGGGAGTGTTTTGAAGGTGCGATACTTAACTAAATTTACTAAAGAAGAAAATATTAAGTTTATATCTCATTTAGATGTACTTAAAACTATTCAAAAAAATATTAGAAGAGCGGGACTTCCGGTAGAATTTTCACAAGGATTTAATCCACATATGAATACATCAATAGCACAACCTTTATCTGTTGGAGTATATTCAAGCGGTGAATATATGGATATGATATTAACAACTGAGATGGATGAACAGGAAATCGTGGGTAAATTAAATGCAACTGCTCCAAGTGGAATAAAATACATAAGTGCACTTGCAATTCCCTATACTATAGGTGAAAAAAAAGTGCCTCAAGCTATGGCATTAATTGATGCAGCAAGGTACACTATAAAAATTAAATATTCTGATGTTTCTAAATTAGAGGAAGAAATGACTAGTCTTTTAGAAACTGAAATGTGGAATACTATAAAGAAAAGTAAAAAAGGTGAAAGAGAAGTTAATTTAAAAACTTTAATTAAAGAATTTAGCTTTTGGATTAAGGATGAATTTTTGATACTTAATGTATTAATAAGTACAGGGAGCAGAGAACATTTAAGCGCAGATTTACTAGTTAGCTACATCCAAGAAAAAACTTCAAATGCATTCTTAGATACCTTTGTTAATATAAAAAGAGAAGAAATGTATTTTTATAAAGGCGAAAAACTTGTACCACTATACAAATGTATATAACAATTTACAATTAACAATGGACAATGAAGGAACAAATTCCGTTGGAATTTGAAAAAATATTCATCTATAAAAGCACACACTTATAAAAAACATGAAGTTTAACCAAAAACGTATAAGATTAAGAAATTGCGAAGTAATTTCATTCACAATTGTCAAATGTTAATTGTCAACTGTCAATTGAATAAGGATGTGTTGATATGAAAGAGATTTTTATTGAGAGAAGAGAAAAGCTTTTAAGAATAGCTGTTAAATCTAATAATGAATTAATAGAAAGTATTGTAGAAGAAAAGAATAATGAACCTATAATAGGAGAAATTTATAAGGGAAGAATTAAAAATATTCTTCCGGCCATAAATTCTATATTTGTTGATTTAGGATTAGATAAGGAAGGTTATATGTATTATAGCAATGAACTTAAGGCAAATGGAATAAAAAAGGGTGAAGAAATATTAGTGGAAGTTATAAAAGAACCTCTTAATGATAAAGGTGCTAAATTGACTTCTAAAGTTTCAATTCCCGGGAAATATATTGTCTTAAATTGTTATAGTGAAGGCATAGAATTTTCTAAAAGAATAGATGACAAAGAAAAGAAAAAAGAAATTTTAGAGAACATTGAACCTTTAAAAGATGTGTCCATAACAGTAAGAACAGAAGGCGCTAATGTAAGTTTAGAAATTATTAAAAAGGAAATAAATAAACTTTATAATGAGTTTGAAAATATAGACAAAAAAATGAAATATTCATTAGGTTTGAAGAAAATTTATGGTGAAGATTTAAGTTTAACTAAGCTTTTAATGAATTCTAGTGCAGAAGAAGTTACAAAAATTTACGTGGATAATGATATTGATTTTGAAAAAATATCTCAGTTTATCAAAGGAGAAGAAAATTTTAAATTAGAGAAATATGAAGGTTATAGAAGTCTTTTTGATTTTTATGGATTGGAAAAAGAATTATTAAAACTTCGACATAATAAAGTTAATTTACCATGTGGAGGCTATATAGTAATAGATAAAACAGAAGCAATGTATGTTGTTGACGTTAATAGTGGAAAAAATATAAGAGAAAAGAGTTTTGATAAAACCATTTTAGAAACTAATTTAGAAGCAGCCAAAGAAATAGGAAAGCAAATAAGACTTAGAAATTTAAGTGGAATTATAGTTATAGATTTTATTGATATGAGAGATAAGGGTCAAAAAGGAATTGTAATGAATACCCTAAAAGAAAGCTTAAAACTTGATAAAGGTAATATAAAGATATTTCCATTTACTGAACTAGATTTAGTTCAAATAGCTAGAAAAAGGCAAGGAAAGAGTATATATGAGTATATGGAAGAAGAATGCAATTTATGTAAAGGAAGAGGAATAATTTTAAAATTATCGTATATTGAGGGTCTTATAAAAAATGAAATAATAAGAATGCAAGAAGAAAATTCAATAAATTGTTTCCATATACAAATTGATAGTGTTTATAAAGATAGAATTAAAGAAGATATTTTTGATTTCATAAAAGAAATAGATGGCTTAGACAAAGAAATATATTTAAACTATGCTGATGGAATAGAAGGTTATAAATTTGAACCACTTATATTTCAAGGACAGAAGGATAATTTGAAAGATTATAAAGTTACAGCTATAGAGAAATGTTAAGGCACAATCAAAAAAATAACAAGTCCATTTGCCAGCCTATTTTCCATCATGCTGCGTCGGCAAATTGACCTAATAGGCGCGCTATGAAGGCAATTCGTCTCCTTGCCTGATGAAAAATATTCATGGCAACTTTGGACTTGTTATTTATTTTCATGTGCCTAAAGTGATGAATAATTAAGAATGAATGATGAATAATTAAAGTGGAGTTTTAAAATAGAAATTTTGCAGGAATTTTATCATTTATCCTTAATTTTTAATTTAGTACAAAATTCCCTTTACAAGAAGAGAAAATTGTGGTAAAATGACTTTTGTAGACCGCGCACGTAAGGTTTTAATGAAACAAAGTTAAATCTTTGTACCAAAAGTGGCGAGACCGTTATGAGGAGGTGTTTTAATGTACGCAGTATTAGCAACAGGAGGAAAACAATACAGAGTTCAAGAAGGAGACGTAATATACGTTGAAAAACTTATCGCTGATGTTGACTCAACAGTTGAATTAAACGAAGTTTTAGCTATAGGAACTGACGAAGGTATCAAAGTTGGTGCACCAGTAGTTGAAGGAGCTAAAGTTGTAGCTAAGGTTGCAGCACAAGGTAAGGCAAAGAAGGTTATAGTTTTCAAATATAAGTCTAAAAAGGACTATAGAAGAAAGAATGGACACAGACAACCTTACACTAAGCTAGTAATCGAAAAGATCGAAGCTTAATAAAATTATGGTTAAAGTAAAAATCAAACAACATAATGAAAATATTGTTGGATTTGTAATGAATGGTCATGCATTGTGTGATGACAGACATTTTTCAAGTGATCCTGCTTTAGTAGGAGAAGCATTTGATTTAATATGCAATTCTGTTGCAGTGTTGTCTCAAAGTGTAATCATTGGATTGGATGAAGTTTTAAAACTTAATTCAACTTACGAAATCAAAGATGGATACTTAAAATTAGATCTTCAAGATTTTAATTTAGAAGAACTAAATCAAGCTCAAGTTTTGTTAAAAACTTTTGAAAAAAGCTTGGAAAGTGTAATTTTAGGATTTGATCAGTTGGTAGGGGAAAAGAAACGTAGAGAATATATAATTTTAATAAAAGAGGAGGTGTAGTCACATGCTAATTATGAACCTTCAATTATTCGCTCATAAAAAGGGAGTTGGTAGTTCTAAGAATGGTAGAGATTCTGCAGCACAAAGATTAGGAGCTAAATCTGCTGATGGAGAATTTGTTCTTGCTGGAAACATTCTTTATAGACAAAGAGGAACTAAGATCCACCCAGGTGAAAATGTTGGAAGAGGTAAAGATGATACTTTATTTGCTAAAGTTGATGGAATTGTTAAATTCGAAAGACTTGGTAGAGATAAGAAGAAAGCAAGTGTTTACCCAATAAACGTTGAAGCAATAGCTGAATAATTATTTTAGAAATGAAGCACTCTTAGTTTAAGAGTGCTTTTTTAAAGCATATGAAAGAAAATAATGAGTCAAAGATGCGATGTATGTTTTGGCGTCAGACTAGAAGGTATGTTTAGCTTATAACCTAGCTATTAGTATTAGGTGAACATGCTGACGTAGGATGACATAGAGTGAAACTTTTTAGGTGGAGTTTTATACTCCAAATGAATTTGGTTGAACTTATATTAAGACAAAATATCAGCATATTGACTTGTTATTTTTTTTAAATATAAGTATAAAATAGATTTTTTAGTTGAGATTAAATATTAAATCAAATATGATATAATAAAGTAAGATTTTCTAGGGAATAATAGTTTATATTAGAAATTAGAAAAATTTTAATTATGAAATAAGCTAATAAAGAATAAAATACACAAGGAAAGGTGATTATATGTTTATAGATACAGCGAAGGTTTTCGTTAAATCTGGTGATGGTGGCGATGGTGCTATTACTTTTAGACGAGAAAAGTACGTACCATTAGGTGGACCAGATGGAGGAGATGGAGGAAGAGGTGGTAGCATCATTTTCCAAGTTGAAACTGGTATAACTACATTATTAGATTTTAAATATAAAAAGAGATTTGTTGCAGAAGAAGGCGGAAGAGGTGGAGGTTCTAAGTGCTATGGAAAAGATGGTGAAAATCTTTTTATAAAAGTACCGATGGGAACAATCATAAGAGAAGCTGAAACTAATAAAATAATTGCAGATCTTTCACATAAGGGTCAAGAATTAGTACTATTAAGAGGCGGAAAAGGTGGAAAGGGTAATACTAAGTTTGCTACTGCTACTAAACAAGCACCTCACTACGCAGAACCAGGAATGCCAGGAGATGAACTAAATATAGTTCTAGAATTAAAGCTACTTGCAGACGTTGGATTATTAGGATTCCCTAATGTAGGAAAGTCAACATTACTTTCTATGACAACAAAAGCAAAACCAAAGATTGCAAATTACCATTTTACTACTATAAAGCCTAACTTAGGAGTTGTTGCAGTAGATGGAATTGAACCATTTGTTATGGCAGATATTCCAGGAATTATTGAAGGTGCAGCAGAAGGTGTTGGTCTTGGAATACAATTTTTAAAACATATTGAAAGAACTAGACTTTTAGTTCATATAGTAGATATTTCAGGTGTTGAAGGAAGAGATCCTTTTGATGATTTTGTTAAAATCAACGAAGAATTGAAAAAATATTCTGTTAAGCTTTGGGATAGACCTCAAATTGTCGTAGCTAATAAAACTGATATACTTTATGATGAAAATGCATTTGAAGACTTCAAGAAGAAAGTTCAAGAGATGGGCTTTGATAAGGTATTTAAAATGTCAGCAGCTACAAATGAAGGTATTGATGCTGTAATGAAAGAAGCGGCAAGAATGCTTAAAGAAATTCCAGTTACAGAATTAGAAATTTCACAAGATGAAATGTATATACCAGAAGAAAAGAAATTTACTTATGATATTACAGTTGAGAACAATGCAGAAGAGGAATATGACGTTTATGTTGTTAACGGTACATTTGTAGATAGAATATTAAATGCTGTTAATGTAAATGATGCAGATTCTTTAAGATATTTCCACAAAGTTCTTAAAAATAAAGGTATAATGGATGAACTTAGAGAAATGGGAATTAAAGATGGGGATATGGTAAGATTAAACAACTTTGAATTTGAATATGTAATGTAATCAGTTTACAATTAACAATGCACAATGCACAATGCACAATGCACAATTGAGGAACAAATCACTACGTGATTTTAAAAAATTTAATTTCATCATCAACTGTACATTGTGAACTGTACATTGCACATTGAAAAAAGGCCCCCAGGGATAATTAATACAACAAATATATGTTGAAACAAATTTTAGGAGGAAAATATAATGATAACGGGAAAACAAAGAGCTTATTTAAGAGGCTTAGCTAATGAACTTTCACCAATATTCCAAATTGGTAAAAATGGTGTTGAAGAAAACTTTTTAATACAAGTTTCACAAGCATTAGAAGCTAGGGAATTAATTAAAATAAAAGTTTTGGAAAATAGTGGATTGGAATCTAGAGAAACTTTGGATATGATATGCAAGGCTGTTAAATGTCAAGGCGTTCAAGCAATTGGAAATAAGATAGTTCTATATAAAAAATCAAAGAATAAGCCTAAGATAGAATTACCTATTAAATAAATAGATACACAAAGTGTAAGTTTAATTTAGAATTTGGGTATATATAAATTAATAAAGCAAATCCTAAATTATAGGAATATTCAATAAACAGAAGTTGTTTTAAAAATTATTTTGAAGCAACTTCTTTTTTTGTAAAACTTAAGATATTTAAAATAATATTTGAGGGTACTTCGTGATATAATAAAAATGAATTTTAAATTTCCTAATCTTACTAAATATAATATTATTTTTATAAAATCACTTCATATAAGTATTGAAAAGAACATGTTATAAATTGTGGTTATCATCCAAAGTATGTGGTCATAATTTAAATTAGATAATTTGTGAATGCCACAAATCCTTATATATCAATAGCTATGGCACCTATAAAGATTTTCTTTTATAGAAATACCACATACTTTGGATGAGAGTCTAAATTGTTAATATTTATGTCATAATATTTATATAGAAAGTGAGGTAAAAAAATTATGATAAAGACACTAAAGGTAATGCTAATACCGAATAATAAACAGAATACCAAACTTTTTCAATCAGCTGGTATATCAAGATTTGCTTATAATTGGACTCTAGGAAGACGACAAGAAAATTATACGCCATATAAATAAGACTCTAACAGTTAAGAAGTTAGAACAAAAGAAACGCAGGTTACAGCGTCAAGTATCAAGAAAATACTTAAAAAATAAGAAAGGAGAGAGTTACTGCAAAACAAGTAACATTATAAAAGCAGATACGTTGAAAAAGGAATGGAACTTAAAGTTTTATTATGAAGTTCTTATAAACTTTTATAAGTTTTCAGTAACAGAATGATATGAAACGGTATGGTATAATAGGAGGTACATTTGATCCTATTCATAATGCACATTTATATATAGCTTATGAAGCTAAAGAACAATTAAACTTAGATGAAGTGATTTTTATGCCAGCAGGAAAGCAGCCATTTAAAGCTAAAAATATAGTAACAGATTCTAAATTAAGATATGAAATGGTTAAAAGTGCAATAGAGCCTTTTCATGAATTTTCTGTTTCAAGTTATGAAATAGAAAAAGGAGGTCTTAGCTTTACTTATGAGACATTACAATATTTTAAAAGTGAAAATATTGGCAAAAATCAAGAAAAAGAATTATTTTTTATAACAGGGGCAGACTGTTTAATTAGTATAGAAGGATGGAGAGATGTTCAAAAGATTTTTTCATTAGCGACTCTTGTAGTTTTTGCAAGAGGTGGAATCCGTAAAAATGAAATGGTAAAGAAGAAGCAAATAATAGAAGAAAAGTATAATGGAAAAATAATTATTTTAGATTTAAAAGAGCTTGAAATATCTTCAACAGATATAAGGGAGAGAGTAAATCAAAATAAAAAAATAGACTTTTTTGTACCATCAAAAGTTGTGGATATTATTTATGAAAATGGATTATATCATTAGTAGGCGCATTCAAATCGCATCTTTGACTTATTATTTTCTTTCAGGTGCCTTAATTACAGTAGGAGGGATTATTTTGTTATCTATAGAGGAAATAAAGTTATATCTTAAAACAAATTTAGCGGAAAAACGTTATACTCATATTTTAGGTGTTTCAGATACAGCTAAAAAATTAGCTAAGTTAAATGGAATTTCAGAAGAAAAAGCTGAAATTGCAGGTCTTGCACATGATGTAGCTAAAAATTTATCTAAAACTAGAATGAAAGAAATAATGGAAGAGAATAACATTGTCATTTCAGAGGTAGAAGAAAATAATTCCAATCTATGGCATAGTATCATTGGACCTATAGAGGCTAAGAATAAGCTTGGAATTCAGGAAAAACAAATATTAGATGCAATAAGATGGCATACCACAGGAAAAGAAGATATGTCTATTTTAACAAAGATTATTTATATTGCAGATATGATAGAGCCAAACAGAAATTTTGAAGGTGTTGAAGATATAAGAAAAGTTACATTTGAAGATTTAGATACAGGAGTATATTATGGATTGACTCGTAGTATAGAGTTTTTACTAATTAAAAATTTACTAATTGATGAAAATACTATAAGAGCCAGAAATTACTTTTTGTTTGATCCTAAATTTAAAGGATAATTCTTAAATAATGTGGCTAATTACATTAAAGTTAAATAATTTCTAGTGAAATAGATTAACTGATCTCAATAGATAAGAGGTGAGTATATGAGGAGAAGAACAAAGAATAGAAAGAAGCATAAAATATTTTTGAAAATTTTCAGAAAAAAAGACGATGCTACAACAATACCTAAAAAAATAGTTTTAGGAGTAATAGCTATTGTAATAATGCTTATTATAGTTTCGCTGGGATCAGGAATTTCTGCTTTAATGAAGGTAGGAAGTAAATCAATGCCAAGCAGTATAGATGTAACCTCAAATGAGCCAATAAATATTTTATTACTTGGGATGGATATAGGAAATCCAAATGATGTTGATAATGTATCAATTAAAAGAACAGATACAATAATGGTACTAAATTATAACCCTACAAACAAGAAATTGAATGTTGTATCAATTCCAAGAGATACATTGATAAATGTTAATGATAGAAATGATAAGATAAATGTAGCGTATGAAATTGGTGGATATTCTAAAATAAAATCAGAAGCTGAAAATTTGTTGAATATAAAAATCAATTATATAATTAAACTTGATTATAATGCCTTCCGAGAAATTGTTGATGCTATAGGAGGGATTGAAATGAAAATTGAAAGAAATATGATTTATGATGATGAAGATCAAAATCTTCATATTAATTTTAAAGCTGGAGAAACTGTAACTTTAGATGGTAAAAAAGCTGAAGAATTTTTTAGATGGAGAAAAAACAATGATGGAAGTGGATTTGCTAATGGGGATTTAGATAGAATAGAAAATCAACAAAAGTTTATATCGAAAGTTTTTGATAAATGTACAAGTCCTCTTATATTATTTAGAGTTCCTAAGATAATGACAGCCTTAGGAGATAATATAGAAACCAATATGTCGTCTACTAAAATGTTGAGTTATGGATTAAAATTCATGAACATAAAAAAAGAAAATATGACAATGGTAACAGCAATCGGAACACCAAAGACTATAAATGGAGAGCCATATTTGATATTTGACCAAAATGCAAATAAAAATATAATAGCATCACTTAGCTCATCTTCTACTTCTAATAATGCATCAGTAAATGTATCGAAAGATGATATTAGAATTAAAATATTAAATGCAACTAAGATTAATGGGTTAGCAGATGAAGCAATGAAAGAATTAAATAATGCTGGATATGCAAAGGTTGATACAGGTAATACTGAGCTTAGTGATAAGAGTATAATACTTGCTAATGACAGTGATAAATTAAAAACTATTAAGCAAGATTTAAATATTAAAAATAGTGATAAAAAAGAAAATAAGACAGAATATAATGACTATGATCTGATCATAATTTTAGGTAAAGATTTTAAAACATTTGGTGAATAAGGCACATTCAATCAAGGGGCACCTAGTCTTAAGACAAAATATACAGCGCATCTTTGGTTTGTTATTTTATTTCATGTGCCTAAGTTGTGTATTAAATTAGAAATAATGAGAAAATTGTGGATAAAAAATATTTATATATGTTCTGAATTCAGTTACATGAGGAGTAGATTAATTAAATGAGTATTTTAGAAAAAAAGGTTATTAAGATAGAAGAAGGAACTAAAATAAGAGAATATTTAAAAGTTGAGCTTGGATTATCAACAAGATTAATACGAAGTGCGTCTATTGATAAAAGGATATTTGTTAATGATGAAGTAGTAAAAATGAATAGAATATTAAATGTTGGAGAAATTATAAAAATTGATTTAGCAAAGGATGAAAGTCAAGATATAGCTCCAGAGAAGATGGATATAGATATAATTTATGAAGATGAGGACATATTAGTAGTTAATAAAAAACCTTTCATGGTAGTTCATCCGACCAAAAGTTATCAAAGTGGAACACTTGCTAATGGAGTGATAAATTATTTCATGGAAAGCAATCAAAACTGTATTGTTAGATTAGTTTCTAGATTAGATATGAATACTTCAGGACTTATCATAATTGCTAAAAATCAATTCTCACATGGAACATTATCAAAGCAAATGAGCGATAATAATGTTGAAAAAAGATATTTAACTATAGTTCATGGTAATTTAGAAAAAGATTCTGGAACTATTGATTTACCTATATACAAGCCAGAAGGAATTGAAAATGGAATAAGAAGAGTTATAGATGAAAGAGGTCAAAGAAGTATAACTCATTATAAAGTTATTGAGAGTTTTGAAAATTCCAGTTTAGTTGAATGTAAGCTTGAAACAGGAAGAACACACCAAATTAGAGTGCATTTAAGTAGTATAGGGCATCCTATTTATGGAGATACCTTATATGGGTTTGGAGAAGAGGAAGAAGAATTAATAAAGAGGCAAGCTCTTCATGCCTATGCACTAGATTTTAAATCCCCAAGAACAAGAGAGATTATTTCACTTAAGTCAGAACTTCCACAGGATATGAAAGAATTAATCAATAAATTAAAATAAAAAATAATTAAGGCATATGAAAGAAAATAATAAGTCCATGATGCGATGTATATTTAGGCACAATCAAATAAATAACAAGTCCATTTGCCAGCCTATTTTCCATCATAAATGAAGCTCGACTCGCTACGCTCACTGAGTAAGCGATTCACACAAAATCATAGATTTTGGTTCTCTGCTCATCGGCAAATTGACCTAATAGGCGCGCTATGAGGGCAATTCGTCTCCTTGCTTGATGAAAAATATTCATGGCAACTTTGGACTTGTTATTTATTTTCATGTGCCTTATTGCCAGACGAGGAAGTATGTTTGCCTCATAGTGGGGCTATTAGGTAAACATGCTGACGAAGTATGGCAATAAATAGACTAGCATGCTGACTTGTTATTTTTTTGAATATGCCTAAGCAAAAAAGAAATGGGATTGATAATTATGTAATAGACATATGAAAATTGTTAGCACAATTCTCATAGTCGTACTTAGTAATTATCAATCCTATTTCTATAAAATTAACAATATCTTTTAAAAAGAAATTATTTTTTGTATTTCCACTTTATAAATTTCCTTAAACCAACTAATCCAGCTAAAATACCAATAGCAGAGCCAATATAAATTGGATTACTAAATTTTTCAGATAAGGATTTAATAGAAAGTGGAGATTCATAATACCTAGAAACTCCAGCTGCTAAATCAACAGTTATGTATTCTTTATCATTAACATAAACTGTCCCTTTTAATATATTATCATCTTTATTAAAGGAGGTTTTGCTTAAATCTTTATCTTCTATCTTAATTTCAGAAGATATTGTATTCTCTGTTCCTTTAGGAGCAATATAATCTATATCCTTTGAACTTACAACAGGTATTGTAAGTTCATCATTTATTTTATATTCTGAAATTTGGTCACCTTTCTTATAAAGGTGTACTAAAGAATAATTGTCGAAACCATAATTAAAAACAGTTTGCATATCTTTGAAATTTTGATCCTTATTAAGTGCATCTAAAAAGGAAGCCACAAGTACATGACCATCTTTTTCAGCAGCAGCTACATAAGTTTGATTTGATTTAGTTGTATATCCATTTTTACCACATATGGCAAAAGGGTAATAGTATTTAGAATTTTTATTAATCATATAGTTTTTATTATTTAATATAATGGTTTTTGCAGGATTATTTTTCAGTGTTATTGTAGTAGATGGAGTAGTAGAAATGTCCATATAATCTTTATTATTTATAGCTTCCCTTAAAAACAATGCTAAATCATGTGCTGTTGTTGTATGCTCTGGATCTGGTAATCCACTTGGATTTTTAAAGGTTGTATGCAAGGCACCAAGTTCTTTTGCTTTAATATTCATAAGTTTAGCAAAATCATTTATATTTCCTGATATATGATCAGCTAAAGCATTTGCACAATCGTTACCAGATTCTAAAAGAAGACCTAGAAGTAAATCATGTACAGTTAATACATCACCTTTTAATAATCCAATAGCAGTTCCATCTATTTTGGTAAAGTCTTCTTGAACTGTAACTTCATCATCTAGATTACATTTTTCTAAAGTTAGAAGTGCAGTCATAACTTTAGTTGTTGAAGCAGGTTCAAAAGTTTTATCATCATTTTTGCCATATAATACTTCACCAGTAGAGGCATCTATTAAAACACAACCTTGTGCATTAATTTCTGGTGGAGTTGTTTCTGCTTGTACAGTAGTATATGTGAAGCAAAATAGAAATAAAAATATTATATTAAGTTTTTTTAAAATTCGTTTCATAAAGTTCTCCATACCATATATGTTGTAATGTGAATTTTTAACTAAATTGAGTTACTGCTAGCTATTTTTATATTGATTATTTGATACAACATATATATTAAATATTTTTAGTTACATTCAAAATATATTTTACCAAAAAAATTAGATTTAGGCTATATAAAGTTAATATTAATTCCGGTGATGGTCTAAATAATAATAAAAATGGTAATAATATGTAAAAATAGAAATATAAAGCGATAATTAGATTCAGATGTAATTCACTTTATATTAATGCTTTCCGCCAACTGAAGCTTAGGAGAACTTATACCCACAAAGGGGCACCAGTAACCTCAAGGGTCACAATGTACCCACAAGGGGCACCTCGTCAAGGAACATGAATCCGTTATCTCAAAGTTAAGCATACATCTCAAATCTATGATTTGATGATGGTCGATTACTCTTTGAGTACTCCCCTGACTTTAGGCACAATCAAATAAATAACAAGTCCATTTGCCAGCCTATTTTCCATCATGCTGCGTCGGCAAATTGACCTAATAGGCCCGCTATGAGGGCAATTTGTCTCCTTGCCTGATGAAAAATATTCATGGCAACTTTGGACCTGTTATTTATTTTCATGTGCCTTAGGAAAAGGAGTTTCATATAGGGGAATGTTACGGATGCTAGCTGTCAGATAAAATTTCTAGAAATAGTATGCAAGGAGAGAAAAAATGATACAAGAATTGCTAAAGGACAAGAAAAAAATAGGGATATTAACTATATTAGTTATTGTATTAATTGCATTTGGAATTTTATATTTAAAATCTGGGTTTAAGGAATTAAAGAAAAATGATACAGAAAGTATTTTTGTTGAGGATACGGAAAATACTGATACATCAACAGGCACATTAAACAATAATGTAAAAAATAATAGCATCAGCACAAATAATAAAGAAGTAACTATTCCAATAAAAGATAAAAGCATAGTGGTAGAAATTAAAGGTGAAGTGAAAAAACCAGATGTGTATACATTAAATGAAAATGCTATAATAAAAGAACTTATAGAAGAAGCTGGAGGACTTACTGAAAACGCAGATTTAAGCAATATAAATAGGGCAAAAAAATTACAAAATCATGAGTTAGTTTATATTGCAAATAAAAATGATATAACAAAAGAAGGCGGAAATACAAATTCAGAATCAAATACAAGTAACAGCCAAGGAACTTCTAATAATATAGTAAATATAAACACTGCAACAATAGAACAACTAAAAACATTAAATGGGATAGGTGATTCAAAAGCTAAAAGCATAATTGAATACAGAGAACAAAATGGAGGGTTCAAATCAAAAGAAGATATAAAAAATGTAACTGGAATTGGAGAAAAAATGTTTGGAAGAATAAAAGAACAAATAGAAACTTGAAAAGTTAGGTATCTATGTTTCAGAAGACTAAGGCACTATCAAAAAAATAACAAGTCAGTATGCTAGTCTATTTTGCGCCATACTACGTCAGTAATATTAGCTAATAGCCCACTATGAGCTAACATTACTTCCTTGTCTGACATAAAGTGAAACTTTTTAGGTGAAATTTTACATTTCAGCTGAATCTAGTTGAACTTATCTTAAGACAAAATATACGTCGCATCTTTGACTTGTTATTTTTTTCTAGTGCCTAAAGCAGTTAGAATTGCGCGGAGCCATAAAAAAATATATAATAGACATACATGTTGCATTAGAGTAAAATAAATCAAAAATGACTACTAAGATTATAAAAATATTTAAATAGATCCAAAAGTATAATATTGACACATAGTTGTAATACAAAAATGATAAGATTATAATATTGATTTGTTATGTATTAATTAATTATAAGATTTTAATTAATTGTTATATATATGTTATAACTAGATTTATACATGAGTGATATATTATTGAATAATTCACGATTAATTATTTAATTTATAATGTATATAGAAATAACATCTGCAAAATAAGGGGGAGAATTCGTTGTCTAAGAAAATTATAAGTATTTTAATGAGCTTAATAGTAGTAGCTTCATTAACAGGATGCAATAATACATCAGGGGATGCAGAAAAGAAAGTTGAAACAGCAACAGAAGATAATGTTGATAAAAATTTAGAAGGTAAATGGGCTCAAAATTATACGCTAGACCAAACGCAAAAACTTTTTAAAGAAAAATTATCCAAAGTGGAGAATATAACCAAGGAATTAGGGGTAAAATATACAAAAGATGAAAAAATAGAAACAGAAAACCAAGAATCTATCGATGATAATTCCATATACTATGATAATGATAAGCCTGAAGCAAATAAAATTGAAAGTATGTATTTTGGAATGAAGACATATGGAGACAATTTAGAAACTGGAGATATAAGTTTAAAAATAAGCTTGAAATTTGATGGTGAAAGTGCTATAAAAAATAATAACTTTGATTTAGGAAAAACATCTTTTAATAAGTACATAGAAGCATTTACAGATCAACAAAATAGAGATTATTCTGACATAAATAAAGAAATAATTAGTAAGTTAAAAAATGGAGATAAACAAGTTGAGATAAATAACACAATAGATGGCTTAAAAGAAGAAATTATAGCCACCAAAGAGTGTATTATATATAAATTATCTACGAAAAAATATAAATTTGCAGATGCAGAAATGAGTATGGAGTAGATTATAAGGGGGAAACTTTGTTGGAAAAAGACAATATAAAAGAAAACCAAATAAAGAGTGAGGTAGAAGAAACTGAAGTTCAAGCTTCAAATATAGAAACTACCGAAACGGGGGTCAGTACTAAAAACCAAGAGGTAAAGGAAGAAGATACTAATATCGAAATTGAAGGATTAAAAAATGACGAAAAAAATGATGCAGATATTAATGAAAATTCGTCTAAGAAGTTTATTTTAGCAAATATTCTTGATCAATTATTAGTAGTTGCAGCTTCATCAGTGTTAGTATTATTATGTGATGTAGTATTAAGATTATTTGGATATATGTTTATACAAGGAACAGGAGCAATAGTGATAGCAGGAGGAATTATATACTTTATTTTAAACTGTATTTATGCTCCGATAATGGAAAAGAGCAAGGTAAAAAATACTATTGCAAAGAAGATATTAAAATATTAATTAGGCACGTGAAAGGAAATAACAAGTCAATGATGTGATGTATATTTTGAGTCAGACAAGGAAGTATGTTTGCCTCATAGTGTGGGCTATTAGGTGAACATGCCGACGCAGTATGACTTAAAATAGACTAGCATGCTGACTTGTTATTTTTTTGAATGTGCCTTAATGCACAATTCATGCTCTTTAGGGTACCCAGTGGGCAATGAATGAACAAAGCCTATTGGCTTTGGAAAATATGAATACATTAGGAGTAAATAATGAGAAGAGGAAGCGATCTAAGCATTAAAATAGAAAAATCACAATTTCCATCAACAGGAATAGGATATGCAGAAGATAAAATAATATATGTTAAGAATGCATTTCCAGGTCAAACAATAACAGGAAGAGTAAAAAAGAAAAGAGAAGAATTTGCAGAAGTTAAGTTATTATCTGTAGATGAAAAAGCAGATTATGAAATTCAGGCACCATGTCCTCATTTTGGAATTTGTGGAGGATGTTCATCACAAAGTCTACCATATGAGATGCAATTAGAATTTCTAAGTGAAGAAATTAAATCTTTGTTTAAAGATGAAGAGGTTACAACAGGGGAATACTTAGGAATTCAAGGAAGTCCAAATCAATGGGAGTATAGAAATAAGATGGAATTTACTTTTGGAGATGAGACGAAGGGTGCACCTTTATCACTTGGAATGCATATTAGAGGGAAATCTTTTGGGATATTAACTGTAGATAACTGCAAAATTGTTGATGAGGATTATAGAAAGATTATTAAACTAACCACAGATTATTTTGGTAAACAAGACTTACCATATTATAGAGTAATGAAAGCAGAAGGATATTTAAGACATTTAGTAATAAGAAAAGCGGAGAATACAGGAGAGATACTAGTAAATCTAGTAACTACAACTCAAATTGACTTTGATTTAACAGAGTATGTTAAATTATTAAGAAGTCAAAGTTATAAAGGAAATATTATATCAATATTACATACAGAAAATGATTCATTATCTGATGCAGTAATACCTGAAAAAGTTAATTTATTATACGGTAAAGATTATATTAGAGAAACTGTCCTAGGATTACAATTTAATATATCGCCATTCTCATTTTTCCAAACCAATACAAAAGGTGCAGAAAGTCTTTATTCAATAGTTAAAGAGTTTATGGGAAATAGTGAAAATAAAGTTGTATTTGATCTCTACTGCGGTACAGGAACAATTGGCCAAATAGTAGCTCCAAATGCAAAAAAAGTTGTTGGAATTGAACTTATAGAAGAAGCGGTTAAAGCAGCAAAGGAAAATGCTAAATTAAATGGATTAGATAACTGTGAATTCTTGGCTGGAGATGTAGCAGAAATCATAAAAAATGTAAAAGACAAACCAGACATAATAATTCTAGATCCACCAAGAAGTGGAGTACACCCTAAGGCTCTCGACTATGTAATTAAATTCAATGCACCAGAAATAATATATGTTTCATGCAATCCAAAAACATTAGTCACTGACCTTAAGGTGCTCACAGAAAGAGGATATGAAGTTATTCAAACTAAGGTGAAAGATATGTTCCCGAACACACCTCACGCTGAAACTATAGTTAAGCTAAGCAAGAAATAGAGCCATTCTTTAAAATAAAATAAGACTAAAAAACTTCCGACTTCCGACATTCTTCCGACCGAAGATTTAGGTGGTCGGAAGTTTTGTGTTTATTATGGTTTCGAAAAGATTAACGGTGTCATTGGACATCTTTTTAGTAACGTGAGAATAAACATCCATAGTAATAGAAGACTTACTATGGCCAAGCCTTTCTTGGATATCTTTTATATTTGCTTCAGCTTCTAATAACATGGTTGCATGAGTATGTCTTAATGAATGAAATTTAAAAGGCATGTTTAGTTCATAATCTACAACTCTACTTAAATATTTTATACTATCTACAGTTAATAATTCACCATTTTCTTTTAAGCATACAAAATCATAATCATGTTTAATATAGTATTGTCCATAACGTAACTTATTTGCTTTTTGATCCTTATGATATTTTTTTAACAAAGTAATTAACATATCGCCAATTTTGATTGTTCTATAACTACTATTTGTTTTAGGCGTACCAAAAACCCATTGCTTAAATTCATTTCTATATAATATTTTTTCAGCTCTAATTGTTTTAGCTTCAAAATCTATACAATCCCAAGTTAAAGACATTACTTCTCCAACTCTCATTCCTGTACTAAAGCCTATTTGAAGTGGAATATGCATATTATTACCATATGGAAATCTCTTTAATATAATATTATATTGTTCAAGCGTAATTATTTTTAAATCATCAAGATTATTAATTAGTTTTTGATTATATTTAGGAAGTTTTACAAATGTCATAGGATTTTCTTTAATTAATTGAGATGGATATACAGCGTTTTTGAAAGCTCCACTTAAAACTCCATATAAATTACTCAAGTAATTTTTACTAAATCCATTTCTATATTTTAGATTAATTAATTCTTGCAATTTAGCCGGAGTAATTTTTTTAATTGATAGATACCTATTTCAGGCTTTATATGATTTTTAATTTCTATGGGCGTGGTTTAAATCGACCGTCTTTAGACGGTATAAGCTTTTAGCCTTTTAAGAAACTGTAAATATGACCATACTAATGACCGAGGATGGTGAATTAGCGTGAAAAATACACCCGAACCCCGAAAAATTCACTGAAATTATGGAAAAAAGGGCGACCTTAATTAAGGACTTTAGATACTAAAAAAAAATTAATGGTTAGACTCTTGAATGGAAATGTTGG
>Ga0302140_10001647_pt1 | contig 29226 bp, 21 predicted proteins | sample I_Bog_E1_1_FD_202095 | JGI IMG/M metagenome (GOLD analysis project Ga0302140, IMG submission 202095) | Peat permafrost microbial communities from Stordalen Mire near Abisko, Sweden - I_Bog_E1_1 | ecosystem: Environmental > Terrestrial > Soil > Wetlands > Peat | place: Sweden: Abisko, Stordalen... | reverse complement strand
GGTCGAAGGCACAATCTTTCCAGACAACGAGGTTGCGAAGCTGGGATTTGCCGCCGGGTTTTACAACCAGATCCAGAGCAAGAACCGCTTCTTGAACATCTCCTCCAACGGCCTTCCGAACGCGGCCAACTTTGTTGACTTCGGACCAAACTGGCTCGGATTCTCCGGAGACAGGCACGCTCTCGATGTTCTTCCCACTCTGACCTATATCAAAGGGACGCACACGATTCGCACCGGAATCAACGTGAACTTCAGCCAGTGGATGAATCCCGTCGGAGGCAATGCCGACAACTTCAACTTCAGCTCGAATTTCACCAATGAATTCGGCGGCGGTACGGCAAACAACTCGGATGCGCCTGGTTACTCCAGTGGCATGTCCATTGCCTCGTTGCTGCTTGGCTATCCGAACAGCGGTTCCGCAAACTGGACCGCTTACCAGTTCTGGTCGCAGCACTACTTCGCTCCGTGGATTCAGGACGACTGGAAGATATCGCACAAATTGACGCTGAATATGGGCATGCGTTGGGACTTCACAACGCCAGCGTTGGAGCGTCATAACAAGATGAACGGGGCGTTCGATCCCACCCTGTTGAACCCAGTGTCCTCCTCAATCGCTGCCGGATCGGCCGCTCTGGGAAGCAACAACAACGTTCAAGGCGGCCTTACGTTCGCCGGCGTCAACGGCCAGTCGAGGGGCGCCTACAAGATGAACAAGCTGGACATCCAGCCGCGCCTCGGCTTCGCCTACGCGATCTCCGATAGAATGACGCTCCGCGGTGGAATCGGCGAAAATGTCGTGGCCGATCAGTCGACGAACGGTTCGGACGGCTTCAGCAGCTCCACCAGTTATACCAACTCCCTCAACAATGGTCTGACGCCCTACACGGCGACAACCGGGCAAGGTCTCAGCAACCCCATCCCGGTCGTGCCTCAGCCCAGTGGGGCGGGCCTCGGCGCGCTGCAGGATCTTGGCAAGTCGTTCTCCTTCTTCAACCCTAACTACCACATCCCCTCCTTCTGGTCTTGGAGCGTGGCCTATCAGGTTGCCGTGTCGAAGCGCGATGTGGTTTCGGTAAGCTATGTGGGCAACCGGACTCCTAACCTCCCGGAAAACGACAACATCAACCAAATCTCGCCCCAGTGGAACGCGCAGTGCGACGTGGAGCGTGGCGGTGACCGTCAACTCTGCGACGGCTCTGCCGGGCAAGTGGCTAACCCATTCCTGGGCATCGCTGCCTTCGGCGGTTCGGGATATTACAACTCCTCGACTCTTTCCAAGTCCAACTTCACCCGTCCGTTTCCTGAGTTCGGAGACATTACCGAAAACGGAGCCACAAACGACGGCAAGACCTGGTACAACTCCTTCCAGGCGGTGGGATCGCACCAGCTCTCCGGAAGCCTGTCTCTGCATGCGTCGTACACACATGCAAGGGCCATGTCCTCCGGTGGGTGGGTTCCCGGCAACGGGTGGACCCCAAACAACAATCCACAGACTGGTTGGGTGGATCAACTCAACCACGTGTTTGCCCGCGAGGTCAGCACCTATGCGGACGTAAATCACTCGATAACCCTGTCTGGAGTTGGCATTCTGCCGTTCGGCAGAAACCGGCTTCTGCTTTCAAATGCAAACCGGGTGGTGGACCAGATCGTCAATGGCTGGCAGATCAGCCCGCTGTACACCTACTACAGCGGGTTTGCGTGGCGCCCCACGAATTCCGGTGGCAGCGGTTCGACGCTCTTTGAGCATGCTGGAAACTGGGAGATGGCCTCCACCGGCACAGCGATTAACAGACCCATGGGAGTCAAACACACTACGTTGCCTCCCGATGGAAGTCACAAAGACAGCAGAATCCGCGGCGTGACGCCTTGCGTCGGCTACAAGGACACAAACACGGGCGATATCATTCCCAGTCCCGCGGCCACCGCTGCCGGCTGCTCCAACATTGAGTTTGTGCGAGCACCGAACGCATATGCAGTGGGAAGGCAAAATGTCGATTTCGGTGTCCGCCAGCCAGGCGCATACCGATTCGATTTGGCACTGTCCAAGAGTTTCGGCATTCCCGAGGGCACCAAGGTCCTCGGAAATGACGCGAAGCTGCAGGTCCGTGCCGACTTTCTCAACGCATTCAATCACGCAGCCTGGGACGAAAGCTACAATACCGATCCCACCAGCATCGACTTCGGAACCATCGGGAAGGGACCCAGTGGCCCGAACAACACACCGCGGTATCTTCAACTGTCAGCTAAGTTGAGCTGGTAGTAACTCAGGCCGGTCCCGCATGTGACCCGGGACCGGCCACTTCTTTCCAACTTATGTCGATTGAGCCCCTCCTGTAGAATTCTTGGGGCAAGAAAACAACCACTTCAGCGCGAACTGGGGCAAGAGTTTTCAAGTCAGACCCGGTTTTACCTGTGTTCCCTTGAGGGAAGTGCAACCCAATGCTTAGCTCGGTACCACGGCAGTTTTCACTCATTTTCCTTGCCTTGCTCACGATCGCCCCTGTGGGCCTCCTCCGCGCTCAGGAGCGCGACGTCTCTCCTCGTCTCATTCGCGTAGACATCAAGAACTCCACGGGCCCCGTTGATCGCTTCTTCGATCTCTCGGTCGGCTCGGACTATCCGGGCACGTTGATTCGGGACGACAGTCAGGCGCAGTTAAGGCTCGTGACAGACGAGCTTGGATTTCGCTACCTCAGATTTCATGCTATTTTTCACGACGTGCTGGGTACAGTGCGGATCGAAAACGGCGCCACCGTCTATAACTGGTCCAAGATCGACCAGCTCTATGACGATTTGCTGGCTCGCCATATCAAGCCCTTTGTCGAACTTGGTTTCACGCCCAAGGCGCTTGCCACTTCGCAGAACAGCATCTTCTATTGGAACGGCAACACTTCGCATCCAAAGCCGGACGCTTGGCGCGAACTCATGAGTGCTTTCGTTCATCACATCGAGCAACGCTACGGCAAGGACGAAGTCCGCACCTGGTTCTTTGAGGTGTGGAATGAGCCTAACCTCTCCGGCTTTTGGGAGGGAGCGGATCAGAAAGCGTACTTCGAGCTTTACGACCTCACCGCGCAAACCATCAAGGCCATTGACCCGGCCTTGCGCGTCGGTGGCCCTAGCACGGCAGGGGCAGCATGGGTGCCCGAGTTCCTCGCGCATGTAAAGCAAAGTGGCGCGGGCGTCGACTTCGTGACCACGCATACCTACGGCGTGCAAGGCGGATTCCTGGATGAGGAAGGAAAGTCCGACACCAAGCTCGATCGGTCCCCAGACGCCATCGTCGGGGATGTCCGCCATGTGCGCGAACAGATCGCGGCCTCGGCATTTCCCAAACTTCCGCTCTACTTTTCTGAATGGAGCACAAGTTATACGCCGCGCGACTCAGTGCACGATTCGTATATCAGCGCACCGTACATTTTGTCCAAGTTGAAAGCCTGCCGCGGTTTGGTGCAGGGCATGAGCTATTGGACTTACACCGATCTGTTTGAAGAGCCGGGCCCACCGACAGCTCCGTTTCAAGGCGGATTCGGACTTCTGAATCCACAAGGTATCCGCAAGCCCGCCTATTTCGCGTACAAATATCTTCATGCGCTACAGGGTGAGAGCCTCGCTACGAGCGACCCTCAAGCCATGCTTGCTACAAAGGGGGACGATCTCACCACTGTGATCTGGGATTTCGAGCAGCCGGACCAGAAAGTGAGCAACCGATCCTTCTACACCAAGATTGTGCCTTCCCATTCGGTTGCGCCGGTACGGATGCAGATCACTCACCTGATTCCCGTCGCGTCCTATCGGCTTGAGGTTCTGCGGACAGGCTATCGTGCGAACGATGCTTATTCTGCCTACATCGATATGGGGTCTCCCAATCACCTCACCGCGGAACAGATCGTGCATCTGAACGAACTCACGCGAGATGTGCCAGAGGAAGACAAGATCCTGAAAAGCGGATCCGGCGGAGCGGTCGAGTTCACATTCCCAATGAACAGCAACGATATTGTGTTGGTCAGATTGACACACAATCCGGCGGGCAAGTGAGAAATCTACATTCTGCTTTATCCATGGTACGAGAGGATCGATGAGCAAACCAGTCAATTCATTCACCCATCAAGATGCATGGCGTGCTTTCATCAACAAATTCACAGCGCTTGGTATAGCCGTGGTTCTTGCGTGTGCAGCCTGCGTCGCTCAGGACGCTTCCTCGCATCGATCCTGGCCGGGGCCAGGGCAACTCTTCGTCGGTGCGTGTTACCAGCCCATCGATCGCTCGCCGGAACAAATCGATCGCGATATCGCCATCATGCATGGTGCTGGTTTCAATGTTGTGCGCATGGGAGACCTTTCCTGGGATTCATTCGAGCCATCGCAAGGGAAGTTCGACTTTGCGTGGTTCGACAAGATCATGGACAAGATGCAGGCCAACGGGATCCGGGTGATTCTGGACATACCGGGTGCGCCTGCGCCCATATGGCTGCATCGGGCTTACCCAGGTGTCGATCTCACCAGCCAGAATGGCACACGCCTGCCACCAGCCGAGCGCTACATGGACAACATCAGCGATCCGGGCTATGTGCGCGAGTTGGGCCTCATGGCGGAGGCGCTCACTACGCGCTACGCCCATCATCCAGCCGTCATCGCAATCGGATACAACAATGAAATCGGAAACGGCTTTATGTCGTACTCTGAGGCCGACCGGCAGCGGTTCATCGCGTGGCTGACAAAGAAATATGGAACGATCGAAGAACTCAACAAGGCGTGGGCGACCCAACGGTGGTCACGCCGGCTGAACCGCTTTGAAGACGTGGATCTACCTCTTGCCGATGGGCCCGGTCCTTCCGAGCGCTATCTGGATCTGCATCGCTATTGGTCGGACGTGACCGTTGCGCGGCTTGAAGAGCTGGAAGCGATTCGCCGTCGCAATATGCCGGAGTTGCCGTCGCTCTCCAACCTGTGGGATTATGCGCCAAGACGTGGCTTCGATTATCTCGCGACATACAAGACCTATGTGTCCTACGGTGCAGAGGGGTTCTACCCCGGCGACCCCGTGGGTGGCGCATTTGCCGCGATCATGGCGAAAGGCGCTCTGGATACACCCATCTGGTTCAACGAGTTCACCGCCGGCGGTGGAGGCTGGTACGGCGAGCCGGGCCGAAGCCGCATGTATGCACACCTTGGGCTCATGATGGGCGCGCAGGGGCTGCTTGCATGGACCTTCAATACCCACCTGGGCGGCGAAGAACAAGCGCTGTTCGGGCTGTTGGATCATGACGGGACCGCGTCGTGGAAGGTGGATGAGTTCAAGCACATCGCAGACGACTTCCGGGAGCTTTCAAAGTACGGATTCCCGCGGTACACTCATCCCCAGGTCGCCATCGCCTATTCTTTCGACTCGCTCGTGGACTCTCATCCCAACGGCCCGTCCAATACCACTCTTCAATACTTCAAGACCCCCTACACCGATCAGGTTCAAGGAGCTTTCGAAACTTTCTTCCGGGAGAATATCGACACCGCCATCATCAATGTCGGACACGAAAATCTTGCCTCCTACAAGCTGGTTGTTGTCCCCGCCGATTTTGTGATGGATGAAGCCAGTGCGAATGCACTGCGGGAGTATGTGAGTGGCGGGGGAACCGTACTGATGACGGCGTTATCCGCGAAAGTGGATGAGCATGGACAGTGGTTTGACACTCCGTTGCCGGGAAGATTGAGCGATGTATTCGGGCTGCGAACCGCCGAGTTCTATACGCCGACTGAAAAGCCGGAATTCGAATTGGGGGGGGAGACCGTCAAGTCCAGCATCGCGTATTACGAGGTGCTGGAACCAAAGACCGCACAAACACTGGCTACATTTTCGAACATTGCCGGTCATCCACCGGCGGTTACGGTGAACAAGTTTGGCAAGGGGCAGGCGATCTATTTGGCTGCGCCTGCGCAAGCAACCCTGATTGGGCCGATTGTTCGCACGCTCTATGAGCAACTGGGCATACAACCGGGTCCCAAGACACCCGACGGCGTGTATGCGCGCGTAGTAAACGGGCGTACGCTCTACGTAAATACGACGAAGGAGGAGAGGGAAGTCTCTGTCGGCAAGAAAGTGCACGGCGTTCTCTCCCATCAGTCCTACGATGGCAAAGTAAAACTCGGCCCTTATCAGGCCGATCTTGTGGAATAGAGCCGCCGCGCCTGGGCGGTAGTAAGGATCAAGATCATGCGGCAAAGCAGGTTTAGCAAATTCCTTCTCTCCTTTTCTTTTCTTCTTGCCTTGGTTGCAATAAGTGCATCCGCGCAGATAAATGAACCTTTTCGCGATCCAAAGCTGAGCGACGATGTGCGCATTGCCGATCTCTTGCATCGCCTGACACTCGATGAAAAGGTCGAGCTCATGGACGGGCACGCCAAGGTTCCCCGCCTCCACCTGGTGCTATCCGACGAGGCGGAAGGCCTGCACGGGCTTGCGCTTGGCGGACCCGGCGGGTGGGGCCCGCGCGGTCTTCAGCCACTGCCCACCACCACGTTTTCGCAGGAGAAGGGTCTCGGCGCGACATGGGATACGGCGCTGATGAAAAAGGTGGGCGCGCTGGAGGGCGAAGAGGCGCGCTATTATTTTCAAAATCCAATCTTCGACTTCGGTGGAATCGTAGTGCGCGCGCCGAACACCGACCTCAGCCGCGATCCGCGCTGGGGCCGCACCGAAGAGTCGATGGGCGAAGACCCCTACCTCGTCGGCTCCATGTCGGTAGCCTTCATTCACGGACTGCAAGGGCCAGATCCCAAACACTGGCAGGCGGCTTCGCTCATGAAGCACTTTCTGGCCAACGAAAACGAGAACGGCCGCACCTATACTTCGTCCGACTTCGACGAGCGGCTCTTTCGCGAGTATTATTCCGTCCCTTTCCGCATGGGCTTTGAGCAAGGCGGCTCGCGAGCGGCGATGGCTGCGTATAACTCCTGGAACGGGACGCCCATGATGATCCATCCCGTCCTCAAGGAGGTGATGGTGAATGAATGGGGCAACGATGGAATCATCTGTACGGATGGAGGGGCGCTCGGGCTTCTTATTACCGACCACAAGACCTTCGCCGATAAGGAACACGGCTCTGCTGCGGCGGTCAAGGCGGGGATCAATCGCTTCCTCGACGAATACAAGCCGGACCTGAGCAAAGCTCTTAAAGACGGCCTCCTCACCGAAGGCGATATGGACGCTGTGCTGAAGAATCTGCTGCGCGTGCATCTCCGCTTGGGCGAGTTGGATCCTCGTGAGGTGGATACATACGCGAAGATCGGACGCGAATCGGGCGGCCAGATTCCGCCCTGGGATCGTCCGGCGAGCAGGGAACTCGTGCGCCAGGAAACTGACGAGTCTATTGTTTTGCTCAAGAACGACAACAACACACTTCCGCTCAATCGCGCGAAACTGAAGACCATCGCGGTGATTGGCCCATGGACAAACGAAGTTCTGCTTGACTGGTACAGTGGGACGCCTCCGTTCAGTGTCAGCATTGTGCAAGGGATTCGTGAAGCTGCCAAGGGCGCTCAAGTGCTCTTTGCCGATGGTTCCAATGTAGCCGAGGCGCAGGATCTGGCGCGCAAGGCAGAAGTTGCCCTTGTGGTTGTCGGCAATCATCCAACCTGCAATGGTGGATGGGACCAGTGCCCGATGCCCTCGAACGGCAAGGAAGACGTCGACCGCAAGACGATCGTGCTTGAGCAGGAAGAGTTAGTGAAGCAGATCTTCGCCGTCAATCCACATACCATCGAAGTGCTTCGTTCAAGCTTCCCGTATGCAATTGTCTGGAGCGAGCAGAATCTGCCGGCCATTGTGCACATGACCCACAACAGCGAGGAAGAGGGTCACGGACTTGCGGACGTTCTCTTCGGTAACTACTCGCCGGCAGGACGCTTGAACCAGACATGGCCCACAGGCGACGCGCAGCTGCCGCCCATGTTGGACTACAACATTCGCAACGGCCGCACCTACATGTATGCAAAGGATAAGCCACTCTTCGCGTTCGGCTATGGACTCAGCTACACTTCGTTTGCTTATGAAGATCTGCATCTGAGCACGCCTGGCGCGGATGCTAACGGCAAGGCCGAAGTGATCGTCAAGGTGAAGAACACCGGCACACGCGCAGGCGACGAAGTGGTCCAGATGTACGTGCAACATCTTGGCTCTGCCGTCGAACGTCCGAAGCTCGAGCTCAAGGGCTTCGAGCGCGTCCATATCGAACCGGGCGCGGAGAAGAATGTCGTCTTTGAACTCAAGCCGCATGACCTGGCCTATTGGGATCAAGCGAGCCATGTGTGGCGCATCGAAAAAGAACAGGTGCGTGTGCTGGCTGGTGGGTCGAGCGATAGACTTCCGGTCCAGGCGGACTTTCAGATTGAGAGCACAGGGGAGTACAAACCGTAGTTTTGAGCGAGGTCATCCATGAATCGCAGGTCGTTTTTTGCAGGCGGACTTTCCATGTTAGCGGTGGCTCGCATGGCGCATGCTGTGCGAGACTCCCAGTTCTTTCAAGGCGATGTCCCGCAAGGTCCATTCCTGCCATTCTGGGAGTCTCTCAAAGCTTATCGTTGCCCCGACTGGTTTCGGGATGCGAAGTTCGGAATATGGGCGCATTGGAGTCCGCAGTGCGTCCCCGAGCAGGGCGATTGGTATGCGCGCAATATGTACATTCAGGGCACTCGTCAATACGAGTCGCATGTGAAGCAATACGGGCACCCGTCGCAGTTTGGTTATAAAGATATTTGTCATTTGTGGAAAGCGGAGCGCTGGGATCCGGATGCACTGGTCAAGCTCTATAAACGGGCGGGCGCGGAATATCTCGTCTCATTAGCGACGCATCACGACAACTTCGATTGCTGGGATTCCAAACATCAGTTTTGGAACGCGGTGAACATCGGCCCCAAGCGCGACATTGTGGGCACCTGGGCAAAGACTGCGCGCGCCAACGGATTGCGCTTCGGGGTCAGCTATCATGGAACCCCGCATCGGACCTGGGATGAGTTTCTACCGGTCCGCTACAAGAGTGACACGACGGGACCGCTGGCCGGAGTTCCGTACGACGGAATGCAGACAATCGCCGACGGCAAGGGCAAGTGGTGGGAGGGAATCGATCCGCAGTTGCTCAATGGCAAGCCTCACAAGAAGAACACGCCTTGCCCGGAGTTTGTTCAGCAGTTCATGCTGCGCGTGCAGGACGTGATCGATAAGTACAACCCGGATGTTCTCAACTTCGACGACGGAACGAAATTTACTTTTGACGATGGAGGGACCGGCGCACCGGACTTGAAAGTTTGGCTGGGCATTCCCGACCTTGCTCCGCAGATCATGGCTTACTTCTACAACAAGAACGCGCAGGCGCACGGGGGACGCCTGGAGGGGGTCGTGGATCTGAAGGAGGTTGAAGAGCCGATCTGGAGCACGCTGACGCGCGACCTGGAGGGCGGCCTGACAGACACCCTGCAAGTGAGCCCGTGGCAGACGGAGGCCTGCATAGGGGAGTGGCACTATAAGCGCGAGCTCTTCGAGAACCATACTTACCAGAAGGCCTCGCTGATGATTCCTCTCTTCGTGGATATTGTCAGCAAGAATGGGAACCTGTTGTTGAGCATTCCGTTGCCTGGCCATGGAGAACCCGACAGCGATGAGATCGCATTTCTGGAAGAGTTCGCCCAATGGCAGGAGATCAACAGCGAGGCAATCAAAGGCACCCGTCCCTGGAAGATCTTCGGGGAAGGACCGGCCACCGAGATCAAGAATGTCCCCGCGTATCAATTCTCCCGGTACAAATTCGATCACACGGACATACGCTTCACAACGAAAGGCGACGTTCTGTTTGCGATCGCCCTTGGTTGGCCACCCGACAACCAGGTGCTCATCAAGTCCCTGGCAAGTGGCGCGCCGCTCTATGACCGCCAGATCCGCAAGGTGGAATTGCTCGGCGCGAAGAGCGATGTCCGTTGGACGAGGGGGCCGAAAGGACTAAGCATTCAGGTTCCACAAGGTCCGCCCTGCCGCCATGCATATTGTTTCAAGATTTTGCCGGGCTGATGTGGAATTGGGACCGCACCAGTAAACAGAATGTCCAAGCGCGGGCCAATCACGCCTTCGTTACGGGCAATCCTGCCGCCAAGCGCGATTCGTGAAACCCTGAAGCGGGTCCCCTTGGTGTCCGTGGTGCTCTATGCGATGCATCTCATGACACCACACTCTTCGCGATGGGCCTACCCACTTTGTGATGACTCAAGACACCCTTCTATACTCGACTCTTGGACTCTCTGGCCAGGGACCATCCGATTGATAGGTCCGAGGAGCAAACAACCATGATTCACCCTCCAAGCAGCGCCGGTCGGCGTTTGAGAATGCCGGCCTTCGCATGGGTGGTTGCTTTGGCCATCGCGCAACCTCTTTGGTCCGCTTCGTGCGTTGGCTCGGCTCCTCTGGAGGCGCGAGTCCACTCTCACCCGGATGCCAATGCTTATGCGGCCTTGGGCGAGTGGTTCGGCAACCACCATCAATCCGAATGCGCTGCCCAGGCCTTTCAAGATGGACTCAAGCTGGAACCGGACTCGTCGCGGCTGTCTTACCTGCTCGGGCTGAGCCTCTATACTGCCGGAAAACCGCAAGAGGCTGTGATTCCCCTTTCGCATTCAGTGGAACTGGATGCGAAAGATGAGAAGGCGCATCTTTTGCTTGCCTCGGCATTGGCTGCATTGGGCAGGAGCAAAGATGCATTCACGGAGTGGCAAGCAGCGCTCCGGATTGATCCCAATTCAAAATTGGCGCTGGATGGAATCGCCAAGATTCTGCTCGCGGCGGGTGATAACGAATCCGTCATTGCCCAACTCTCCGACATGCAGCTGGATGAGAATCTCACCCTCGATCTGGCCATTGCCTACGGAAGGACAGGGCAGTTCGACAGCGCCGCCAACACGCTGAACCAAGGCCTGCAAGCGCAACCCAACTCGGTTGCGCTGACCTCGTCACTGGTTTCCGTCTACGTCAAGCAACTGCGCCTCGAAGAGGCCGACATGGTTGCATCGCAATTGGCCCTACGCAACCCTCGCAATATTGAGGCGCAGCGCGTTTACCTGCAGGAGCTGGTGTTCAACGGGAAGAACCAGACCGCCCTGCCGCTGGCTCAACGGCTGCTCGCGCAGGCTCCGCACGATGCGGATTTTCTCTATTTGAATGGCGTGGTGGAGCGCGCCATGGGCCAGTTCGTCACCGCGCGCAAGCATCTGGAGCAAGCGGAGAAACTCGATCCCAACCGCTATAGTATCCATTTCAAATTGGGATGCACGTTGGAACAGCTTGATGACAACGCAGGGGCCAAGCAAGAGTTGCAAAAGGCCATCGAACTCGACCCGACTCAGCTTGAGAGTCGCGTAGAGCTGGCAAAGGTCCTGCGCAAGTTGGGCGAGACCGATGCGGCCAAGCAACAGTTGTTGATCTACCAGAATCAACTTGAAGACAGCTCCAACGGCGCAATTGCGGCGCAAAAGTCCTCCCAGGCCGTGCAGGCCGACAAGGCGGGGGACAAGCAACAGGCTGCTTCGCTCTACCGGGAGGCAATCGCGGCTCTTCCGAATGACGCCGGCCTGCAGTATCGGCTAGCACAGGTTTTGAGCGACCTGAAAGATTTAAAAGGCGAGCGAGCCGCACTGGAGCAAGCCGTCAAGGTCGATCCAAGCTATGCACTCGTGCACTATCAGCTCGCCTATCTGGACTCGTTGGAAGGGAACACGGTGGATGCCGAGCAGCGGCTGCGTTTGGCGATCAAGGCTTCTCCCGGCTACGTACAGGCGTGGCTGGCTCTTGCTGCAACCTTGGCCCGGGAGTCGCGCATTCCCGATGCACTCGAGGCCGTTGACAGCGCCCTCAAGATCGCGCCGGACAGCAGCGAAGCTCACGAACTCCGCAAGAAACTCGTCGCGAGCCAGCCACAACACGAACCCGGGCGATAAACGTCAGGACTCTATCGGAGCAGGTTGGATAGAGCGGTTTGCAGGAAGGCGCTGGCGCGATCGGAGCAACTCCCTGTTGCTCGCCAGACGATTGGGTCTTTGCCTCCGATGACCCGCGCCTTGGTGAACGTCGCGGGAAGCAGCCGCTTCGGTTGGCGCAGATTATGAAGCACGATATCGACCGCTGGTCAAACGTCTTGGCATTGAGAACCGGGCCAGCTGGCACACGTTCCGCCATACGTTCAGCACACTTCTCACGGCCCACAACGAAAACGCGAGAGTGGTTCAGGAGCTTTTGCGCCACGCCAGTTCCAAGATCATGATGGACACGTATTCACAGGCGCAGACGGAAGACAAGCGACGTGCACAGTTCCGGATCTTGAAGCGACTGAGGCGGGGCGAGCCATCGAAGAAGCACCGCGTGAAGGCAGCGCAGCCAAAGTTGACGCCAGCACCGGAGCAGAAAAGTGCGTGGTCCCGTGTTCCGGAGCGGAGGGCGTCAATTGGGTAACCTATTGATTTTTATTAGCGTCCCCGACGGGATTTGAACCCGTGTCGGCGCCGTGAAAGGGCGCGACCAACTCACAACACTAAGGCACTGCTGAGAACCAGAACGCATCGGTAAGAATCGTAGCAGCATTAACGAACACGCTAAGTGCTCCGCAACTGTCCGCAATCGAGATACACCAAAACGTGTGTCTCGACTTTCTTGCCATCCTTCGGTCGACCTACATCTCTGGGTAGGAAGGTGGCCCAGCTGCATTGCATCATCATATGAATGGTGTACTTTTATGGTCTGCATGGAGGTGCTGGGTCGGCAATCAGGTTGGGGAGCGGGAGTTCCGCAAGCCCATTTCCCGGTTTCTTGAGTCTGATACGTCGGTAACCGTGACCCAGCACAGTGCGATTGTCGGGGTTACGGCCCGAATCCACGCAAGTTCTTTAAGTCTGGAACATGACCGAACTCCTAGCTACCGCAGACCGATTGGCAGCCGTCCTCCCCTCTGAAGACGAGGAAGAGATCGGGGCGCAGTTCAAGCAGACGCACCGTGCGAAAAAACTGCCGGTCGCCGAAATGATCGTTCTGATGCCAAGATCCTGAATGCCGAAATATTTCAATGTGGTGCTACGCCAGAACAGGCCCGGGGTCGAACTCATTCAAATCATTGTGGAACTTTTTGTAACGGATTGTCCTTCCGGTGACTTTATTCCTATGAAAGCACCCGTGAGGGACATATCAGCCGATGAGTTCAAGCCTTTATCGATGTATGGCCGTGTTTCTCCTGTATTCGATAGGGGGATTGGCAGCCGACGCGCAGGGACATTTGACACTTCGGCAAGCTATCAATGAGGCCCTGGGAAAAAGCCCACAGGCCGCAATTGCACACGCCGACAATCTCGAAGCCAAATCGGCAGCGAGTTTAGCGCGTGCCCAGCTTCTTCCGCAACTTGGTTTCACAGAAGACATCTCGCGCGGGAATGATCCGGTGTACGTGTTCGGAACACGGCTACGCCAGCGGCAGTTCACGCAGGCCGACTTCCATCTCAATGCGCTCAATTCCCCGCAACCCATCGGCAACTTCTCGACACGGTTCTCAGGCCATTGGTTGGCGTTTGACTCCTTCGAGACGCAGAAGGATATTCGCCGCGCCGATCATTTGAAAGAGGCTGCTTCCTTCTCTGCCAACGCCGTCGACCAACAGATCGTATTTCGCGTTGTCGGTGCTTATCAGCAAGTGCTTTTTGCACAGAGGGAAATTGATGTAGCGGAGCACGAGAAGGAGACGGCGACGGCGCTCTTGACTTCCGTTGGGGAGCACGTGAAGGCCGGTCTCGCGGTCCAGTCGGATCAGATGCTGGCTGAGGTGAATGACGCGGCGCGCAAAGAAGAACTCATTGCGGCACAGGGAGATCTTGAGTTGGCCTGGACGGAGTTGCGCGAAGCCATGGGTTCGCCGCAATTCAAGGCAATCGGCCTGAAACCGATCGAGCCGCACATGTTTCCGCAAGGCGTGCTGGAAGAGGAAATTGCCTTGGCCGCAAAAATGCGGCCCGACCTGTCATCACTTGGTCACGTTCAGTTGGCGCAGGCATCTGCGCTCGGGGCCGCGAAGTCTGACTTCGGCCCACGTGTGAGCGCGTTTGGCAACTGGCAAGAAGACCGCACGTCGTTCGCTGGATCGGGCGGTAATAACTGGGTTGCCGGCGTCCAGATCAGCGTCGATATCCTCCCTCTTGGCAAGCGGACACAACTGGCGAGTGAGAGGGCGGCGAAGGAGAAGATCGACGCGCAGCTTGCCGCTGCGCAACAACATCTTCGTCTGGAAGTGAGCCAGGCGCATATTCATCGTCAGATCGGCGCGCTGCAACTCGATACCGCGCAAGCTACGGTAAACGAGTCTGCGGAGAGTCTTCGCATCGTGAGAAACCGCTATACCGCGGGTCTGGCCACGATCACTGACCTTCTGCGCGCCGAGGATGTCGAGCGGCAGAGCCAATCCAACTACTGGCATGCGGTATACGCAAACGCCAGGGCTTACGGCGAACTTTTATACGCCACGGGAACCTTGTCTCCCGATGCCGCGGAGGAACTGCAATGAAGAATCTTTTATGGGTGAGCCTGCTTGCCGCTTCCGCGGCAGTGACAGCCGGCTGCCATGGCCCTGAAGCTGCCGTTGCGACAACTCCACAGACCGTGCTGGCGGAGGTAGTTGAAAGCCGGCAGCAAGAAATTGTCGTGAACCTGCGAACCACGGGAACGGTGCACTCGCGAGAAACCGCAGTGATCTCTGCTCAGGTCATGGGGCGCATACAACAGGTTCTGGTGCGCGAGGGCGATACCGTTCGAGGTGGACAGACACTGGTGACGCTCGACGATGCGGCGTTGCGCTCGCAAGTAGACCAGGCGCAAGCCGGGTTGATGGCGGCCGAGCATGCACAAGCCGCTGCCCAGACGAATGCTGCTCTGGCGACGAGTACTCTCGACCGGTACAAGCAGCTCGAATCGCAAAAGAGCGTAAGCCCGCAGGAGATGGATGAAGTATCACGGCGGGCGGAAGCAGCCGCGGCGAATCTTGACGCAGTGCGTGCGCAGACCGATGCGGCTCGCGCGCAGGAAAGTGGAGCGCGCACCATGCTCGGATACACGCACCTTGTGTCTCCATTTACCGGCGTGGTGACGGCCCGCATGGCTGATCCGGGAACGATGGCCTTGCCCGGCGAGGCTTTGCTTCAGGTTGACCAAGCCGGGACGTTTCAATTGCAGACGGCCGTAGACGAGTCCGAGATCAGCGCAATTCATAGGGGAATGAAGGTGCAAGTGGCTCTTGACGGCGGAGCGACAGCAAGTGGGCCGGGATCACTTCGGGCAGGGACGGTGGCCGAGATCGTTCCGGCGGCCGATCCATCGAGTCACAGTTTTTTAGTCAAAATCGACCTGCCAGTCTCGAAGCAAACACGTGCTGGCATGTACGGAACGGCCGAATTTGCCAAAGGCGTTCGCCAGGCGATCCTCATTCCGCGTTCCGCGGTTGTCATGCGCGGTTCGCTGAATTGTGTGTACATTCTTGACGCGCATGGAATCGCCGAACTCCGCAACATCACGCTAGGGGAGACGCAGAGCACGCTCGTTGAAGCGCTGTCGGGCGTCTCAGCGGGTGAAAACGTTGTTGATGCACCGGCTGACCGTGACTTGGCTGGGAAGCACGTTGAAGCTGGCGCAAGGGTCAGACCATGAAGCAAGACCTTGGGATCGCCGGACGGCTTGCGCAGTCATTCATCAACTCGAAGCTGACAATTCTCTTCATTGCCGCATCGCTTGCCATCGGGATCTTCGCGGTAACGATCATTCCTCGCGAAGAGGAGCCGCAGATCCTTGTTCCGATGCTCGACATCACTACCGCCATGCCGGGCGCATCTCCGGCTGAGGTCGAAGAGCGCGCCACTCTGCCCATCGAGCAACTCGTTCATCAAATATCGGGCGTGGAATATGTGTACTCGACATCGTCGCCGGGACAGAGTCTTGTGATCGTGCGCTTTCTCGTTGGCACGCCGCAGGAAGACGCACTCATCAAGGTTTACAGCAAGCTGTACTCGAACTTCGATCGGATGCCTCCAGGAGTCTCTCAGCCGTTGATCAAAGCCCGCTCGATCGATGATGTTCCGATATTGGCAATGACCCTTTGGGGAGAGCACTACAACGGCTACCAATTGCGCGCAATTGCTGCCGAGATGCAGCACAACATGGCTCAAATTGGAGATGTATCCGAGACTACGGTCATCGGCGGACTTCTGCGCAGTATGCGCGTGGTCCTGAGCACGGAAAAGCTTAGCGCCTATGGGCTGTCGCCGATGACGATCGCAGGACATCTTCAGGCGGCAAATGCCAGCGTGCAAGCGGGAAACTTTTCTGAGAACAACCAGGAGGTCCGGGTCGAAGCGGGCAATTTATTCAACCGCCGCGAAGATCTCGAAGCGGTGGTTGTGGGCGTTGTTCGCGGCCATCCGATATACCTGCGCGATGTCGCGGAAACAATCGTGGACGGCGCGGCGGAACCGGCCAACTATGTGGTCTTTGGTACGACAAATGCCGGGGCCGGGAGACAAGGCGTAGCGCGTCAATATCCGGCCGTGACGATCACCATAGCGAAGCGCAAGGGGACGAATGCAACGGACATCTCGAATGCCGTGCTCAAGCGCGTGCACGAGATGCAGGGCGTTACCATTCCCAACGATGTGAACGTGACAACGACACGGAACTATGGACAGACGGCGAAGGATAAATCGGACGAACTGCTCGAGCATCTGTTGCTCGCGACTTTGTCCGTGACTCTGCTCGTCGCCCTCTTCCTGGGGTGGCGTGAATCTGGCGTAGTGCTGCTGGCAATACCGGTTACGCTCGGACTCACGATGTCAGTCTTTTACTTCCAGGGCTACACCATTAACCGCGTGACGCTTTTCGCGTTGATCTTCTCAATCGGCATTCTCGTCGACGATGCGATCGTCGTGGTCGAGAACATGGTGCGCCACTTCCGGCTGCCGGAGAATCACGGCCGCCCGATGAGTGTTGTCGCCGTGGAAGCGGTGGCCGAGGTGGGCAATCCCACGATTCTGGCTACCTTCGCCGTCATTGCAGCAGTGTTGCCAATGGCTTTTGTCCGCGGCTTGATGGGCCCTTACATGCGGCCCATCCCCGTGGGTGCCTCCGCGGCCATGCTCTTCTCGCTGATGGTTGCATTCGTGGTGTCACCGTGGGCAGCACTACGGCTTGTGGGCCGGCATCTTGAAGGAGCCGCGGCGCCTGAGTCGACAGTTGAGAGCTGGCACACGCGGCTTTATCGCCGCGTCATGACTCCACTGATCCACTCCTCACGCTATCGCATTCTGTTCTTCGCGGGAGTCGTGATTCTGCTACTGGCTTCGGTGGCGCTGGTCCCCCTGGGACTGGTGCATGTAAAGATGCTGCCGTTTGACAACAAGAGTGAACTCCAGGTCATCATCAACATGCCCGATGGCACGCCGTTGGAGGAGACTGCGCGGGTTGCACAAGCGCTTGGCGACGAGCTCGCGCGTCAACCGGACGTGCTCAATTATCAGACTTATACGGGAACATCGGGCCCTTACAACTTCAACGGGTTGGTGCGCCACTACTATATGCGAGGCCAACCGAACCAGGCCGACATCCAGGTGAACCTTCTGCCCGCAAAGGAGCGAAGCGTCCAGAGCCATGCCATTGCCAAGCGGCTTCGCCCGTTACTAGACGCGATTAGTAGCGCCTATGGCGCACGAATCCAAGTGAGCGAAGTGCCGCCGGGACCACCAGTGATTCAAACACTGGTCGCAGAGGTTTACGGCCCGGAGCTAGCCGGCCAGACTCAGGTGGCGCAGCAAATCAAGTCGATTTTCCAAAATACATCGGGAGTCGTAGACACAGACTGGTATGTGGAGGACCCGCAACCAAGGCTGTCGATTCGAGTCGATGAAGTGAAGGCGGCGCAGCATGGCATAGCGGTTGCAGACGTTGCGCGCGCCTTGGCTTTAGCGACTTCGGGAGCGCAAGTTGGCCTTATTCACGATCAGACCGCGCGCGAGCCCGTGCCTGCGATTGTCGAGCTTGACCGCGCAGACCGCTCATCCGAAGAGGGACTGGACAATCTTCACTTGCCCGGCGCAGACGGGAGCATGGTCTCCTTGCGCGAGCTGGTCACTGTCGAGCACAAGACAATCGAGCAAAGTATTTATCACAAGAATCTGCGCCGCGTCGTTTATGTCACCGGAGATGTTGCTGGAGCAGTAGAAAGCCCGGTCTATGCAATTTTCAAAATGAATAGGGATCTCGACCATCTTACGCTGCCGTCCGGATACACATTGACCCGCTACAACTCAGTCATGCCGGAGTCCACGGATCATTATTCGATGAAATGGGATGGTGAATGGCATATAACCATCGAAGTGTTTCGCGACATGGGGCTGGCATTCGCGGCGGTACTTGTCCTCATCTATGTGCTGGTTGTGGGATGGTTCCGATCATTCATCACGCCGCTCATTATCATGGCCCCAATTCCGCTCACCCTGGTTGGCATCATGCCGGCGCACGCGATGCTGGGCGCATTCTTTACTGCAACCTCAATGATCGGCTTCATTGCCGGGGCGGGCATCATCGTGCGCAACTCGATCATCCTCGTCGACTTCATCGGTGTGCGGCAGCGCCAGGGAATGCCGTTGGCCGAAGCGGTCATCGATGCTGGTGCGGTCCGCTTCCGCCCCATGCTCCTGACCGCTGCCGCGGTCGTGGTGGGGGCAAGCGTTATTTTGCCGGACCCCATTTTTCAGGGGTTGGCGCTGTCGCTGATCGCCGGGGAGGTGGCTTCAACGCTTTTGGCCCGGCTTGCAGTTCCGGTCCTCTACTACGCGGTTCACTCCAGGCGCGCAGCCGGGGCCGACGCCGAGTCCGCAGTCGCAACGAAATAAGGAGATTCACTATGACGGTTGAGCGGGGGGTGCGCCTCATGGGAGGCGCGATGGTGCTTATGTCGCTCGGGCTCGCGCATTTTGTGTCGATTTACTGGCTCTGGCTGACGGTGTTTGTAGGGCTCAATCTGCTGCAATCCGCATTCACCAACTGGTGCCCTGCGATGCTGATGTTGCGCGCCATCGGCTTGAAAGATGCAGTCTGCAGTCCTAGAAGTTGAGGCTATGGCTCAGCACAAACAAATCCGGGAAGCAAACGCAGAGCGGATCAAGGATGAAGTTTATCGGCAGATGTTCCGCCTCGAAGAACGGCGTGCCGGTGCCGGGATAAAGCTTGCGCTGGCGTTGCTGCGCGCGTGGATGGACTTTGACAAACGACCTTCCGGTTGCGAGGAGCGAGATTGGCTCAATAAGGTGTCTCCTATTTGTCTGGAAATGATTGAGTCCGCGCTCCGAAGTGGCGGCACTGAGCATCCGTGTACTCCCTGAATCTCAGTTCCCGCAGGCACTCATTCGGTTGCCCTTCTCGAGGAACGGTCGTAACGCGCATGCGGGCTATACTGGTATGTAAATTGGAAGAGTTCGAGCGATGCGACCTGAGCTGATACGGGCTACCGAATTATTGCGTCTCAATACTCCCGAAGCAGTGGAAGAGGCGATAGGGTTGCTCCAGAATACGGTCTATTCCTTCAGCATGAAGGTCTGCGGACATCCTGAGGATGCCGAAGACACCATGCAGGAAGTGCTATTTCGCTCACTCGGGCATTTGGCCAAAATCGAGAATCCGCAGGAACTGGCCGTCTGGCTGTATACCGTCACCAGAAACCGCTGCTGGCGTATGCGCCGCAAACCGGCTCACGCCCCGGCCAGAATGCTCTCGCTCGATGAACTGATGCCAAGCGATGAGCAGATCGGGCTTTTGCTCCAGGATGGAGGACTGGGCCCGGAATTGAGCCTGCTCGATTCCGAGCAGCACCGGCTGCTGCATCAAGCGACCCTGCGCATCCCGGCGCCTTTGCGCATTGTCCTTGTACTTCACGATATGGAAGAGTTGACCACCCGTCAGGTGGCACAGATTCTCGATCTGCAGCAGGGAACGGTCCGGATTCGTCTTCATAGGGCACGATTGACGGTGCGCAAGGAGATGAAGCAGCTCCTGGATGGCGCAACCGGAAATTCGGATCGCGCCGAGTCAAGCACGAAAACGCCCGGTGCGCGCCGATCCAGGAGCAAGAAACGGCCTGATGAATGCCGCGACTTGTTTGCGAATCTTTCTGAATACATGGATGGAAAGCTGGAGCCTGTATCCTGCGAGCAGATGAGAACACATATCGAGGCATGCCCATCCTGCGTAGCATTTCTGCGCGACCTCCGCGCTGCCATCGACCGATGCCGGTCTCTAGAGATGCCTTGCAACTCAGATATATCGCCGCGTCTGCGCTCCATGCTGACACGAGAGTACCTGCGCATGCTGGTAGTGCCCGCCGCAAAATAGGTTCATCACTATTTGTAACGAAAAGCTACTCTTGTGTCTTTTATCTTCTGTAGAGGTGAACCGAGATGGAAGTTAAGATCAAGCATCTTGACCAGGTTAAGTTTTCCATTCATTCACGGTCGCATTCGATTCTCTGTGACCAACCAGCCGAAAATGGTGGTACAGACGAAGGAATGACACCCCCGGAATTCCTGCTCGCATCCTTAGGTTCCTGCGCGGCATTCTATGCGGTTCAATATCTCAGAACCCGCAACCTTGACGACCGGGAAGTCGAAGTCTCTGTAACTGCGGAAAAGCTGAAACAGCCTGCCCGACTCGGCGATTTCCGAATCCTTGTCTCTTGCCCGGGGCCGCTGACTGAAGAGCAAACGGAAGGAGTCATGCGATCGGTCCATCATTGCCTGATTCATAACACATTCCTTAACCCGCCGGAAATCAAGATCGACATGGTTGTAGGAGAAGCAGCGCTTCAGCAGTAGTCGATCCCTATCAACATTGGCGAACATCGACCGTCCTATACCTGGTATCGGAGCTTCCCGGATGAAAATATGGACAATCACCACGATGGGAGTTGCGCTCGCTCTCGCGCCCCTGGCGACACAGCTCCCTGTGCGGGCACGATCGCAGTCCATGACCCCGCTGGCAACAACCACAATTCCCAGCGCTCAACTGATCCAGCCGGAACAACTGAAGACGCTGCTGAGAGTCGTGCCTGCGCAGCTTGGCGCGAGCAAGAAGCACATGCGCCAAAATTCGGAACTTGATGTCCGTTCTCTTCAATCATGCTTGGCGGTATGAATTGTTCGACCGCAACCCTATCAAACTCGTTCGCCAGAGCGCAAAAAGGCGAGCCGTTCCCAATGTGCTTAACCCCGCCGAAATCAAGTTGCTTTTGGACAATCTTGCGCTTCGAGAGCGAACGCTGGTTCTCCTGGTGGCCTCAACTGGCTTGCGACAAAGTGAGTTGTTCGCCCTCAAGTGGGGCGATATCGACTTCTCTCAGGGCACTATGAACGTGACGCGTTCGATAGCCTACGGAATAGTTGGTCGATGCAAAACCGAGGCGTCGCAAAAGCCAGTACCTGTTCATCCAATTCTTGCCGAAGCTCTAATTTGTTGGAGAGACCGCTGCAAATACCGAGAACCTGACGACTGGGTTTTTGCCAATGAGCGCCATCGCGGGCGCCATCCGTATTGGGGGCAAGCAATCCTTCGGAGGATTATCCGACCAATCGCGGAGGGAATTGGGATAAAAAAGCGAATTGGCTGGCACACATTTCGTCACACCTACTCGACGCTGCTGAGGAACGTAGGGACTGAATTCAAAGTCATGCAGGAACTCCTGCGGCATTCCTCGCTGCGTTCCACCATCGACATCTACACCCAGGCGGTCACGCCGGCTAAGCACGCGGCACAGGCCGCTGTATTGAAGCTCATCTTTCCCGCCGAAGCGCATTGCGCAGCGAGTCGGCGGAGCAAGTCACGTCCGAGGCGAGGGAAGATCGCAAGGGTTCTTTGAGGTAAACAGTTTGAGGGTGCAAAAGGGGCACCGAATCGTGTCCATTTTGCAACCAAGAATGCAAGGCGAAAGCTTGCGTATCTCATTGATTCTTATTTGGCGTCCCCGACGGGATTTGAACCCGTGTTATCGCCGTGAAAGCCGCGGGCAAGTCGCAACAATAAGGTTTTAAAGGGGCAAAGACCGACTCTAACGCACTGGAACGGCTCGAACGGAGCCGCTTGTGGTCCCGAACTGGTCCCAGACAGAAGCCTCCGGGGCAATGCCTCAATCAACCGGCATTCGAGACCCGATCGACAAAGGCGCCAAAGCGGGCTTCAATCTCTGCCGCCGAAGTCGCTGGATAGCCAAGTTCTAGCGCAAGAGATTCAAGCTCGGGCTTCCACTCAATCGGTATGCGGGTAGACGGCGGGAACTCGTGAGTAGCCCGTTGTGCAAACACCTGTTCGGCTGCGGCGCGTACAGTTTTCACATCCAATCTGGCCAACATGTCAATCAGCAAAATGTCCAACACATCGCGGGCACGGCCTTGTGAGTGCGTGCCCGTGCAGGCATGCAACTTCTGGGCAATCTGCTCGCTCAGGTTTAGGCAACGCACCGGCGAGGGTATCCTCAGGCCCATTGCGGAGAGTCCCCGAACCGTTGGCTCTACCAAATCCACGGCGCCTACTCCAGCAGATCCCAGATCGACGTCAATCGTTTGCCACGAACGGGTTCGATACTGGATGGCGAGTTCAAGGCGTATGGCATCGATTCTCTCCATGCTCAGTGGTGAGCCTTTCAACCTAAAGCTGAAGTCGTCGAATCCGACGGCAAGCGCCTTCTGAAAGAGCCCAAGCCGCACTGTGCGTTCGCCTGACAGACCGATGTCGATATCCTTCGTGGCACGAGCACCTTCGGCAAAACGCAACTCCATCGCTACGCCACCCTTCAGGTAGTAGTTCTCCAGTATGCCTTCGCTCACGGCTCTTTCCAGTACCCCGCAGAGCGCAAGAAAGGATACCCATCGGCGAAGCCGCTCCTGCGCCACCCCCTGTTCTCTCGCAACTCGCGCCAAAGTCTTCTCCAGGCGTTCAATTGGTAGAGGATTCATTCCGCTTTCTCTGTGCTACGGTGCGTTGGCAGTGGTGGATTTGCTGAGCGACTGACAAGTTGCCGAAGCCTGCTCGCTTGTGATTTGTTGAACAGCCCCTCCCGAAGAGCGTCTGAGATGGCCTGCTTTGCGATGTCCATTCGGTTCGTTGTCGAGAAAACATCGATAACCGAACGCTCGATCGAGGTAACCGGCATGCCTTCATGCTGGCTGATTTCCTGAGATGTGAGGTCAGCTCTGTGAATCACGACCCATTCGGGTTGCTCCCGCCTCATTCGCGCTGATCGCGGAACAGTGAGATGCACACTAGCCGGGTTCACGTCCGAGATTCCATAGAGCAGCAATGCTGTCTCATGCGATAGGGCGATGTGTTCCGGCCCCTGGCTTGCCTTTGCCCACAAAACAGCCTCTCGGTACTGGGCAAGCCGGTCTGCCGGAAAGTGGGCTATCCGGTAGACTCCTCTGCTCATCCGTTCCAACTGACCACGCTGCGCCAGACGAACGAGCACGGAGTCCTGAATTCCCTGGGCGCGAGCCTGTTTCGACGTGAGCAGGCCATCATGCTCCTCGGCAAGTGCATACAGCTCGTTCATGCGGGTACGTGGCATGACTAGAGTATCCAGCGGCGAAGTAAATATGTCAATATAGTTCCATTGTTGAATGATATTGACGCGCAGTAGCCTCGCCAAATGCGGCGATTCCCAAAGTGGCCGCCCCCATCGGGATCCTTGGGGAACTTGACACGACAGTGCGCTACACTTCGCTCGCCAACAACACATGGTGATGGGTTTGGTGGGCGATTATCCTGAGGTCAAGAACTGGCGCATGCAAAGGGAGAACCGAATGACCAACGGCGATAGCCACAAACCGAACTCCGCTTCACCCCACGCGGAAGTGGCGCGCCTGCAAGAAAGGCCAGTTGTAGTGAGTCAATACCTCGGGATCGATCCCGCCACCGTAATTCGATTCGCAAGGGCAGGAGTGATTCCCGGACATCCGCTCCGAGTCGCAGGTCGCCGAACACATTGGCGGTTCCTGATTTCAGAAATCAGGGACGCGATGCTTGCGAGGATGCCGGCCAGCACCACAGAACGCAAGCCTAAGGATTGCCCGCGCGTGGATCTTTTTCGCCACAAGCGAAAGGCATCATGACCTCTCAACACAGAGTGGCGGCCGATTCTCAAAGCTTGCTAGAAAGCTGTACGGATGCACGCACATAGGTCGCAGTCCGAGGGACTGACGACGGTGATCGAGGTGAAATCTATATGCGTTTCCCGGCGACATGCGATCATTTTGGTGTCAATACCTAACAATATTCGAACGGAGCCCAGGATGCGCTCGGTCGATCAAGAACTATCGAGTTCAGCTGCTTCCGCGGCGGAAAATCGTCGGCTACTGAAAGAGAACGCTCGTTTGCGGAGCCTCTTGATTGCGCATGGCATACCCATTCCAGAGGCAGTACAACCAACTTTGCATCCCCCTCAAGCCTCGGACTCTGCGCCCGAGGCCCGGAAGCCTGGAATATTCACAGCGGAGCAGCGAATCGCCTTGTTTCGCAGCCTCTTCCGTGGCCGTGAAGATATCTATGCCATTCGTTGGGAGAATAGCGACGGGCGTTCCGGATACATGCCCAAAGCGAATCGGGACTGGAAGTCCTATCTGAGTGCGAAAGATGAAGACCGAAAAAAGGTCGATCGCCTGACGCGAACATATTGGCCGCTCACTGATGACGTTATTCACGGGCATCTTGTCGGTGAACAGACGGTCGGGATCTATCCGCTTCTGCAGGATGAGACATGCTGGCTGCTAGCGGTTGATTTCGACAAGCAGGCATGGCAGGAAGACACCGCTGCGTTTCTAGCCGCCTGCAGCGAACTGAGCGTGCCAGCAGCATTGGAACGCTCACGATCAGGGAAGGGCGGCCATGTTTGGATATTTTTTGAACGAGCAATACCCGCTTCAACTGCAAGAAAACTTGGCTGCGTAATCCTGACTCGAACCATGGAGTCTCGCCACCAACTGGGGCTAGATTCGTATGATCGCTTGTTTCCCAACCAGGACACCATGCCCAAAGGTGGGTTTGGCAACCTGATAGCTCTCCCTCTGCAAAAGGTTCCACGGGCAAACAAGAACAGCGTTTTTGTTGATGCAGAGTTCCGGCCATATCCAGATCAATGGGAGTTTTTGGCGAGCGTCAGGAGAATGTCTGCTAACGCCGTTGAGGCTGTAGTGCTGGAAGCACAAAAGCGCGGAGACCTCCTCGGTGTCAGAATCAACAATGCCGAGGATGAGGACGTTAATCCTTGGGCGTTGCCTCCGTCAAAGGCGAGGGCGGAACGTGAAATCCCTGGACCTTTCCCAGCGCTGGTACAAATTGTCCGATCGAATCTTGTATATGTGGAGAAAAGTGCCCTGCCTTCGGCAATGTTGAATCGGCTGCTACGCCTGGCTGCATTTCAGAATCCTGAGTTCTATAAAGCCCAGGCGATGCGGCTTCCAACATTCAATAAGCCGCGAGTCATTGCATGTGGCGAAGATCTAGCCAACTACATCGCATTGCCGCGCGGCTGTATCGCAGAAGTCGTGCAGCTATTTGAAGCACACCGCATCAAGCCGGTGATCCGTGATGAGCGGTTCAATGGCCGTCCGATAGACGTGGAGTTCTCAGGACAACTGCGCCCGGCGCAACTCGATGCTGCCACTGCGATCGCCACACACGACGATGGGATTCTCTGCGCTCCTACTGCTTTTGGAAAGACCGCTTTGGCAGCTTGGATGATTGCCCAACGGAAAGTGAACGCTCTCGTACTGGTCCATCGGCAGCAATTGCTCGATCAGTGGCAGGCAAGACTAGCGATGTTCCTCAATCTCCCGGCCAAATCGATAGGACAAATTGGCGGCGGCAAGAACGATCCGAGTGGATGCGTAGACGTTGCCATTATCCAGAGCAGCCACGACAAAGCCGGAGTGAAAGACTTCGTCGCTGAATACGGTCAGGTCATTGTTGATGAGTGCCACCACCTGTCCGCCTTTACCTTTGAGCAGGTGATGAAACAGGTCAAGGCGAAGTATGTTCTTGGCCTAACTGCAACCCCTGAGCGCAAGGACGGGCATCATCCCATCATCTATATGCAGTGCGGTCCGATACGATACAAGCTCAGCGCCCGTTCAATGACTGCTTCCTCACCATTTGAGCATGAGGTAATTCCGCGCCTGACAGCGTTTTGTGTTCTTCCCGAACAGGCTGACACGACGATTCAGGAATTGTACACTGGTCTTGTCGATGACAAAGCCCGCAATGAACTGATCGTCGGCGATCTGCTGCGCGCCGTACAAGACGGATGCTCGCCGCTGCTACTGACCGCCAGAACCGAACATCTCAAGTTTTTTGAGACAGCCCTCGATGGAAGGGTTGAAAACGTATTTGTACTGAAGGGTGGCATGGGGAAAAAGCAGAGACGGTCAATCGCAGATGCAATTGCGGCAGTCCCAGAGGGCAATCCAAGAGTGATCCTGGCAACGGGAAGTTACATCGGAGAGGGTTTTGACGATGCTCGCCTTGATTCCCTGTTTCTGGCAATGCCCATTTCATGGAAGGGTACGTTGCAGCAGTACGTCGGTCGCCTTCATCGGCTTCACGATGCTAAGCGCGTCGTTCGGGTTTACGACTATGTCGATTCCGAAGTCCCCATGCTGGCAAGGATGTATGCGCGCCGACTTAAAGGCTACAGCATGATCGGCTACCGGATTTGCAATTCACACCATGAGGTGTTCGGAGCAGAGCGGCAAACGACCGAGCTGATTAGACCAGACACGGATACTCTAGAAGTGCGTGGAGGAATATGACGCAGAAGCAAGGCAGGTCCGCAGGGGTTCACGGGGATAATCGCAAGCTGAAACGGAAGCCGGAAGCCAACTCTCCGTCCCTCAGCAAGGCGAGACTAGAGGCGCTGATCGAGGAAGCCGTGGTCGATGCTTACGGTGACGAAGAACAGACCGGCGGCTTCTTTACGATGATCGAAGAGCATCTTGCGTTGCCCTTCTCTGTAAGCATTCTAGGTGTTGAGGCAGTTGTGGAAAAGGTGGATATGACGCGTGATGGTCGGATTGTCGCGATTTGCCGGCAAAGCGGCGTCAAGCAGAGGATTGAAATCCTCGATCTGCCATTGCCCCAGCCAATACCGGTTGGCGCGGAATGGATTGCGGCATACTGCCATTGGAGCAATGGATTCTAAGTGAGCGAGTATCAGTACTACGAATTTAAAGCAGTTGACCATGCGCTGACCAAGACCGAGATGGCCGCCCTTCGCGACCTCTCCACACGCGCCGTAATTACCACGACGAGTTTTATGAATCATTACGAGTGGGGCGACTTGAAGGCCGACCCGCTCAAACTCTTGGAACGGTATTTCGACGCGTTTGTCTACGTGGCAAATTGGGGAACTCGAGAGTTCCATCTTCGCCTGCCGAAGAATCTGGTCGATGTCAAACATCTCAAGTCGATACTTCCAGGCGAGGCTACGAGCGCACGAAGTGCCGGACAGTTCTTGATTATCAGCTTTGAAAGTGAAGTTGAGTCTGACGGCGACTGGGATGATGGCACTGGCTGGATGGGATCGTTGGTTTCTCTGCGCTCCAATCTTCTTCGCGGCGATTTTCGTTGCCTGTATCTCGGATGGCTGCATAGCGTGGAGTGTCACGAATTCTCTGAAGATACGCTGGAGCCTCCAGTGCCTGCCGGCCTGCAGGAATTGTCAGCGCCTCTTGATTCGTTGATCGAATTCCTTGGAATCGATGAGGATCTCGTCGAAGTTGCAGCCTCCGCTTCGGCGCCATTGAAAGCAGGGCCGTCGCGGAAGGCATTTGCAACCTGGGTTCGGGGCTTGCCTCCGGGTGAAAAGGATGACCTGCTCATTGACCTTCTGTCAGATTCAAATGAGCGGTACAGGCTCGAACTTCTGCAACGCTTTCAACGGGAGAACGCCGACACAGCGAGCCACGGCGCAATCAAACGTCGCACAGTCAAGGATCTGTTGACAGCATCACGCGTCCGCGCGGAAGAGCGGGCAAGGCAATTGAGTGCGAAGCGAGCGGCGGATGCAGCGCGGAAGAAAGCGAAGGAGGAGGCGGATCGGGCGGTGTACCTTGATCAACTTGCAAAGCGTCAAAAAGCAGTCTGGAAACAGGTAGAGGCGTATATCGGGCAGCGGCAGCCGAAGGATTACGAGAAGGCCGTGATTCTGTTAGTGAATCTGCATGACTTGGCTCTTCGCCAGGGGGATGAAACGGGGTTCCAGTTGACCGTGGAGGAGCTTCGCAAAACACATGCCGCCAAGAGCGCCTTCCTGCGACGGCTTGCAAAGGCAAACCTGTAGAGGGAGGCTGCAAATCATCTTTGTCCGAGAAACACTTGTGCAAAATACGAAAACAAAAGGTTTACTCTCGGCTCGTTCAACCTCGCACCAGAAACACTCAAGATTATATGTGCGATTCATAAGCTGCGGTAGCTGGGCTAGTTTTCGAAGCCCTTCGAAGGCATCTTGAACGACTGCCTCAATAGAGGCCTCTTCGTAGTCCGTTAACTTCTCAAATTCGCCTTCGCGGCGCTTGCGGCCTAGCTTACCTTCATTCAGACGAAAGAACCTGATGAGATTGTCCGCCATTTTGCACCCATGACTGCAAGGCAAACCTTGCGCATCTTATTGATTCTTTATTGGCGTCCCCGACGGGACTTGAAGCCGTGTTCTCGCCGTGGAAGCGGCCACCCGGACCCTGTCAGGGGGAAGCCTAGTCTAGTTGGCACCGATCAGAGATGAAAGCTTGTGGAGAACCGATACACTTCGCAGCAGATCGCAGTTGATTCATTCGTCCTCAGTGCTATCCGGCAATTTGCTTTTGAAGCAGACCAAATCCTGGCGAAACGTTAGAATACGAGTGCAGAAATATCAACCCGCCGGTGAGGACGACTACGCGTGACTATGCAAATCAACGCTGGTGACAGGATCGGTGGTCTGCCGACTTGAAGTCCGCGATCTGCTGCGGAGTTTTCCACTCGGATTTCATTCCATGACCTTGGAGAGGGCTGGATACTCAGGGTATCGCGCGAAGAAGCTCATCCGTGCACTTCTGATCGTCGGATTCGTAGAGGCCAGTGCTGACGGTAATTTGAGATTGACCCCG
>Ga0302140_10001644_pt1 | contig 29239 bp, 16 predicted proteins | sample I_Bog_E1_1_FD_202095 | JGI IMG/M metagenome (GOLD analysis project Ga0302140, IMG submission 202095) | Peat permafrost microbial communities from Stordalen Mire near Abisko, Sweden - I_Bog_E1_1 | ecosystem: Environmental > Terrestrial > Soil > Wetlands > Peat | place: Sweden: Abisko, Stordalen... | reverse complement strand
TCCCCGTTGAGTTCATGTAGTAGTAGACGCCGTCCTGCATGATGACCCAGGGATCAGGGCCTGTGGGCAGTACGGGGTTCTTGAAGGTGGTTGAAGGCGGCGGCGATTGCGCTGCGTACCCGGCCTCAAGGGCCACCCCGATGAGAATGGCGACTACGAACCTATTCATGTTCGACCACTTGTCTATCATCTTCGCAATCTTATTCCATCACTTGTCGATGGAGTGACCTAATAGGTTTTGTACGGTAGAAATTTTCCCGAGAGAACGATGTTGACGCGGTCGCCCTTAGGGTCTGGTTGGCGGCTGATATTCATGTTGAAATCGATGGCGCTCATGATGCCGTCTCCGAATTCTTCGTGGATGAGTTCTTTAAAGGTGGTGCCGTAGACACTGATGAGTTCATAGAAGCGGTAGATGAGTGGATCGGCAGGGACTGCGGTTGGAAGTGATCCTTTGTAGGGTGGGACGGTCAACCACTTCGCTTCTTCGTTGGTGAGATGAAAGATTCCGGCGATCTTTGCGGCTTGCGCGGGAGTGAGCGTCATCTGGCCAAGACAGGCGGCTGTGACCCACTCTTTGCTAAGTCCCAGGCTAGTGGCGACGTCAGCCCATTTGAGATTCTGGCTTACCTTTGTGGCAATGATTTTCTCTGTCACGTCGAGGCGAGAGATAGTGTTGGGCATATTGGTCGACTTCCCTTCAAGACTGGTCAGAATTGCGGCTCGTGGTGGTGATTTGATTGTTGATTGTTCAAAAGGAAACACCCTTATTGGCCGAGTACGCCGGGATTGGCATCGTATTGACTGTAACTCCAGATTTGATGAAAGGGATAGATCGATGAAGGCTGCAACAGTGGTAGGAATTCTCTTGATCCTGGTTGGAATTGTCGGCTTTGCGATGGGTGGATTTTCGTTTACGCACGAGAAAAAGGATGTGGATATGGGGCCCCTGCAGATTGAACACAAGCAGACAAAGTCGGTTCCGATTCCGCCTGCACTGAGCCTGGTTGCGCTAGTGGGCGGGGTGGCGTTGGTGGTGATTGGGGTTCGCAGCAAGTAGCTGCAAACCTGCAACCAATGGGGAGATCCTTGGAAACAGTTCGCTCCTGATTATCGCGGGATTATCGGCAGTATCAGGGCTGATGGGTGAGCGGCATCGTGGACAATCGTATTTGTCGCTTTTACACTCAGGTCGCTTGTGGCCGCATCTTTGCCGGTGTTGAGGTTGCGGTCGAAGCGGGGGAAGTTGCTGCTGCTGACTTCGAGACGAATCTTATGTCCTTTCAAAAATACATTGCTGGTGGACCACAGATTGATTTTGTATTCCAAGGTCTTGCCCGGCTCGATGGGCTTTGGTTCGCTGCGTGTTGACTCTCTGAACTTCGCGCGCAGGATGCCTTCGGTTAGGTTGCGGGCAAATCCATCCGGATCTACATCGACGAGTTTGGCTGTGAAGTCCGTGTCGGCTGCGGTGGTGCTGGCGAACAGGTCCAGCGTAATCTGGCCAGTTACTTCTACGTCATGGTCGAGGGGCGGCGTGGAGTAGACAAGCACGTCCGGGCGCTCTTCAACTGAACGCTGATCGCGAGGTCCGGCAGCGAGGTGTTCGGCATCGCAGCAGAGTGGGCCGCCAGTAGTTGGGACTGGATTCGTTGGATCGTAGGTGTAGGAGTCTGAAGCTGCCTCAGTGGTTGCTGTGCTCGACATGCTGCCGTCTCCTGACGAGGTGTTGGCTTTCCCTCCGGAGTGGAGCAGGTAGCGTGTTTCCTTGGTGCGTTTGAGTGGCCAGCTATCTTCGTAGCGCCATTCATTCGAGCCCATGACAAAAATTCGCACTGGCTTCTGGGTCGCGAACTCGTTCTGCTTGCCCTGTAGCAGATAGTCGTACCACTGCAATGTGATGGCATTTTCGTTGAACTCTTCAGCGGCTGGACCGAAGTCGATGGCGCCGATTTTGCGACCGCCTCCGGCATGTCCCCCAATGGTGACGAGCAGGTGTTGCTGGGCACGCGCGTTGGCATTGCCGGCGTGAGTTTGCAAGCCCTCGAAGTTATGTAACGATCCACCCTGAAAGATGTCGTACCAGGCAGCGATGGTAAGCGCGGGGACCTGGATGGAGTTGTATTGCTCGTCGATGGCCCACTGTTTCCAATAGCTGTCATAGGTGGGGTGGTCGAGCCAATCTTCAAAATAGGGCGCGAGTTGCGGGGTGATCTCGCCAGCGTTGGATGGAGGGCTGATGTTGAAGACTGGATAGTTTTTCAAAGGGAGGACGGTTGATCCTACTACGGCGTTGGTGTTGGCGCGAATGTAGCGATCGAGCGTGTCCTGCGCCAGGCCCGATGTCCAGGATTCGTTGAACCACTGCTCGAAGGCTCCGCCCTGGTACGTCCAGTTCTCGTGATAGTTGCTGGCTGTGACGACGGGGCAGATTCCGGCAAGATGCGGAGGATGACCGATGGCTGCGAGCATCTGCGTTGCGCCTACATAAGAGCCGCCGAACATACCGACCTTTCCGTTGGAGGCGGGCAACGCTGCCGCCCACTCGATAGTGTCGTAACCGTCGGAAGTCTCGTACTTGAAGGGATACCAGTCCCCCTCTGAGGCGTAGCGTCCACGCACGTCCTGTACAACTACGAGGTATCCACGGAGTGCGGCGGTGTGGGCGAAGTCGGTGACGTTGGTCTTGTTATAGGGTGTGCGCTGCAGGAGAACAGGAAGCCTGGTTGCGCCGGTGGGGTAATAGATGTCTGCTCTCAGAGTTACACCGTCTCGAGTCTTCATCGGGACGTTGCGCTCGACTACTATTTCTGGCGCCGTCTGGCTGTTAACGACTGCGGGGAGGATCAAGACGGTGAAGGCGATGAGGCAGAGCATCTTCTTTAACATTCGCGGGTTCTCCCAGAAGCGATAGGTTATGCGCTTTTGTGCAATTCAGAACAGGTTTTACTATCGAGTTCAGAGTATATCCATCGCGGCGGAAATCTGGTGCGTTGGCTTGCTTTGATTTTTGCATCCAAAGTTGTGAGGTGAAATTTGTATGTACGCAAAGCGTGTTTTAGGTATAGCAGTTTGTGGTGCGATGGTGATGGCGGCGGGATGCCGCAAGACGAACATGGTCGACAAGATGGCGTTTAAGTCAGCGATCAACAGCTACTATAGTTCTCGCCAGGAATGTGTTTGGCCCGATACGAAGAAGTTCCCGGCACAGGCGGATACTTCAAACGACGATCAGACAAAGGGATATGATGCGCTGACGGATGCGGGTTTGCTGGTGCGTAAGTCCGCAGAGAAGAAGCGGTTTCTGATTGGTTCGAAGCAGGTAAATGTATATGATCTTTCGGATCAGGGCCGGTCGAAATGGACTGCGGACCAGACGCAGCCGGGATACGGCAACTTCTGCTATGGGCACCGCGAGGCTACTACGATTGACAGCTATTCGCCTGCCAATGATCCTGACGCAACGCAGTACACGGTGAACTATCACCTGGATGTGGCAAATCTGTCCGCGTGGGCTTCCTCGACGGAGATGAAGACAGCGTTTCCGAATGTGGCTGCAGACACCTCAGGTCAGCAGATGGCTGCGGCAACTATCGTAAAGTCGAATGGCGGTTGGATCGTGACCGCGATACAGCCTTTGAGCGGTGGGCCGCTGCCACAATAAATGATTGTTTTCTGTGTTCGCTACGATCCCATGCTTCGGGTTGAGGCATGGGATCAAACCCAATAATCCAAGGTCATGGCACACGTGGCGGGTCGCGCGTTAGTCTCTCTTCAGGAGGGATATCGATGATTCGCTTGAAACGTGCGTCGATTCGTGAGGTGCTGCTGCTGGCGTTCAGCGCTGCCTGCATCTTTTCCCTGCCCTCATATCTTCATGCCACCCCGGCAAATCCGTTGGATGATGATGCGGATGCGCCTGCTCCATTGATCGTGATGGCGGATTTTAACCTGGACGGCATTCCGGACATGGCGCAGGTTCTTCCCGCTGGTCAGAGTAGTTCAAGCCCGCGTGTGCTTACCGTGCTGCTGGGACGAAAAGATGGAAGTTTCAGCGAGCCCGTGTCCGCCCCCACGTTGGGTCATGATCCCAAGGCGATTGTTGGCGGAGATTTCAACGGCGACGGCAATCCGGATGTCATCGTGGGTGACGGCGATGGGACCCTTACCGAGTTTCTTGGCGATGGGAAAGGCAATCTGGTTTCTGCGGGTGAGATTGCGCACCTTGGCTCGATAACCTCGATTGCTGTTGGGGATTTCAATCATGACGGAATTCCTGACATGGCGATCTCGGACTTTCGCAGAAGTTCTATTACGGTGCTGGTGGGATCCAGGGACGGATCGTTCCAGGTTGCCTGGCAGGTTGCTGTGCCCGTTAAACAAAGCGTGTTTCGGGTTGCAGTGGCGGATTTCAACGGGGATGGTATGCCGGACCTGGCAGTTACAGATGAAGAGGACGACACTTTCCAAGTCCTGCTGGGTAACGGGAATGGGACTTTCACCTACTCTGCTGCAATGAGCAATCTGAAGGATCCGAACTCTCACTGCGCGACCTAATTTAGGCCTTCCCACTACATTCAGATTTCATTTTGCTCGCCGGCTTCTTCGTCGCCTCGGATAGAGCATTTTTGATGCGCCCTCAGCCAAATTCTCATTGGTGACAGTAGGCAAAGACACAGGGCCGTCGATAGGGGCACAAAAGAAAAATATGTAGTTCCGGTTTCGGTAAGATCCGCTCAATGCATTGCTTTATGTTTCTTTTTGTATGTTATTATTACGAAATTCGCAATCTAACTGCTCAAATGCTCGTACGATAACAAGAGTGCGACTATCCGGAGAGGTCTACGTTTCTTCGCAAAGTCGACGATATTTCAGGGAGAATAAATGGCATCAGGTGAAATAACGCTACGCGAGATTCAGAGTCAGCCGGAGGTTTGGCGCAATTGTCTGCGCACGCTGGATGGTGTCGATCTGGCTGCACTGGTGGGAGATCGCGATCCACAAAATTATGAATGGCTGTTTGTGGGCTGTGGCACGAGCTACTATCTTGCCCAGGCGGCTGCGGCAACATTCACCAGTTTGCTGGGCTATTCCACGGGGGCGATACCTGCCAGGGCCGTACCTGCCTCTGAAGTTTTGCTATTTCCTGCGATAGCAGCCCCTATCGAGCAGAAGGCGGTATTTCCGGTCTTGATATCTCGCTCAGGGCATACTTCGGAAGTACTGCAGGTTGCTGAAGTCTTTCGTCAGCGGGGCATGGAGTTTTTGGCGATCACCTGTGATGGCAATGAGTTGGCGCAGCTAACCCCTCGTACGTTGAAGCTACCTGTGGTCGAAGACAGTACGGTGATGACCTCTTCATTCACGTCTATGCTGATGGCTTTGCAGTACATTGCGGCTCGCTTTGCAAAGCAGGATGTGTTTGTCGAGGCTTTGCGTTCGCTGCCGTCCTCGTTGGAAGGTCTGCTGGAGATCTATACCCCGCAGGTCAAGGAATTTGCCCGGCGCTCCTTTGAAGATGTCTCATTTCTAGGCCAGGGTCCGCTATATCCGATTGCCTCAGAAGCGTCGCTGAAGGTGATGGAGTCTTCTTCCAGTTACGCGCAGTTCTTTCACACGCTTGAATTCCGGCATGGACCTAAGTCCATTGTGTCGGAGAGCGTCCTGGTGGGAGCGTTGCTTTCTGAGACAGGTTATGCGGAAGAGAGTGCGGTGTTGCTGGAGATGAAAGAACTGGGTGCGTGCACGCTTGCAATCGCCAACAAGATTACGCCGGAAGTACGGCGCTCTGCCGATCTGGCGATCGAGCTTGCTTTGCCTATTCCTGAGCTAGCTCGCCTTGTGGTTTACCTTGTTTGGGGACAGCTTCTTGGCAGTTATATCGGCCTACAGAAGGGACTCAATCCTGATCTTCCTCGTCACCTCAGCCGCGTGGTTACGCTCGCAGGATAAGACAGATGGATAAGAGATTTGATGTAACAATTGCGGGCGAGATTAACCTTGATCTCATTCTCTATGGATTACCGGAAACGATGGCTGTTGAGAGAGAGCTACTGGCCACCGACTTTCGGTTCACGTTGGGGAGTTCGTCGGCTATTCTTGCGCACAATCTGGCTGCGCTTGGTATCTCAGTGGGATTCATCACTCGGCTTGGCGATGATGCGCTGGGAAAGATCGCTCTGGAGCGGCTAGGAGATGGAGGTGTCGACCTAAGCAAGGTGAAGCGCATTCACGGCGGCACGAGCACCGGTGTGACGATCCTGTTGGACCATGGCGGCAGGCGTCACATCCTCACCTACCCGGGCACGATATTTGAGATGACTGCAGAGGACCTTGATCTGGATTACCTGGCGTCAGGTCGACACTTTCATCTCTCCTCGCTATTTCTGCACAAGGCTCTCAAGCCGGACCTGCCACGAATCTGCAGATATCTCAAGGAGCAGGGGCTTACGCTCTCACTCGATACCAATGATGATCCAGATGATCAATGGGGTGACCCGTTAGATGAGATGCTGGAGATGGTGGATATCTTCATGCCTAACGAGAGCGAAGCCTGTCGCATCACGGGTACCGCTGATGCAGAATCTGCGCTTGAAGTGCTGGCGAAACGCGTCCCGCTGGTAGTGATTAAATGCGGCAAGCGCGGTTCACTGGTACAGGTGGGAGGCAAGCGCTGGAACGTTCCCACGGAATACGTCGTACCGGTCGATACGATTGGTGCGGGCGATAGTTTCAACGCTGGATTTCTTGCGGCATATCTGCGTGGTGAGACGCCCGATGCGTGCGCAGCTTTCGGTAATCGAACTGCGGCTCTGTCTACGCAGCGGCCTGGCGGTACGGAGTCATTCCGCGATGCTGTACTTGTACGGGACTTGCTCGCTCACAGGAGTTGAGCTATTTCCTGCTTGAGCAAAGTGACACTCTGAGTAGCGCCACTTTGCTCAAGCAGGGATGCCGCTATCCTGTGGTTCAGCTAACGTGCCATCAGGCTTACTTTTGTTGCGGCGTAGCCAGTAGAGAACGAGGCCCACTACTATCCATGCTGTACCAAGGATTTGTGCATTTCTTCCCAGATTAAGCCAGATGAAAGCGCTGACGAGCAACCCTGCAAGTGGTGCGATGAGGGCCAGGCGCACCTTTTCCTTTGACCTGAACTTGTAATGTATGAGCGCTGCTGCATTCACTCCCATGAATGCGATGAAGGCGCCAAAGTTGAGTAGTTCTGCGCCCTGCTCGTATGTCAGCAGGAATACTCCCAACATGGTGCATGCGCCGATGAGAAGAACATTATTGCGTGGGATCGCTGTCTTGATACTGAGAGACCCAAAGAACTTTCTGGGTAAAGCGTTGTCTCTGCCCATGCCATAGAGCAGGCGTGCTGCACCGAACTGTGCAGCTATGCCTGAGCCCATATTTGCGATGAGGAGAGTCGCGTTGATGAGGTGGAACAGAAACTTACCACCGATCCGCATGGCTACATGAACATAGGCTGTGTCGACGATGGAATCGCTGAATGGCCCGTGGTAAGGCCAGGCGAGTTGCGCGATGTAGACCTCGATAGCTGAGATGATGCCGATAAAGAGACACGTAAAGACGGTGCCGAGCATGATGTTTCGCCGGGGATTCTCTACCTCTTCAGACATTGTGGATATTCCATCGAATCCTATGTACGTAAGGACAGCGATGGATGTGCCCTGAAAGAGACGCGAGGGTGAAAAGGTGGTGGGATCGTAGAACGGAGTCAACCACTGACCGCCGATGGGTCGAGCGATGAAAGCGAGGTAGCGCACTGAATAGGCGAAGAGGACAACGACTACCATGCTCATGCCAATGGCGAGGATGGCGTTGACGTTGCCGGATGCCTGCACTCCTCGGAGATTCAACAGGGTGAAGAGAAGCACGAACGAGACGGCCCATGCCGCATAGGGAATCGACGGCAGAATGTTGCGCGCTGCTGCGCTGCACCATACAGCGCAGATGATGGGGTTGAGCAGATAGTCCATCAACATCGACCAGCCGACAACGTAGCCTGCGAGACGATTCAGTTCGCTACCAACATATGTGTACGCGGATCCTGCACTGGGATACACACGGGCCATCCGGCCATAACTGACAGCGGTGAAGAGCATGGCAACCATCGCGATCAGTATTGTTGTCACAACATGACCACGTGCAACATTGCTGACTACGCCGTAAATTCCCATGGGCGCCGTGGGTTGAACAATGATGATGCCGTAGACGATGAGATGCCACAGCTTGAGCGTTCGCTTAAGCTGTGGCGCGGATGCCGGAGACTTGATGTCTTGCGCAATGGTCACATGGGCCTACAAAGACTGTGTACTAGCGTGAATAGATGTATTTGCTCGCGGAGACTTTGAATCCTACAGAGGTTGCGAGATGTTGCGCGGAGCCTGCAGGATTCGCAGTCTTAGTTGTCTCCCGGTGTAGGATGTGCAGGTCTTACGAGACGACGCTTGTTCTCTGGCACGAATTTAGTTGCAACTGCCCCGGTGATCGTGATCTGAAAAGACTGTTCGCTGATGTTGCCGCCTATTCCCGTTTTATGTGCGGCTACCGTAAAGTTGCCAGCGTGCGTGTAGGTGTGTTCAACATTTGTGCCGTCCGCGTGAACGCCGTCTCCGAAGTCCCATGCGAGGTGCAGGAGCGGTTCAGCATTAGTGGAGTGAATGCTCTTGAAAGCAAGAGTCTCTCCGGCGTTGCCAGTTTGTGGAACGGACAGTTCGACGGACGGAGCCGCGATTGCACGCTGCGTATCGACTATCTTGAACATGCGGACAGAGTGAGCAGGCTGAACAACGTCGATGTTGGTTTTTAGCGTTCTCGCGGATTCTTTAGGAGCGAAGATTTCGCTTACGGTGTACTTACCTTGAGGATCCAGGCCTAGCTCAGACCGAGTGAGCGTGTGGTTGCGAGATGATTCTGTCCAGTTAAATACGGTAACGATGGACTGGCGAGGGTCTTCATGCAACAGAAAGATGCTTGGCTGCTGGTCGGTTACGGAATAGCTCATCAAATCCAGAGGAGTCGATGCCCGGCCAAGCTCGGCTATATCAAGCAGGTCACGATTCTCTACGAGCGCAACGCGGTCTGCATCTTCGCCCAACGTGGGTAGGTCGTCGCCGATTTCAAACATGCCGCCTGAGATAGCGGTGAGCGCGATCGATACCTTTGCTTCATCGAGAGTGAGAGCATGTTGACCGCCGTGCCAGCTCTGATCATCCACTGTTTGTTTGGAGACGGTGAATGCGTCAGGGTCGGCGATGAAGTAGTTGCGGTTCATGTAGTAGCGGGCTGCAATCCCGGGGGCTGCTTCCTTGCTGGATTGGAAGGTGTGCCCGGTGTCCTGCGAGATACGCCCCATATCTACCAGGCCGACAGGATTCAGCAATTCACTGCCATCCTTATCTAGCAGTACATTCTCACCGACTGCGTCGCGAACTGTCTGGAGACCGATGCGCTGAGCTTCGAGGGCCGTGGTATTTGGCACGTGGTAGTAGCCCTCGATGGCGCTGTCTTCCATGAAGTCCATCTTGATGTAGCGGATTCCCCATTCATTGACCAAGGTGGAGTAAGTCTTGCGCAGGTATTCCTGTGCACCTGGATGTGTGGTATCGAGTGCGTAAAGGTGATCCTTTTCCTCCGCTACGAGACCAATATGGATTGGATTTCCCTTTGCGTTATGGACGAGCCACTCGGGGTGATGTTCGAAGACCCAGGAGCGTTCCGACACCTCGAAGGGTGCAGTCCAGATGCCGGGCGTTAGCCCTTGCGCAACCACCTTCTGTTCGAAACGATCTACGCCGTCGGGGAACAGCTTAGCGTCGGGCGTTGCATATTCTCCGCGGGCGTATTGGTACCCTTCGTCCATATGAACGAAGTTATATCCGAACTGTTTGAGATTCTGAGAGAGCCACTCTGCATTGGTCAGCGCTGTGCCCTGGTTGAGTCCAAAATAGTATGCTGTCCAGCTCCACCAGCCTAGAGGCGTGGGGGCGGTGACTCTCGCATGATGTAGATCACGAATGATGTGAGCGTAAGTCTCGAGCTGGTCGTGGTAGTCATTGCTCACACTGAAAAGTATGCGTTCTGATGACAGCGTTGCACCGGATGCGACTGGCAGACTTAGTTCGACGCGATCTTCTTCCTTTGAATCGAGTAGAGAATTTTCTTTTAGTAATTCAGTGGTGCCGGTCGAATCGACTTCGTAACTTTGAGTGTTTGGAGTGTGTTCCCCTGCCATGCGCAACCGAAGAACGGTGAGGAACTTATCTGAGGTGAGAGCGCCAATGAACCAACTCAGATGAGATTGCTGGTTGTAGATGAGCTGTACACCAACTGCGCGATGAATTTGATTCTCAGGTGCGCCGAGATCATGCAACTGCATGCCGGGACGGTCTTCGCTGAAGCTATCAGACAGCACGCGATCGGAGGAAGGATCCCCGGCAAGCTGGATGATTTGGGGGCCTGAAGTTTCGATGAGACGAAACGATTGAATGTGCACCGATGCGCCGGTGGTATTGATAGCACTGAGCTGCACTTCGCCGAATGGTTTGGCGCTGTAGCCGCGTATCCGAAGTAACATTTCAGGAGCGGCCTTGAGGCCTGAGTAATGGATTGACCACTCTTCCGCATTGCCTAATTCGCCGTTCGTCGTTGAGTGCTCGATGTGGCGAGAAGGATAGTCTTTCACATGGATCCACTTGCCATTGACTTCAATCGCAGGGCTGGCTTTGAGAACATCTCCGGGGATGGAATCGGCTGAAATACTGTAGCTTCCATCCGCTTCGCTTGCTGTTACTTTAAGCGACTGCGCTGAAGCAGTTGCTTGCGTACTGGCGGCTAAAACAGCGAGGGCGTACAACCCGAACATGCCTAATTTGTACTTCATTTGATGATGCCTCATGACGATCTCCGAAGTGCGGTCCAGATTACGATCCCTTTAATTTTTAGGCTGAGTTTTCAATCGATCCACGCGACTGCACCGCGGTCGAGGGTGGGCAGTGTGAATCGGATATCGCGCCCTTCCGGCTTGCCTGACAACACCGACTCGTCGCCCATGAAAGGAAGGATGTGCAGTTGCGCGCCTGGTTTTACGTGGAGAGTAATCTGGATGCCGCTTTGGGGTAGTGGCGTCGCTATCTCCCCAGGTTTAAGTCCGTCAAAATTAGCCAGAAAGATATAGCGTCGCGTACCGATTCTGGCGAGATGAACGACTACTCGGGGTGAGGCGTTGACTTCGATTTCGCCTGGTATTTGCAGGGCTCCGAAGAGATCAGCGGCTGCTCCTGCGTCGGGATGATCGAAATCGGCTTCGGCACTGGTGAGATATTTGCGTTCGGGCGCATCAGGGAAGAGCGACGCCTTGTTCAGGTCGGCTAGCTTGCTGTCGGGATGGCCTGTGATGACGAGCTTTACTCCCTTTGATGAGAATTGGTGCACGGCTCGGGATTCGACTTCACTCATGACTCGAACGTCTGGGAGGACGAGAAGTTTTCCGTGGAAGTTATTCAGTGTGCGCGGAGTTACGATTCTGAATTGGATGTGGTGCTGCAACAAGAGGAGAAGTATCCCGCGATAGGAGGCGACAAAATCTTTGGGATAGATGTTGCGTGTTGTGTCGGAGAAATAGACGCCGACTTCACCTAAGAACTCGCGATGTGCGGCGAAGATATCTTCGTGGGCGGCGAGCCAGTGATAGACCTCTGTGCGTGTGGCCATGTCATTCGAACCAGACATGACGTGGGTTTGCGCATCCCAGAGATTAGCACCCGCGGTGAGCTCCGAATTGAATAGATTGAGCATGGCGTCACGTGGCTTGACGTGTGCTGCGCCATCCCATGAGTAGTTCAGGATCCACGTAGGTTTCTCACCTGCGAAAGCTCTGAAGCTACGGATGCCAATTTGATATTGGAACCAATCGAGTGGGCTACGCGATGCTGCGGTATGGTCTTCGCTGTCGCCGAATTCGTATTCGTGGGCGATGGCGTCTACCTGTGCATACAGTTGATAGACGTCTGCGCCGACGCGTGGACTCTCGGCTTCAATACCTGGGTATATTTCCGGGATGAGCGAGATGGAGGGATTGACGGCAACGGCGTTCCTACGCATCTCGGCCAGGAAATCTGTGATGGTCTGAATACGGAAGGCTATCCATTTGCGAAAGCCGGGATCGGAATAGTCGCCAATCTTCACGTCTTTGCGGGCGTCCAACCCGGTCTGCCGGTGGAACTCCGCAACGGTGTACTCATCGAAGCTTGCCCAGCTGTCTTCCCATCCGGTGAAGTGAGTCATCCAGTAAGGGATGTCGACGTAAATTCCATCAATGCCGGTGGCGGCGATCTGACGGACGCGCTCCATGTAGAGCTTGCGCCATTGCGTAGCGTATGGACTTACCCATGCATCTTCTTCGCCTTTAGCGATCCAAAAGGCTGCCTTGGTGTCGAAGATGGCGGGCTCGCCGGTGACCTTGCGCTGTAACCAGTCGGGGTGATCCTTGGCTAGAGTGTGTGGGCCACCAGCGTTGACAGAGATGCATTCAAATCCTGCGACGTAGACGAATGCTTTGTTTTTTGCGCGGTGGGCTGCGTCTGCTACACGATGAATCGCGATGAGCTTTTCGGTGGGCACCAATAAGCTTTCATACCGTCCAGGGATATCGTTGTCGACTTCGATTCCGTAGACGCCGCTGGCCTCTGCCTTTTGAACAATCTCATCTGCATTATCGGAGGTCAGAGAGTAAGCACCGATACGTACTTTGTTGAGCCACTCCCTGTCCGGGGAGGGCTTGGCCTGCTGCGCGATTAGAGGAGTGGCCGCTAACAGAAGCGTGCTACTGAAACAAACCGTTGTCAGCCACGCTGGTTTCGAACCAAGGGATGCAAGCCATGTCATAAAATTCCTCCAGCGCAGTTAGTTCAGCAGATTTGCTTGGTGAAGATAGTGCTCAGAACTGATACCTGGCACCCAACTGCATATTTCTTGGTAGTGCACCGCCGGCAGTACCGGAGATGATGCCGAAGGTCGAATCTCCGTACCCGAAATCAGGAACTCCGAAGCGCTCCGTGTTGAGGCAATTGAGGCAGTCTCCGTGGATCTCCATCTGGCCGCCTCGATCGCCGAACTTGTACACGCGTTCAACACTAATGTCGAAGTTGTGTATGCCGTCACTGCGGAGATTAGAGAAGTAGCGCGGAGCGTTGCCGGCCTGTTGGTCGCCAGGATCTGCAAAGCAACTTGCATTGATGTATGGCTGTTGGAATTCAGCTGCGCGATGAATACTGATACCAGTCGTTAAGGACTGCCCCCTGGTGGTGCAGAGGACGTTCGCGCGTTGATTGCCATCTGCAAGTCTTGGGTTCCCCATGGTGATAGGGAGCGGTTGTCCGGTCTGGAAGGTCGCCAGGGTCGTTAGCTGCCAGCCACCCACAAGGGCATTCATAGGACGGCTCATATTGGCTCCAAGTAAGTCTCCGCGGCCAACGGGCAGTTGCAGGACAGCGGCCAGAACAAAACGATTGGTGGCGTCGTTCGCGCTGACGGACCACTCGGCTTTGAGGTTGTCGAGTTCCTGCGGATTGCCGTTGTTCAGTGTGCCCACGAAAGCATTGAAGCCAGTGGATGAATCATCCATGTTCTTCGACCAGGTGTAGTTGCCTTCCAGGTTAAGATATTTTCCTTCGCGCTTTTGGAAGACAACCTGTAGCGCGTTATACCAGGAGTCGGCTGCGAGTTTGGGCAGGCCCTCGAAGGCGCCATCAAATTGTGGATAGGGACGTAGAAGATTGAGTAGCGGTAGCTGCGCATCACCATACCTTGATTCCGGCTCGTTGAAGGTGGCCGTGGGTCCACTGAACATGCTCTGAAAGGGATTGTTCACCAGGGATGCCAGGGCTTCGCTTGAATATTGCTTCCTGACTGCTGACGGGATGAAGTTGCGATTACTGGTACTGCTGTAGCCGCCCCATGGAAGATGCGTACTGCGATTGGCAGAGTAGTTGATACCAAGAACAAACTTGCCGGGCAATGCTTGCTGGATTCCCAGGTTCCATTGGTAGATCTCGGCATTTCGAGCAACACCGGTGTCAATATTATTGGGATCTGAAAGGCCCCATTGTGCAAGGGCACCATACTTCTGGCCCTGCGGCTGTTCAATGCCAGATGGGAAGGGATTCTCCAGCGTTGCAGATCGCGTCAGATATCCATCCTTGGTAAAGAACGCGGCTGGGCTTGAAGTAAAGGCAGGCCCTGGATATTGATAGTTGGTTGCTACGCTCATGCCGTAGTAGACGCCAGCGCCTCCTCTGATTACCAGCTTGTCGTTTACCAGATAGGCGAAACCAACGCGCGGGGCTACATTGTTCCAATCCGTCGGCGCGCTTCTTTTTTTGCTGGAAGCGAAGATGGTAGTTCCGAGAAGATTCTGGCTGAGGCCAGGAATCGCTACTCCGCTGCTGCCGGTGAAGTCGCTGAATTGCGTGTTATTGTGCCGCTCGGTATAGGGTGAACTCCATTCGTATCGAACGCCAAGATTGAGCGTGAGCTTACGTGTGGCCCGCCAGTCATCCTGCGCAAAGAATCCAGTCTCTTTGGACTTATCTGCAACTGACTGTGTGACATTGATACCGCCCGAATCACCATAACCAAGAAGAAGGCCGGCAAAGGAATTTCCCTGTATCCCATTGTCGGTATCGAATGGAATTTGCGCAGTTACATCTTGATCGAAGCTGAAGTAACCGTTGGGGTAATTGGGCTGGAAGAAGTTGTTATAGAAGAGACGCTGTTCGCCGCCGAATTTGAGTGTGTGCTGTCCTTTGGTCCAAGAGAACGAGGATTCGTAGTTCAAAAGTGTGTGGGCGAATTGAGTGTCTACGCAGCATTGATCGAAGATGGATGTCCATGGCGACTCTGGCATGATGATCGATGGCATACGTACAACGCCATTCTGCTCAAGATAGCTTGGGAAGCCTACGGAAGTGGGGCTGGGGTAATTTGAGTGAGAAGGCTGAAATACCCTGTCCAGACCCATGGTTGCGATCCAGAGCGTGTGTGCTGTAGGAGTGTAGGAGTATGCGAGGCCATCATTGAATACACGCTCGGTATAGGCGGTGCCATCGTTGAATTCGCCGTCGCCAAAGATCGTTGGAGTGGAGCCGTGCGCGAAGACATTGCTGTATCGGCCCAAGAGAGTGGATTTGTCGGTGAAATGCTCATCCACTTTGATGTCATATTGGACCTGGTCCGCTGTCGATAGCACAACGTTGCGGTAGTTGTTCGCACCTGAAACCGCGTCGCCTGTGGTGTTCGGCTTTGGGTATAGCTTGAGAATCGCCTGTCCGACTGGATCTATCTCGCCTGCAGGAATCGTGTTGTTGGTATATGCAGGACGAGTGTAGGACGTGGGATCTATCTGGAAAGGATCGAAGATCTGGTTCAGCACGGGGTTGCCGTTCTGATCGTAGGTCATCGCTTGCGAGAAGTCACCGTTGATCTGGGCGGCTGTTGGAACCGTCGCAACGATATTCACTGGGTTGCTGGAGATGACAGACTCTAGATCTCCGAAGAAGAAGGTCTTGTTTTTCTTGATTGGGCCTCCGATGGAGAAGCCGAATTGATTCTGTGAGTGACTCGGCTTTGGGCCGTTGTTGAAGTAGTCGCGAGCATCAAAAATTGAGTTCTGATTGAATTCGTATGCACTGCCATGAAGTGAGTTAGTGCCGGACTTCATGACCTCATCGATTACCGTGCCGCCGTTGTTACCGTACTCCGCCGAGAAGCTGTTATTTTGTACTTTTACTTCCTGCAGGGCCTCGACTGTGGCTTGGTAGTAGATATTGGACGTGCCACCTTCGCCTTGCTCTGGGGCGGTGGTCAATGTGCCATCCAGGCGAATCTCCGCAGTGGCGTTGCGCTGGCCGTTCGAAACAAAATTCGTGCCTGCAGGATAGGAGTCATTAACGCCTGACCCAGCTGCTTCCGTAACACCTGCTGCGATGAATGCAAGGCCGAAGGGATCGCGATTTTCGAGAGGAATCTGGGTCAGATATTTCGTGCCGATATCCGTTCCCAGGACCGCGTTATCGGAGTCAAGCAGCACTGGGACAGATTCGACAGTGACGGAAGCATTGGCTCCTGCGGGGGTGAGCGTCACATTCAAGGTTGTCTGCTGGTTGACGGTAAGACTGATGCCGGATTTCTCCACGGGACCAAAGCCGGGGGCCTCAATCAGCATTCGATAATTTGAGGCAGGGAGAGCGGTGAAGACATACAGTCCGCGACTGTTGGTGGTGGCCTTTTGGGAGATATTTGTTCCTGTATCTGTGAGGGTTACGCGAGCTCCCGGAACCAGCGCATCGGAGGAATCCGAAACTGTGCCGCGAATCTGGCCCAGGTCATTCGATTGGCAGCTCGCCGTAATCTGAAAGCAACAGACCCCGAGAAGAAACAAGACGATTCCGAACCGATGACGGAACTTCATGATATCCACCTCCAGCATAATGACGGTTTCCTTTATGTTATTTTTTATTACTTATTAGGCTTTATAGTTTCTTTTGAGGAGTGCGTCAACAGAAAAGTATCTACTCACAGCCACAATTTGAATTGCAATGGTGAAACGATCAATCTGCCGCGTTAAATGAATGATTTCGGGAGCAAACCAGTCATAGATCCCTGTGACAGGGGATGCCATTGACGATACACTTCAACTCGCGGACGACATCAACAGGTATGATAGGCAACAATTGGAAAGAGCCAGGAAACATGGAGAACAAAACCAAAGACGGCAGCAACATGCTCATCGATGAGCGCCGGCAGCATTTGATCAACAAGATTCAGAAAGAGGGTCGCGTACTGGTCTCGGAACTCTCCGAGGCGCTGGGTATCTCTCGCATTACGATCCGCAAAGACCTGGACTATCTCGAGTCTAAGGGACTTGTTCTGAGGACACACGGCGGAGCGCTTTCGCCGAACGGAAGCTCTCTGCTTGATCCAACGCTGAAGGAAAAAGAGCAGAAGCAGCTCAAGGAGAAGCAACTGATTGCGGAGGCAGCGGCCGAACTGGTGCAGGAGGGACTCTGTGTGCTTCTGGATTCCGGAACAACTACGACTGCAATCGCTCGTGAGCTGCTGCGCTTTTCAAACCTTACAGTGATCACGAATGCTGTGAACATTGCCGCAGAGTTGGCAGGGACGGACTTTGAGGTCATTCTCACTGGCGGTACGTTACGCAAGAATTCCTTTTCGCTGGTTGGCCCTCTGGCCGAAGACGTTCTCGGAGAGATGCACGCGGACATACTATTTCTGGGTGTAGATGGATTTGATACTCGGGTAGGACTTACGACACCGAACTTTTTGGAGTCGCGTGTAAACCGGGCGATGGTGAATGCGGCGAAACGTGTTGTTGCGGTTTGTGATTCGACAAAGTTCAGCCGACGCAGCCTAGCGTTGATCGTAGCACCGAGCGCTATCGATACTGTTATCACTGATGATCAGCTTACTGAAAAGGATGCTGAGGCATTGACGACCGCCGGCATTGAAGTGATCCGCGTCAAGAGCCATTCTTGATAAGTGAAGGCCATGAAGGTGCGGGTCCGTCTGTAGATCGAGCGAACTACGGACCCCACCTCTATCGACAATTTACTTATAGCTTTAGACTGTGCATGCTGCAGCGTATACACGCAGCACTTCTCGAATGCGATCAATGATGATGGCACGTGGAGATACCTTGAACTTGCCTGCTCTCACGGCGCGATACTGATCAGGCAGGAAGGCGCTCAGCATGGTTTCGGGGATAGTCACCTGGTCCAGATTTGAGATCAACTTATCGACCGCTTCTTTCACGCGGGGATTGGTCCAGTAGTAGCGAACACGATCACTGTAACTGTAGCGACGTAGTAGATGCTTTGTTCGATCATCGCCAGCATAATAGGCGCCCCAGTATCGTGAGTCCCCAATCATGACATGCTCAAGTACGTCGAGCAGTTGAGAGCGCTCCGATTCATTGACGAGTTCTACTTCTATCATGCAAAGTGCCTCGAGCGCTTCGCGCATGGCAAATGTGAGCGCAGGACCGACCTTGAGAATTGCGAATCCATCGCGAACGAGGTTGCGATATGCTTCGGGTCGCTGGTAGTCAGTTGAGTGTGCTTCGTAAACGAGGCCCTTTTCGCTTGAAAGCAGCTGGGTTAGATGCGAAGCGGACGAAGACTCATAATCAACAACGCTGTCGTGATTGAATTCAACGCCGGGTTGCACAACCAGGGCGATCACTCGCGGCCACACATCTGAGAGTCCAGCTTCTTCGAATACCTTGCGGTGTACAGCGAGTGTCTCGGCTGCGGCTTCGCGACTGGTGACAACGAGGTGAGAGAGGCTTTCAGTTGCGCCTCCTGGTACAGGCACTTCCGTGCCAATCACATAGACCGGCTTTCGTGTGCCACTGGCCTTCTCCGCAGCATTGCAGAGTGAAGCTGCCCTTCGAGCGATGGTCTCGTCAGAAAGTGGGCCTGGGTCGTCGCCGCACATCATGCTCGCATCCAGATGTATCTTTTCGAATCCAGCATGAACGTAGGCTTGCACCATTTGCTCAGCCTCTTGCATGGCTTCGGCCGCAGGTTGCTTCTGCCATGGATTGGGCCCGAGGTGATCTCCACCAAGGATCAATCGCGACAAGTCGAATCCCTTTGCATTGGCAATGTCCGTTACGCAGCGACGAAAGTCATCCGGCTTCAGACCTGTATAGCCGCCGTGGTGATTGACCTGGTTTGATGTGGCTTCAATGAGGAGGCTTGATCCGTCTTCAAGTGCTTGCTCGATGGCAGCTTCGAGAACCCATGGATGTGCGGAGCAGACTGAATAGATTCCTTGGGGGCGTCCCTGGGATCGCGATGAAGCTAGTTGTTCTAAAACACTGGACATTACGTTTCTCCATTCGGTGGCGTGTCTCATTTTTGAGAGCGGCCTTGAGCCGGATTCACACTATTGAACTCGGGCTTGATCGCCAAGCCGCCACTGCCTTATCGACTTTCGGGTAAAGCCTCAAGTGTCAATACCTCAAAGGGTTTCAGGGATATGCGCTGAACCTGGCCGGCATGTAACTCAAGAGGATTCGCACTTGAGTCACTTTGCCAAGGGCTATGCGCTTTGTAAGTTTGAGGTGCGCGCGATGGCAACTCAAAAGCCTTAGCTACGTCGAGCGAAAACTCCTGGCTGTGATCTGAGGGGTTTCGAAGGACTACTATGCCTTTTTGCGGAGTCCAAGAAGCCCATCCGTAGACTTGCAGCTTGGCTGGATCTCCGCCAATCCAATGAGTATCCTTCAAGACAGCGGCGTTGGATCTGGACCACCGCGCTGCCTCAGCAAGATCGTCCCAATCCTTTGCTTTAAGCAGTGAGGGCGTTACATACATTTCCTGCAACTGGGTTCCGGTACCGAAGTAAGAGCGTACTTCGTCGGTGAAATCATGGCCTGGATCGTCGCTGAGATGTTCCGCTTCATGCGCATAGATAATTCCATGCAGCATGAGAGAGCTTAATGGAAAAAGTGGTCCCGCTTCGACAATGTTCTGATAGGTCTGTTCGTCACGGTAGGTAATCCATTTTTGACGCCAGCTTCCAACGCCGTCGAAGCTGTTGTCTTCTCCACCGCGCCAGATTGAGTCTGCGTATCTGAGCCAAAATGGCGATGCTTTCGTACCGGTCGTGAGGTTGATGAAGACGCTGGGGTCTCGCTGGCGGAGTTGTTCTATGAGATGAATTGCCGCAGAAAAATCACTGTCGAACAGGCTTCCAGGAAAGACGGCGTTGACGTTGCCGGTTCCGTCCAGCTTGAACTGGTTCACACCATACTTCGAGATCATTTCCAGACATGTTTTCTCGAAGAGTGGATAGTAGCGTGGACCGGACAAGGCGAACCCACCCTTCACAGTCTCGTAGCCTGCTCGCTGCCCTGCTTCGATCCGCTGTGCTTTCTCTTTGTCGTAGCCTCCCCATGGAGAGAGCCAGACGCCGATGCCAATTCCGTACTCCGCGGCGGCTTTGCGTACGTTCGAAAAGCCATTGGGAAAACCGGGATTGAACGTCCAAAGGGAATGCGTATTGTCCCAGCCGTCATCGAACAGGAAAGAATCCATAGTTACGCCACGCTTACGGACCAACTCATCGCCGAAGGCATGTATTCTGTTCAGCGCTCCCGCTTCATCAAACCGCTCGCCGAAGCCGAGATCGTACCAGGTGTTGTAGTGGAGGAAGGTGCGGTAGGGATGGGCTCGCTCCTGCTCCAGGTAGGAAAGAAAATCACGCCGGAGCTGTCCGGGCGACGCTACTCCAATAACCGAAGAGTAGCTGATCGACTGCCCGGATTTGAGCGGTAATACGCGAGTTAGAGCTGCGACGGCATGGCCGCCCTTGATCGAACTAACTGACAGCGGAGACTCAAAGCCGAAGAAGAACGGGCCCGCCACTATAGGTGACCCTGCCACCGTTCCAACTACGTGTGCGTCGGATGCGTTGAAATCGAACATCCGAACCTCGGCGAGGTCGACTGGCTGCGCTACCGCCTTGAGGGTAATCTCCTGCCTCATATAGTTCGCGTCATTGTGCAGCACGGCGCACCAGTGTACGGTAAGCGAAAGATTCTGCGCCTGAAGGTCAGCGCAAAAGGTTTTTCCGGCGACACGGTCCGCTTGTCTCGATGCAGATGGGTTGAGCTCAATCGGCTGTTCGACCGGGGCGGCGACTAACTGGAAGTGCGATGCGGAGATCACGCGCCCATCGCGGAGAACGAGCGAAAACAGCTCGTGCGGCAGTAGTTTGGCATGGCTCTCCAGGTCTTCGATGGCTACTAGTTGGAGACTTCCTTTAGAAAACTGAAAATCAGCCGCTATGCGATCACCACGGAGAGTGTACGGGGCGACCGATTCTCCGCCGCCGACGTTTGCCCGGGCCCCAATTGCCGTGGAAAGGCACAATGCAATGAGAAGCCCGCGCGTCACAAGCCGAACCGCCCCAGAGGAATAGGAAAAAGCATAGCGCTTCATTAGACTCACTATCGCAATCCAGATGAAATGATGAATTGAAATGCCCAACGAAGGAAAGTGTACACCAAACGAAAGTAAAAGAAATAAAAAGATGAATTTACACAAACATAAAGGTTATTCTCATTTCAGTCAGATACTTTGAATTCGCAGGCGATGAGGAAATAGGTATGAACATCAAAGCAGAAGACTGGGAAGAGAACGTAGACCGTGGTGAGAAAACGGGCCACAAGGATCCCTTTGTCGCCATGGTTACAGCTAAAGCGGAGGCAGATCTTCGTCTCTGTCACTTCGAGCCGCGCACTCAGTTGAAGACTACGACTCATCTTATCGAGCGGGCTCAATTCCCCGTGATTGACTATCACAATCATCTCGATGCGCAGTCCCCGCGGGAAGTGCTCCGCGTGATGGATGAGTGCGGCATTGAAAAAATCGTGAACATCACGATGCAAACGGGACAAGCGGCCATCGACTCGATTCACCGGTTTCATCGCGAGGCGCCGGATCGCTTCGCCACAATTGGCTGGATGGACTGGAGCGGTGTTGAGCGTAGTGATTTTACGAAGTTAAGCCTGGATCGACTTGAGCGCCTGGTCGAGGAGGGGGCATGCGGAATCAAATTCTGGAAAGATCTGGGACTGAACGTAAGAGATGCTTCCGGCGAGCTACTCCGTATAGATGATGAAAGGCTGGCGCCTATTTTCGACAAGGCTGCGGAATTAGGTATCCCGGTTATGTTCCATACTGCTGATCCCGATGCATTTTTCCAGCCAATCGACCAATATAACGAACGCTACGAAGAACTCGCCGCTCATCCGGATTGGAGTTTTTGCAATTCACTGGTTTCGAAGAGCTCTCTGCTGGCGCAGCGTGATCGTGTAATTGCGCGTCACCCGAAAACGACTTTTGTCGCTGCACACCTAGCCGAGAGTGGGGAAAACCTTGCGTATGTGGGCAGCCTGTTGGATGGGCACCCCAATCTTTATGTAGACATCAGTGCCCGTACCTCAGAGCTTGGCCGCCAACCGTATACTGCGCGAGAGTTTTTCCTAAAATACGCTGACCGCATTCTGTTTGGCAGCGACCTACTACCCGATGTTGAGATGTACCGCCTGTACTACCGGTTTCTTGAAACAGCGGATGAGTACTTTGAGTACCCGTCACACGCCTCCCGGCAGGGGCGATGGAATATTTACGGCATTTTTCTGCCGTCTGATGTTCTGCATAAAGTTTATCGAGCGAATGCACTCAAGCTGCTGCCTGGCGGCACATCCGTAGCCGGTTGAGGCAGGAAGCAAGTAGGCATCGTTCTAGATTGATGCCTTCTCTTCTTCCTACTCTATGGTTTCTGGGCTAGGGCAGTCCGCGTAAAACGTCATGCTCTAACGGATTGGGAACGGTCGGGCCCTTCCGGTCGCTTGGCCGTTGCTCCTAGTTAAACCTTTAACCAAAATCTCGACCAACGTTAATATATTGAAAATAAATAGGTTACTCAGAGATAAAAAGCGTAGCTAAACAGGCTTTTTTGAGTAGGAGTGGTTAGGACGCACCTGCATTACGTTCATCTCATCGTTGCTCGGTGATAACCAGGATCCGAGTCGGCGCAGTGATCGATTGAACGTCCGCCGGTTCGTCCCAACGAGCTCCACGCATCGTGAGAATGCGAACGGCGCCGAGTTGCAGTACGACTTTTTATCAGCAGATTTGCAGTCTCCCTTTAGGCCTTGATCGCCGGGGTTATTCATCGGCGCCACTTAGCCACATTGCATCCCAAATTTCCCTGAGAAAGCAGCTCGGGCTTTGACTGCCCGCGAAATTGCCCGCCTCAGTTACAAGGACAGCCATGTTACGCAGATTTCTTGCTTGCCTCAGCCTCTTGCTCGTAATGGGTACGGCCATTTCGGCCTTTGCAGCAAACGCGCCAAAATCGCGAGTCGCTCCACTGATTACCCAGACAATCGACGATAACCGGCGCGTCACGCTCCAGGGAAGCGTCCACCCTCTTACAAAGGCTTCCCAGGATCGCGGAACCGTAGCATCTTCCACTCCGATGCAGCGTATGCTCCTAGTGCTGAAGAGACCGGAGGCGCAGGACAAGGCGCTTGCCCAGGCAATCAAGGAAATGCAGCGTCCCGGATCCAAGACATTCCATAAATGGTTGACGCCAGAGCAGATCGGCGCGAACTACGGCGTGGCTCAAGAGGATATCAACAAGGTCACGAGTTGGCTCACGGATTCAGGGTTCAACGTAAGCTCGGTCTCCAAAGCGCATAGTGTGATCGAGTTTTCAGGGAGTGCCCAGCAAGTTGCGTCAGCTTTTCGCACAGAGATCCATTCCTACGCATGGAATGGAGGCACATATACGGCCAACGCTACAGATCCGCAGATCCCCGCAGCCATTGCTCCGGTTGTGGCTGGCTTTGCTTCACTGAACAACTTTCCAATCAAGGGCGCGCACGCGGGTTCCAAGGTAGTGAAGCTGGACAAGGCTACCAAGACTTGGTCGATCGTCTCGGACAAGACGGACCCAGACAAGACGGAGCCGAATAAGACCAATCTCAATCCAGCCGCTTCAGGTCATGCAGACGGCTTAAACGGCCTTGGAACGCAGTCGCCCAGACCATCATTGACCACGACCAAGACTACGGACGGCGGCACACTTTACGGCGTAACTCCGTACGATTTCGCTACGATCTATAACGTCAAGCCCTTGTGGGATGCGGGCGTGGACGGCACCGGCCAGCAGATCGCTATCGTTGCTGAGAGCGACATCAGTCCATCTGACGTTGACCAGTTCCGCAGCGCTTTTGGCTTGCCCGCGAAACAATTGAATATCCTCCACAACGGGCCTGCGCCGGGATTTATGTCGGACCAGGACGAGGCTTCGATTGACGTTGAGTGGTCGGGTGCAGTCGCGAAGAACGCGACTATCGATCTTGTCGTCTCTGCGTCGACCGGTGCTTCTGCCGGTATTTACCTCTCGATGACGTATGCAGTGGACAATCTGGTCGCTCCGATTTTGAGTGAAAGTTATCAGACGTGCGAGAGTGCTCTGGGCCCGGCCGGAAATCTTTTCTACTATCAGACCTGGCAGCAAGCGGCGGCCGAGGGAATTACCGTTGTGGTTTCATCCGGCGACAGCGCCGCTGCTGGCTGCGACATCGATCCCTACCAGATAGCTTCGAACGGTCTAGCGGTCAATGGATTCGCTTCGACTCCTTACAACGTAGCCGTGGGCGGTACCGATTTCTATGTCAACGTCACCAATCCCACTCCTTACTGGAGCAACACGAACGACCCGGCTACCCAGGCCTCGGCGTTGTCGTACATCCCTGAGGTTCCGTGGAATAACAGCTGTGCCAGCCCCGAGGTTTTCGCCGCTTTTGCAGGCGGATCGGGCGACACTTCTCCGGCGCAGTGGTGTGACGACCCAAATCTACCGGGCAACTATTTGACTCCAGAGGGTGCGGGCGGCGGCGCGAGCAGTTGCACTACCTTCAACCCTGCCAACTATCCGAATCGAAACTATTGTGTCGCGGGCTATCCCAAGCCGGACTGGCAGTCAGGCGTGAATGGAATCGTCCAGGACAATGTCCGCGACCTTCCTGACGTGTCGTTCTTTGCCTCGTACCTGACATTCGGTAGCGCATATCTGTATTGCATGACGGACCCGGTCTATGTACCGTCCTGCAACTACAACACTGGCACCGGACTGACGTATCTGGCAGACGGCGGAACATCGTTCAGCGCTCCGGCATTCGCCGGCGTTATGGCATTGGTTAACCAGAAGACCAGTTCCTCACAGGGCCTCGCAAATTATTACCTGTATTCCCTGGCTAGCAAGGAATACGGGAACAGCTCTTCGCCCAACAGCAGCCAGACCAGTTCGTGCAATGCTTCGTCTGCTCAAGGGGCGGGAAACTCCTGCGTTTTCTACGACGTGACAGAAGGTACGAATGCTCTGCCTTGCTTCATCACGAGCTGGGACTGCATCAACGGTCCCCTAAATTACGCAGGTGTACTTGCCGCGTACTATTCCACTCCGGGCTATGACCAGGTAACTGGTTTAGGATCCGTAAATATTGAGAACCTGGTCAACAACTGGGCGACACTGTCTGCCAGCAACCAGGCCACCTCTACAACGCTTTCGGCTTCGACCAATCTCTCAAGCTATGGCCAGCCAGTTACACTCTCTGGTTCCGTTGTGCCTACTTCTGGATCAGGGACGCCTCCAGGCTCAATCTCTATCCAGGGAATGCAATTGAATCAGGCATCGATTCCGCTCGTAGGAGGTTCCTACAGTCAATCGGTTTCCAATCTCCTGCCGGGTGTCTACGACATTACTGCCAGTTATGTTGGCGACGGCGGTTTTCTTAACAGTGTTTCAGCTCCCGTATCGATGACAGTGGCTGCAGCAACTGCCACAGATACGATGGTCTTTTCCGCTGCTAACGTGCGTAGCGGAGCCACTCTGCCGAGCAGCAACAGCCAGATACCGTACGGCGATGAGGTTGTCGCCACCGTAACGGTGCAGGGAGCACCAACTGCTCCTGGTGTACTGGCGCCCACGGGCAGCGTGACCTTCTCCTCGGGGGGAACAACTCTCTCAACGGTCGCATTGACGGGCAACAAGGCTGTCTACCAGACCGTAGCCGGCCACGTAGGCAGCTACAGTTTGACGGCCAGTTATAGCGGCGACTCAAACTACAACGCCAGCCCGGCCATCACGCTGCCTTACAGCGAGGTCAAAGCAGGCACATCCATCGCGGCGAACGCCAACGCCAGCGCGGTTGCCACAGGCAGCTCTGTCACACTGACAGCGAACGTGACTACGACCAGTTATGGCACACCGCCCAGCGGTACGGTCACGTTTACATTGAACGGTACTGCGGTCGGCACTACAAGCCTGGTTGCCGGTTCAGACCCGGTGACGAATGTCGGTACCGGAACAGCGACACTCGTGGTTCCGGCCTCACAAATTGCGGCGGGGAATAACCAGTTCACAGCAACTTATTCAGGGGACGCAAACTACCTGCAATCGACATCAAGCCAATCTGCCTTTGTGAGCCTTAACGGCTCCCAGCCAACCCAGATGACTTTGACGGCGAGCACGCCAACAGCGACGAACACGACACCCGTCACAATCCTGGCCACACTGACCGTGAACGGCGCGCCTGTCCCACTGGGCTCAGTCAATTTCATGGATAACGGAAAAACCATTGCTCAAGTGCCAGTTGTCGGATTAACTCCCGCTACGGGCGAGACTGCGGGCACGGCAAAACTGGTCACCAGATTTGCTACTGGTACCCACCAGATTGTCGCCATCTACAGTGGTGCGGGCAATCTACTCCATCCCAATGGGAACGGATTGCAAGTTACCATTACCGGCTCAGATATCACTACGACCTCGATCTCTGCGACGAACGACGTAGGTTCTCCGGCCAACTACGACGTCACAGCTATGGTTATCGCTGGCGGCATGACACCGCCGACAGGCACGTTAAGCCTGCAGGAGCCGAGCCTCAATGCGGCGCTCAACAGCGTTTCTCTGCCGGCTGGCAAGGCGGTCTTCGGACCGGCTTCGGAGATCCCAGTTGCTAGTGGCAGCCAGAATGCGGCCATAATCACCGGAGATTTCAACGGCGACGGGATCATGGACTTCGCCGCCACCAGCGCTAACCTGTCAACTCAACTTATGGTTTCACTTGGCAACGGTGATGGAACCTTTAAGGCCGCCATCGGGTCGGTGGTCACGACGGATCCAACTCTCAACGGCACCAACGGCCTGGTAACGGGTGACTTCAACGCTGACGGTATTTCGGATATCGTTGTCGGGTTTGTCAACGGCAACTATATGGTTGTGATGCTTGGAAATGGGGACGGAACGTTCCAGGCAGGGCAACTCCTCGCGGTTCCACCGGTGGCTGGCGGCTTCCAATCTGTCATCGGCAACCTGATCACGTCGGACTTCAACAGCGATGGTATCCAGGACATAGCCTTTGCCAATGATGGTGGTCTGGGCACATCTTCTATTGAGGTCTTCTTCGGAGTCGGCAATGGAACCTTCAGCAATAGCCCTGCGGTCATCGCCAATGTCGGCGACTCGAGTGCGCCATCTGATCCGGTCAACATAGTCACGGGGGACGTAAACAATGATGGCAAGGCAGATATTGTGACCTTCGTCGCATTGGATGGTACGGTCGGAGTTCTGCTTGGCAACGGTGACGGAACCTTTCAGAACGAAGTTGTCTACCCGGTCGGATCAACACCTGAACTTGGCGCGCTGGGCGACATGAACCATGACGGGTTCCTGGACATTGTTGCTCCTAACGTGGACAGCCAGAACATCTCGGTACTCATAAACAACCATGACGGAACGTTCGCCAGTGCGGTCAACTACCAGACCGCCAGCATCTTCGATCCGCCGCAGTATTACTATCCGGAGCCCATCAATGTTGCGCTTGGCGATTTGAACAACGACGGCAACACTGACGTGGTAATTGCGAACAAGAACATCGGCCAGGTTTCGGTGCTCTATGGCAAGGCGGATGGAACTCTGCAACAGTTCACCCCGTGGCTGGTCAACACGGCTGCAGGCCCCTACCAGGTCTTGCTGGCTGATCTCAACAATGACGGAAATCCTGACATCATTGTCAATGAACCCATCTCCCAGTCTGTTGGCGTTTTGCTGAACGGCTGGTCGTGGTCCACCAACTTCCTTAACGTGCCGCTTGCTGGATCTACTTCAGAGAAAGAAACTCTGACGGGGACCTATTCCGGCGATACAGCAAACCTCGCCTCAACCTCAGCACCGCTTACGCTGGCCGGCTCGGGTACCAAACTGGCGACCAAGCTCGACTGGACACCATCCTCGGCTGCGACCGTTTACGGAACCGTTATTCCGGCAGGCACGCTGAATGCTCAGGTTGAAAATAACGTCCCAGGCACCATCACTTATGTCGCGCAACCCGCTGGGGGAGCGGCAGCTTCAGTTGGATCAGCGACTGTTCTGCCTCAGGCTGGGGCTTATTCTCTCACTGCAACCTTCACCCCAACCAACACCAACGATTACGCAACGAGCACGGCTGTTGCAGCCTTTAATGTCACCAAGGCAAGCGTGAGCGAATCGCTCACCTCGTCTATCGCACAGGCGGCACAGGGATCGACAGTCGCCTTGACTGACGTGCTGGTATCGAAAACTGCCGGGACTCCAACGGGTGTCGTCACCTTCTATGCGGGGACGAATTCACTGGGATCCGCCACGATTGACCAGACAGGAACTGCAACATTAACGACTGCCAGCTTGCCGCTTGGGACATCCAGCATTACGGCGAATTACCTGGGCGACATCAACTTCAACAGCGACACCGCGCCGGCCATTACCGTAGTGACCGGATCGCCATACATAACCTTCGCCGCCGGATCTCCTGCACTGACCATCAGCTCAGGTAGCACTGGCACTGAATCCCTCACTGTGACTCCGCAACTTGGGTATACGGGAACCGTGGCTTTCACCTGCGGTAGTTTACCGGCAGGAGCCACCTGCTCCTTTGCGCCCGCAAGCGGTACCATCGGGGCTGGTCCGCTACAGTCCACGCTGACCATCTCTACCACTGCTCCGTCTTCCACCGCATCTTCACAGAGCAAGCATGTAGCTATGCTTGTGAGCGCTGGCGCCTTTGGATTAGCTTCAGTCTTCTTGCTGGGCATGCCAAATCGTCGTAAGCGCGCTCCCTGGATGGCTCTGCTGCTAATCGTGGGAAGCTCGGCTTTCTACACCGGATGCGGAGGTTCATCCAAGAAGGTCTCCACTCCTGTTCCATCCACATCGACGATTGCCCTGACGTCATCTGCTATCAAGAACGCCAGCGGCAGTTCGCTGACGCTTAACGCGGCGCTGAGCGGCACCAATGCTGCAACCGCAACAGGTACGATCACCTTCTACGAAGGTACAACTAAGATTGGCCAAACCAGCGTAGCCAGTGGCGCTGCCCAACTAAGCCTCAACACCCTCAGTGTTGGTGCGCATGGAATCACCGCTCAATATGCTGGCGACAGCCTCAACGATGCTGCAACCTCCAATGGCATCGAGCAGGTAATCACTGGACAGGCTTCCTTCACTGTAACTGCTACGTCCGGAAGCATCAGCCAAACCTCAACTGTCAACCTGACGTTGCAGTAGTAACGCA
>Ga0302140_10001643_pt1 | contig 29247 bp, 23 predicted proteins | sample I_Bog_E1_1_FD_202095 | JGI IMG/M metagenome (GOLD analysis project Ga0302140, IMG submission 202095) | Peat permafrost microbial communities from Stordalen Mire near Abisko, Sweden - I_Bog_E1_1 | ecosystem: Environmental > Terrestrial > Soil > Wetlands > Peat | place: Sweden: Abisko, Stordalen... | reverse complement strand
TTGTATCAATCTTGATGATCTGCCCTTAAGATACTGCACAATCTTACTGGGTGCAATGTTCGGAGAACATCCTATTAACATATGAACGTGGTCTTTTCCAATACTTCCTCTAACAATTGTAATATTTCTTGCTTCGCAGCCTTGTCCGATTAATTCTCGTAATCTTGCAGCTATTGGTTTATTCAATACTTTATATCTATATTTTGTTACCCATATGACATGATATTTTATGTCATATACAGTGTGACTTCCTTTATTGTATTCATTCATACTAATTCACCATCCTTGGTCATTAGTATGGTCATATTTACAGTTTCTTAAAAGGCTAAAAGCTTATACCGTCTAAAGACGGTGGATTTAAACCACGCCCATAGAAATTAAAATTAGTGACATTAGGGAATGTAATAACCCCTTAACTCCTAAAATATTTATAACTCTTTTCAAATTGTAACTAAAAAAGGCAATACTAATTTCACCCCTTACTTTGCTAAAACCTCTTAGCAATAAATGGTAAAAATTCATACTTCTTTTTAATGTTCCAAAAGGATGTTCAACCAATGCTTGACGTTGTGAATATTTAGCTTGATTGTTTTTAACTCTATTAGTTATAATTTCCGCAAATTGCTCCATCTCGGTACGAGTTATCGTTCTTCCCTTAGATGAAGTTGTACATTTAGATTTATTTTTACATTGTTCACAAGCATCAAAATTACAATATCTTTTTGTTTTAGTTTCTATTTTTTTAGTAATGCATTCTAATAGTTTTCCTTCGGGACAAATATATATATCTTTATTCTCAACATATCTAAATCTATCTAAAAAATATCTGGAATCACCAATACTATTAGAATATCTAGGCTTAGATACATATGCAATAATCTTTTCTTTTTCACATTTTTCAAAATCTTTACTATCAAAATAACCTTTGTCAGCAAGCACTTCAATAGTTTCACAATCAAATATATCTTTAGCTTTTTTACTCATATTGTATAACTGACCTTGGTCGGCGGAATTATTTGTCACTTCAAATGTAGCTATTAATTTATTCTTAGAATCCACTACTGATTGAACATTATATCCTACATCAGTGCCTTGATGTGCACCAAACTTTACAGTTTTGGCATCAGAATCAGTAAGATTAATTTCATTATTATCATTTTTAATAAGAGTAGCTTCTAAATCATCATAATAAGCTACTTTCTCTTCTAATCTTTTAATAGATTCAACTATTTTATCTTTATCAATATCTTTTGAGATTATTTCATTATTATCATTTATTTCTATATCATAAAGATACTCTAGTATTTTACTTTGAGCTAATTCTTTCATTTTTGCTAATTTATTTTTACTGTAATGTTTTCTTTTCGAAGCGGAAGCTTCTAATTTTGTACCATCTACCGCTATGAGCTCTTTCCCATATAAATCTAATTCAATGCAATAATTAACAAATGATTTAAAAACAGCTTCAAATGCCTCTGCATTATCTTTTCTAAAATCTGCAATAACTCTATATTTAGGAGCAAGTCCTTTAATCAACCAAATCACTTCTTTATTAATAACGCATTGTTTAGCTAACTTACGTGAAGATCTTATTCCATTAAAATATCCATAAATATATAATTTAAGAATATCTCGTGCGTTAAATTTAGGTCTACCTACGGTATCGTTTTTTCCAACGTTGAAACCTAATGATTCTATATCCATAACATCAACAATTTTATCAATAACTCTTACTTCATTATCTTCATTTACATAACTATCAATTGATTCAATTTTCATTTGAGTTCTATCTTCACCAATAATGTAATTCATAATCCTTGCTCCCAATATTAATTTTCTAGTAATAAAAAAATTATACTATATAATTTACATTTTCGCACAACCTGCCGGGGGTGCTTCTGAGACACGAAGTGTTGAAGTTGCTACTGGTGAGATTGAGTATTTAGTAACTAATATAGAAAACCCTACTATGTCTACTAAAGAAATTGGAGAGTTATATTATAAACGCTGGGGAATTGAATTAGCTTATGACGTCATGAAAAATAAGCTTAATATTGAAAATATATCTGGAAAAAGCCGTTTGATTATAGAACAAGATTTCTATGCACAAATGTTACTCTTCAATATGGTTGAAGATTTACGAAATGATTCAAATAAAGTGGTTAAAGAGAATAAAAAAGAAAACCTGAAGTATGAGTATAAGGTTAATATGAATATATTAGTAGGAACTTTTAGGGAATATATGATAAAGATTGCAGTAGAAGAAGATGATGATAAGAGAAGGGAAATGTATACCTATATGTTAGATGAGATTATTTCCAATTTAGTTCCTATTAGACCAGGACGAAGTAATCCTAGAAAGCCATATACTGGAATAAACAAACATAAATTGAATGCTAAGAGAAATAGCTAATAAAATACCTATTTCCAAATAAAAATCACCACTTGCTTGGGAGGGGTAGTTATACATTCTTTTACTTGAAATTGTATTTTCATAATCCATATATGGATATATATGAAAAACTATAGCCCGAATAATTCTCATTCAGGCTATAAAAAAAAAGCTAAGTTGATGACATTGCTGCCGAGGGCACTTCTGAGACACGGAGTGTTAAAGTTGCTATTGCTACCAGGTATGAAAGTTGAGTATAAAGTGACATGCTTACTCTACAGCTCATATAAAAGTTTTTTATCAAAATTGACATCTCTATTTATCCTATAATTCTGATCTATAACAAATTGTCTATACTCTATAGCTAAATCAACAAGTTCTTCCAACTCTTCATCTCTCACTTCTCCGTTTGGATATATAAGCTTAATCATTCCGCTTACCATCTTACTTATAGCGTCTGTATCTCTTATAGAACAATTCTTAAAATTAATTTTATTTGTTATATATTTATAATCTTTCCTTCTTAATTTGTGAATCACTTCACTAAAATAATCCGCTGCAAATCCAAGATTTTTAGTATATGCCTTACTAGGCATTCCTATGCTCTCTAGCTCCCAACCAGGTACAACACCCGCAAGTCTATCCAAAAAGGCGCTATGTGTATTAGAACTATGTAGCAATTCACCCAATAAGTTCTTCTTATCAAAATAACCAGAAGGTAAATTCCCAACCATCATAATTCCACATTCGCTAACTTTTTCTACTCCACCACGATCAAATTTTCCAGAAGCAAGATATTGATATAGTTTATTATTTACATTGTCCTCTAGACCAGTCCTTTGAATCTTATCAATTTCATCAAAGAGTAAAACGTCATATTGAACCAATAGTCCATCTTGCTTTGTAGTGAGATTATAAAATAATTGAGGAGCACTAACTTTGCTTCCAGAAATTACTCTAGAATATGAGCTAATATTTTCATAAGCATATGTCTTTCCTGTTCCTGGACTACCAAATTCCATCATAAACACATTATTCTCAACCATTGGAATAAGTCTAGAAAGTAATATTAATTTTTCTCTCCTGTTATAATTTTCAAAGTTAAGACCTATTGTACTTATCATTACATTCATCCACTGATCTGAATCAAAACTACTTCTACATTCAATCAATTCATCAACATCAATTTCTGATAGTTGAAAAGGCTTAAATTGAGTAAGCGAAATATCCTTTGCTACAAAATCATATGTAACTTCTCCCATTCCCCAAAGTCCATCAATAAGTAATCTTGGATGTTCAATCAATATATCATCCAGCACTTCAGCATCATTTATTGCAAGACTAGGGATTTCCATTTGTGTTGGTTTTTTATTTCCTTTTCCATTTCCAAAATTTATCTTAACCTTAAATTTATCTATTATTTTTATATTTCCATCTAACCGTAGCTCATTACGAAATTTTTCTTTTTCCCTTGCTTCAATCCTATGCTTTTGTATATAAGCATTAGTTTCTTTAATTCCATCGTCAGTTATTCCATCTTCACAAAAGAATCCAATAAGATATTCCGATACATATCTTGGAAGACCATGAATTTCATTTTTTATAGCTTTCGGTTTATCAACTACAGCACTTCCAAAGTTATCCTTTAAAAGTATTTCCCAAATTTCCATACTGCCCTCCTATAATAAGCTTCTGCCCTTTTTAATTTTTTCATTAAATTTCTTAACTTTATTTTCTTTTACTAATAACTCAATAGGCATTTTCATTTCAAATTTCTTATCTAAAAAATAGAATTCAATCTCAAGTATGTCCATAATTTTTTCTTCTATGAAAGAAATTTTTATTGGAATTTGAATAAGTTTATTTTCATCAAAATATGGTACATTCTGCTCTACTCCAATATTTACAAGTCTTATCTTGAAGTTATTAATTTCATTAGTATTTTTAACTAATAATTTTATTTCCGAAACCTTATCTGCCTCAATATTATTATCTTTAATCTCTATATTTATTTCCTTATATTCTTTTCGTTCTGAAGTAAATACTCCAAATGGAATCATAACCTCTTCTAGACTAATTCCACCGTGGGTATATTTACCAGTTTTTTTAGGATAGAAATCATTTTTATAAATCAAATAAAAATAATTTTCTTTGTTTAATTCAACAACTGGAAGATAATATTTATTCATATTCTCCCTATCAATACAATTGTATACTGTGCTTTCGTAAAATTTTTCTTTTAAATTATTATATATAAGCTCATCAAAATAACTCCCATATATTTTAATATATCTTCCATGATTTTCAAGTTGTAAATTATTATTACTTAAATAGTCTTTAAAATCTATTGACCTTAATCCTGAATCATCTAATTTTATGGCTCCATGATCTGTCATTATAATCACATCTAAATCTTCAGGTGTTAAATTAGAAAAAAGCTTATCTAATTTTATATTAATACTATTATTAATATAATTTAAATCTAATTCATCTATATGATGTAAAAAATAATCTATATCCAATATCTCGTATAAGAATACATCATTTTCATCAAAGCATTCAAAAAGTTCATTACATTCATTTATCTTTTTAAATTTTTTTCCAAAGAAAAGATTAGCTAACCCTTTTATTGAATCATTATTATCTATCTGTATATACTTTTTTCCATTATATAATATTTTTTTACAATAGCTTGTTACAGTAGGAATAGCACTCAGTAACAACTCCTCTTTTTGGCAAAAATAACCTCTTTTTTCTAATCTATCTTTTATTCCTAACCAAATATCATATCTCAAACAATCAATAAATATCAACAGTGTTTTTTTCTCTAGCGATATATACTTCATATTTTCAGATATTGCATAATCCAACCCTTTTTTACCAATTGAGCTATGAAAATTGTTATAATTATTTAGATAAAAATTTTCAAATGTCTTTCTTGAAGTAATCCATACATTATTTATGCTATTTTTTAAATCCTGTAAAATTACTTGATATTTTTTCTCAATCTTTTTGATTATATTTTCTAGATTACTTTCTAAAAGTGGTGTATTATACTTTAAATATTCATTTTTAAAAAATTCTTTCCAATCATCTAGATTTACTATTTCATCTAATTTTACAGAGTATACTTTTTCCAAATCACCTACCAAAGAATTAATATCGTCTATATTATGTCCAAATTTTTCTTCGTAAAATTGTAAAGGGGACTTAACTTCTTCAAAATTTCTTACAAAATTAAATTCCTTTAGCAATTTATTCAAAAAAAATTCACTTTCAAATCTTAGTTCCCCTGAAATTTCATTTAAAAATTTTGTTTTTCTAAACTCCATAAAACTATCTATTTTTTTATAATTTGATTCTAAAAATTCATTACATATACATATATATTCAGATAACTCATGTCTATAGCTTTCAAACCATATCTTCAATTTTGAGTCATCTTTTAAAAATTGATAAATCTCAGAATATATACTTCCTGCTAAAGAATTGTAGTTATGCTCTTTATATTTAGAAAAAATGTAACAATTAACTATACTTTGCATTACATCACCAGGAGTTTTTTTAAGAAACTCATCTTTTATTACTTCTGGAAATTCAATAAAATAAATATCAACTATTTTTTTCTTTATTTTATCCAATTGCGATTTATTTATCTCTCTGGATATATTCAAAATTTCAAAAATATTAGTAGTTTGTCCAAAATATTTTTTCATTATCAAATCTATCTGTTCTTGACATTCCTTAACCTCTTTAATAGAAACATCGGTATACTCCTCTATATCCAAAAAAAAATTGAAAAAGCTACTTTTTCTTATTACAATTTCTAAATTTCCTCCATTCTTTCTATTTAAAAAAAATTTCTTTCTAGATAGTAGATAAGAGGTTAAATCTTCAACGATTATATTCTCAACATCAGAAACATGCTCTTTTGAATAATCTTTAACAATAATAACCATATTCCACCTCCTATACATTAACTTTATTAACCTTTTCTAACCTATACTAACTGTGTTAATCTCTTTTAACCTATACTCATCTATCAATTTATTAAATTTATTTTGTATATCATCTAAAGTAACATAATTTTGTCCTAAAGCTTTCATCTCAGATATTAATCTATTTTCAATTTCGTTAATATTTACATTTTTAAAACTTGTTCTTTCTTGTTTGTTAACAACTTCTATAATAGAAGATTTTATTTTATCTATATTTTCCATCAAATAAATATATTCATCTCCAGTTTCAAATTGAGTTCCTATACTATTCAATTTTATAACTATATTTTTATATACTTCATCAAATTTGAAATTATCTTTTATATTAGGATTTCCTAATTCTCTTACATATCTATCTAAAACACCTACAAGTTGTCTGTCATAATTCCTGAATTTCTCATCCAAAAGTTCTATTTCACTCTCCACCTTTTTAATTTCATCATAGTTACAATTTGTACATTCTGCTATTTTCCCCTCTACAATTGTAAATGTACATTTCTGGTAAGATTCAATATCCTCTAAAAATATACTTAAAGATGCTATATTAGGAAATTTTATACCTCCCAATAACTTAAGACTCTTTATTCTATTTTCTTGATTCCCAATTAAATTTTCCTTTAACTCATTATATTTTTTATGATACGAATCGTGTAATTTTTTAAATTTATCATTATAACTATTAAGTACTATTGTTGTTTTTAAGTCTAGACTTTCATTAATCTCAAGACTTAAAAAATTCTCCTTATATGACTGAAGTTCCTGCTCTGCAATAAGTAACTCTTCTTTCAGCTCTGGATATTTTAATAAATCTTTAATTCTATACTTTAGATTATTTATCATCTCATAGTTTTTTTCAAACTTTGTAATTTCATTATTAGTGAGTTTTTTTAGTTTATTAATATACTCTCCTAATTCTTCTATATTTTGTTCAAAAGTTGCTCTTCTAAATATACTTGGTATATCAATTACAGCATTATAAAAATCAGCTGGTATATTTTTTTTACATACAAAATCTAGTTTGTTTACCAATGATTTTAATTTCCCCGTTTTTATATCTTTTTGCATTAATCTTTGCTCTTTGTCACTAATATTATTTAAAATAGTCTTAATCTCTGACCCCAAAGTAGTATATAGATTAAAGCCAGTTCTACCATCTGACCTAAACTTCTTAGATTTAGAATTATTTACTATCTTTAGTTCACTAAGTTTTTTCCATACATCTCCTACTTGTTCTGGTATATCTTCCACATCATTCCTTGATATTATATAATCATTTGGATTCTTTGATATAATTTCTAGCGTCTTTTTATCAATGCTTACCAATTTAGACTGATCCTTATTATAAAAACTTATTCTTCCCATCTTGCTAGAAACTAGAATAAATAATCCTATCAATGGAAGTGATAAACCATATGGTTCAGACACAAGCTTAGTATGTTTTATAGCCAATTCCATTTTATCATCAGGTAATTCTATAATATCCATAATCTCTTTAGATATGGAACTTACAGTCTCATTGGGCATCTTAAATTCAACTGAATGACTATTAACTTTTTCCTTAATTGAAACTAAATCAAGTGGTTTCAACGTATTAAATATTTGTTTATAAACATTAGCATTGTAATCATTTTTGTTTATTTCCCCCATACCCCCATCAATAAATTTATCATGTATTACATTTAATGCTGTTCTATCCTTAAAATTTTCTACAGTAATTTCATAAGGAAACTTACTATAATATTTATATAAAATTTCCTTATATAGATATATATCCTGTCTTATATTATCTTTTATTTGTCCTCCACCAAAAACAAATGTAAAATTTCTTAATCCAGCAAATTTTCTTAGGTATTTATTTCTAAGTTTATCTTCTAATTTTCTTTTTCTCTTTTCAAATAGTTTTCTTATTTCCTCATTTTTAGATATTTCTTCATTATTCTTATCTAAATAAATCATAGCTCCATATTCTTTTAATTCTTCCGGTATAAATACAAGGCTATTTGGGATAGCTAAGCATATATTTAAAGGTAAATCCTCCATATTTTTAGAGTATTTTTCTATAATCTCTTCAACATTGAAGCTTTCATTGAAATTTGGTATCAAGAAAATGATTTTCCCATCCAAAGTTGTTGAAAATGTATTTATAAAATTACTATTTTCTAACTCATTTAACGAAACTATTACTCCCTTCAATGTTCTGTCTAGAGGATATAGCCCCATATTATATTTAAGATCATAGTTTTCTTTAATAAATATCCTATTTTGAGATTTTTTTAGAATTTTATTTAGAATAGTATATGGATCTATATTATCCTTTGCTTCATTTATTATTTTATCTATATTTATTCTACTATTATTAAAAAAGAGTCTATATTTGCCTTCATTAATAGATATATTTAAATACTTATTGTTTACAACAGCTATTAATTTTTCCCTAATATACTCCTCGCTAGGTAATTGGTATAAATTCTTAAGCTCTTCAGCTGAAAGTTCTACGCTTGCTGAAGATCTTGTAAATGAACTAGAATTTGCAATCGTAAGTGCTTTTAGAAAATCAACCAAATCATTATCACTTTTTATAGAATTATAATTTTGATAATACATGCTTATTATTTCTGGATGCTTCGATTCAATAGCATTTTCGAAGTAATCAAATAAGTCAGAAATTGTAATAAGATTAAGTTTTCCACCGTCTTCTATTTCTTTACCAAAATATTTTTCTCTCACTACTTCTTTCAGAAATCCAAATGAAGTACGTACTTTTTGGGAATATAACTGTGATACAGACTCTAAATAATCTATAGTAGCTGGGTGTAGTGGATAAAAATCATAAAAATTCTTGTCATATTTATCAATAAGAGTGTCAATATACTCACTATATATTAATTGGTATCTATCAAAGGCATTTCTATCAAGTTCTATGGTGTTTTTCAACAGTTCCACACCTTGATCAAAAGCTAGAATATGGCTATCAAATCTGCCGAACACCTTGTCTAACTCATCCTTTTTTGAGGTACCGCCATTCTCAATCATTTCTTTTAGGTCTTTATGCGTCGATGTAATAAGAGCTACTCTAATTCCTTGACTATCTCTATATCCTTTAGCTGAAAGTTGTGCTAGAGTTTGGATATGTCCTAAGTCTTTACCTATTCTTCCGTTCTCCATAGATGCTGTAAGATATGCTGAAAATTCATCGAAAATTACTATAAGCTCATCATATCCATTTTCTTTTAATATGATATTAACATCCTTTATAAAGCTCTCTAAACTATCTGTTTCAATCTTAGGTGTAAATCCTAATGCCTCTTTTATCACACACTCTGTCTGTTCCATGGCTTTCTTTTTATAATTATATAAACCAGCCTTAATATCATCAATATCATATTCCTTATTTTGTAATACTTTATCTATAATTGCTTTATGATGTTCATACACGTTTTCAAGCATCTCTCTCATTTTTTTATATACTGTCTGAATTGATATATCTCCAAATTCAGATTCTAAGGTTGAAATTATACGTTCTTGTATTACATCCTTAAATTCTTTTTCATTTTCTGCCTCACCATTTATACGAACAATAAAATATTTTTTATTTTCCCTTATAAATTTTAACTGAAACTGCAGTTCTGGAAATTTGATAAATCTATTGATAATAGTATCTGCAAGATTTTGATTTTTCATTTCTAATATTACACTTAGCATTAACAAAAAATATGATTTTCCTGTCCCATATTGTCCAGAAATAATATGAGATCTTTTTGTTGCTACCGAATCTACATCGCCACTTTTAAGTTCTCGTCTCTCATCACTTCTAACCAAGTTTAAACTCTCAAGTATATTTACAAATACTTCTGCCAATTGCTCCGTCATAATATAGTTTGAAAGTAGTCTTTCCTGCTCATTTATATCACCAGCCCAATTTATATCTACTACTGGGTCAAACTCCTTTAAGCTAACTATCTCTCTAATTTTCATATCAATTACCTCACTTAATTATATTTTTCTCAGGAAAACAAGCTTCTTTTAGCCATTTTTCTATTTTCATAAGTTTAATATTTTGAAATACAAATATTACCTGTTGTTTGAAACTTTGATTTATCATACTTACAAAGAATTGTTTTGTATACTTACTTTCACTATCTAAGTTATATAATATATTTTGTATTATTTGTAAATTATTAACGATCAATATCTTGTCTGATTTATTAGATAATTGCTTTATATATTTAAAAAATTTTCCTGTATCAAATATCTTAAGAGTCATTTTTGTTTCTTCAAAAAAATCCATTGCTGTATCTTCAAAATCAATATATTTAATCTTTTCACATCTCTTTATATATTGTATTTTTTCATTCTCCAAATCTCCAATTGCCACATATGAATTTAACCTAGAGTAGACTTCTTTATTTAATATCTCATTTAGACATCTTTCTATATCCATAATTATCCACACACTTCTTTTATAATCATATCTAAAATATTTTCTTTGCTTATACTAGGATTTATTCTGATTTGATTTAATCCTGCTATTGTTTCAATTGTTATTAGCTTTTTTGATTGAATTTCCTCAAGTGTTTCCCTTACTGCATCTTCATCCATCAAAAACATTCTTCCCAAATTATATTTTTCGCTTACTATCTTATCTATTCCCATAGATGTTTGTCCATCTTTCCATATATCATAAATTATATATGCTGCTACCAATGGTTCAACCCAGTATGAATGCACCTCAAAATTCTTATCTTTTCCTTCACTTTCAAGTTCTTCAAGAATACCTATCTTGCCAAATCCAGCTTCTGCATCTGAAATTGTTGTGATTGCTTGAGTAATGAATTGTGGATATTTCTCTTCAGCTCCAATTTTTATCAGCTCTTTTTTTATTTCTTCAGTACTCGTTGTATTTGAATAATCTGATATAAATCTATATAAAATATCATTAACAAGCTCAGAAAAATAAAAATGTCCATCATTTTTTTCTAAATCAGGGTTTCTCAGCAAATGATATAACATTAATGGTTCTATATAATCCTCTGCTTCTTCTATCTTTAAATATGTTTTTCCGAGTGTAGTTAAAGATATTTTTTGATTTTCTATTGTAATTGCATTAATATACTTTAACCATTCAATAAACGTAATAACTTTTGGGAGTCCAACTCCAGTAGAATCTTTCAATGCATCATTACTAGTCCTACCTTTGTCTATTTCAGAAATTAATTTTATACAATAGGGAACTTCAAACCTAAAACCTTGTTTTGAATTCATAATATTATCCTTTCTATGCTTTGTATTTTCAATAATTCTATTTATTAATTCATAATAATTTTTTTCTAGTCCATATATACATAATTCACTTCCATAATATTGTATTATCTTTTCAGTATCCTTTTCTGATATTTTTATAAATTCTAGTTCTCTATAATATAATAACTTTAGCAATATTACTCTATTATATCTAAAAAAATTAGAATATCCCTCCATTAGAAATAACTCATTATTTTTTAAATTAAAAGAATATATTTCTTCATTAAAATCAGAAAATATTGCTCCTATTACATTTGTTTTTATTACATCCTTAGTCTTTTCTATGTATTTCAACTTAATACTTTCATTCAATTCCTCAAATTTATATTTTCGATCTAAATTGTACTTTATCTTTATTTCACTAATAATTTTATCTTGTTTTGCCTTAAGAGAAACTCCATTGTAAATTGTAGAATTTATTATTATAGATTTACTTTTAAAATCCCACATTGATTTTGAGAACTCGTACAATAATTGGTTAAAAACATTCTTTTTATTAGGAATAATATTATTGCTTATATTTATTAAACTCCTTATAAGCATTATCTTATATAAATTTTTCATTGATGTCTTTTTTGATAAAAAATCTTCTATTCTATTCCATAAATGCTCATCATTTAAAATACTAATTTTAGCATTTCCATATCTTAAATTCCAACCAACCATATTTCCTCCTTTATATACCTAGTAAAATTTTAGCTAATATATTATTCTTTTCACTTTCAGATACACTGGTTCCCATATTTTTTAAAGTTGATTCCAATTTAGAGTGTAACATTTTCCCCAACACTGTTTCTTCTTCTAAAAGATGCACCTCTTTTTCTTTACCATCAACTATTATTTTCACAACTTTTTCTTTACTATTATTAATTTGAACTGGAATAATATTCAACTCTTTTTGTAGTAATTCTTTGTATTCAATAATATCTTTTTCACTTCTCCAATTTTCATAGTTGTAACCTTTTAGCCTTTGTGTAAGTATAGAAAGTATCTCTATTTCTTCTTTATCTTCTAGTGTAGTCAATAGGTTGATAATATCATTATTAATATTTCTTTTTCTAATTTCTTCTATTGTTTTTTTTAGTGAATATCCTTTATATCCTAGTGTATTCACCGTTTCCTCTATTAATACATTTACAAACTCTTCTTTGTTATTTTCAAATGATGTTATATCATTATATAGTTTTTTACATATTACTTTATAATCTTCTGTTTTGTAAGCTCTTGAAATATCTTTGAGTAGAAATTCTCGTCCACTATTTATACTAAATATTCCTCTTAAGATCTTATCCAATCCTTTATAATTTTTGAGATACATTCCTGTCATAAATCTTGGAAGTGATAATACATAATTCTTGATTCCTGCCAAAACTCTGTTATATATCTTTTCATCATTAACTGAAATATATGAATTAAATATACTATATAATTCTTTCATGTAGTTCATTTGTATTTCTGATATTGAATAATATGTAATGTCAAACTTTTCCGGATTTTTTTCAATTAACTCAAGCAATGATAAATCGGTATCTAATTCATTTTTTGTACCTGCTGAAGTTATTGAAATTTCTTCGTAATTATCAATAATTATTATTCCTAATATAAAAGTAAAGATTCCTTTCCTTATTCCGTATACCCCTTTATTACTACAATAATTTTCATATAAATCCTTTAGAGATGTTCTTTGACATTTTATCTTTTTTACTATTTCTCCTATTAATTCAGCATAGTTTGAGTTTTCTATAGATAATTGTTCATCAATATATAAGTTTTGATTTTTTATTAAAATTCTTGCGACGGAACTTTCAGCTCTTGTATCATTAAAATACTCTTCACTTAAATATTCTTTATTAAAAATTCTTTTTAGTATATCTAATCTTGATTTTTTCATTGGAAATGATAGATTATGCTTATTTATTAATTCGTAGTTTATTGGAATGTATTTATAATATTTTTCAGATAAATACAAATCAGTAATTTCAATCAAATCTACTATTTCATCAAAATATTCTTTTATCTTTTCAGATATAATATTCTTTATTTCTTCTTTATAAGATTGCATTTCTTGTTTTAGTATTCCATCTTTACTGTATTTTTCATCTAAGGCAATCATTCTATCTATTGCTTCTAATTCTTTTAGATTACCTATAATATCTAGGTGTTTTCCGTTTTTATTAAAAATAACTAAAGGATTTTTTTCCTTTAATTTTTCTACAATTTCTAAATAATTTTCTTTATTTTCAATATTTGTAACATATATTATTTTTCCATCTTCATAGATATTTGCAATTTTAGATAATCTACTTATATCTGATGCATCTAAATAATATTGTCCAAGATATCTGTTAATTTTATTCTTATCATTATATTTTAATGGATAGTATACTTCCTTTTTCAAGTTATTTTCCAGAGTTTGCATAGGTTCAAAGTTAATTAGGTTTTTTTCCACATAATCTGATACTTCTTTGTCTACATTTACATCTATGTCTTCTACTATTTTGTATTGATTAGAATGTCTACGATAATTTATTAGATTTTTTTCTTTTAATTGCTTTTCTATTTCTGAAATATCGTCTTTTCCTATTATATATTTCATAACAGCTGGAGTAGGCTCTATCTCTGCAAATTTATTATAAATATATATAAGCGCTATAGATTTAATAAATTTTATTTTTTCTAATTCATTATCTTTAATCTTTGATAAGATATTTTTACTATTAATATAAATTTTATACTCATAGCTATCATGAGATAGTAATCTTAAGTTTTCCTCAAAATAGTCATATATTTCAGCTAATGAAATAAACTGTTCATTTTGATTTTTTAAACCGTTCTCTTCATTTCCACATATAAATGCAAATAGTGTTCTTTCATTTTGTGCCAATCTTTGCGATAAATCTGGTAATATATTCACCGTAATATAATCTAGTGGATAAAACTTTTGAGTTATATTTATAGATGAATCATTAATAATTTTTAATTTTTCTAATAAGTGCTCCTTTATTTCAAATTCTTTTATATTTTTATTTCTATATTCTGAATAATTTTTCTTTTGCAAAATATTTTCTATTATCTCTAATATATTAACTTTTTCATATATTAAATGTTCTTTTAAAAATCTCCCACTAACCTTCTCCCATTCATTCTTTTCTAGTCTGTTGTTTAGCTTTACTCCATATTGAAATATGTCTTTGTGTGTTATAAGCATAAGACTTGATCCATTTTCTTCATTGCAATATTCAGCCATATCTTGAATCTCTTTTACGTCAATTTTATTTATATTGGTTTCTAAGTATCTCCCAAATTCATCAAACAAGTATACTATTCCATCATATCCTGCTTTTTTTACTGAGGTTTCTACTTCAACCAATAGCTCATCTACTCTTAATACTTTTTCTAACGGAGAAAACTTTTCACCTGAAAATAAATCACTATATATTAATGAAAATATTTGTATTGCACTATTATCTCTTAAGTGTAAGTATGTAAAAAATTTTTCTCCTCCAACTTTTTCTTCTATTTGCGTTATAAACGCTTGATAAGTTAATGGGTATTCTTTCTTCCAGTAGCTTATTTTTTTTTCTATTATTTCATACTGTGTAGATAAATTTAGCTTTATTTTTGTTCTCTTAACAGCTTTATTTATTCCTAAAAGCAATCCTTTTGAAAATTCACTTACATTATCTTCTATAAAAACAATTAGATACTTTTTATTTTCAAATTTTTTCATATTTTCATTTATATCATATATGTTATCTGCCTTTTTTAGAAAATTAGTATAGTTTACAACTCTAAAATCCTTGTCAAGGATATTCATTAAAACTGATGTAAAATATGATTTTCCTGTACCATACGCTCCCGAAAGTAAGATAGCTCCCCCTTTATCCGTATTTATCCGATTCAAAAGCTTGTCTAACAGTTTTAAGTTACGAAATGTGGGATAATATGAATTTATCTTTTCAAGATTCATATAATCATTTTTTACGTTTATAGAATAATTATTGGTATCTAATATCTTTACTATTTCATTCATATTTTCTTACTCGCTTTCTAATATTCTTTCCACTACTTCTGTTTCTGAAAGTTTTTTTATAACATGGATATTTTGTAGTCCTGCAGCCCTATCTTGAGCTATTAATTTTGTACATTCTAATTTTGATATAAGCTTTTCGTAATCATTAAATCTCATTTTTATTATTGAATTGAAATGTGCATAAGCTTCATTTACTGATATTACATCGGCTTCTTTAATTTTCAGTTTTCTAATTAACAAATACAGTACTAGGTATTCTGTAATCTCTGAATACTCTATATTTCTAAAATAATATTCGCCATCAATATTTTTTGTTAAATATTCTATCTTTGTAAATGGGGAGTACATATTGTCTTCTGGATCTATGTTCTCGTTATTCTCTTTATAATAAGTTTTTATAAAAACAGACAGTGTGTCTTTTGCACTTCTTCTTGAAATTTCTATTCCATTTGCCTTACAATGCATATTTAGTATTTGCATTGCCGATTCTTCCGTAAATGCACTTATTTTATTGTTTTTAATAAATACTTCCCAAAGCACTGCTTTTTCCTCTTGACTGTCTCTGTCCATTATATAGCTATGTAATAGCCATATAATATTTTTATTCTGCAAATAAGGACTTTTCTCCATAATGAGTTCTATATCTCTTTTTAAATAATACTGCTTATTTTGTTTCTTTAATATATCTAATAATACCATCCAGTATCTTAATGATTGAACCATTACACTTCCTATGCCTAGCTCGTCAATAGCTGATATATTGCTCTTTAAGAATATATTCTCTGAAGAATTCTTTTTAACATATTCTACACCTTTTTTTATCCATCCTTCTCTTATATAAAAGGAACTATGTCCCACTAATATACTATCCATTTTATAGTCTACTCCTTAGTCTTTATTTTTAAAGTTGATGCCACTAAACATCCCGAGTCAAATCTATTCACACAATTCAAACAATGTACGCATTTACTTTCATCAATAAAATATTTTCCATTTACTACACTCAATGCTCCAAAATTACATGTTGAATTGCACGCTTGACAATATATACACCCATTAAATTTATTTAATTGTCTTATTATTTTTCCATATAAATATCTATCCTTTAAATCTATTATGGTAACTCTTATTTCTTTTTCACCATTTTTAAATATTATCTTAACAATAGCATCATTATTACTGTTAATTACAAACATTTCTTGTGAATCTCCTTGATTTCTAAATAAGAGCTTACCAAAAGGTTTAAAAAAAGTTGTAAATTCATCATCAATAGGTCTATTCAGAGATAGATTGTAAGTATTCTTTTCATTAATACATTCTTTTTTCCTTATTATTGTATGTTTACTTTTTTCTACTCCATCCCCCCCCTGTCTTGCCTTCCATTTGCTATTTTCAACATAATATTTTATATCTTTATCTAATTTCTCTTTGCTAATATTAATTTTATTAACCTCGTTATAATTTTTAACAATTTTACTTGAAAAATCATATATAAATTTTTCCCAGTCATTGTAGTCAAATTTAATATTCTTACAATTAGATTTATTTACATAAATTTTTGCCAACAATTGCGATAAATCAGAATTATTAGGGCACATCCAACAGCCTACTCTCGGAAACCCTTGCCTATAGCTAAAATTAAATTCCATATTTTCTGATATTATATACATCCAAACATCTAAATCTAGCCAATCTATTATTGGCGAATTTACTATTTCTCCATGAATTTTAGGAGTTTTGCTAACTTTTTGATATTTACTTCTTGATGCTGATTCTTTTCTTCTGATTCCATAAAATGTTAAAAAGTCGTTATCAAAATTTGAAAGAGTAGTTCCCATTGGTCCTGTTTTGAATATAGAACAACACCATGATTTAACTCTACTTGGCGGTCCTATTTCTTTACACATCTCAAAAAAATCATTTTCATCATTTCTTTCCACAAAAAATGGTATCGCAGGATTATTCTTTTGGAATTCTTTTATATATTCGTACGTTAGCGGTAGCTCTAGGGTGGTATCTCCGAATATGTGAAGTATGCTCTGGCTATTTATAGCTTTTCTAACTAAGTGAGATACTACTGTTGAGTCTTTTCCACCACTAAAAGAAATCATTGGTACCCTGTTTTTATATTTTTTTATTACTTCATCTATAAATGGGTAGGCTCCAATGTAATGTTGATCGTTATCTTTATCTTTACTTTCCAGGAGATAATGCATACGTTCTTTATTTTCTTCTACAAATGTTCTTAATATTTGAGTTTCAGCATTCATCATTTCTTGTGTTTTCTGAAAATCTAGTACTTTTTCTCTAAAATCTTCAATATTTTTAATTTCTTTCATAGACTTTAATATGCTGTTCTTTATTGGCTTACCATTTATACTGTATCTTCCTTGTTTACTACACCATACTGATTTGTAATATATATTATCATCCAATGCAAAGAGATTTTTAATTAGATGCTTTTCTTCTAAAAATACAGGTCTCAAATCTGTAGTTAAATATATTAATTCCTTATTTCTTATTAATAATGCATCCTTTTCTTCATCAATTATTCTTGGTACATTTTTTTCTTTATTCCAATATACTTTATAGTTATCTAATTGCATAATTTTTTCTCCATCTAATACTAAAATTTAATTTGTATTCCAGTCTCTTCTATCTCTTCTATTGCTTCAAAATAATCCGACACATTTTTCTCTAAAGTATAGTCTATATTTCGGACCCACAATGACTTTATATATCCATTTTTCATTCCAAAATCTATTATCTTACTATATGTCCATTTTGAGTGATCTTTTTCTTGATCTACTTCGTAATTTTCTTTTATTGTAATTTCCTTTGCCAAAATATCCTCTATAACATATAATATTTTTTCTATTTGCTTTTCGCTTATTGAAATAAGATATTGGAATTCTATCTGTGATTTCAATAATTTTGTATCAATTTCTTTTACAAAAGATATAAATAAATCCTTATCTACGAAAATTCCATCTACTATTTCTAATATTGATTTTCTCATTTTTAACACATTACTAATTTCTTCAATATTAGCATCTAGATTATATTCACTATATACATAATTCATTATTTTTTTTGTAGTTATGGTTCCTGTTTTACTCAAATATTCATCTATTGCTTTGTCTAAATAATATTTTAATTCCATAAATACTCCTGCCTAATAGCTTACTTTTATTGAATTTCTAATGATTCTATTTCTGACCATTTAATAATATTGTTTAAATTCATGTTTTTTACTGTTATGTTCTTATTTACAATTAAAATATATTGTCCAAAGTTTCTTTTAGATTTTTAAATTCTTCTTCTTTATTAAAATATCCTACTGAAAACCTTATAGTTCCACTTTTTTCGGTTTTCATATGATTATGTGCTAATGGTGAACATTGCATTCCTATTCTAATTTCTATTCCATAGTCTGACAGTATCTTCCCTAATTCTTGTGGCGTATAATCTGTTGCTGTTATTGATACTATTCCTATGTTGTTTTCCATATCTGAATGTATTTCTATATCATAATTATATTCTTCTAATATTTGTTGTAATTTTTCTAAATTATTTATTTTTATTTTTTTAATCTCTTCTATTCCTATTTTTAAAATCTCATCAGTGGCAAGTTTTAATCCTATTATGCCCATTATATTGGGACTTCCTGCTTGAAATCTTTCTGGCAATTCATCCGGCATGTCTATATCTTCTGATTTCACTCCAGTACCTCCATATAATAGTGGTTCTAGCTTTATGCTTTTATTATATAAGTATCCCCCTATTCCACTTGGTCCATATAAGTTTTTATGTCCTGCAAATACAATAAAATCACTTAGTTTAGATATCTTTGTATAGTCTAGGACTCCGCCTGTTTGTGCTGTGTCTAACACTGTTATTCCATTATATTTTTTAGCTTCTACAAAAATTTTTTCTATCGGTAGTATATTCCCAAATACATTTGAAGCATGTGTTATAACTAACAAATCTGGTTTTTTTGACATAAATTTCACTTTCATATCTTCAATATCAAGTTCTGTTTTATTAAATTTCAGAATTTCTATTTTGAAATTTTTTTCTTTTTCTAGTCTTTTTAGTGGTCTATATACCGAGTTATGTTCAAACGGTGATATATATACTGTTTGGATATCTGAATAATCTAATCCTGATATTATTTCATTTAGTGAAAATGTAGCTGATGAATTTATTATTATTTCATGTGTATTACTTGAATAAATTTTCTTTAAATTTTCGACTAATTCTTTTCTTACACTATTTGCATTTTTACTTTTTTCTGAGCTACTTCTAGTAAAGTTTATCCCTATGTTTCTATATATTTCCATAGTATTCCTATATACTGATTCATGTTTTGGAAATGTTGTCGATGCATTATCAAAATACGCCATTTATTTCTTCCTTCTCACATAATTTAATATTATTACAAATATCTTCCTCTAATAAGTGTTTTTGGTAAATTGAGCTTCTTTTATTTTCCAACCTTCCATAAAAACCTCTATTGTGATTATTTGCTACTTATGTATTTATATATATCTTATAGTTTAGCATAATACGAGGTATTTTTCCATTTTTTATGACTATTGTAAATAAGTATTATTTGTTCTAAAATTCATCACTTATACAAAATCATTTTTATTTTTTCTGATTATCCCTTATAGAAATATTAAAATTAGTTAGAAGAGTGAAAATACTGAACTAGAACGATGAAGACATTAAGAAATGCTTTACAAAACTACACTTCGAGAGATTAGCATTGGAGGATTAATATGTTGCAAAGATATATCAACATACCATTCTAGAAAGCGATTCTGTTGGTCTTAAAAACATAACTAAATCAACCTCTGGCACATCAATACCTTCATTAAACATATCCACCGAGAATATTACATTGATTTCTCCTGTATTAAGTTTTCGAAGTGCTTCTTTTCCTTCCATGGAAAATTCACTACCTTCTCCACTATAAACTGCGCAAGCTTTTACATTATTTCCAAGGAAATATTTGGCCATATATTCTGCATGAGCACGACTTGTGCAAAACCCTAAAGCTCTTTCACTTCTATATTTCTCATAGTGCTTCAAGATAACTTCTGCTCTTTTATTAATCATTAAAGCTGCTTCAAGACTTTTCTCATCATATTTCCCATTTTTAAATGTTATGTTTTCATAATTAGTTTCATCATATACTCCATAATATCTAAAAGGTACTAAAAAGCCTTTATCAATAGCTGCTTTTAAACGAAGCTCATAAACCACATTATAATCACAAAGAGCAAAGACATCTTTGTGATCAAGTCTTTCTGGAGTAGCAGTAAGTCCCAAAAGAAATTTCGGAGTGAAATAGTCCAAAACCTTTTGATAATTCCCTGCTACTGCATGATGAAATTCATCCATTATTATGTAATCAAATTCATCTTTCTTAAAATATTCCTCATTTAAATATTGGCTTTGTCCTAGTGTCTGAACTGATGCAAATAAGATATCCTTATCCTTATTTTTTTCCATCCCATTAAAAATTCCTGTTTTATCATTAGGTCTAATAATTTTAAAGGTTGCTTCAGCTTGCTTTAAAATTTCCTCCATATGAGCCACAAAAAGAATTTTCTTATATTCTAAACAGTCAAAAGCCCCTAAATACGTTTTTCCTACGCCAGTTGCCACAACAACTATTACCTTATCTAAACCCTCAATTCTGGCCTTCTTCAATTCATATAATGCCTCAATTTGTGCTCCCTTAGGTCTTATAAAATCAATTACACTACAATCCTTTTCTTCACTTTTTTCTATATCATAATAAACCTTAGGCTTTTTCCAGCTTTCAGAGTATTTTTTCATTTCTGCTTCATCTATAATTATTGAATCATTAAGAAACAGCTCTTCAAAAGTTCCTTTAAAGCTGCTATAATCCCCCTCATTATTTTCTTTTTCCAATCTATAATTCCATTCAATGCCACTAGTTAAGGCAGATCTAGAAATATTAGAAGAGCCTACAAAAATATCTCCACCCTTTTCATAGTCAACTATGTAAGCTTTAGGATGGAAAGATCTTTTACGCTCCTTGTAAAATCTCAGATCCCTTTATCGCCAAAGATATCCTTTAATAGATAAAGTGCTTGTGGCTGAGTTATATTTAAATAATTCTCTGTAAGTATTCTTATGGGAATGTTTCTTTCTTTTATAAGTTTTAAGCCTTCCTGCAGCAATCGTACTCCTGATTCCATTAGAAAGGCTACTATTATATCTATACTTTTAGCTTTTTTGAAAGCTTCTCTTAAGTAATTAGGCATATGAAAGAAAATAACGAGTCAAAGATGCGATGTATATTTTGCGTCAGACAAGGAAGTATGTTTGCCTCATAGCGGGCTATTCGGCGAACATGCTGACGTAGTATGACACAAAATAGACTAGCATACTGACTTGTTATTTTTTTGAATATGCCTTACAAAATGATCTGTGTTTCCTGTAATACAATTACTTTTTGCTATTATACCTTTAGAAGTAATATCATCAAAACTTAAATAATTATCTAGATCTAGTAATTCTTTTGTCTCATCCATTATTATAGCTTCCCTTCTCATTCGGGTTAGGCACATGAAGGAAATAGCAGACCAATAATGTGCCTTGTTTTCCATAAAATACTATTATTACTTAATATTCTATATAAAATGTGAAATTCCTTCTTGTATAATATCTGCAATGCAATATATTTAAAAACATAAAGGACTAGTTACGTCTTCCACTAGTCTTTCTCAATTATATTTTTCCCACTATTACTCTGAAGTAATTAAATATTTAAGCTCTTAAACACCTAATTTATCTAAATATTCTTCATAACCTAATTCCTTCATTTTGCCCATAGGAATAAATTTGAGTGATGCTGAATTAATACAATATCTTAATCCCCCTGCTTCTTCTGGGCCATCATTAAATACATGCCCTAAGTGAGCATCACCTATATTACTTCTTACCTCTGTTCGTACCATACCATGACTTTCATCCATTTTTTCTTTAATAACTTTTCTTGTTATAGGCTTTGAAAAGGCAGGCCATCCACAACCTGAATCAAACTTATCAGAAGATATAAATAAAGGCTCTCCTGTCGTTATATCTACATAGATTCCTTTTTCATTGAAGCTATTGTACTCATTATTAAATGGTGCTTCTGTAGCATTTTCTTTGGTTACTTTATATTGTATTTCTGTTAAATTTTCTTTTAATTCTTCCACTGACCTTTTTACATATTTTTCATTCATTTTATTACCTCCCTAAGACATATTATAAATATAATTCCTCATCTAATTATATTATAAACATATAATTATTTATTTTCATCTTTCTTATGCCTTTTTGCCTATTCCTTTAAAGCATCATTACTCCATATCTAATATTTCAAGAATAAAAATAAGAGTTTACATTACATAAACTCTCAATTACTTAAACAACAACTTCAAATATATCTTTATCTTCTATAGAATATCTAATGCTGCTGTATTGTTTATTTTCATTAAAATTAAAAATCAATAAATATCCTGTGCTTAACCCTTCTATTTCAAGATAATTTTTCAGTTGATTTAATCCCTTCTTATGTGCTTTATCTCCATGCCAAATTTTTGTTTCTATACAATATTTACATTTATTATATTGAATAACTATATCTAATCGTCTTTCCTCAGAAATTTGAACCTCTTTATAATCAAAGCCAACTCCATTAATTATTGGTTTAATAAAAGCTAAAAACAAAAGAACTCCCTGTCTTTCTAAAAATTCTATATCCCTAGAACTATAATTTTCTTTCATCAAGTGAAACTTGATTCAGGTGGGGTTTTATCCCCATCTGAATCTTAGTTGAACTTATCCAGGAGCGTGCAGCCGTTATCGCCCCTTAAAGAAAAGCATATATTCCAAATTTTAATTTGAAATATACATTTTAACAGTGCATGAGCGTGTTACGGATGCTAGCTATCGGATAAACTGTTGAAATCTTAATAACACCTGCTCCATATGAAGAGTGTTATCTTCCTTAATAAAATTATCTTTAAAATTGTATCTAGACATTGCCATAGTATCTGTTTTAGATATCATGTAATTATAAATGACTTCCTTAAAAATTTGATTTGATACAACTATATTGTTATTTTCATCTTTTATTAAATATCCAAACATATGTCCTAAATCTATAATAGGATTATTTATATTGTATGATATTGGCAAACCACAAATTAATATGTTATACAAACACTCATACAACTTTAAATTATTTTCAAGATTTTTGATCAAATCATCAAATAAAGTATTTTTATCCTCTAACAATACTTTTACAGCTTTTTGTATATCTGAAACTGTCCATTCTCTTTTGCTTTCTACTAATAAATCTTCATGAACAATTTGGCATATCCTGGATACTAAAAATGGATAGCCTGAGGTAAATTTGTATATCTCCTTGCTAATTACCTCTATATCTAACACTAAATTATTTACACTCGCATAATTATTTAACATAGTGCTTATATCTATTTCACTAAAACTCATATCCACATTGAAATTAACTGCTATATTCCATGGTGAATTATATCTTACCTCAGAATCATCTCTAACTTTTATCTTCAAATTTTTAATGTCATACACTCCAGCTAATATAACTGATTTAAAAGTTGTTGAAAGTTCCTGTTCCCTGCTTAAGTATAAAGATCTAAGCATTCCAAGAAAACTTAAAAATAATCTATTATTAGAATTTTTATCAACTTCATCTATAATAAGTACAATCTCATCATTTTTTGTCACATCCATTATTAGATAAGAAAGTTCTGTTAAGGTTGAAGCTTTTTTTATATCCATATTTATAAATCTAGCCATGGAATTTATAAAAGTAGTGCAAAATCTTTCTTCAGATGAAAAATCTTCTCCAATAAGCTCAAAATCCATCCTTATTACTTTATATTTGCTATTTAATCTTTTATATAACTCATTTAGAGTTGTTGTCTTTCCAAACTGCCTAGGTCTATTTATAACAAAGTAAAATTCTTGACTTACAAGCTTTTCTATCTCATCTATCTTATTTGATATATCTACCATATAATGTTTTTTTGGTATACATACCCCGGTTGTATTAAATCTTTTTGTCATGCCTTCACTCCCCCTTCTCAAACACTTTGCTGCTCTAAACAAAATTGCTGGAGTTAATTGTTCAATATTAAAATTTCCCTCTAAAGCAATACCAAAGACTCTATCATTTACGCAAGAGGTACATTTAGAATATTAAGTAATACAGATGTATCTATAAATCTTATATTCGCTGCATTTGTTCCAATTAAGATTGTTAATTGTTCAAGTTCAAACTTAGCTTCTTCAAAACTTTTAAAATTCTCAAATATGAAAATTTTAATCATATATTGACCTTCTTATTTTACTATTACTCATGTCATTTTTATTAATTTAATATCTATATTATATCCTTGTATAATATAGTTGTAAATTTAATAAAAAACTATTTATATTTCTAACGAACATTTCACTTCTTGTGTTTTTTAATATTCTTATTTACTTTCATATATGCTATCCCAATACAGTTTATTTTCATTCATTATTATTCCTCTTTCTATTTCTAAGTATTTTTTTATTAAAAATCATTATCAATTTTATGTGAATACCTCTCAGCTCGCATTTTTGGCGCATATTCTGAAGAATATATATGGTAATATGGTTTACCATATTTATGGTGAACCATATCTATTCTGTACCATATTAGAATATAATCCATTTATACATATACCTAAGTTTTGCATTTTTTAATCTCAATCCTATTAAATTCTTCTTTTATTTTCTTATAAATTCCGCGCCACACTTTTTACAGATAACTTGATCTGCAAAATCTTCATTTGGCACTTCCTTGATATATAACTCAGCACTCCCACATTTTCTGCATTTTCCTTCATCATATTGCCAGTGATCATTTTCCATTTCATAGCAACATCTTTGCCATAAAATAAATTCTATAAGTTCTGTAGAGTATCCTGTTTTATTTGATATGAAATCATACTCATTATCATTACTATAACTTCTCCCTTGTGCATCCATCTTTGAGATAAATACTTCATCTGCATCAATAATTTCACTTATTGCCTTATTAATGCTTATTTTTTTATCAAAATCAAGAAGATTGTTTCTTTTTTCAAGTCTGCCTGATATATATTCTTTTATCTGCTTTAACTCATACTCATCAAAATCAACATCTTCTAAATCAATCCACTTTATTTCAGAATACATACTGCTAAGTTCATCATGAAATCCCCATCCCATTCCACAGGTATCGTCAATAATAGCTTTTAATCTATCACTAAAAATATTGAAAATTTCTGAGTCTTTATGTTTATTGATAGCATTTATTACAGATTGGTACATACTTTCAACACTATTATAAAAACTTTCTTCAATATCTCCATAAGTAGTTGTAAACTCAACACCCATCTCAACATAGTAAAGCATTAGGTCAAGTACAAACTTCTCGTCTGAACCCAACTTTTTAAAGTCATTAATGGCTTTTCTTGCCTCCCCTATTTTAAATTGTGCTCTCATACTTTTTGGAAAAAACACATCATGAACTTTATTTTTATAAAGGCTTTTTCCAGCTTTCAGAATATTTTTTCATTTCCGCTTCATCTATAATTAGAATACTAGATTTATTCTTTCGTTTTTTCATCTTTATCTCCTAAAAACACTTTTCAATCTTCTTTTTCATTTCATCCTTTAAGGCAGGTCTTCTACTATTTTGCTTTATAATATTAGTATAATAATTTAAAAACTCCTCTTCTTTATTTAAAAAGCAGAGAATATCTTTTACAATACTGCAATAATAAGCTGCTCTTTCATATCTTGATCTTGTTGCTGCATCAATATGAAATCCAATCATTTCTTTAAGAATATCAGCTGCTGAATTTAAATAATAATTTTTATTACTTACCTTTTCATTAAAAACTTCTATATCTACAATTCCTTCCATTTTACTACTATCTATATCATTGATAAATTCATTTATATTAGCTAAATTTATTTCTTGACTATGAAATCCACGATAAATCAATGCTTTTGATATATACTTCAAGTAGTCATGCCTTGAATATCCCTTATACATTTTTATAAAATCTAAGAGCTCTTCTATTAAACCTTCATGGGATAAAACTTTTATTAATATTGATTCTGAATCATATGTAGTTTTTAATCCTAATAAACTTATTGCTTCATTTATAAATTTATTTAATTGATTGATTTTTTCTGCAAAATATCTGGCCCTATTATATAGCTCATAGGATGGATTTCCTTTAAACAAAGAATCTATTTCATTAAAAGCTTCTTCAAATCTATTCAATCTTTCATAGCAATCTACAAGTCTAGTTTTTAAATTAAATTTAATTCTAGGTTCTTCTGCTTTTTTTAGAGCTTCATTAATCACCTTTATAGCATCTTCCAATTGCCCAAATTCAAAATATTCTTTAGCTATATCTATATAAAAATTCACATTGTAGCATAAAAAACTTTTAGCTAACTCAACTTTATTAAATTTAGGATTATATTTTTCATTAAATTGCTTAAGAAGTTCAAAATACAAGTGCTGCAAAGTCCAATCTCCATCAGTTTCTTCTACTTTCTGCCTTATAATTTTATCAATAATATATATATCTTCTATATTATTGATAATAGCCTCTGTACATCGCTCACCATAATTCAACCATACATCTATTGCTTTCTCTGCCATTTTTATTTTATCAGTTATACAAATTTTCATGCACAAGTAATATTGTTCAAAAATATCTAACCAATTAATTTCTATATATGTATCTGGTTCTTCAGTTCCTAAGATTTCTTCATCACTCTCAGCTTCATAAAGACAGTTCAAAAGTAGTTCAAAAGCTTCAAAAGCAATATCATATTCCTTATTTCTAGAATAAATAATTGCAATATTAAAATATTCAGTGAATCTTTTAGACCATTCTGAGCTTTCAAAGCTATCTTCACAATAATTATCCCAATAATTATCATGGCCACAGTCAATATAATATTCACCATTAAGACAATCTTTACAAAATTTTTTTACATCTTTTAAGTAATCAACACCGTCACCTTTTCTCATATTATCAACTGCCAATTGGGTATCAATATTCTTAGATGTAAATTCATTTTTCTCGAATTCATTTAGTCTGCCTAATAAATCAATTATAATATCTACTAGCTTTTCTTTTTCAAAACTTAATAATATTTCTATTTGTGAATTCATAATTTTCTCCTATTCGTTTTAGATTTATTATAATCTTCATTAATTCTAAATAGATTTTAATTTAGAAATAGCGATATTTATAATATAACGTACTTTTTTCACTTCAACTATTTCCCATTTTATTAAGAATCTTATGAAACCAATATTCTTACTTTCCCCAATTTTTAACACGAGCAGCTTAACTACTTGCCTATTAGTTTGCTTTAACTGTTCTATAAGGCCATTACATATAGTTTCATTCACGTTTAAAACAAGATTATATAACTCTTCTACATAAAAAGGTTTATATGTTTCCCAGCCTTTTTCCGAAAAAATTATCATTGGAAGCCTTCCATTATAGTCAATGTCCAAATAGTCATTTACAATCATCCAATCTATTATTTTTGTTATCTCTTCAATTGACAACTGTTTATAGTAACCATAACTTGGACACTTATCAAGTTCTTTTTCTAACAATTTCTTATCTTTAGAGCCCTTAAGTATTTTTGCCAGCATTGTTCTACCTGCTACAAAAATAATTTCATCTGCTGCTCTAAGGATATTTTTGATTTCTTCTTCAGATGGTGCTTTCCGTCCTCTTAAATCACTCAATTCATATTGTACTTTCGTTCTTCTACTCATTGCCAACAGCCTTTCTCAATTATTTCATGTTTTAAGTTCTAAATGATTTGGGTGCAATTTATGATTTTTTTAATAGTTTTCTTTCAAACTATTTATCTAGTAAAGTAATTTCCTATGAATATTTAGAAATATTTTACCACAAAAAATAATATCGATAAATGAAAATAAGGCACAGTTAAAAAATAATAGACAAGTATAATACTGATTTATTATTTTTTTATTGTGCCTAAACTCTTACTAAAATCCATTACTAACAGTTTCATCTTATTAATTTACTATAATTGCCCTCATTGTTTTCTTTCTCTAATCTACAATTCCATTCAATTCCACTAGTTAAAGCAGACAAATAATGTGCCTTCTTTTCCATAAAATACTATTATAACTTAATATTCTATATAAAATACAAAATGGTAAGCGGTTCAGAAAATATCGTATTTTAAAATTAGATAAACCAGAGTATATTAAAAAGGAGCCTACAAACAAGTAGACTCATCACTTTTATTACTATCTTTAATATAACAATTTTTCGGTAAGCTTCCTGACCAAGGAAGATATTGCGCCAGCAATTCAGGCTGATCTTTAAAGTTTATGTTAGGTAAACTCTTAAACAAGTAAGCTA
>Ga0302140_10001640_pt1 | contig 29271 bp, 26 predicted proteins | sample I_Bog_E1_1_FD_202095 | JGI IMG/M metagenome (GOLD analysis project Ga0302140, IMG submission 202095) | Peat permafrost microbial communities from Stordalen Mire near Abisko, Sweden - I_Bog_E1_1 | ecosystem: Environmental > Terrestrial > Soil > Wetlands > Peat | place: Sweden: Abisko, Stordalen... | reverse complement strand
CCGACGCCGAATTCGCAATTGACCCCCCAGTAGCTATCCCAGCTGTTGCGCACGATGAATCGGCCCCCGCCCAGCTCCGGTTCTCCGTCCAGATCCTCATAGCCCACCAGGCAGACCGCATGCCCTTCGTTCGAAACCTCCCCCGGAGTCGGCATCACAACATTCCCCGTGGATCGAATCTCATCTGTCAGCCAACTCTCGTCGAACACCGCCACCGACACCGCAACGCAGTAGCCCGCCGCCAGGGCATCTTTCACATCCTGCACCGAAGTTGCGCCTAACTGTTGCGCGCTTGGCGCTTTGCGAGTAGCGGCGTCGGGCTGAGCCTGCGGCGGCGGTGGGCCCTGCCCCTCGTTGCCCACAATCGGATTCGGGTTATAAGGCCAGATTGTTTCCAGGCAGCAGCCATCGGAGAACAGCAACGGCATGGCGAACGCCAGAAAGGTGCCTTCCCCGTTTGGATCGCCATCATGCGCCTTACAATTCCAATAGAGAAACTGCTCCGAAAGATCGATCGTATTCGGCAAGCCCTGCCCTTGCACGATCAGATAGTGCTCAAACGCAGCTACGGCCGCGTGCGCCACGCACGTTCCCCGGTTGGCCTGGTCGCGAATCGGCGGCATGTTGGTGAAAAACACATCCGGCGTATTGCCCAGCGCCGTCGCCGCCGGAGCCAGCGCCGCCTTCATCGCTGGAACATGCCGCGCCGCCGCCAGATCGCGCCGCGGCAACACCGACTTCGCCGGCACCCGCAAGCGCACTCCATAGCGGTAGGTCGCCGTTCTTACCTTCATGGATAACTGCGGAGCTTTCACCCCCGCCTGCACGCCCGCCAGTATCTGTGCCAAGTCTCCGCCCAGATAAGCGTTCAGCCGCGACCGCGCCGGAGCCATCCTGGCTACGGAGACGACTTGCTCCACGCTGACGTAGCCCAACTCGGTTAGCTTTTGTTTGTAGGGCTCCGCAATGGGAGCGTCAACCAGCCGCGTGTGGCCGGGATGAAGTTTTACACGCTTTTCGGGAAGTTGCGAGAGAGGTTCGGTGGCCATCGCGATTTCTCCTCGAAATAAGAATCGGAGATTACACCGGGGATCGGGGCCTTACTCCAGAACGCCACGATAATAGCGCCGGGCGGCAAGAAATCAAGCAAAATGCGCTCATGGCCAGCGCCACATTCCCAAATTGGAACAGAGGATCCTTACCCACTTTCTAACCTCAACCCCTCGGCCACGCCCACACTCCCATCTTCTCCACATGCCGGAACCCATCCGTCGCCACCGCAGCCAGCACCATCAAAGTCGTGTTATACCCCACATGCGCCAGAAAGCTCGCCCCCACCGACTTGGTCACTGCCCGAATCGTAGTCAGCACCACCCCCACCAGCACAATGATCAGCACCGCCGCCCATGACCGGTACTGCAGATAATGCATCGCTCCAAAAGGCAGCGCGGTCAATAGAATCCCCCACACCGCACCCAGCCGCCGCGCAATCACCGGGTAGAGAAATCCCCGAAAGAACAGCTCTTCCATCAGCGGCCCCAGGGTGATGGCAAACGCCGCCGTGAGATAAGCGTCCAGGGGCCGGTCAAAGAATTGATCAAACGGCGTGTTCTTCGGCATGGGCAGGAATCGTCCCAGCGCGTCAAAGCCCAGCATGAGCACCCCCACGCCCAGGAAGCTCAGCCCCGCAGCTCCCGGCCAATTCCACCGGATCGCTGACCAGAAGCGCGTGTGATATTTCCCCTCCAGCACCAGCACCATGTAAATCAATACGGGGATATAAGCCAGAAATTCCGAAAGCAGCGCCAGCGAAGGCTTCTGCGCCAGCTCGATCCAACTCTGCCTTGGATGCGTAAACTCCCGCACCACCAGCACGGTCACCAGCTGAGTAACCAGGATCATCCCAACCGTGAGAACAGCAATCACCAGCACATCCCACCCACTCCACACCGGATTCTCGCCCGCCTTAGCAATCCGCGTTGGTGCCGGAGGCGCCGCCGGAGGAAAAGAATAGGCAATTGCCGGGACGGAGAATTGTGTCTCGCCGATCACCGCTTGCGGCTCGGGCTGCGATTCCGGCTGCGGATTGTCGGCTGAAGACAGAGAGGAATTTCCTTCGCGATAGCGCAAAACACAAGATTAACACTTGCGATCCAGGTTCGCGCTTTCCTGGGAAGAACCCAATAGCCTGGCTCGAAGAGACGTCCATGTTGGGACAGCCGCCCTCGGCTGTCCGTCGAGCGAAGCTCGATGTCTCTCTTAAGCGGGCGCCAAACTTCTCGCGCCTGTACCGACTGGCCGAATCGCCGCAAGCTCCCTGCGATATCCCTCCGCACCTGATGCAGCGCAAACGCATCCTGCAAGTTCAGCCAGAACTGCTCCGAGGTCCCGAAATACCTGGCCAGCCGCGCCGCCATCTCCGGCGTAACTCCCCGCTTCTCGCGCACAATATCATTCACGGTTGGAGCAGAAACATGCAACTCCACCGCCAGCCGGTAAGCCGAGATGCCCATCGGCTCCAAATTCCTCCACAGATTTTCCCCCGAAGGCACCGCCCAACCCGCCGCCCCTTCATTACTTGATGCTCGCCACAGCGCTCACTCCGCGCCCGTTTTCCTTTCGTCGCTCATCAGTTTCCGCAATGCCCGGTTAATGCGAGTCTGATATCCATGCCCCGATTTCTTGAACCACGCAATAATGTCCGCGTCCAGACGCAGCGTGACCGGCTTCTTCAGGGGTTTGTAATTCTCCAGCACGTCTTCGAGCGAAACATAGCCCCGCTTCCGCTTTGGCGCCTCTTCCGCCACCGCGCTCAAACCGACCGGTTTTCGCCGCCCCGGCTTCCGCACCTTCTTAACTTGTTTTGTTTTTCTCATTTGCCAGAATTATACATACAAGCTGATCCCTACTTCGCCGTCCGTACAAACAGTAAAACTAAACCTACCCACTACCCACTAACCACTTTTTTCCCGCTGGAAAAGTATCCCGCCAGCGCCTGTCCCGTGTAGGATTTCTTCACCCGCGCCACCTGCTCCGGCGTTCCCTGAGCCACGATGCGCCCGCCTTCTTCGCCGCCTTCGGGGCCAAGGTCGATCAGCCAATCAGCGTTGCGGATCACATCCAGATTATGCTCAATGATGATGATGGAATTTCCCAGGTCAGTGAGGCGATGCAACACGTCGAGCAACTTCTTAACGTCATCGAAGTGCAGGCCAGTGGTGGGCTCGTCGAGCAGATATAAAGTCTTGCCGGTTTGCCGCTTGCTCAACTCGCGCGCCAGTTTGATACGCTGCGCTTCACCACCGGATAGCGTGACCGCAGATTGACCGAGGTGAATATAACCAAGGCCTACGTCGACCAGCGTCTGCAGCTTCTGGCGCACCTGAGGAATGTTTTCGAGAATGGGCAGCGCGTCGGCGACCGGCATCTCCAGCAGGTCAGCGATGGAGTTGCCGTTGTACTTCACCGCTAGGGTCTCGCGGTTGTATCGGCGTCCGCCGCAGACTTCGCAGAGCACGTAAACATCGGGCAGGAAATTCATTTCGATACGGCGCTGGCCTTCACCCTGGCACGCCTCGCAGCGTCCCCCAGGAACGTTGAAGGAGAAGCGTCCCGCTTTGTACCCCCGCTCGCGCGACTCGGGCAGCATGGCATAGATCTCCCGAATGGCAGTGAAGACGCCCGTGTAGGTCGCGGGATTCGAGCGCGGAGTGCGCCCGATGGGCGACTGATCGATGCGGATAACCTTGTCGATGTTTTCCGCGCCGATGATGGATTTGTGTTCGCCGGCTTTTTCGCGCGAGCGGTAGAGTTGGCGGGCGAGGGCGCGATAAAGAATGTCGTTGACCAGCGTGGACTTGCCCGAACCCGACACCCCCGTCACAACCGTCATGACGCCGAGAGGAAACGTTATGTCGAGATTCTTTAAGTTATTTTCCTTAGCTCCAAGTATGCTTAACGCTGCGCCGTTTTTCGAGCGGCGTTCGGGACGCATTTCGATCCGGACTCTGCCGGAGATGTAAGCGCCGGTGAGCGAGTCGGGATCGTTCATGATTTCCGCGGGCGTGCCATGCGCGACCATGCTGCCGCCGTGGCGTCCGGCGCCGGGGCCGAGGTCGATCACATAGTCGGCGCGGCGGATGGTTTCTTCATCATGTTCGACCACCAACACGGTGTTGCCCAGGTCGCGCAGATTTTCGAGGGCGGTCAGCAGGCGGCTGTTATCCCGGTGGTGCAGGCCGATGGAAGGTTCGTCCAGCACGTAGAGAACACCACGAAGTTTCGACCCGATCTGCGTGGCAAGACGAATGCGCTGGCCCTCGCCGCCAGATAAAGTCGCGGCCGAGCGGTCAAGGGAAATGTAATTCAATCCCACGGCATTCAAAAATTGCAGTCGTTCGACGATTTCATGCATTACGCGACCGGCGACTTTTTCTTCACGACCGGCGAGTTTGATGCTGCGGGCAACTTCGAGCGCGCGGGAAATGGGAAGCGCGGTAAAATCCGCGATCGACATGCCATTCACCTTCACGGCCAGGCTCTCGGCACGCAGACGTTTGCCGTGGCAGGCCGGGCACTCGCTCGCGGACATGTGATCCATCAGCCAGTCACGGTAGCCCTCCGAGGTGGACTCTTCCAGATTCTGTTTGAGGTATCCGAAGATTCCCCGAAAGCCGGTTTTGCCGCGCCCCGATTCACCGTTCAGCAGCAGGTCCTGAACTTTCTCTGGCAACTTTTCAAAGGGCGTACTGAGATTGATGCCGTGAGCGCCGGCGGTGATTTGTAGGCTGTGGATCAATCCCTGAGACGCAGAACCGGGACCGAGGCCTCCCTCGAGCAGGGGCTTCGACCAATCGGTGATCACTTTTGCCGGATCGAAGTCGTAGCGGCTGCCGAGCCCGTGGCATTCGGGACAGGCCCCATACATGCTGTTGAAGGAAAAGGACCGGGGCTCAAGTTGAGGAACGCTGATGCCGCAATCGGGGCAGGCGAGCTTTTCCGAATAAAGCTGCTCGTCGCCATTCACCACCGAGACCTGTACTAGACCTCCGGCCAGCTTCATCGCCAGACCGACTGACATCTCGAGACGATGTTCGATGCCGGGCTTGACCAGCAGACGGTCGATCATCACTTCGATGGTGTGATTCTTGCGTTTATCGAGATTGAGATCGTCTTCCAGGTTCACCAGTTCGCCATCGACGCGTGCCCTGGTGTAGCCGTGTTTCAGCAGCGTCTCGATCTCTTTCTTGAACTCGCCTTTGCGGCCGCGCACGATCGGCGCGAGGACCATGACCCGGTCCTCGGGAGTAAGCGCCATGACGCGCTGGACAATCTGTTCGGCGGACTGGCGGCTGATGGCTTGGCCACACTTGGGGCAGTGGGGAATGCCGATTGAAGCGAACAGGAGACGAAGATAGTCGTAGATCTCAGTGATCGTTCCGACGGTGGAACGGGGACTGCGGCTGGTGGTTTTCTGCTCGATCGAGATAGAAGGGCTAAGTCCATCAATACCATCAACATCCGGGCGCTCCATCTGGTCGAGAAACTGGCGGGCGTAGGTGGAAAGGGTCTCTACGTAGCGGCGCTGGCCTTCGGCGTAGATGGTGTCGAAGGCGAGGGAGGACTTGCCGGAGCCGCTCAAGCCGGTGACCACGGTGAGCGTATTGCGCGGAATCTCAACGTCGATGTTTTTGAGATTGTGCTGGCGCGCTCCGCGCACCGAAATCTTGGTGATAGCCATGCAATAGGGAGCGGATAGCCCTTCCGTAACGTCGACAGGCCTACGGATATGTCCGACAGTAGGAGTGCGCAGCTCTACTTCGTATGATACTACGATCCCGGACGTATCTGAGCGGTCACTAGCGTGGCGGGTTTGGAATAGGGATGGTTGTTACGAAAAAACTTTTAACCGCAAAAGATCGCCAAGTCCAAGACTTTAACAGGGGTCTCGTAGATCGTCGTAGACGCAAGCTGGGGTTATGGCATCTGAGTTAGGGCGCCGTTGCGACTTGAGTTTTCGATTGTTTCGGTTTGCAGATTCATCGGTTCTGAACGAGAGTTTCTAACGAACTCCAGAGGGTGGTCGACAGTGATTTCGCTTTTCATGCCTTTGATACTCTGCGTAACGGTGGTGGCGTCGGTTGGAATAGGCGTGGTCGCGGCTTATGCCGCCGTCATCGGAATTTTGCAGGCTTGCGGCCGCGCGTCGCAGCAATCCCGCCCGGCGGAAGCGAAACCACGTCTGGTGCTCGTGCCTACACAGAACACAGCCAGCGGCGATTAGCTCGCAGTTTCAAATACCTCGAACCAAACAGATTCAACCCTACCTCCGCCAACCGATCCTGGTTTCTTCCAAACGCCGACCTGCGTCCAGCATTTACCACCCGCCAGTAGGATTTGACAAAGATTCAACCATACCCCTTCCGTGCAGGACCCCTGCCCTGCCCCGCATCACTGTTCGACATCGAACATACACCCATTACGGAAGTTGTAATACTCCGTGGTCACGTTAAACCGCATGCCGATCAAGCAAACGGAGAACGATCGCATTCATAAGTTATGCGCCCGCATTGCTGCGGAGAAGGATCGGGCGAAACTCCTGGAGTTGGTGGAGGAACTGAATTGCGTCCTGCGCGCCAGGGAACAACGCTTGGCGGACGAGAGTGCAGAGGATCACTAGAAAGGTAGTTAGAAAGTAAGTTGGGTCGGATCGAATGGCAAGAAGGCAAGTGAGCATTTGCGGTTCGAGTGGAAACCGGGAGAAATCTTCTCCGTACCTTCGCCCATCAGTAATTCCCGAAACTACATTGCATCATGGTGGAAATTACAGCCTGCAGGGTGCGGAATGCAAATGCTGGCAGCATCCAACGATTTGAATCGGATCTTTCCAGTGAGGGAAGGAAATCATTAGAAAGACGACAAGACGAAAGCCAGAAGTGCTGCACGCGGGCGAACGCTCGGACGCGGCGGGAAAAGCGGTAAGCAATGTGATTCTGTTGTCTCTCCCGAATGAGGAGTACAACTTGCTGCGTCCGCATCTCGAGCCGATGGACTTGCCGCAGCACTTGATTCTGCACGAGCCCGGAGAAAAGATCGAGTTCACTTATTTCCTGAACGAAGGCATGACGTCGCTGGTGGCGTTGAGCGGCGACGGGAGAAGCGTGGAAGTCGGCATCGTCGGCAAAGAAGGCATGGTGGGCATGTCGCTGACGGTAGGCCTGCGGCGCGAGATGTTCCGCGCCATCATGCAGATGTCGGGCAGCGGCGTGCGGATTCGCTCGGAAATATTTCAGAGCGTGCTGCTGGAAGCTCCCATCCTGCGATCGGAGTTGAGCCGCTTCGCCTTGATGCAAGGCATGCAAGTGGCGCAGCTGGCTGCCTGCAACCGCTTGCATGAAACCGAGCAGCGCCTGGTGCGCTGGCTCCTGATGTGCCAGGACCGCGTGGATTCGAAGCTGCTGCCGCTCACCCACGAATTTCTGGCGCAAATGCTCGGCACAGGCCGGCCCAGCGTGAGTCTGGCCGCGGCAGTCTTGGAGAACGCCGGCCTGATCGAAAACCTGCGCGGAACGGTGAAGATACTCGACCGCAAGAATCTGGAAGCGGCGGCGTGTGAGTGCTATGGAGTGATTCAGCATTTCAATGGGGGGTTGGGATTGAAGTAGCTGAGTAGGGCTAAAACGAACCGGATGCCCCACCCGTGGCAGTTTCACGGGTGGGCCGCTGTGAACTCTCCCTCACATGTGCACCGGTCACAGCTGAATTCGTCGATCTACTGTTAAACCGTTCCAATGCCGACCCTGCACCGCTATTACGGCGCTGGCTATTCCCACTTCATCACGACAAGTTGCTATCAGCGCCGCCCGCTTCTAGACACACCCCGTTCCCGCGACCTCTTCCTCGAAGTTCTGGAGCAGGTCCGCAAGCGCCATCAATTCGTGGTTGTCGGCTACGTGGTTATGCCCGAGCATGTCCATCTCTTGGCGACCGAACCGGAGCGAGGAAATCTTTCGCTGGTGCTGGCCGACCTGAAACAAACCTTCGCCCATCGGCTGCTACGCGAACTTCGCGCTAAGAACGGCGCCCAGACAGACGCGCTTTGGAGCACACCCATCGCCGTGAGACATGTCTGGCAACGCCGCTTCTACGATTTCGTTGTATTTACTAACAAGAAGCGCGTGGAGAAGCTGCGCTACATGCACCGCAATCCAGTGCAACGAGGTCTAGTTTCGCAACCCGAGCAGTGGCCGTGGAGCAGCTTCCGCCACTACGCCTACGACGAATGCGGACGAGTTCTGGTCAATGAAACCCGCAAAGCAGAGCTTCAAATCCGCAAAATCTCCTGATCCAGCAGCATCGCTCCTGGGTTATCAGATGCGAGTGGAGATGCCGACACCGCGGGACGCGCCGCCCGTTGTCCCGCGTCCTTCCGCTTCGCCCTAAAAAAACAGGGCTACGCTCCAGGACGCGGGACAACGGAACTACCTTCACAAAGGGGACATTTCTAATGAGTCAAGAACGGGGACATTTCTATCGAGCTTTGACACATCCGCCTGACTTTCGTTGACTCCCCTTCGCGCCCTCCGTAAGATGGATCGACCCGCGGGCCGGGCACGTCTTCGCCGTCCATTCAAGAGCAGATCGTGATTGATCGATCGATCGATTGATAGATGATAGACCAGACCATTTCGCACTACCGCATCGTGGAAAAGTTGGGCGGCGGCGGCATGGGTGTGGTTTATAAAGCGGAAGACACGGAGCTTGGCCGCTTCGTTGCGCTGAAATTTCTTCCCGATGAGTTGTCGCGCGATCCGCAGGCGCTGGAGCGCTTTCGGCGGGAGGCGCGTGCCGCGTCGGCGCTGAACCATCCCAACATTTGCACCATCTATGAGATTGGCAAGGACGGCGAGCAGTCGTTCATTGCCATGGAATTTCTGGATGGCGTGACGCTGAAGCATTTGATTGCCGGCAAGCCGCTGGATAACGAGACCGTGCTCGGGCTGGCGATCGAGATAGCCGACGGTCTGGACGCGGCGCACGCGCAGGGAATTGTGCATCGCGATATAAAGCCGGCGAATATTTTCGTGACCAAGCGCGGGCACGCGAAGATTCTGGATTTTGGTCTGGCAAAGATCGCGTCGGCAACGACCTTGTCGAGCCAGGCCGCGTCGGAAAATACGATGACCGCGGCCGGCGATCCGCACCTGACCAGTCCGGGTTCGACGCTGGGTACGATCGCCTACATGTCGCCGGAGCAGGCGCGGGCCAAGGAACTCGACGCCCGCAGCGATCTGTTTTCTTTCGGCGCTGTGCTGTATGAGATGACGACGGCGACGCTGCCGTTTCGCGGTGGAAGTTCGGCGGAGATTTTCAAATCGATTCTGGATGCGGCGCCCGCGCCCGCAATGCGCCTGAATCCAGACCTGCCGGCGGAGCTGGATCGCATCATTAATAAGGCGCTGGAGAAAGACCGCAACCTGCGCTACCAATCGGCGGCCGATCTGCGCACGGACTTGGCGCGGCTGAAGCGGGATTTCGATTCCGGACGATCGGGGAGCGCGGTGGCGGTGGATGGTAGTGCGGTTTCGTCGTCTTCCCCTTCGTCAGTCGCATCTCTGTCCGCGTCGGCGGCAAAAGCAACCGTGCCTATCCGCGGAAAGTGGATCGCGGGCATCGCTGCAGTCGTCGTGGTGGTAGCGGTAGCATCCGGGATTTACCTGTTACGCGAAAAATCCGCAGGGCAACAAATCAACGCCGTCGCCGTGCTGCCCTTCGTGAATGCGACTTCGGATGCGAACAACGAATATCTCAGCGACGGCCTAACCGAAAGCTTGATCAGCACCCTCTCGCAGCTGCCTGATCTCAAGGTGATGGCGCGCAGCACAGTGTTTCGATTCAAAGGCACGCAGGACGACCCGCAGAAAATCGCGAAAACGCTGCAGGTGGACGCGGTGCTGATGGGACGCATCACGCAACGCGGCGATGAAATGGCCGTGCAGGCCGATCTGGTGAATGCCGCCGACGGGAGCGAACTCTGGGGTTCGCACTACGAGACCAAAGCCACAGAGATCACCCAGCTGCAAAGCGAGATCACGCACGACCTTTCCGCGCGGCTGCATCGCGGCGACTCGGCCAAGGTACCACCAAAACTTGGGAGCGCGGGCACCAGCAATCCCGAAGCTTATCGGCTGTATCTGGAAGGCCGGCAGGCGTGGCACGGGCGCTCCTCCCAGGGCATCAAGAAAAGTGTCGAGTTATTCCAGCAGGCAATTATGGCTGATCCGAATTATGCCCTCGCCTACGCGGGGCTGGCCGATACTTACAATGTAGCTCCCAGTTACATGCCGATCGCGTCGCGGCAGGCCCAACTGCTGGCCAACGAAGCCGCCACCAAGGCGGTGGAGCTTGACGACTCTCTGCCGGAAGCGCACGCCGCGCACGCCTTCGCGCTGGCGAACTCATGGAAGTGGAGCGCAGCGGAGGCTGAATTCCGCCGCGCCCTGGAGTTGAACCCGAACAGCGCCAACACTCATTACTTTTACGCGGTGGGTTGTCTGGGTCCACAAAATCGGACTGAGGAAGCGCTGGAACAATACCGCACGGCTCTATCGCTCGACCCGCTCTCTTCCATCATCAATTCAAATTACGCTTTGATGTTGCTGCAGGCGCGGCGCTATCCGGAATCGCTGGCTGAGTTTCAGAAAGTTCTGGCACGTGATCCGAATTTTGTTCCGGCGCACTACAAAATTTCGATGCTTTACGCTTTCACCGGGCGCTTCGCCGACGCGATCTCGGAGCTGAAGAGCGTGGTTCAGAAACCAGTCCCCGCCACTCCCGACGCCAAAGGTTATCTGACAGAGGCGATGGCCATGGAAGACGCCGACCGATCCGGCTCCATAGCGCTAGCGGCAGGCCTCACCGGTGACCGCGATCTGGCCTTCCAATATCTGAACAAAGCCTATACCGACGGCGACTCCGAACTGCTCTTCGCCATTCGGCTTCCCCTGCTCGATTCGCTGCACTCCGACCCGCGCTACAAGGAACTGCTGGGGAAGATGGGGCTGAAGGAGTAGTTCCGGCATCGTACGGACTCCGTGGTAGCATTTTGCTTGTGTCTTCTTGCTGTGGCACGCGCATGGCCCGCACCCGTCTCATCCCGTTCTTCGCGACCGCTGCGATCCTCTTAAGCGTTGTCCTACCCGGCTCTGGCGCGACGGAAGAAAAATCCCCCTGGCTCGAAATTCATTCCACGCACTTCACCGTGATCACCGATGCGGGTGAGAAAAAAGGGAAGGAAGTGGCGCTGCGCTTCGAGCAGATGCGGGCGGTGTTTGGCATTCTGCTAATGAAGGATCGGCTGAACCAGTCGATTCCACTGACCATTCTCGCTTTCAAGAACGACAAGAATTATTTCCAGACCGCGCCCTTGAAGCAGGGGCAGCCGATCGGGGCGGCGGGATTTTTTGTTCCTGGAGAAGATCAGGATTTCATCGTGCTGAATTTGTTCGAGGAAGAATCGTGGCGGGCGGTTGCCCATGATTTTGCGCACATGCTGCTGAACTATAACTATCCTCCGGTTGAGGGATGGTTTGATGAAGGGCTGGCGGAATACTTCGGTTCAATTCGTATCGATAATAAGCAGTATGAAATTGGTGGCGATCCGGAGTTGAGCAACGTCTACAGCGTCGATCTGCTGGAGAATCAGAGGGAGATGCGCAGTCCGCCCAAGTCGTTGACCGAGTTGCTGGGCGGGCAGGTATGGCTCGCGTTGCCGGATCTTCTGACGATGAAGCATGACATGGCGTCCTATAAGGAGGGCACGCATCACACGTTGTTTTATGCGCAATCGTGGATGACGGTGCATTACCTGTTGCACGCGAAGAAATTGCCGGAGACCGGGACTTATTTCGATCTGGTCGAGAACCAGCACATGCCGGTCGAAGAGGCGATTCAGAAGGCTTACGGGATGTCGGTGTCGGAATTTGATCAGGCGGTGAAGGATTACTTCCACTCGCTGACACCTTTGTTTACCGCGCTGGATGCATCGAAGCAACCGCATGCTCCGGCCAATCCGCCGCAGGTGTATGAATCTCCCGCGCCGGTGGGGCCGAACGACAGTGCAATTCTGGCCAAGTCAATGCGCGAGACGGATGCGCGGGCTTTGACGGATGAAATCAAAGTGAGGATTCCGGAGCGGCGGGCGGCTGCGTTGCAGGAGTTGCAGGCTCTGGCGACTGCGCCGGACCCGGAAGCTGCGGCCAAGGCGGAATACAAAAGCTCGAAAGAAAGAGATGATAAAGATAACGCGCTGCTGGTGCCGGCGGTGGGCAATGAGATCGCGCATCGGGCGCTGGCTTGGGATCACGTGCAGCATGGCGAGTTCGACGCGGCGGCGGAAGAGTTGGGCGATGCGGCGGCGCTTAATCAGCGCGATATGTGGATCCGTTACTATCTGGCGGTGCTGAAGTATCGGGTGGCGAAGGCGCGGAAGACCGAGATTCAGGGGCTGCCCAACATGATGCAGGATTTGCGGATGGTGCTGGATTGGTATCCGGAGTTTGCCGATGCTTATGATTTGCTGGCGGCGGCGCGCAAGACTGGCGGAGGGTCGATCGCGGCGATGCAAGCGGAGCGGGCGGCCATGCAGCTGAGTCCGCGGAATCAGGAATATGTCTACCACCTGGCGGAGATTTATATCGAAGGCGCGAAGTGGGATGCGGCGCGGGCGCTGCTGGAGCAGTTGAAGACGAGCGGCAATCCGCTGGTGGCGGCGGAGGCGCGGGAGCAGTTGGGGCGGCTGGCGAGCCAGCAGAAGTATGGTGCGCTGGCGGGGGCGAACGCGCCGAAGTTTGTGCCGCAAGCTTCTCCGTTCGATGTGCTGGAGCAGGATGCGGCCAAGCGGGCGGCGGCTCAGGCGCAGGTGGCGCATGCCGCGACCGACAGCCGCACGGCTAAGTTTGTGAGTGGGCGGCTGGTGGGCGTGGATTGCTCGCAGTCTCCGGCGGCGGTGTTGACGGTGGATACGGGGGGACATGTGTTGAAGCTGCGCACGGCGGACTACAAGTCGCTGGTGCTGATTGGGGCGGACGCGTTCTCGTGCAGCTGGAATGACCGGGCGGTTTCGGTGAACTATAAGCCGGGCGGGGCGGCGGATGGGGATCTGGTGTCGGTGGAAGTGCGGTGAGGGGTTGGGGTCGGCTGTATCTCTCCTGTGGATTCTCCCGCAAAATAAATTTGGTTGAAAAGCTTGCGGGGGATTTGCGTCCGCGGATTTGGCGGATATCCAGATCAAATTTATTTGCGCTGATTGGGTTGAAAGCGCCAGATCCACGAGGAAGAGGATGTTCGTCCGGCATGACCGATTGCGGGGCGCACCCTCGTAGAAAGCCGAGGCCTAGCAAAATTCGCTATTCTCGCGTTAGCATGGATAGTTCCGCAGCAGACCGGTACCTTGCCATGGCAATCAAGAAAAATAAGTCGAATACCAGGCCGAGTCCTAACGGCGAACGCCCGCGGAATGGTTCCTCTCCAGCTGCGAGAGCAGAATCCAATCCTTGTCTCCGCACCTATTCCATTTCCGACACGCGCCTTGAGCATCCCGATCTGTCCGTCAAGCAAGCCGTTGAAAAGGACAAAGACGGCGCCGAGCACGTGCGCTACGAAGTCACCGGCAACCTCGACGCGCCCGTGCCGCCGATTCGCGACTCCAAATATCTGGATAAGAAGGAGTGCATCGAGATATATCGATACATGTTGCTCAATCGGAAGATGGAAGTCGCGCTGGAAAATCTTTACAAGCAGGGCAAAGTCGTAGGCGGAGTTTATTTCGGCCTGGGGCAGGAGGCTTGCTCTTGCGCCTCCGCGTACGCTCTCGATAAAGACGACTGGTTCGCTCCCATGATCCGCAATCAGGGAGCGCTCTTAGTGCGCGGCTTTCGCGCCGCCGACACCATGATGCAATACATGGCCAAGGCCGATTCGCCGACCAAAGGACGCGATGGCACGTCGCATTTTGGCGATATCGAAAAACGCAACATGGTTTCGCCGATTTCCATGCTCGGCGATCTCATCCCGGTGCTCTCCGGAGTTGCGCTGGGAGCCCGTTTGCAGGGGCGCAACATCGCAACGCTAACTTGGATCGGTGATGGCGGCCAATCGACCGGCGTCACCTATGAAGGCATCAACTTCGCCGCGGTACAAAATCTCGGGCTGGTGCTCGTGGTGGAAAGTAATCTTTGGGCGTACTCGACTCCGTCAGAGATGCAATACCGCGTGCGCGACCTGGCGGAACGCGCGATTGGATACGGCATTCCCGGCGTGATCGTCGATGGCACGGATGCCTGCCAGGTTTACGATGCGACCCGCGACGCGGTCGAGCGCGCCCATCGCGGCGATGGCCCCACGATGATTGAGGCCAAAATGATGCGCATGAAAGGCCACGCCATCCACGACGCGGCAGCTTATGTTCCCAAGCCGATGTTCGACTTCTGGAAGAAGCGCGATCCGATTGCTCGCTTCGAGAATTATCTGGTGAAAGAAAAGAAGTGGCTGACGGCGAAAGAGAATGCGGAATTAATTTCAGAAGTCGAACGCGTAATCGAGGCCGAACGTGAGATCGCGGTGAACTCTCCAATGCCAACGCCGGAATCCGCGGAAGGCGGCGTCTTCTGCGACGAAGGCTGCCATGCGATCAAGCCGAAGTATGGGATGCCGAAAGTAAGTAAGAGAATCGGGGGATACAAAGAGACTGAAGCGGCTGTCCATTTGAAGTAAGAAGGATGTATGAAGGAAAACACTAATGACTTGAGGCGCACGAAAACGCTCCTTGTCCCAATTGTCAAGAGAATTGTTCGACACAAAGATGTGAAAGCCAAACTCGCACAGGGTAAGGCTCGGAGAAAGGAGTTGAATCGTCCAGACTTTGTTTGGCACGAACTTCTGCTTAGCTTTGCGACTATGGGCAATTCGCGCGGCGCAGAGGGGTTGATTCGTAATCAAGATAATTACAAGAGGGTGACGTTTGAGGCGCTGAAACGGAAGCGGACGAATGCAAACCGCCTCAGCGAACTACGCGAAGTTTTGCGTGCGGCGAAAGTGAGAATGTCCGACAAAAAGGCCAATTGGCTAATGGAGAACTACGATAGGGTCGCCGCCTTGGGCGGTCCCACAGAGGCCAAGAAGAGGCTGCTCAACACCGAAGGACGCGAGGAAAAGATCAAGTTTTGGCGTGGATTCAAAGGGATCGGGAAGAAGTACGCCCGAAACATCATGATGGACGTTTACCATCCAGACTTCAGAAATTACATCGCAGTCGACCAGAGGATCAAGAGAATTACGGAGGCGCTCGGGTTGACCTTTCGAAATTACGAACCCGAAGAGGAATTCTATTTGGACGTGGCGAAGCAGGCGGGACTCAAAGGGTGGGAACTTGATCGTATGCTCTATAACCTTCGCGATTGCATATTGGACGGATTGGAAGACGCGTAGGATCTTGCGGCGGCCCGCAGGGCGCTAAAAGAAAAAAACATTCCTTGGGAAGAAGTCAAACGGGAGCTAAATCTTTAGCTTCCGTAGTTCATCCGCGTAAATCCGTGGCAAAAGAGTCGGAATAACCCTATGCAACTAACCTACCTCGAAGCCATCCGCCAGGGAATCTGGGAAGAAATGGACCGTGACCCTTCTGTCTTCTGCCTCGGCGAAGATATCGGCATCTACGGCGGCGCGTTCAAAGTCACCGACGGTTTCATCGACCGCTTCGGCCCCGAGCGCGTCATCGACACGCCGATCGCTGAGTCCGCCATAGTTGGCGCGGCCTTCGGAGCATCGCTTACTGGCATGCGCCCGGTCGCCGAATTTCAGTTCATGGATTTCATCGGCTGCGCCTTCAATCAGATCTCGAATATGATCGCCAAAACTCATTATCTTTGGGGTGCACCCGCTCCCATCGTCCTGCGCGGCCCCAGCGGCGGATACGTCCACGGCGGCCCCTTCCATTCCCAGAATCCGGAGATGTGGTTCGTTCACAATCCCGGGCTCAAAGTTATCTGCCCGGCGACACCGTACGACGCAAAGGGATTAATTAAAGCTGCCATCCGCGACAATAATCCGTGCATCTTCTTCGAGCACAAATATCTCTACCGCCGCATCAAGGGCGAAGTCCCCGCGGAAGATTATGTCGTCCCCATCGGCAAAGCGAATATCGTCCGCGAAGGTCGTGACCTGTCCATCATTACTTATGCCGCTATGGTTCATACTGCGCTAGAGGCCGCCGAGGTTCTGAACAAAGAAGGGATCGATCTCGAAATTCTCGATCTGCGCACCGTCTCGCCGCTCGATCGCCAAGCCATCGCGCAGACCGTTAAGAAAACGAATAAAGTTATCATTCTCCACGAACACTCGCGCACCGGCGGTTTGGCCGGTGAAATCTCCGCAATCATTAACGAAGAAGCCTTCGACGATCTCGACGGACCGATCATCCGCATCACTGGCCTGGATTCAGCGATTCCGTTTTCGCCACCGCAGGAAGAATATTACTTGCCGAAGGTCAGCGATGTAGTGCGCGAAGCCCGTCGATTAAAGGCCTTCTGATATTGCGCCTGGGCTGCAAACTAGCGTCCCACCCGCTCCATCTGCCACAATAGTGGGTCCGGAGGGATCGATGGGTAAATTCATTCTCGGCGTTATCGTCACACTTTTAGTATTAGTCCTCGGTGGGCTCGGTCTGGCCATGTTGGGTTTTCTTCCGACCAACGCGAATGAAGCGCCGCCGCACCTCGAGCGTCGTATCGCCAACGGCGCCGTCGACGCCTCGATGGAGCGGCATGCTCCCCACGTCACCAACCCGTTGTCCCCCACAGACCAGAATCTCGAAGACGGCATGAAGATTTACACGATGAACTGCGCCGTTTGCCACGGAGGTCTCGATCGCAAGGCGGCTTCGCTGGGAGACTCTTTCTATCCGCCCGCTCCAAACCTCGTCACCGATCCGCCGGATGATCCCGAATGGCACATTTTCTACACCATTCGAACTGGTGTTCGTTACACTGGCATGCCCGCCTGGGATAAAACTCTCAGCGAACAAGACATGTGGAAAGTGGTGAGCCTTTTGTCGCACATGGAAAAGTTGCCTCCCGCTGTTCAGGAATACTGGAAGACGAACTTCGGAGTTGCTGCGGCCGCCGGCGAGGGCGCGAAATAACGCAAGTAGGCGCGTACCATTATTGGTTTCACCTCAATCAGCAACTATCCGAGATTCGAAAGGTTTGAGGACGTTGGAGGGGCGGGTGTGCCCACCATTCAGCAACCGGTCACACAACGTTATAATGGTTATTTGCTTCGGGTTGACTTTGCATAACCAGGAACCTATCGGAAGGAAATCATGCCGACTGACATCATCATGCCTCAGATGGGAGAATCCATCGTTGAGGGCACCATCACCAAATGGCTGAAGAAGCCTGGCGACAAGGTTCAGCGAGACGAACCTCTCTTTGAAATCTCCACCGACAAGGTTGACGCTGAAATCCCCGCACCTGCTTCCGGTGTTTTACAGGAGATCAAAGTAACGGAGGGCACAACGGTCGGAGTCAACACGATCGTCGGCACAATCGCCGCCGACGGTGAAACGGCTGCCGTCCCGGCGCCGCCAAAGACCGCTTCGGTGACCCCCGCGAAAACAACACCGGAGAAGAAAGAAGAATCGGATCCTTCCGGGTCGCAGCCTGCCAGCGTTGCGTCACAGCCCCAACCGTCGGAAGAGGAAGAAGCTCGCTCCTCACCCCTCGTTCGCAAAATCGCGCGCGAGCACGGCGTGAACCTCTCGCAGATTTCTGGGACTGGCTTGGGCGGCCGCATCACCAAGCAAGATATTCTCGCCTTCATCGAGGGTCAATCTTCGGTGTCGGCTGCAGCTTCCTCAGCGCCCGCTGCTGCCTCCGTCTCCGCTGTAACGATTGCCGCTGTGCCGGCCGCCGCAACTGCCATGCCATCCACTCCGGCATCGCGTCCTGCGTCTCCATCTGCTCCCGCGCCCTACCCCGGCGATCTTGTTCCCATGACCAACATGCGCAAGATTATCGCGCAACGCATGATTGAGTCGCGCCGTACCAGCGCGCATGTGCACTGCATGTACGAAGTGGATTTCACCCGCATCGTTCATCTGCGCAACAAACATAAGAGTGGATTCGAGCAGCGCCACGGCGTCCGCCTTACTTTTATGCCCTTCTTCGTTCGCGCCGCCATCATCGCCTTGCAGCAATGGCCCATCATCAATGCATCGATCGAAGGCGACAACCTCCGCTACCATCGCCACATCAATGTTGGAATTGCTGTGGCTCTCGACTGGGGCCTGATCGTGCCCGTACTCAAGAATGCCGGGGATCTGAATTTCCTCGGCTTGCAACGCGGAATCACCGACCTCGGTGAACGTGCGCGCAGCAAAAAACTGAAGCCGGAAGATGTTGAGGGCTCAACCTTCACCGTCACCAACCCCGGCCAGTTCGGCGCCGTCTTCGGGCTGCCCATCATCAATCAGCCCAACTCCGCCATCATGGGTGTCGGCGGCATCACCAAACAGCCGCTGGTCGTCACCGACAAAGACGGCAATGATTCCATCGCCATTCGTTCGGTCGTGCATCTCACGCTTGGCTACGATCATCGCATCATCGACGGTGCCGTCGCCGATCAGTTCATGGCATTAGTGAAGAAGACGCTGGAAGGTTGGAGTGAGGAAGTTGGCTAGTTATCGGGCGGATGGCGGATCCATTGTAGCGGGATGCTTGCACCAGGTTGAAGCATTCAAGCACGCCACTGTCCCATCGATGATCTGGGAAATGCCATTCCTAAACATCTCCGGATTAATGATTTCCCGCGCCGCCACAGCGTCCGCCGTGGCCAGTGCATTTTGCAGAAAGGACATCGCCGCATCCTTCTTCTGCTCTCCTGATTTATTTCCGAAGAGCCCTTCGATCCCATTCACCAGGGCCGGTACGAAAGCCATCCCTCGCAACAACTGAGTTAGAAAATCCATAAAATTCCTCTCCTTAAAAGTTCGTGAGGCTTGAACATCAAATGACGGCAGCCGTCCTGTACCAGCGCACGGCTGCCGTATTCCGTTTAGGTAAGGCTGGCTAGAATGTCGTTGAGCGTAATCAGGTTCGGATCCGCGCCGTCGGTCTTTCCGGCAATCAAGGTCAGGCAAACTTTCAGTTCACTAGCCTTGATCAACGCTAGCTCCAGCATCCCCGGCATGTCGAGCCCTCCCCCGGTGGCGTCGGCCAGTGTATTCGCAGTGGGTGTGGTTACGTTCTTCAGATTCGTAATGATCGTTGTGCTCGGTATGGTAGTCATAGTTCTCCTTTTTCCGATTTAGCTTCTTACTTCAACCAATACTTATGCAGCGCAATCGCAACGCTGACCCCTGCACTGATCGCTCCATTCAGCAGCCGGTTGTGAACACTATTGCGAACTTCGCTTCGCTCCAAAAGCGCAACTTTGTCCTCGATTTGTTTCACTCGGCCAGGCTGCACGTTCCCCATCAATGTGTCCATCTTGGTCTCCAGCCGCACCAGTTTGTCTAATACCTCGCGCTGAAATACCAGATCGATGGCCCGCTGTGCCAATTCCCTGTCACTCAGCATCCGAATCTCCCTTCCCAACCCCTATAGCGGATAGTCAACATGAAGAGCCGCAGAATATCTCGAGTATTTCGGCGGCGACGAACTATCGTAAAGCCGCAAAAAATAGGTCTCGGTTCTCGCCAGCCGCGCCAGGCTGAAAGTTTGTGTATTGAACCTTCCCAATAAGTTCCGGTCGTTTGCCGTGCCCCAGCTGTAATCGTTAGCCCTTACTTCAATGCCGAATCCAGCGGCAGGCGCTATTCCTGCATCAAGCGATACCGTAGTCGATGTCACAGCTGTGATCTGCGCTTCGGTCAGGTCCGCTTCGTAGTAAACCCCCACCTGAGTGGTCTGCAGTAGGGGCGGCATATCCTCCAGGGAAATTGTGGTCACGCTGGAGACACATTCGATGCCAAGCGGAGAAGCCAGGTCGTTCGCAAACTCGATCGTATAGAGACTGCGATCGTCCGCTGGATCCGCAATCTGGAGTTCGACTTCCCGAACAATCGCCGTGAAAGCCGCGCTGCGGGAGGCAACCGTCACCGCGATCGCATCCCCCGGAAAAATGTCCGCGGCCGCGCCCGGAAGGAAATCGCTCCAGGTTTCGTAAGTCCCCGACCACGCTATTCCTACAGCGTCATCCAGAATCGCCAGCGCTGCATTTTCGCAGTCCACATCCGTCCGCGACTGCGGATTCTTCGCAACTCTCACGCTGCCCCTCGTACCGTCATCTGCGCCGTTCTCCATCGAGGCCACGCTCATCGCATTCTCCACCGCCGCAACCGCGCGGCCAGATCCTCGATAACTCGCTACAATCAACTGGTTCAACGCTGGGACATACTGCCCATAAAAATTCAATGCCGGGTCGCTCGTAATAATGCATTGCCCGCCATCCGCCGCCGCTCCCACCAACTGCGTCACATAGCTGCCCCCCGGCAATGCCGTCCGGATCTCGGGCAGTGCAATGTGCGCCACATAGGTGTAGGCGATGCTGCACTGCATGCTTGCGGCGTTCACCAGCGTATAAGCGCAAAATCCCGGCGCGCTCGTAATGACATCGTCATAGAGCACGGTCGGCGGAGCCATCAATGTGGCTGGATTTGTGGGATCGATGTCCTGCACCTCCAGCACGAACCGGACATCCGAAGCTACTGCCGCACCGCCCCATCCGCTTCCTGCCGGATGCAGCGACGAGTGGTACGTTTCCCCCGCGCGGTAAACTTCCATCGAGTACAAATAGGTTGTGAAAAAATACTGGTGACCGGGCGTTGTCGTCATCACCACTCCCGTGAACGCTCCGTTGATCAATGCCTGGATCGTCGAGCCGGTTCCGGCGGGCGTGATCTGAAATCCCGCCAGGCAAGTTTCCGCAGATATCTCCCCTGCATAAAGCCCGCCCAGCACGCCGTGCGACGCAGCCGTAAAGCTTACGCTGCCATGCTGCAACTCCAACGCCCCGCCCAGTTCGACCTGCTCGATGAAGTTTACCGTCGTCTGCCCATCCACTCCGGTCCCGCCGGCAATCTGCAAAGTTTGCGCGACAACCGTGACGGCCGACGCCGGATCGCTGACTGTCCACGTCGTTGGATCCAAACCCGGACCAGGATATTCCTCATCGATCAACGCGGGTTTCGCCTGTGCGAACGGCGATTGTGAAAGATAGAACTTCAGGCTCTCTCCATCTCCCACAAAATAGTCTCGACAGTAATTCTGGGGCTCGTCTTCCCCAATCACGGTGACGTCATTCACCAACAGATTCGGACTGTTCAGCCACAAGCGCTCCGGCGAAAAGTTCGGATCACTCTCGTTGAGCGTGTAAGTGGTGCTCCCCACCGGTGCCAGGATCAGCGCTCCGTTCATGCTGCGAAAGCAGGCCCGCGATGCCACTGCAATTTCTGCGGCGTGAAATGAGAAACTCTTCTGTGGATTCACTTCGTAACTGGCAAGTGTGTCCACATCCTGCACCGCCGCAGTGTCGAACCACCCCGGTAGCAAATCCTGCGCCAGTTGCTGGATTGCACTACCCGCACTGCGATCCACAAACGGCGATCGATTCGGCAGTGCCTTCTGATTCAATAAGATTTCGTCGCTTTGCGCCGCGACATTGTAGCGATACACCGGTCCTTGCTCGCCCCATCCCAGATATTCATATTGCGGGGAAGATACAACGTACCCGGTAAAAACGTCGCTGCCATTCGTCTTCCCTAATGTCACTCTCGCTCCGACAACCGGAATCACGAAGCCAGGCGAGTTCGCCACCAGGCTGAATTGCAGTTCCGCCGGCTGATTGAGCTTGCGCTCTACTCTTGGTAATTGTGTTCCATCCAACTGCCCCGTATAGTCTTGTGGCCCTTGTCCCTGCAGATTATCGATGGTTAGCTTCATGTGAGTTGTGGGTTCCGACCTTTCCCGTTGGCGACACGTTCTCCCTTGCCTGCCACACCCTCGCAGGCCGCCACAGCTTCCATATTTCAAGTGATGCGCACTAGAGGGTGCCCGTTGATTGGCCGCCCGTGCGCAGAATCTGAAGTGCGCCCCTCGCTCGCCGTTATTTTCCCGACGGGCGAATTTCTTCGAGTGACCCGGCACTCACCTGCTGACTGACTCTTCCGCTTTAATACACCGCGGCCATCGCCGAAGGAAAGTAACTTCGATAACATAGAACCGCTTGCCCGTCGTTCGTGTCGGTGTAGGTCAGCGCCAGGAACGACGCATGCAGCCCGATCGATCGAATGGGCGACGCGATTTCCTCATAGTCCTCGCGAACAAATCTCTGTGCTGAACTTGCATTGCCGCCGCCTTGCGCACTGGCGGCAATCTTCGTGCCCGCCGCCCCACCACTCTTCGGCGCGGTCCAACCCGCTCCGGACTTCATAATCGCGCCATGCGTTCCCGCCCCCGGATTCGGGCTTAGACGCGGATAGTAAAAACAAACTCGCCCGCCCGATTCCGCTTCCGCCACAAACAGAGCCGACCACTCTTGAAAGAACGATCCCCCTTCACGGTCCACGAATGCTGCCACACCCTGCGCCGAAGCTCCCGTGGCAGGGACACCCGCCAGAAGCGGCTGTGCCAGCGCTAACGCCGTTGCCGTCACCTCCACCACGCGCCCCACATTGAATGTCACGCGCCGGATGTAATTTGCGTCACTATTCACCGCGGCCGCACTACTTACATAAGCCGCTGAAATTCCCGAACCGACAAATCCAATTTGTTCCTCGTAGTCGAGATCCACTGCAACCAGGCTCCCGATTGCGAATGCGCCCACCGCACCCGCCCCTAACACCAGTAGACTCGCCGTCGATCCCGGCAATATTGCGACCGCTGGTATCGGCGTCCCTCCCGAAGGAGCCGGTGTCGCGCTCGAACTGGTCGCCAGCACGTTCATGTTCTCCGAACCTCCCGCCAACGCCATTTGCAATTTGCCCCACTCCCGGAAGTCGAACTCGACCCGGGCCTCGATCGGTCCTCGAAACTGAAGCGCCGGCATTGTCTTCGATCCCGATCGCACCGCATCGGTGGGCGTGTCGTAGAAGCGCTGGAAGCTGTCGATCCAACCCAAATCCAGCCACGGAGCCGGCGGCGAGTCGAGCGCAAACGCGCCGCTCACCGCCGGGTCGAAAATCGTCGGCGTTTCCGTGAGTCGATTCACCGGAGCGAAATAGGCTCGCATTTGCCGCGTCACCGGTACCATGGCCGGCCGCAACGGAGTCGTGCTCATAGAAGCGTTACCTCCGAGAAGAAGAAAACTGTCAGCTGCGCCCGCCGTTCTGCCCGACCATCCTGATACGCCTGCTCATACATCGCTCTACGAACCCCCCGTGCCTGATAAGCCAGCGAATTGTCTTCTACTTCCAGCGTGGTTGCCTGCTCAAACACCGGCTGGTTCCAAAAGACGCTCGTGCCTAGGTCTACGCTCGGAGACACTGAATAGTTGAACTTCTCTGTATTCGTCGGCTGACAAATCCCCAGCAGCTCATCATCCAGCTGACCCAGCACTCGGCCGCGATCCACCATGCTGGCCACAGTTCCCAACGTGTAGTAAGAAATCACGCACTCCAGGCTCATCAGCGCGGCATTCCCCGCATGCCCATCGATAACCCCTGCCGTGCCCCACTCGATGTAGAACGCATCCGGTTGCGGCTCGCTCGCTGCGGGCGGCAAGTTCTCCACCGCCACCACCGCCGGCCCCGTTGCCCCATTGATCGTCACGGTTCGTGCCGGATTCAATCCCCCGAGCCGCTGCTGCAGCGCCAGCAAAAAACTATCCTTCGCAAATTGCATGCAAACCAGCCTTTAACCGTTAGCTCCTGGCCCTTAGCCCGGAGCATCCGGCGTGAAGTGTTTTTGATTGTTGGAATCGTAAGACTCAAGGTCTCGTGCGTCGCTGAGATTGCGACCGCAATGAAAAAAAGCAAACGAGAAACGGGCCACAAACTGCTAACTGCTAATGGCTAACGGCTGAAAGCCGAGAGCTGAAAGCTGAAAGCTGAAAGCTGAGAGCGTCTTCTACTCCACCGCCGTAACCACGTAAAAATAAGCCGTCCCCGCGAAGTTCTCTGTCACCACAGCCTCAATGTGAAACAGGTCACCGTCATACTGCAAGCCCAGCGATGCATCGAACAGATCCTCCGCCGACCCCATCCCGAGCGCGGACAATTGCGCATCAATCGCCGACGCCGGCAAAGTAAACTCGATCCTTCGACTCGGTCCAAGGTTCCCGGTCGGCAAGTTGGTAGTCACAACCGGACTGATAATGACGTTCTGCACTCCCGGATCAACCAGCCCCAATTGCCCCGCCGCATCGCTTGCCGTCGCCATCGCCGGCAAGATCAAGCTCACTTCATCTCCGCCCAGCGCAGTTAACATCGCATTGGCAGCACGCACCAGGGCCGCTCCACAGATTCCGCTTCCCATAAATCCTCCGTTCGCGAATCCAACAACGATGGCCATTCATGGGGCCATCTCCATCCAGTACATGTAACTTTTTCTATGACCCCTTCACCGCCACATACGGCGACAACAAACTCCGCACCATTTCATCCACCAACGTCGGCCCGAAATACTGCAGCCGCATCTGGTTGATCTGACTCGATTGCACGTTCAACCCTGGTGTCGCCTGCGCATTCTTCACAATCTGGGCACAGGCTACCTGCACCGGGGCCGGGATCGGGTCCCATCCCGCGTTGTAAACTACATCCACCTCATTGAAAAAAAGTCCAAGAGCATTTACCGGGAAAGTCAGCTCCCCGCTCGCCATCCAAATGTCGATGGTGGTCGGATCGACCGTCGTCCACATTCCCGGCAGCGAAAATACAAGGGCAAACTCCAAACTCATTTCCGGGAACGGCCACTCGCCCCTGCGCGGAATTGCGTATCGTCCCTGCAACGTAACAATTGGTGTGGGCGCAGGCGCAACTGTAACCAGCGGCAGATAGCTCACCCGCACGGTATTCAATTCCGGCGGCATCTTCAGCCGCTCCTCGTATTGATTCACTCCCAGCGTCACTCGCCGGCAGTGCGCATCGATAATGGCGGAAGCGGCCGTGACCCACGAAGGATCCGTCGTCGCCTCCAGCCCGTATGTCAGATAATCTGTTGTCGCCAGATAATTCATAGTGAGTTCTCAGTTCCCGGTTCTCAGTTCTTAGAGAACACTCGTTTACTAGATTTCGAAATGGTCCCCAGTCCTCGGTCCGCCGTCCCACGTAGCCCATGCCAAAAAATCCGCCCAGGCAACTGAGAACTGAGAACCGAGAACTGAGAACCGCTCTCTACCGCTGAATGTTCACCTGGTAATGCGCAAAGTTCGCCCCCTTCACCACGGGTGCACCAAACTTCACCACCACCATCTGCTGGGTCAACGCATTGGGAAGCCCCAGTTTGAACACCCGCGGATTCGGATCGCTCAGCCAGTGATACTCGATCAAATCCTCGGTCACGATGTAAGCCGGCAGCACCGCCGTTCCAGAACCCGGCGTTCCCGTGTATGGAATCGTCCAGTCGGGAATCAGCGGCAACTCTCCAGCCTGCGTGGTGAGAGCTTTCACTCTGAGACCGGCGGAGACGTCCACCGTGTTGAGCACCACGTTGTACTCCGTCTTCATCTCCCGGTCGATCAGATCCAGCAGAACCGGATTGGAGTAAATCGCGGTAGGCCTCACGGCGTACGACGAGTTCGCCACCATGAGCGCGATCGTGCTCTTGATGGTGTCCACGATCAGCTCACTGGTCGTGACCGTAGTTACGTTGCCGCCCGCCACGATCTGTCCGATCACTCCGAAATACTGCAAAGTAGTCGGTGTGCTTAATGACGTGTCGGTTCCGTTCCACAGCGCAACGTCGTGCGTGCGCAGCAGCCCGTCCACCGAATCGGCCAGGTCCTTTGCTTGCAAGTAGGCGAACTGGCTCTGTTGCGCCGTCACTTCCAGATCGAACAGGTTGTAGTTAATCTGCGACACCAGCGCTTTCAGCGGCACCGCCAACTCAATGCGAGTCGGCGCTCCCACGACCGGCGCAATGTTGCGCGGATCGACGAAAGCCTGCGTTGCGGACGGCGAATTGATCGCAGTCTCTTCGAAGAATCGCGAAGGATGCCCGGTCGCAGGCACCTGCTTGATTCTTTGCCCGAAGGTTCCACGGCGCCTCACAATGTCGAAGATCTCCGTCTGATACCGGTCAATCTCAATCGCGCCCGGCCCAAGGTAATCAGCCGACGCATACAGATCTACAAATTTTCCTGGCATGGTTTCTCCTATATTGGATTTGTTCTGCATGTGAAATTCGAACTCTCGTTGCAAATGAAAAAGGCACGATCAACTCGTGCCCTCACCGTCAATTCCGTATTGATCACCCGGCTCGCCCGAGCCTCAAGCCAGAAGCTAGAAGCCAGAAGCTAGAAGCTGTCCTCAATCGATAATTCCCGCTCTCGCCAACTCTGACTTCACCGCAATACGATGTTCCACACTCAAGTTCTGCAAGGTCTTGTCCAGCACGCCCTTGTCGAGTTTCTCGTTGCCAGTGTCATCGAAACTTTTTGCCAGGATTGCCGACACCATGGGAGGAAGCGTCTTCCGCGCCATGCGAGCCGCCTGTGCTTTCAGCTCCGCGTTGGATTTTTCCAGTTCAGCCATGCGCTCTTGCAACTGCCGACCACTTTCTCCGCGTGCCGAAATCGCATACCCAGGCTGCTCTTCCACTGCCGCGACAATCCGGTCTATTTTTGTATTGAGCGCTTCCTGCTGCGCGTCCAGTCGTCCTAACACACGATCCAACGATTCGGCCGCACTCGCCAGCCGTTCCGCCGTCGTCGTCAACTGCTGCACCATTTCTTCATTCATGTTTGCTCCTCTGTTATCTGTGTCACAGACACTCGAACACCTTCATTCCCTCGGTACTAGGTACTCGCAACTCATCCGTGGCTCAACTCAATCCACGTATCCCGGTAAGCCGCTTTGTCTCTGTGAAGAATCGCAGCTCCCGTGAATGTCACTTTCTCAAGAATCCAAATCTCCGCGCGGCGATCCGCCAACTGAACTTCCGTTACTTCATACGACATTCCTAACCCTTTCGAACTACCCTCGGTGAATGTCTGCGCGCGTATCCTCGATGCAGATTCTGAATCGCCATCGCGTTTGTTCTTTCCCCTCAGCGCCTCCGTCAAGCTGAGAAGCTGTGCAGCGGCAACTCGCAAGGAGGATTTCAAACTTCGGTCATCGCTCTGCGGCACTAGCCCGGGATCGGCAAAGTGGCGGACGCTTTCCCTTCGCATGGACTCGAAGCGACCGTGCTTATCGCGCCCTTCCGACTTCGCGATCTCTTCGACAATCTCCGGGAAGTCTCTTGCGAACAGATATCCTCCCAACTCCACATTGCGCCCCACGATCTCCGCTCGCGTAATCACTCCCACTTTGCACCGCACATCATGCTTGTCCAGTGAAGGTGAATAATCAACGCCCATCCCCAGCAGCGAAGCCAGCGCTGCCTCCGCCGCTTTCTTAGTGAGCACCACCCGGTGCCCCTTCGCACCCGAAGGCGGTCGCTGCGAAGGTATATCGACCACCGTCAATACCCCGCAAAACGGCGCTCGGTTGGGATGCCCTGCAACCTCCGGCATTGCCACCGCCATGCTTTTCAATTCCATCATCCCGTCGCCTTTCCCGTGCCTGTAATCCTGAGCGGAGCCGGTGAGTCGCGACAGCGACTTGCCGACCGTAGTCGAAGGACCCCTACTGTCACGATTTACGTTTTCTCACTTACTCTCAACTACTCGCCATCATCACTCGTCCCCAAATCTCCCAACCCTCGCATCCGTCTTACTTCATTCACCGTCAACACTCCGTTCTGCAAGAGAATCTGCTGGATCTGCGCCTCCTCCAGCGGATCCTGCGTATCCAATTCCGCAAATACAAATTCCAGGTCGTTCCATCCCAGACGTTTCTGAATCGCGTCTCGCGTCAGGTGCTCCGCCAGCAGCCGGGCCGTCGGCACAATCGCTTGGCGAAAAGCCATGTCGTTGTATTCCTCCGCGGTGGAGCGATTCACATCCCGCTCCACCCCGAGGTAAAACGGAGGAAGGTCGAAAGCATCCGCGATGATGCGCAGCAGAAAATCCTGCCACTGCAATCGCAAGTCGGCATCGGTGCCGCCTCCGAACCGCAGCACCTCCGGTTTGCTCTCGGCCGATAGGATCGGCACTCGCCCCGTGCCTTCAATCTCGTCCTGCCACCAGCGAATCAACCGCTCATGATGCTCCGGCGTCAAATCCTGAAGCCACAACGCATACTGCACAACCGAGTTCGAAGCCAGCCGCGACGCATATCGATGCGCCCCCAGAAACGCGTTGATCGTCTCGAACGCCACTTCAAGGCGTCCCAATCCAAAAGGTGTATGGGTTCGCGGGTTCAGCCGGATGTAAATCAGCTCATCATCGTCCAGCGTGATCTGGCTCTTCGGTCCCGATTGATCCGTCACCTGCAGATACCGCGCTCCCGTCGGCGATCCATCCCAATCAAGATTCATTCGGATTGACGAGCCATCCACCGGCCACAGCAACAGAGGATGTTTCGCGTCCCCCGAAGTCTGCACCTCGATGGCCCCGTACCCGCCCACGATAATGTCTTCCAACACCTGCTCGGAAAACGACCGGAACGAATCATCAGGATTGGGCGCGTTGAAATTCTCCGTGAGAATCTGCACGCGCTCCGGCCCATCCGGGATCGCTTCCAGCGCAGTGCCTTGCCGCGGCTGAATCCGCCAACGCATTCCTGCGATCCGATCCTTGATGCAGTTGATCGCCCGCCGCGGCACAGGAATTTCAGAGAATCGTCGTAAGTTGTAGGCCGTCGGCTTCGGCATAATGTCGCCCGGCGGCCCATACGAGTTGAAGATGGAAGGCAACGGCAGCGTCCGCCGCTTCTTCTCCGCTTTCACCAGGGAACCGGAAGAAGCCGCCGACACTCCCGCAATCCGGCGCATCGCGCCGCGCAACGTCTCTTTGATGTTCATAAGATTTGTTCTCTCGAAATATTTATGTGGGGACAGCCGCCCCCGGCCGTCTGTCGAGCGCAGCTCGACCATGCTCATGTGGCGCGGGCACCCCCGCCCGCGAACTCCGCCCAGCGCGCCAACTCGGCACCAACAAAAAAGCCCCGCAATA
>Ga0302140_10001638_pt1 | contig 29306 bp, 21 predicted proteins | sample I_Bog_E1_1_FD_202095 | JGI IMG/M metagenome (GOLD analysis project Ga0302140, IMG submission 202095) | Peat permafrost microbial communities from Stordalen Mire near Abisko, Sweden - I_Bog_E1_1 | ecosystem: Environmental > Terrestrial > Soil > Wetlands > Peat | place: Sweden: Abisko, Stordalen... | reverse complement strand
GGGTTGGTTTCGTTGCTGGACGCTCGGCAACGTCTTACATCTGCTTCATGAACCGCCGGATGCCGAACGGCACGTCCTGTGGTGTGGGAGGACGGCGGGAGTGATCCCGCCTCCTACCCGATAGAGCATTCGAAATGAATGCCAACGACGATGAGCCGGATTACCTGTCCACAGTGAACGTGAGCGTTGTGGAGTGCGAAGTGCTTCCGCTGGTACCGGTGATAGTGATCGGGTAAGTTCCCGTTGGAGCTTTTCTGGAAACGGTGAGTGTGAAGTCCGATGTGCCGGCCCCAGTGATCGAAGTGGGGCTGAAGCTGCCGGTAACATCAGTTGGAATACCAGTTGCAGACAAGGCAACTGGAGAGTCAAAGCCGCCAGTGACAGCGATGGTGACTACCGCATACCCGCTTTGCCCGCGATCCAGATAGCCGGACGTTGGCGAGACGGAAATGCTGAAGCCGCCCGTTACAGCCGCGGTCACAGTGAGAGTGACGGTTGCCGTGTGCGTAATTCCGCCGCCGGTCCCGGTTACGGTTATGGTGTAAGTCCCGGTAGCCGTGGTTGAGGCCACTGCCAATGTCAGCGCAGAGGTTCCTGAACCAGGCGCCGCAATGGATGTCGGGCTGAATGTCGCCGTGACACCGGTTGGTTGACCGCTTGCGCTTAGAGCAACCGCCGAATCAAAGCCGCCGGAGACAGTAGTTGTGATCGTAGAGCTGCCGCTGGCGCCCTGCGCTACAGAGACTGAAGTAGGCGAAGCGGCCAGTGTGAAGGCTGGAACAGGCGCGGATGTGACGGTGAGGGTGATCGTCGCCGTATGGGTGATGCCACCGCCCGTGCCGGTTACCGTGATGGGATAGGTTCCCGTCGCGGTTGTGGATGCTACAGCCAACGTAACCCCCGAAGTTCCAGATCCCGGTGCTGCGATGGATGTGGGACTGAAACTGACTGTAACGCCAGTTGGTTGACCGGTTGCGGACAGGGCAACCGCCGAGTCAAAGCCTCCGGAGACTGTCGTTGTAATGGTCGAAGAGCCGCTATTCCCAACCACGACAGAAACCGAGGTGGGTGAAGCGGCCAGAGTGAACGCCGGCGTCTGGCTTGTGGGCGCCAGCGCGTTGATCAGGCCGGTTCCATTCGGGCTGCCCCAACCGGTGACCAGATCGTAACCAGTCGTCGCCGAGTAGCTGCCGGAAGTGCCGCTCGTGATGTCGTGGAAGTCGGTGGCATAAGCCGAAGTGAGCGCGCCGCCGGACTCGTTCTGCGCATAGATCGTCGGGTTGATGAAGCCAATGGTCCCTTCGCCGTTGTTGGCCAGTTGCTGGTTTACAAGGGCAATGTACCCAGCCCACATCGGAGCGGCAAAGCTCGTGCCACCGTACTCATTAGCCAGGCAGGTGGTCTGGTCGGCGCAGGTGTAAAAGGTGAAGTTGGCGTTGGCCGATACATCGGGCCCGTTGCGCAGAGTGGTCGACCCTTTGTTGGTGGAGTTGATCACGCCGGCTTCCGCTTGCCACGACGGAATCGCGATGCCGTCCGGCGAAATGCCGCCTCCCGAGTCCGTCCAGGCAGTTTCAGACTTCCACGGACCCGCCGCGCTAGCGGTGGTCAGGTCGGTTCCGCCGACGGAGACGACATTTGCGTCGTCGGCCGGCCATGCCTCGTTGCTCGAAGACCATGTGGAGCTGTCGCCCGACGCTGCGAAGAAGTTCTGGCCTTGAGCCGACATCTTCTCAAAGTAAGGGTCCAGCGTGGATGGATCAGCAGGCGTCCAGCCCCATGAGCAGCCAATGGTGGCGGGCAGTGGGCTGTGCGTGGTCATCGCGCTGATGATGGCCGTGTCGGTTGAGCCGATGTACACGACAAGACTCGCCAGCCCCGGCGCCATGCCGATGGCCTGCGTCATGTCCAAGGTCTGCTCTGTGTCGTCGCAATCGCCGCCGGCCCTTGTGTCGAGGCAGGCTGTGCTGGTTCCGTCTGTCGAAAGCAGCGTAATCGGCACATTGTTGGTTTGGCCCACATTCTTGAAGTACGTCGTCAAATCGGCCAGATCCGTGCCTTCATACTCGAACAATCCGAGATTCTGGCCGGCACCGGTGAGGGCCGTTCCACCGTAGTAAGCCGCGCGCATGTCGCTGCCAAGGAAAGAAGCCGAAGGTCCGGAACCCGTGGTTGCATGCTTTACAACCTGATCTGGTTCGATGCCGTGTGCCTTGGCATAATCGCTCTTCTTGACGAACATGGGATGCGGAATTGAGAAGTTGTCCAACCCGGAGACATGCCACAGGGCGAAAGGCAGATCGGTGGTAGGTTCACGATCCGGCCCGTAAAAAGTGCGACCCTCCGTCGGATGCTGATAGGTCCGCATCGAAACGTGAAATGCCTTTTCGACCGAGGAAACGGGGCCTTTGATCTGCACCTCCATGCCATCGCGCGAGCCGCCAGTAACTTCGAATCCATTTGCCTTTACAAATGCGATGACGGCGTCATAGTTCTCCTGGCTGGGTCCAAACCGCTCAGTGAATTCAGTGGGAGTGAGGAAGCGACGATACGAAAAACTGGTGGGATCGTAGACGTCCTTCAGAAATGCGTCCAGACCTGCCTGATCGCGCAACGGCAAAACAACGTCGAGTTGCATGATTTGCGATGCGGGGAGACGTCCTGAAACCGGTGCTTCACCGGTGCGAGTGGCTTCGCGTACATGGTGTGTCAACACGGATTGAGCGTGGGAATTCATTGTCGCGACCGATAGCATGGCAGCAACTGTCAGCAAAAGCAGACTGATTCTCCGAACCATGAGTTCTCCTTGGGGGGGGGTGACTTGCGGATGTCCGGTTGGACTGCGCGAGGAAGGACAGCCGTTGGGTCCCCGTAGAGTATCACTGGAATCAGAGAAAGAGCCACAAGAATTCTCTGAGGCTCTGCCGAGGCTGTCAGGCGGAACTTGCGATGTTAAGCGGTAGGACCGGTTAACCGCTTCAGGAAAGAGTCAAGGTGTGCGCTGTCGACTGGGTCAAACGGCGAATGCTGAACCTTGTTTCGCTTGCTGGGAGCCTCAACCACAAACTCCAACCCCACTCCGTCGTTGCCCCAGCGAACTGCCTTGGCATGGACCGTAATGGAGCGCTCTGAGGGTGCCTGGCCGATCTGAGGCTTGGAAAGCGTCATCCGGATCAATGTGCCGGGGTACCAGCGTTCGGTTGTAATAACGTAGAGGCCGGTTGCGCTGATGTCGCGAATTTCGTGCGCCTGTGGAGCGCCTCCGGTAAAGAAATGCGCAGTAAGCCCAGGAACCGGCAGGCGCGGTGCTTTTCTTCTGGGATCAGCAGGCCCAGGAAACAGCCAGCGTTCCAGCCATCCGCGCTTCGGCATCGTGGGCATGCCCGCAGGTGCCGCCGCCGGACTGATTGCGGGTTGAGTTAATGGCTGAGCAAGTGGTTCAGCTAGTGTCTGAAAATGCGCTGCGGCCGGCGCAGAAGGTTGTGGTTGCACAGCCAGTTGCGGAAGCTCAAGCATAGCCGGGGCATCGGCTCTCCTCGGCATTTCACGAATGACCCCAAGACCGCTCGCCTTTTGAATGTCTTCGCTCTGAGGTGCCGGACTGGTTGCCTTCTTCGGCAGATCCCGCACCAGGAACGGGCTTTGAACCGCGTTCGTAACAGTGCCAGGCACCGTTTCCGAAGGCTCCGCCTGGTCCAAAAGCCATTCCATCTCTTCGGCAGAACAAACCATCAAGCGATCTCCCGCCTGAGTCTGAGAAGTAAAGATGGAGTGTGACGGAAGCGCAAGCACGCTGGCCGCTGGTGGACTGGAAGGAGAGACACGGAAAGTTGGGAAGAACTCAACCGCGTCAATCACGCGGCAATCCTTATCAAGGTAGATCAGATCGAGTGGAGCATGCACTTGCGTTGCAAGAACCCCTCGAAACGGAACCATCCAGATACCGCTCCCAGAGTTCGGCGTGAGCGTATCCATCCACTCATTCAGGCTTGGGACTGTGAAGTCGCCCTTGATCACCTGTAGGCCGAGGAAGCACTCTCGAGTTTGGTTGTACGCGCAGTTCTGCCCTGGTTCCATCTGGCCCTTCACTCTCGACCAATCAATTCGCAGGCGGGAACGGACTTCAGAAGGCGCAGTTGCGCTTCGCCCTATATTCTTCATCCCGAGTTGGCTGGACGTTGCCATAGACTCACTCAGGGATGTTATCGGCAGGTATGTGCTGGGGAATCAGTGCCAAACTGCAAATAATGCCGGAATCGCTGCGAACGGTTAACCGTTCGGGTTCCCGCATTGACGGAAAAACCGGTATAACCAGAGACGGGCCAAGCTTCGAAATGAGCAAGTAGCGCCTAAGTGATGGTAGCAGGAATGTTGCTTCCCATAACAAGATACTGGAGATCGAATGAGCGAAAGCCCACAAATAAGCAGCCGGGCCCAAATTGGTAAACACGTCAATTCACCGCGACAAGTCCTGTTTGCCAGCCTGGTGGGTACCACTATCGAGTTTTTTGATTTCTATATATACGCGACGGCCGCTGTGCTGGTGTTTCCCAAGCTATTCTTTCCCTCATCAGATCCGGCTACGGCGACACTCGCCTCCCTTGCCACATTTGGAATTGCATTTCTGGCGCGCCCCATCGGGTCGGCGCTCTTCGGTCATTTCGGCGACCGGGTTGGCCGGAAAACAACGCTGGTTCTGGCGCTGGGAACCATGGGTGCCTCCACGGTTTCGATCGGGTTGCTGCCCGGCTACCACAGCATCGGCATCATCGCGCCCCTGCTGTTAGCCCTCTGCCGGTTTGGACAGGGAATCGGCCTCGGCGGCGAGTGGGGCGGCGCCGTGCTACTTGCAATTGAAAACGCGCCACCTGGCAAGCGCGCCTGGTATGGGATGTTCCCACAACTGGGCGCGCCAATCGGCTTCTTCCTCTCCGGCAGCGTGTTCCTGTTGCTGTCGCAGATCCTCACAGACAAGCAATTCTTCACCTTCGGCTGGCGCCTACCTTTCCTGGCCAGCTCTGTGCTCGTGTTTCTCGGCCTCTACGTGCGCCTGACCATCACCGAGACCCCCGTCTTCCAGCAATCGCGCGAGCGCGGCGAGCAGGTAAGGCTGCCAACCGTAGAAGTCTTCCGCCACCATACGCGTGCTTTGGTTGCAGGAACACTGCTGTGCATGGCGACGTTTGTACTCTTCTACCTGATGATTGTGTTTGCGCTGAGCTGGGGAACTACTGCCCTTGGAATCCCGCGAGGAAGATTCCTTCAGATGCAGCTTCTGGATACCCTCTTCTTCGCGCTCATGATTCCGGTTTCGGCGATCCTGGCTGAGCGGGGACGGCGCAGCTCCATGCTTTGGATTACAGGCGCCATCTTCCTCTTCGGCTTCATTCTGGCGCCGATTTTCGTCGCCGGACAGGGTGGTGCTCTGGGCATGATGGCGCTCGGCCTTGCGCTGATGGGCCTGACCTACGGTCCGCTGGGGACGGTCGTCTCCGAACTGTTCCCAACGCCGGTGCGCTACTCCGGAAGCTCACTCGCGTTCAACTTCGCGGGGATTCTGGGAGCATCGCTTGCTCCGTACATAGCGATGTGGCTGGCAAAGAACTATGGGCTCCCGTATGTTGGCTACTACCTCTCCGCGTCTGCCGTGCTCACGTTCATCGGCCTCCTCATGATTCGTGAAACGAAGGACGATGATCTGTTTGGTGCCAAGAATTAACAGGCTGAGGCAAGACTAGGGTGGTTGACCAACTCGATCAATCTCGATGGCCGCTGAGGCATTCATTCTTCAGAAGGCGCATTCAGTGCGGAGTTTCCCACAATTTCCTGAGCCGTCACGCTTCCTTTTTCCCTCATTTGGATACCATAATCAACCCTTATGTTCGAAGGTTTCCGCTACTTCGCCATTCGGGCGACGACTGCCAACCCATCGATGAACCAGTCCCCAAGGCCATGCAGGAGCCCCACAATCCAGAGATTGCCGGAACGCTGAAAGAGGATCGCGAAATACATGCCGATGCCGAATATCGCCGCAAATATCCAAAGGTGCGTTGGATGCACGCGCACAGCAGAGAAGTGGTAAGCGTGTAGAGGTCCGAACGTGAAGATGAGGTTGCTCGCCAGAACGCCGGTTGGAGCTCCCCACCGTCGCACAAGCTCGGTTTGAAGCGCCCCGCGATACAACAACTCCTGGTAAAACCCCCAAATCAAGTGTGGCACGCAGACGAACAAGCAAATCTGCCACATGTCTTGGCGGATCCATAAAGCTCTCAGGTCCCGCCACGAAAAGAAAGAAAACACGGCAAGTGTTATGAATACGATTTGGGGAAGGAAGAACTTCTCCGTTGGCGACCAGTGACGCCATGAACAGAGTCCCAATTGTGACAGTTGGACTCTTGCAAACCCGATTACCAACCAGAACGCCAGTCCCGTCAGGAGGCTCATTTCAAGCAGCATCCACCAGGGCCGAGCCGCGATGCCCAGCCGCTCCCCTCCCATCCTGAAGAGCGGCCGCAACAGGAATTCAACGATAAAGACGACCGCCAGCAGTTTGTAACCCGCGAGGGAGGAGTAACTAGGCGCCTGTGGCTTGTCGAAGAGAAACAACTGGCCGCGCCAGATGGAACCGATTGCAGGGTTTCCGGGTTTAAACGTCGAGCTTTGCACGGAAAATCCTCGTCCATAACCTCGAACTCTACATTTTGGTGTTCAGCAAATCGCCCTATTCCCCCAAGAGCGCGGCCGCCATCTCAGCCAGTTTGGCAACAGTATTCATATTGCGCCCCGTTCCGGATTTCCCAGCCCGAATATTGAGCCGGGACTGGCCCTGGCCTTGCGGATAGTAAACGTAAATCTCGCGCTCTCCCAGCCTGATCTGTTCATCCACTTGTCGGGCAACATCCTCAACAGCGCTTGGAGGAGGAGGAGCGTCCAGAAAGATGGCGAGCGTGTGGGAGGCGGCCAGTTCAGCAAACGGATTCTTAGCCAGGACAGCCGCCATTTCCGCCGCGGTGCGGACCATGACACCCACAGGTTTTCCCACATAAGCGGTCGCGGCGGCCTCAAGCAGGGCTTTAACCTTCGCCTCAGTCTTGTTGGACTTGAAGACCACATTGCCGCTGGCGATGTAGGTTTTGACCGATTTGAGGCCAGCCGCCTCGCACATGGCTTTAAGTTCAGTCATGGGGAGCTTTCCCGTTCCAGTCACGTTGACCGCGCGCAGCAGAGCAATGAATGCCGTCATGCTCCCTTTTTACACCGCGAAGACCGCAAATGAATTCAAAAAATGAGGGGGGTGGCTCACCTGTGGGAGCGGAGTTTAACGATCCCGAGGCAGATACCGGAAACAACCGTGACCGCGAACACCCAAAGCAGCGGAGTCGACCATTTTTCCAGCGTGCCAGCCCATATGCGGACGATATGTCGTCCGTACACAACGGCGAGCCACGCAACCAAGGAATAGCGCAGGATGCGAGCCGCGGAGAAAGAAAGAAGAAACGCATTGCGGGTAACGCCTAATGCACCGGAAGCCAGAAGAAACGGGGAAAGGGGAATAGGTGGGGGAAGAATGGCCGGAAGAAAAACAGCCAGGACGGGATGTCTCTTAACCCAGCCGACGATGCGTTTCAGGATGCCTGCCGGCACCCAGCGCTTGAGTGCCGTCTCACCTCCTTGTTTGCCGATTCTCCAGGACGTGTAGCCGCCGATCAGGCTACCGGCAATTGCGGTAGATGCCAGCAACCACGGATTTCCATCGTGCGAAACCAGCCACAACAGCAGCAAATCGGTGGTGCCCGGGACAGGTAGGGGGATAATCGACGAATCCAACACCGAGACGAGAAAAAGACCAGGGACGCCGAGGTGCACGGCCCAGTGGGGCAGAAGTTGGTGGTGGGCAGCGGGCGCGATAGCGGTCACTGAGGGTTTGACGCACATTTGCAAGCGCGTGCTGCCTTGAGCTTGTCGGGCGGGTTTCCGGGTATCAAGTAGCGACAGCAGCGGGAGCGCGATATAAGCTAGTGGAGCAGATGAATTCCCCTCCCCCCAAACCGCCCGCGCGCGGCATGGAAGCTTTTGGCTTCCGCGACTTCAGGCGCTACCAGTTAGCCCGCGTCACGGCTATCCTTGGAGCCGAGGCGCAGTCGGTAGCCGTAGCCTGGCAGGTATACTCCATCACCCACCGCGCCATTGACCTTGGGTATACAGGCCTGGCGCTGTTTCTGCCCGGACTGGTTTTTCTCCTTCCCGCCGGCCACGTTGCAGATCGCTTCGACCGGCGCCAGGTGATCCTGGTCTGCTACGGTCTCCAGGTTTTTTGCACCACCGCACTCCTTCTTCTGACGCGTGCCGGGCTGCACAGTATATATCCGATCTATGTGGTCCTGTTTTTTGTCGGAACGGCGCGGGCATTCTCCGGTCCCGCCAGTTCCGCGCTCATCCCGCACCTGGTACCCGAAGCACATTTTGTCAATGCGGTCACCTGGGGTGGTGCCATCTGGCAGTTCTCCAACATCACCGGGCCAGCGCTCGGTGGCCTGCTGTTTACCCTGCCATTGACGCACTTTGTGCACGACACTTCGCTGGAAGGAGCAGGCATCGTGTATGTGTTTACGCTGGGATCACTGGGCTGGTTTCTGGTGCTGGTAGCCAGCCTCCATGTGCGCCCAGGACGCATGGAACACAAAGCCGCGTCCTTGCAAGTGGTCATGGCCGGCTTCCAATACATGCTGCGTTCGTCGCTGCTGTTGGGAGCCAGTTCCCTGGATCTATTTGTCGTCCTGTTGGGCGGAGCAACGGCGCTGATGCCGATCTTCGCGCACGAAATACTGCATCAGGGGCCGCGCGGGCTTGGATTGCTGCGCGCTTCTCCCGCGGCCGGAGCGCTATGCATGTCACTCATCATGGCGAGGTTCCCTTTCCACCGGCACGCAGGATTGAGACTGTTCGTCTGTGTAGCAATCTTTGGCGCGGGCACAGTAATCTTCGGACTCTCGCGCAACTTGTGGCTCTCTCTGGCGGCATTAGCGCTCGCAGGCGCGGCCGATACCGTCAGCGTCATCATTCGTGGATCGCTGCTGCAACTCGGCACGCCTCCCGAAATGCGCGGCCGTGTGAGCGCCATGAACTCGCTCTTTATTGGCGCTTCCAACGAACTGGGCGAGTTTGAGAGCGGACTCACTGCGCAATGGTGGGGCGCGGTGCGGGCGACTGTCATTGGCGGCGTCGGCGCGCTGGCGGTTGCGGGGCTATGGGCAGCGCTGTTTCCCCGCCTGCGAAATGCCGACGAATTAACGTCCGAGGCACTGCGCTCCGTCCCCGGCTCCCCTCCACTGGCCAGTTCGCCAAGCAGCTAGAACCAGTAAAGCGGCGCACGCCTGACCGCGCAAAAGCATCTTATCGAAAAGTACGAAATGGAGAGACGGTGAAGACCTGGCAAAAGGCCCTGATTCCAACCTTGCTTGTGCTTATCATTGGCGGTATCTACCTGTTTTCCGTGTTCAAACAACGCCAGAATCCGGGAGTCATCCCGCAGAACGATTCCAGCCTGACGCTGAGCAAAGACGACCTGGCGGTGGTGCGCGCTTTCTTCCCACAGCATTTCGAAGATCTCGCGCGGCTGGAGAAGACACGCGTCTGGATGAAGAGCGGATACACCATGCCCTATTTTCCCTACGAAAAAGGGCAAGTGGAGTTCGCCAAGCGAGTCGGCCTGTTGCTCCCGGCGCAGCCTCTGGAGGTGAAAAAGATCGTGAAATCTGCTGTGCCGGCATCGGTCGACGACGCGTTGGAGCATGGCACGCGCCAGGTTTTCGCTGTATTTGAACTGCCTGGAACTGCAGGCCAGTTTGCAACCCCGATCGGCGCGATCCAGGGCAGCGAGGAGGCTTATTTCACAGATCTGCTGTTCTTCTACGACGATCCGCACACCATCTACGACCACTGGCCAAAGGACATTTGGGCGGCAGTTGATGCGCACCAGGTAAAGCCGGGTATGAGCGAGTTGGAGACGCGCATGTCCATCGGCATGAAAATGCACCCGGACGGCCAAAAGGAAGGCGACCGCACCGTAACCTACGATCAGGACGGGAAGCATTGGACGATAACGTATGTAAAGAACCGGGCAACGCTGATAAAGAACGAGTAGTCGAATTCGATTGCCAAGAGGTAATTCCGCCCGACAAAAAGGAATCGGGTGGCTGCCCAGCGTGGAGGGCGGCCACCCGATAATCGAACTTGGAAGACCAGTTCAGGAACTATTTCAGGAGTGATCCAAGAGTATCGCCAGGCCAGCATCCCGTCTTGAGCCAATCGAGTGAGGTTGAAGTCCATCAATGGGTGGAGACCTGCCTCGGTCTTTGTGCGGTAGTCTGGATGCACTGACCTCGAGGCCCCGCGCTTCTCATCTTCTGTGGAATGGTGCGCCTTTTGTACTGGCCTGGCCCAGTTTCGACGCAGGTTCTACCCACATTTGTGGCCGACAATCGCGCCAATTCGAGCGTTGCATGCGACGAAGCCCAAGGACGGCTGCCGGGCTTGATTGCGTTCTCTGCCGCCTTCAGATCCGTTATCGCCGCGGCTGCGATTTTCAGTGCCGCCGCGACAGGAATCGCGCTTGAGCCAACGACACAGCTTGCCAGCTATGGACGTCAGGCCTGGGGCATGGAAAACGGCTTGCCGCAGAATACAGTGCAGGCGCTGGCGCAAACCAAAGATGGGTTCATCTGGCTGGGAACAGAAGTTGGGCTGGTTCGTTTCGACGGGACCAGTTTTCAAGTCTTCGACAAAAACACTATGCCCGCGCTGCCGGGGAATGATGTGCGCTGTTTGCTGGCCGGCAACGATGGAGCACTGTGGATCGGTACCAGTGAGGGTCTCGCTCGGTGGATGGACGGCGCAGTTCGATTCTTTACGACCAAGGATGGCCTGCCGGGGAATAATATCCAGAAGCTTTTTGTCGGAAATTCCGGTGATGTGTCAGCAATTACCGAAAATGGCATCGGCAAAATTGAGGATGGGCGTGCATCCCGCGATACATGGATATACGAGGAGAATCTACCGGGACCGCTTCCTGATTATCGATTTCGAGTTTCTCTGCGACAAGGGCAACTGGCTGACGCGAATACAACGACACTCGCGATAGGACAAGGCGGTGGCCGTGTAATTCGATTCCACGTTGGTGCGGAGATTCCTGGCACACGCATTCAACAACTCTATCTCGATCACGAGGGTACACTCTGGGTCGGCACCAATCGCGGTCTGGCGCGGTGGGCAAACGGCAAATTGGAGCGGATGCCTGTTACCGACCCGCTCGCATCCGCTTCCGTCCTCACCCTGATGGAAGACCGCGAAGGCAACATCTGGGTTGGCACTGAGGCTGACGGCCTGCATATCCTCCGCGACCAGCGCTTCCGAACCCTTGGCGCCCGTGAGGGCCTGACCTCCGACGCAACGACAACAGTGGTCGAAGGTGCAGCGGGCAAGCTATGGGTGGGAACCAGCGGTGGCGGCCTCAACGCTCTGCCCCGCATTGGAAGCAACGCAGGCGGTCCCAGGACCTATTCCGTTCGCGACGTTTTGTTGAGCGACGTAATTCTCTCTCTGGCTGCAGCCCCAAACGGCGATCTGTGGATAGGCACTCCAGACGGCTTGAACCGTATTCGCGGCAGCGCAGTTGACTCGTTTACCTCCGCCGATGGCTTGCCAGACGACTTCATTCGCTCCTTGCTGGTCGATGGGGATGGGTCTCTCTGGATTGGAACGCGGCGCGGCTTGACACATTGGACAGGCGCGGCAACGCGCTCGTTGCATATCACGGGAAAGATGGAGACCTTCACCCATGCAAACGGATTGGGCAGCGACCTGGTGGGCGCCATGGTGCGGGATTCGCACGGCGACTTATGGGTGGCCACATTTGCCGGCCTGTCGCGACTTCACGGAGGCAAGATTGAAAACTACACTACCGCAAATGGGCTCTCGAGCAACGTGATCACGGCGCTTCTCGCGCGCTCCGATGGAACGCTGTTGATCGGTACGCAGGACCACAGCTGGAACCTGTGGGACGGAAAGCGCTTTACCCCTGCAACAGACGACGGGCAGCGCCAAGCCTCGATTCACGCGATCCTGGACGACGGCGGCGGCCACTTGTGGTTCGCAACCGGGAACGGAATTGCTCGCTGTGACGGCAATGCCATGGGAGCCACCGCAGGCTGCTCGCACTGGATCGACTTCGGGACGGCGGACGGGCTCCGCAGCCGCGAGACAGCCACCAACAGCCATCCATCGGCATGGCGCTCGCGCGACGGCCACTTATGGTTTGCAACACCCAAGGGGCTGGTGGAAGTCGATCCAGCACATTTCCCGGTGAATGTAGTGCCGCCCGGAGTCGCGTTAGAGCGGTTTGCCATTGACGACGTCTCGCAAGCATCGCATGCAGCAGACTTTGTCATGCGAATCCCAGCAGGCCATGTCCACTTCGAATTCGATTACACCGGGCTGAGCTTTGTAGCTCCGCAAAAAGTCCGCTATCGCTACATGCTCGAAGGTTTCGACCACGCGTGGACTGAGGCGGGTGCGCGCCGGACTGCCTACTACACAAACATTCCAGCAGGCAGCTACACGTTCCGCGTGCAAGCAGCCAACAACGACGGCGTTTGGAATACAGAGGGAACGGCGCTCACATTCGTATTGCGGCCGCATTTCTATCAGACACTCTGGTTTTATGCGTTGCTGATTCTGGCCGTCGTCGGCCTGGTCATCCTTGTGCAGCGGCTGCGGCTTGCGCGTGCCGAGCGCGAATTCAACGCTGTGTTGGGAGAGCGCAGCCGCATTGCCCGCGAGATCCATGACACCCTTGCGCAGGGGTATGTCGGAATTTCAGTACAGTTGGAAGTGCTGGCGGAACTGCTGCGCATGAGCAAGGTCGACGCCGCGGCGAAGCATCTCGACCTTACACGCGGGTATGTGCGCGAAGGCCTGGCGGATGCGCGACAATCGATCTGGGCTCTCCGCTCGCAGGATTCCGGCGAAACGACACTGCCGGTAAGGCTGCGGCGCATAGTGGAAGGCGCGGGTAGTGGTGAGTTGGAGGCACGCTTCAGCATCTTTGGCGCATACCGGCCCTTGCCGTCAGAGACCGAACGCGAGATTCTGCGCGTGGCTCAGGAAGCCGTCCACAATGTGAAGAAGCACGCGGGAGCAAAACACCTGGATGTACAACTGGAATATGGACCTCAGGAGATTGCGCTGGAAGTTCGAGATGACGGCCAGGGATTTGCGACAGACTCGGCTCCAACTCCAGGTCACTTCGGATTGACCGGAATGCGCGAGCGTGCGGCAACGATCGGCGGGACACTTGACGTGACGAGCGAATCTGGGAGCGGGACGACGGTTAGGCTGCGTGCTACGGCGCGGAGAGAGAACAAGAGCGTATGAGAAGGAGTAACGGTGACAAAGGAATCGATTCGCGTATTGGTCGTTGAGGATCATCACGTAGTGCGCCAGGGTCTCGTAGCGCTGCTCAACGTCGTCGATGGCCTGGAAGTCGTGGGCGAGGCCGCGGACGGCGTGGATGCAATCACGCAGTTTCGAAAACATCAGCCCGACGTCACGCTGATGGACCTGCGTCTCCCGCGCATGGGCGGCGTGGACGTAATCCAACGGCTGCGCATGGAAACGCCGGGGGCGCGGTTCATTGTGCTAACCACTTACGACGGCGACGAAGACATCTATCGCGCTTTGCAGGCGGGCGCGCGCGCATATCTGCTCAAGGGCATGACAAGCGAGGAACTCATCACGACCATCCGCGCCGTTCATGCGGGCAAGTCGCATATCCCGCCGGCCATCGCCGAGAAGCTGGCAGAGCGTATGGGCACTGAAGAACTGACCCCGCGCGAGTTCGACGTGCTGGAGCAGATAGTAATGGGCAAGAGCAACAAGGAGATTGCCACGGAACTGGAAATTTCAGAGGCCACCGTAAAGACGCACATCAATAGCCTGCTTGGAAAGCTGGGCGTGACAGACCGCACCCAGGCGGCTACGGCAGCAATCCAACGAGGCATTGTTCCGCTTGAGTCTTTAAGGAAACCAAAATCATGAAGAGAGCACTTTTCTCCGCCCTCATTCTGCTTGTATCGTGCTCGTTTGCAATCGCGCAGAAAGGAGCATGGCGCCAGGCCACAGATGCGGAGCTAGCCTCGCTGTTGCCGGCGCGTGCGCCCGTCGAGAAAGAACACATTGAGACGGAGTTGCGCACCGCGTCGGGAATTGTGAACGGACGCGGCCACTTCATCGCCGGCGTTGTGCTGCTCACTGCCGGCTACTCGGCAGACGGCAAATATTCTCACTATCTTCTGGTGCAGGTTCCAGTGCGCATTGGCGGAGTCGCTCTGAAACCGGGCGAGTATGTGTTCGGATGGAGTCGAGCGCCGGCGACGCACACACTCAGCGTGCATTTCCACGAGGCGGCCACGGGCACCCTGGTTGGAACTTGCGAAGCGCACTTGATTCCTGGGTCGAGCCGTGTGGAAAGCCTGCACATCTGGCCGCCGGGGGATAAGGCCCTGATCCAAATCGGGCGTTTTGGGATTCCGTACGAACTGGGAGACGAATAGAGGAAAGCAGCGCAAAACTCTGTATTTCGCTCCAATTTCGCAAGGAACCAGAAAAGGATCGCAGGCAGTTGTCTTTGAGTTTCTTGCATCCAACGGTAGGAAAGCGAGGGTGGATGCGCGCAACAGGAATAGTTTTATTGGCGATGGCCGCTTTGATCGGATTCAGTGTGGGCTGCAAACAAAACAGCGTGGATAAAGGTGCCTTCAAATCGGCGCTGAATGACTATTACAAGGGGCAGCAGGATTGCCTGTGGAGTTCGCCCATAAAATTTCCGGTCCAGGCCGACACATCGAATGACGAACAGACCAAGGGATATGATGCGCTGGTGGATGCCGGCCTGCTCACAAGAACATCCGCAGAGAAGAAGCGTTTCCTGGTTGGTTCAAAGCAAGTCAACGACTACGACATTTCCGATAAGGGACGGTCGAGTTGGACGCCGGAGCAGGCGCAGCCGGGCTACGGGAACTTCTGCTTTGGACATCCACAGGTGATTTCCGTGGACAGCTATTCGCCGCCTGATCCGGATGCAACCCAATACACAGTGAACTATAGATACGGCCTGACCAGCCTGCCGGATTGGGCGAACACGACAGAGATGAAGACGGCGTATCCGAAAATCGTGCGAGAAGGTTCAGGCGCTGAGACGGGAACGGCCACGCTCGCGAAGACAAGCAGCGGTTGGCAGGTCTCCAACGTGCAGCCGGTTCCGACCACCCAAAGCGGGCAGTAAAGCGAAGAGCGAGCAGGGCCGTGGATTTGGCGGGATTCCACCCTTCGGTGGAGACCGGCGAGCATCATGGCCCGTATACTTACAGCCATGTTTTCAGCTTTTCGCACGACTGCTCTTCTGGGACTGTTGACGGTGGGAATTCCCGCATTGGCTTGTGGACAAGCCGCAACCCAGGGTGCTCTTCTTCAGGCAAAACAGACTGACAAGCCTGTCACGGCTGCGCAGGACGCAAGCTCTACTCATGCTCCTCTGCTTGACGCCCAGCATCGACCCATCACAGCGGGGGGCTTTGTAAAGAGCGGCCCCATAGTCTTTGAGGATGTCAGCGAGAAGGCCGGCCTGACCCACTGGACCCACAAAATGGGGACGCCCGCGAAGAGCTACATCATCGAGACCAAGGGCTCCGGCGTTGGGTTGATCGACTACGACAACAGCGGCTGGCTTTCCATCTACATGGTCAACGGCTCCACAGTGGACGCGCTTACCGGCAAGACGACGCCCCCGCATGCAGCGCTGTTCCGCAACAACCACGATGGAACCTTTACCGACATGGCCGCGAAGGCCGGCGTGATCAACGATCGCTGGGGTACAGGTGTGGCCATCGCCGACTTCGATAACGATGGATGGCCCGACATTTTTGTATCGAATGTCGGCAAGAATCGCCTGTATCGCAACAATCACGACGGCACTTTTACCGATGTTGCTGAGAAAGCCGGAGTGCAGTTGGGCAACTGGTCCAGCGGCGCAACATGGGGCGACTACGACGGCGATGGACACCTCGACCTGTTCGTCGCGGGCTACATTCATTGGGACTGGAACAGCCTGCCCGACAGCAAGGAAAGTGGCGGCAACAACGCATTCTGCACATTCCGCGGCGAATCAGTTGCTTGTGGACCGCGCGGCTTGAAGGGCGAGCCCGATCATCTCTTTCACAACAACGGCGACGGCACATTTACTGACGTCAGCGAGAAGGCCGGAGTCGCCGATAAGCCTGGATACTACGGGCTTGGCGCAGTCTTTGTCGACATCAACAATGACGGCAAAATCGATCTGCTCGTAGGCAACGACTCCACGCCGAATTACATGTACCTCAACAAGGGCAACGGAACATTCGAAGATGTAAGCTACGCGTCAGGATTCGCTTTGAACGAAGCGGGCCGCGAAACAGCTTCAATGGGCATCGCGGTCGGCGACTACCAGAACAACGGGCAATTAGCCATCTTCGATACGACATTCTCCGACGATTACAAGCCGTTCTATCGCAACGAAGGCGATGGCAACCTGACCGACATCAGCTACGAGTTAGGCATTGCGGAGGTATCAGTGCCCTTCCTGAGTTGGGGCGACGCGTTCTTCGATTACGACAATGACGGCTGGAAAGATCTGCTCATGGACGATGGGCATGTGTATCCTGAAGCCGACAAATTCAACTGGGGCACGAGCTGGGCGGAGCGGCCCATGCTCTTCCATAACATCGAGGGCAAGAAGTTCGAGGCGGTTCCAGCAGTCGAGGGTTCGGGGTTGGCGGACGTGATTGCCGGGCGTGGCATGGCAGTCGGAGATCTCTTCAACGACGGCAAAATCGATGCGGTCATCAACGTGATGGATGGGCATCCTGTCCTGCTGCGGAACGTGAACCCTGACAAGAACCACTGGCTGGAATTGAAACTTGCAGGTGGCCCGAAGAGCCCGCGCGACGCCGTTGGTGCGACGGTGTATGTGACGGCCAACGGGATGAAGCAACGTGGCGATGTGATCAGCGGCGGGAGCTATCTCTCAACGAACGATCCGCGTCCCCACTTCGGATTGGGCCAGGCAACAGCCGTGGACGCGATCGAAGTGCACTGGCCCAGCGGTAAAGTTGAGAAGTTCACAGTGCCAGGTGTAGATCGGATTGTAACGATTACCGAAGGGACGGGGAAGTAGCCGCGCAGTTGTCAGTATTGAGCTGAAAGCTCGAGACTCGGTGCGCTCGTGAATCGCGGGATCCTGATGATGGGCCATGGGGCGATGCTCCTATGGACCATCCCCTTTTTGTGGTTACTCGGTCTGCGTATCGAAGGTTCTCCGACGGAAGGTATACTGGCTCGCAGCCGAAAAGTGCTCAGCCAGTTGCGGCTGAAAAAATGGAGGATTTGCGATGGCCATGGATTGTAATTCCGAGCCAACTCTAAAGAATGGGACGACGGGAAATATCGGACGGCGCGCGTTGCTGGTTGGTGCGGCCAGCGTGTTGGGCAGCGCGGCAACAGCGGCGACATTGCCATCCCTAAGGGGAAATGAAGGCGGGCAGAGTGGCAGCACGAAGGCCCTCGTTGGCGGATCATCCGTCGTGGCTTCGGCGGACACAGCGATTGCGGAAACCAGCGCCGGCAAGGTTGCCGGCTACATTCATAAAGGCATTTTTACCTTCAAGGGCATCCCTTATGCAGCCACCACTGAGGGTGCGAGTCGTTTTCTTCCTACTTCCAAACCGGCTCCCTGGACTGGCGTGAGAAGCTCCCGCCATTTTGGCTACGTTGCACCACAAGCGCCGCGAGCAGGATGGGCAAACGATGAAGAATCTTTCCTGTTTTTGTGGGACGACGGAATTCAAGGCGAAGACTGTCTGCGCGTGAATCTCTGGACGCCCGGCATCAACGACGGCAAGAAGCGGCCGGTAATGGTCTGGCTCCATGGCGGAGGATATGCTGCCGGGTCCGGGCAGGAATTGTTGTCCTATGACGGAGAAAGCCTTGCCCGGCGCGGCGACGTTGTCGTTGTCTCGCTCAACCACCGGCTGAATGTTCTTGGCTATCTCGACCTGGCGAAATATAGCGACAAGTATGCAGGCTCGGCCAACGTAGGCATGTTGGATATTGTGGCTGCCCTTGAATGGGTCCGCGACAACATCGCAGCATTCGGCGGCGATCCCGGCAGCGTGACCATCTTTGGACAATCAGGGGGCGGTGGAAAGGTAAGCGTGTTAATGGGCATGCCCGCTGCCAAAGGGCTCTTCCATCGCGCTATTGTTGAAAGTGGCTCGACGCTAAAAGTGCGAACGCAGGAGTCGTCACAGAAGCTGGCGGACCTGATCGTTACAGAACTCGGTCTAACCGCCGCAACCATCGATCAGATTCAAACCATGCCCTACGCGCAGCTACTCAAGGCCAGCACGGATGTCATGCGGAAACACAATCCTCCACCGGCAGGTGGCGTGCCAAATTTCCGCAAAATGGCTGAAATGCTAGGACTTTCTCCCACACTCGATGATCGCATTCTGCCCGCGCATCCGTTCGATCCGCAGGCTTCCGCACTGTCAGCCGATGTACCGATGATTGTAGGCACAACGCTGAATGAATTCGTGAGCGGCATCAATCATCCTGAATATGAAGCGATGACCGATGCTGAACTCGAAACCAGGGTGCGCGGAATGTTTGCCGACAAGACACCGCAGATTCTGTCTGCGTTTCGCGAGCGCACGCCGCATGCAAAGCCGTTCGACCTGTGGTCGCACATTGCGGCCTCCACAGTGCGGGAGAATGCGATCAAGCAGTGCAAGGCCAAAGCCGCACTTGGAAAAGCTCCAGCCTATCTCTACTGGTTTACGTGGCAGACGCCGGTCTTGAACGGCAGGCCGCGTGCCTTCCACTGCTCTGAAATTGCCTTCGTGTTCAACAATACAGATCGCTGCGAAAACATGACTGGCGGTGGTGAGAATGCACGTGCATTGGGTGCCAAAGTAAGCGACGCCTGGATTCATTTCGCGCGTACCGGAGATCCAAGCCATCCCGGAATTCCGCGCTGGGCCGCTTTCTCGGCGGAGACAGTGCCGACCATGATTTTCGACAATAAGATAGAGATGGCGTTGAACCCCGATGGTGGAGAACAGAAGAGTATAGCCGAGGTTTGATTGCTACGTGTTTTTTCCGAAAAATTGACCGCTCAAAGGGATTGATCTTTACAGTCATTCCACGATGTCCGTGATAGTCTGCCCGTGTGCAGAGCGAAAAGAATGCCCCAGAAAACGAAGTGCCGCTGGAACAATTGACCCGCAAGACGGGCTTCACAGCTTGGCATGCGGCCACGATCTTGCTGCTCGGTCTTGGCTATTCGGGCTACTACTTCTGCCGCTCAAATCTTTCCGTCGTGCTGCCCGACCTGATGCACGACCTTGCGCAGCACGGGATTCCTGCAAGCGAGGCCCAGGTTCGGCTCGGGTTCATTGCGTCGGCCGGCACCGTGGCCTACGCTGTGGGCAAATTCGTCTCCGGATCAATGGCCGACCTCTTCGGCGGACGCCGTCTCTTTCTAGGTGGCATGGCGGGCTCGGTTCTCTTCACGCTTGTATTTGTGCTGAGCGGGGGTTTTCCGATGTTCACGTTGGCGTGGGTCGGCAATCGCCTGTTTCAATCCACAGGCTGGGTGGGATTGGTGAAGGTGGCGTCGCGTTGGTTCTCTTACTCCACCTACGGCACCGTGATGGCGGTCCTGAGCCTGAGCTTTCTCTTCGGAGACGCTGCATGCCGATGGGTGATGAGCGAGTTGTTGGCCCACGGTATAGGATGGCGCGGTGTGTTTCTGGCCGGCGCTGGATCGCTGGCGTCATTGCTGTTGGCCAACTTGATTTTCTTGCGAGAAACGCCAGAAGAGCGCGGCCTTCCTGCTCCTGAAGCCAACCCGCTGAACGTGTACGGTGCCGACGGCGAACATAAAGATGAACAGCATCCTGGATTGAAAGCAATCCTCTACCCGCTTGTTACTAGCTTTCCCTTCTGGCTGGTTTGCCTCCTTTCATTGGGGACAACGCTACTGCGTGAGACGTTCAACTTCTGGACGCCAACCTACTTCGTCCAATTCGTCGGGTTGAGCAGCAGCCAGGCTGCGGGACGCAGTGCCTTGTTTCCGCTCTTCGGCGGAATCAGTGTCCTCCTTGCCGGAGTCGTGAGCGACAGGCTGGGACTAAACGGACGCAACCTCGTAATCGTATTTGGCATGGTGACAAGTACTGCGTGCCTGGTAGTGCTTGCCCGTACGCCAGGACACGCAAGCCAATGGACGCCAGTGGTCCTGGTGACGTTGGTAGGCTTCCTGCTGCTTGGACCATATTCCTATCTGGCCGGTGCCATGAGCCTCGATTTCGGCGGCAAGCGCGGCAGTGCCACAGCGGCCGGAATCATTGACGGAGTTGGCTACCTCGCCGGTTGGCTTTCCGGCGATACAGTTGCACGCATCACGGTAGCCTTCGGCTGGAAGAATGCGTTTCTATCCATGGCAGGCGTGGCCCTGTTGACGGCGCTGGTTGCAATGGTGCTCGCCGGGCATCAGAGACATCGCGTGCCTGCCGCGGTTGAGGGTTGAATCGCATGCGAAAGCTCTCTTCCGTGGACGAGGTGTTTGCACTCCTTGAGAGCGGCGGCAGCGAGGCCTATTTCGGCGAACCGGTCACTGTGCTCGAACACTCTCTGCAAGCCGCCTGGTTTGTCCAACGCGACGGCGGCGACAACGCATTGATCGCCGCGGCATTGCTTCACGATCTCGGCCACCTGATGCATTCAGAAGGTGAAGACGTGGCCACGCGCGGCGTCGACACGCATCATGAAGACCTCGGCGTTGCGGCCCTCGGCGATCACCTGCCTGCGTCGGTGCTGGACCCAATCCGGCTCCATGTCGCCGCCAAGCGCTACCTTTGTTCTGCGGAGTCTAGTTACCTCGCGGCGCTATCGACTTCATCTTTGCAGAGTCTCAGCTTGCAAGGCGGTCCAATGAATGCGGTTGAGGCTGAAGACTTTCTTGGTCTTCCGCACGCGCATCAGGCGATTGCGTTGCGCCGCGCCGATGATGCTGCAAAGGTGCCCGCACTGGCAGTACCACAACTCGAAGCTTATCGGTCACTTGTAAGGGAACTCTGGCGCTGATTCCCTCGGTATTTCATAACTTGGAATAAGTTAATTATCCTAGAGGTCGATGACCGGAACCTATCCGGACGCTATAACTGCGCAGTGAAATAGCTAAATCCATTCATTAGACATAACTAAGGTTCATGGTCCATGAAACCCCGCCGATATGGATTGTAACGGAACATACCGAAGCAATCCGCGGCCATGTAATGTCTCGTTCGCTCTAACAGCGATTTAAAACTACGGCATCTCGGAAATCGGTTTCCCTTTTGCATTCCCGAACACATCCGTTCGGCAAAAAGTGAAGGAGATTAACAATGAAACGACTTTTGGTCGGCGCTATGGCGCTTGCCCTCGGGGCCATTCCTGCAACGGCGCAAAGCCTTGAGGATCTGAATATCCAGATCCATGGCTATGCCACACAAGGATTTCTTTACACCACCAATAACAACATCTTCACAACAAGTTCGAGCGACGGCAGTCCCGAGTGGACTGAGGCCGTTCTGAACGTAGGGGCACAGCCAACCCCCAAGTTGCACGTAGGCGTTCAGGCGCGCTATTTTCTACTGGGCAACTTTGGCGACGCAATCACCCTCGACTGGGCAGCAGCCGACTATAAGTTCAATGACAAGTTCGGAGTGCGCTTCGGCAAAGTCAAGACTCCTTCCGGCCTGTTCAACGAGACGCAGGACATCGATCCCTCCTACATGTGGTCACTTCTGCCCCAGGGTATTTACCCAATTACCAGCCGCAATTCGCTCTTGGCTCACTATGGCGGCGTGGCCTACGGGACCCTGAATCTGCAAAGGGCCGGCAAACTCGATTACCGCGGCTGGAGCGGTGAACGGGAGATCGAGGGCAACGATGGCTACTGGGTCAGCTTTGCCGAAAGTGGAATCACTCTGCCGAACGGCGTCAGCGGACTACTAAACGGTGGCGCGCTTCACTGGAAGACCCCCCTCTCTGGGTTGATGCTCGGCTCGTCGCTGGCACGCTACAACAGCTACTCAGCCCCTGCTGTCGACACGTATGTGGTTCCCGCCGGACCCAGCAAGGGACTTACCATCACCACCCCGGGCAGCTTTGCTATAGGTCACGAAACCGTGCCGGACTTCTTCGGCCGCTATGACAAAAACAAGGTAATGTTTGCCGCTGAATACAATCGAACCGCCGGACTACTTACCCTGGAGGGGATTTCCCCCGCGCCCGATCCGTATAACCTGCGTGCATGGTTTGCCATGGGGAGTTACAAAATATCAGATAAGTTCAGCGCCGGTGCCTACGTCAGTCAGTATTTCGATAAAGCAGCGACGCTCGGCCCCTCGCGCTACTCCAAGGACTGGGCCATCTCCGGGCGATATGACTTCAATCAGTACCTCTACGCCAAAGCCGAGCAGCACTTTATTGAAGGAACTGCGATTGGCTACGACGCGAACCTGAATCCCGGCGGCCTCAATCCCAACACAAAGCTCACCGTTCTGAAAATGGGCGTCAGCTTCTAAACCCGGACGAAAGGAGAAATTGAAATGAAAAGACTTCTATACGCACTACTGCTAGTCGTATCCGCGTCACTCTTCACCGTCCAGGCAAAGGCACAGGTGATTGTGATCGCCAACCCCGGTGTGAAAGCATCCGATGTTTCGAAGAACGATCTGAAAGATGTCTTTACCGGCGCATCGACGTCACTAAGTGGCGGCACAGTGGTGCCTGTTCTGGCGAAGGCCGGTCCAGCTCACGAAGAATTCCTTCAGGCGTACATCGGGAAGAACGATGCCGCTTATAGAGCAGGCTGGCGCAGTCTTGTTTTTTCAGGTCAGGCCACCATGCCGAAGAGCGTTGACGGAGATGCTGCCGTTGTCGAATTCGTTGCCCACAATGCCGGAGCTATCGGCTACATCGGCAAAGCAAGCGCGCACGACGGCGTCAAAGTTCTCTCCGTCAAATGAGGCGTCTAGCGGTCCAGGAGCTCGAGAGAAGCGATTCTTCACTTCTCTCAGCCTTCAGGTAGCCCGCCGAATTTGGTCCAACTGCAAACAGAACTCTATGAAGGCGTGAAACTTCTCTCGATAAGGTGATGGAATGTTTGGAAATATGAAGATCAAAACGAGAATCCTCAGCATCCTTGCCGTGCTGGCCGGAGGCTACCTGCTGTTGCTGGCAATGGTGCAGATCTCTGCAACAGCCACGCACAGCCGCATGTCAATAATCTCAACTTCGCTGTTTCCCGCAGCGCTGAAGATGCAAGATGCACAGGCGTCCTTTGAGCGGATGAAGAAGCATTACGGGGACGCCGTTGTGCTCCAGGACGCTAATTCACTCAAGGGCGCGGAAGCGGACGCTGAAGCAACTGCCACCGCCTTGGGAGAGGTGAAGGTCGAGTTAGCCTCTTCGCCCGAACTGAGCAAAGTCGCGGATAACCTGGAGACCCAGTTTTCGTCGATACGATCTCGTGATCACGACACCTATGCCGCCATTCTGGGAGCCAAAGATGGCCCCAGCGATGACTTGATGGCCCAGGTAGGAGCGCTCGGCAAAGATAACAAGGTACTCACCGATGCAATGGCAGAGGCTGACAAGACTATCTCCGCCAACTTTCAAACCCAGTTGGATGCGGTTGACGCTTGGTCGGTGCGGAGCCGCATGACGGGACTCGGGATGCTTGTTTTCGTGGTTCTTGTCTGTGCAACCGCCTGGTGGGTGATCCAGTCCAAAGTAGTGCGCCCTCTGCACTCGCTGGCGCTCCGTCTGCAGGATATCGCTGAAGGGGATGGCGATCTGACACGCCGCATCGAAGTGAACGGTCACAATGAAATTGACGAGGTAGGAATCTGGTTCAATGTCTTCATTGGCCGCATCGAAGAGATTGTCCGACGCGTGGCCCAAACCGCTGAGACTCTCGGCGCGGCAGCATTGGAACTAGCGCACACAGCCAGCGAGACAGCCGACCAGGCTGCCAAGCAGCAGCAGCAGGCCGAGCGGATTACTACCGCCATGAACGAAATGTCCTCGGCCGTGCAGGAAATCAGCGAAACAACGCAGAATGCCGCTGTGGATGCACGCAAGGCTGAGGAGAGCGCTCACTCTGGCGGCCAAACTGTGCAAACCACGGTGCAGACCATCGGTGCCCTCTTGACATCGAACCAGGAGACCTCCACGCGGATTGAGGAGCTGGGCCGCTCGAGCGATGCCATCGGTCGAATCGTTAACGTGATCAATGAAATCGCCGGTCAGACCAACCTGTTGGCCCTGAACGCCTCCATCGAAGCGGCACGGGCCGGAGAACATGGCCGGGGCTTTGCCGTTGTAGCGGGCGAGGTGAGGCGCCTGGCAGAACGGACAAGTTCCGCCACCAAAGAAATAGACGTCACGGTTCATGCGATTCAGGAGGGAACGAAGGTTGCCGTTGAGGCCATGCGCTCAAGTATGGGCTATGTGCAAAGCGGCGTCGATTCGGCAAAGTCCGCCGGCGAGGCGCTGACGAGTATCATTTATGGCTCTGAGTCAGTGCAGAAGATGGTCACGCAGATTGCCGCAGCCGCAACTGAACAATCCTATTCGACGCAGTCGGTCTCGGCTAATGTGAACGAGATCGCCGTGATCATCCAACAGACGGCCACCAGTGCACAGCAGTCGGTCGAGGCCTGCCAACAACTCTCCCGGTTGGCGAATGAACTGACTGGTATGGTAGGAAGCTTCAAAGTCGGGCAAGGTTAGACTGACGATCGACGAATGCGCGAAATTCCTGGCCCGGCCGGCTCATTTGCCAAACCGGGCCAAGAGTGTTTCAATCAGGTTATTGAAACAGGGGTGCTCCACGAAGTGGGGCTGAGAAATACCCTAGAACCCGATCCGGATAATACCGGCGTGGGAAGTTTTCGAAGCCTGTCGGCCCTTCTTCCTCGAATCTCAATGTGAGTTCTCTTGTTTCAAGCGGTTGGAAACAAGGGGAAGCCATGCTTGAAATTGCAATAAGTTCCCGCGCCCAAAGGGCAGGGCAACTCCCGATTGCACGCGCGTTCAGAATCCTGCTCATTTCAGTTTGCTGCCTGTGCGCGACGCTCTGCGGCCGCGCTCAAACCCCTCCGACAACCGCACAATCGACAACCAATCCGATTAAGACGATACCGCAGCAAGTCCAGCCCGTAACAACGACTGTCGTCGTCCATGGCGAAGCGAAGGACGACTACCTTCCCGACGCTGTCTCGGTCGGAACCCTCGACGGCGCGACGCTGAAGGAGACGCCCCTCTCCGCAACAGTCATAACACGCGATCTGCTCAACGATCAGGCCGCCCGCTTGCTCTCAGACGTAGTAAAGAACGACGCATCCATCGGCGAAGATTACGCGCCAGTTGGCTACTACGGGGACTACGAAATCCGCGGCTTTCCAATCGATCTTGCGACGGGCCTCGAAATTAACGGCATGACCATCGCCGGTGAGCAGGATGTACCGCTGGAAAATAAGGAACGCGTCGAGTTTCTCAAAGGCATCGCCGGGTTGGAGAGCGGCGTGGCATCGGCAGGTGGCCTGATCAACTACGTTACCAAGCGACCGGCCGCTGTGAAGGCGGTTGACCTGGCAACGGATCATCGCGGAAGCAGCTATGGCGCAGCCGATCTTGGATTTCTCTTCGGCAAGCAAAAGCAGGTGGGCATTCGCTCTAATCTTGCCGGAGAAAAGATCGAGAGCTACGTGAACGACGCCAACGGCTGGCGTGCGGCAGGCACAGGTGCAGCCGATTGGAAGCTAAACCCAAAGGCTATCTTGAAAGGCGATTTCGAGTATCAGCACAAGGTCGAGCGCTCGGTATGCGGCTATCAGTTGCTGGGCGGAACAACCGTGCCGGACTTGAACCAGGTTCATCCATCGACAATGCTTGGGGAGCAGTCGTGGGCCAAGCCGAACACATTTGATACGTTCAATGCCGGCGCGCGTTTTGACTACGATTTGTCGAGCGCGTGGAGAGCGTTTGCCGCGGCGAGTTACAGCCACTCGCTCATTGACGACAACGTCGTGTATGCGTATGGATGCGGCTATGAGGCATTGTGCCAGGGGAACGGCGGAACTGCTCCAGACTACTTTTTCGCTCCCGATGGCGGCTACGATATCTACGACTATCGCGACCCGGGCGAATTGCGCATCGATGCACAAGCAGAGGCGCTGGTGATGGGGCACATCAAGAGTGGCCCGATCAGTCAGGACATTACCGGCGGTGGTGAGCTATTCCGTCGCAGCGTGCAGCAGCCGGGATATTTCAGCTACGCCAACCCCGCCTCACCCGACGGCGTCGTGCAGGATGGCGCGGTGTACACCTATGTAGGTTCCGACAATATCTATCAGCCGATCGCGGCGGTTCCGCTGGGCACTCCCGACTCGCTTGAGTACCCACTCCAATCCGCCGGCCCACGCCGCCTGTGGGAAGACAACCATCAGGCTGCCGCCGTGATACAAGACAGAATTCATCTGCCGGGTCACATTCAGCTTCTTGCCGGTGGGCGATACGATTCCCTGCGCGACCGTAATTATTCCATTGCCGCCACCAACCCCTCCACGCCGCCGATTTTCACCGACAAGCCTATCTGGCTGCCGCAATACGCTGTGACCTTCAATCCCGCAGGCAGCCTTACGCTTTATGGCAACTATGGCGTTCTGCTTTCTCTCGGGCCCCAAGGCCCTTGGTGGGTCGACAATGCAAACCAGTTCCTTTCATCATTTCTTTCGCGTCAGGCCGAAGTTGGCGCCAAGTATCAACCAGGACAGCGAATTCTGCTCACCACTGCTTTCTATCGCATGCGCGCCCCTTTCTTTTATCCCAAAGTGATTCAGGCTCCCGACAGTTTTTGTACGGCAAGCGAGTTTTATGCACCAGGTGACTTGTGCTTTGAAGAAGAGGGACGCGAGACGCATGATGGTATCGAAGTGAATGCTGAGGGCAAGGCCGCGAATTGGCTGCGCCTGTCGGCTTCTGCATCGGCGATTCGCGCGATTTCTGACGATACGGGCACTCCGGCTTTCGACAACAAACAGGTCCTGAACGTGCCGCATCTGCGCACAGCGGTCTTCGCGGACATCGCACTGCCGCATGCTCACGGACTGCATCTTATGCCAGGTTGGAGTTACACAGGCCGCAAAGAAGCTACGCGCGACGACCTGGTGAGCGTGTCCAGCTACAACCTGTTCAACTTCGGCGCACGTTACACGCCGGGCGGCGAGCAGGGGCGCGTGACAATCCGGCTCTACGCCGACAACATTACGGACAAGCGCTATTGGAAGGACACGGGCGCAAGCTACGGCGATACGTTCATTCACCTGGGCGCACCGACGACGGTGAGGCTTTCGGCGCATTACACTTTTTGAAGTTGCGCGTTTTTTGTTTAACTCCTTCTTCCGAAAGACGATTCTGCAATGAGCACAACTGTGAAGGCGCATGCGATGGACGGCAGGCTGGTAGACCCGGATTGGGCGCCGCTCGCGATGGAGGAAGTGCGTGCTCTGTTGAGAAAGTTTCCCGATTGCGATGAGCCAATTGAAATTCTGACCGTTAGCCCGCGGCCGTTTTCTGCTGCCGGCGTTGTGGCAACCAAGAGTGGCCGCGTATTCATCAAGCGCCATCATCGAGCCGTGCGCGATCAAGAGGGTCTGCTGGAAGAGCATCGTTTCATGCAACATCTGCATGCGCACGGAGCAGCAGTGCCGCGTGTGTTTGCGAACGTAAACGGAGAGACAGCAATCGAGAGCGGCGAATGGGCCTATGAGGTCCATGAAGCACCTTTGGTCGTAGATCTCTATGGAGATGCGATCTCATGGACGCCGTTTCGCACCTGTACTCACGCGTATTCGGCGGGACAGGCGTTGGCGCGTCTGCACCTTGCAGCGGAAGGATTTGACGCACCGCGACGAAGCCCTCGACCGCTCGTGGCAAGTTTTACGATCTTTGCTTCGGCGAACCCTGATACCGAGTTGAACCACTATCTGGCCGCTCGTCCAGTGTTAGATGTGCACCCCATCGTGCGGGCCCACGCTGAAGAAGGAATTGAATTACTAAGACCCTTTCACGAGGAATTACTACCGCTGCTGCCCGCTTTAAAACTGCTATGGACACACAACGACCTGCATGCTTCAAACTTGTTATGGAGTGATGCAGATGACAATGCGAAGGCAGCCACGATCATCGATTTTGGCCTCGCCGACCGGACCAATGCCGTTCATGATCTGGCTCATGCGATTGAACGCAACATCGTCGAGTGGCTCGTTCTCGTGGATGACCCCACACAGCCGGATAGTGTCCCAATTCATCTCGACCATCTACACGCTTTGCTGAATGGTTATGAGTCTGTGCGCCCACTAAGCGATCAGGAAGCAGCAGCACTCGCACCAATGACGGCGCAATGCCACGCGGAGTTTGCGCTGTCTGAGACGGACTACTTCCTGGGCGTCCTGCACTCTGAAGAGAAAGCCCGAATGGCCCATGACGGCTGGCTGGTTGGGCATGCTCGCTGGTTCCGCGGTGCGAGCGGCACTAGATTGCTGGACGCATTGCGCCGTTGGGCCTCGGAACGCAGGCCGCATAGAAATGAGCTATGACAATGTGGACGACAATTACGAATTATCTTGTCGCGAACTGGCTTGAAATTGCGGGCTTCGTGACGACGCTGGTTGGAATCTGGCTGACCACACGGCGGCTTCTTATCTGCTGGCCTGTGGTACTGGCGGCCGACGTAATCTACCTTTTTGTCTTTTATCAAGCGCGTCTTTTTTCCGATGCGCTGCTTCAAATATTCTTTGTTGCGTTTACTCTTTACGGTTGGTGGCACTGGTGGCGCGGCGTGCGCAAAGAGGGCTCGGTGCGCGTGGTCCCGCTGAGTCTGCGTGGCTGGATTGCAGGCGCGGTTGCAGGCGCAATCGGCGCGGTGTTGCTGGGTTGGCTAATGGTGCGCGTGGGCGCCGCGCTGCCTCACCTCGATGCTGCTCTGACGAGCTACAGCCTTGTCGCAAGCTGGTGGCAGGCGCGTAAACATACGGCTAATTGGTGGCTTTGGATCGCCGTGAACCTGGTGTACATCGGAGAGTATCTCTACAAAGGTCTCA
>Ga0302140_10001637_pt1 | contig 29310 bp, 28 predicted proteins | sample I_Bog_E1_1_FD_202095 | JGI IMG/M metagenome (GOLD analysis project Ga0302140, IMG submission 202095) | Peat permafrost microbial communities from Stordalen Mire near Abisko, Sweden - I_Bog_E1_1 | ecosystem: Environmental > Terrestrial > Soil > Wetlands > Peat | place: Sweden: Abisko, Stordalen... | reverse complement strand
GGCTGAGTGAAGAGCGTGACCTCACAACGGGACTCACGAGGTGCATAACGAGAAAGCTTCTAAGTAGATGTTCTCAGTTCCTAGACCCGAGGCGCCCATCTCATGATTAGCCGTATTTGACAATCAACGTGAAAAGAAGTACCTTGGTGTGTTACTAAAAGGGAAAATGGAATAAAAGTATAAGGGACGCGACCTTAAATAATTTTTACTCCTTCAATAGCTGTTTAAATTCTTATTTATCTAAATCCAAGCAGCTTAAGCACGCCGTCTCGCTTCACCAGTCGGGATTGTGCTGCCAGACGAACTCTCGTAACCGGCGGCGTATTGCAAACAATCTGGCTTGTATGTGGTAGCACAGTCGTGACCGGCGGCGATCCACTATTCGTGACGGCCTCCACCAACACCGGAATAACCGCTCCCGTAGCCAAACTAAAGGGAACATGCCCCAGCACGGCGAGCAGGCTTGGAATTTAACCCGAACGTGTTGTCAAGCTTACAACAGTGCTCTTGTCGGTAGTGAACAGTTGGTCAAGGATAGTCTTCGAACGCAAGTTTTGTGCAGTAGTGGTCCCCGAAGTAGATTGGCGGAACAGGAGGTCGAATTCCGTGAAGCCGGGCTCGATGGTATAGCCCGGGAAACTGGCTTTGATGTATGTAAGATTGGAGCGAGAATCGCAGGTATGAATGTCGATTCCTTCACGGCGGAGTTCTTTGACTTCGGGGACGAAAGGGTGTTCGGCTGGCAGAAGTAGGCCGCTGAAGAAGATGTTGGCCGTTTGGAGACAGCTGGTTAGAGGTGAGACATAGTAGGATTGGGGGGTCGTTATGTTTTGGGTGCTGATAAAGCGGGCCCAGAGGTTGTTGACAGTCTGGGCTTGGGAGATGCCGTTGGCGGTTAGGTGGGCATCGAACCAGGCGACAGTTGAGTTGCCATCAAGCTGGGCGTAGTAGCACTGCATAAATTGGTGTGTCAGCCAATCTTCTTTGGATTGCGAATTTTTAATTTGATGGGTTGCTGGAGGAGATGATTGGAGACAATGGCAATTGAAAGGAACTTACATTCCACGCCGGAGTTCCAAAGTAAGTCTCAGCAGCATTGTGGTAGCCCTCTCCATGCCTCCCTACTACCTTATTGGCCGTCTATACTCTTCTGAATTTTTGCAAGAGCTAGAAACCAGAGAAGTGCACAGGCAAGCGAGCTATATGAGCTCCGGAGATAGCTCCGAACCATTCAGCTCGCCTATGGGGGAACAATTTGGTCTGAGAATTAACCTCACCTATGAAAAGAACCTTGTACTGCACCTTACTAGGGCTCACGAGATTCAGGTTGAAGACCTGGTTTGCGAATCTCTCCCATTGGGATTTCTCGCCTATCGGGTCGAACGCCGCGTCTGCGGGATAGGTCTGGTTGATGAGACCGAAATTGGTATTGACCTAACGCACGCGGAACAAATTGTCAGCTTCACTTGTCCCAATATTGGGGTCTTTGGAGCATGAAATTCATAACAAATAAAATCAAATGTAGTGGTATTTGTGGTGTTGAGGTCTTGGAGGAAGTAGCCTGGAGCGCTGCTGTACGAGATATACTCTGCGATGGGTTTCTGCTTCAATTGTTGAGCGGTTGCTCCAGAGAGGGAGCAAAAAATAGCCGCGAGGATAAGGGCGATAGAGATTGATATCATCTTGCAGTTTCGGAAGATCAAGAAGTCTGGGAAACTGTTGCTGGTGTGTTGCTAGGAATTGCAGCTAACATATATACTCCTCAGCAGTTCGAGCTACCCCGCCGCAAGGCTACATAGCCTGCTTCGCTCTGTACCTTGCTCCAATTGCAATGCATGTCTTGGCACATGTCCGCTAAGAAGCTCAGATCAATGATGATATCATTAGCACGAGGAGGTAAAGAGTGCGGTTGTACCGGGTTGCCGATCAGCGTTCATGCAGGTATACCCCAGTTCAATAGTTCCAGATACAGAAGGTGGGTTGTTGAACTTGTCTGTAACTCTCTCAGGCTGGTTTTGGCCAATTGATTAGAAACGTGGTATAGAGCTTACGACTACAAACTCGGGACCGTGAAGGATGACAGGTAATCCCTAGATAAGTATTGGAGTTGCAACTCTGCAGCATCCCACCTTCGTGGAGTAGAAGCAGTATCAAGGAGCATCGTAACCCAGGAAGCGCAACCAGCAGCCAAGCGAGAAGCGCAGAAGAGATTATTTTGCTGTCAACCTAAGCATGTTCTTTATAGTAGTCGGCCTTGGAAGGTCGCTAACGGAATAGAAGTAAGAGGTATTCCTTCTTATACCTGAAATACCTGATCTTAAAGCTTGAAAAGAGCATGGAAAATTAAGGGGATATCACAAAATTCAACTAAGCTTTATTGTCAGGAATTGTAGACGAGATCCTCTATCTGAGATGAAGATCTCTCTGCGTTTACAGTATTAGTAAAATAGCAGTAGATAATCGGCTAATACGCACCACTATATGATTCAAGAAGCATCTAACTCTTCGTCTTCTTTCTAAGCCTGTTGGTTCATGATTTTATTTCCGTGACATGAAACTTCGTCGCGTTGAGCGGATGCTGGCCAGAGAAATAATCATTATACGCCCGATCCTCATCCGTCAGATCATTTGCCTTAAGGTTCACAAAGCGCCTGAACAATGTTCCTAGTGTGACATAAAGCTCACAGTACGCGAGACTATCATCGAGCAGTCAGGCAATGCATCACAAAATCCGAAGAGTGGAGTCATACTTTATTCCGACACAGGCTCGCGTGCCCTTGGAGAAGGGCACGAACGCCTTGTCGATTCGTCGTGCCTCCTTTGGATCTAACCAGCGTGTTGGATCGAACTTCTTGGGATTGGGGAAGTAGGTTTCGTTATGATGTAGGTCCCAAGAGGACATTGATACGAGTGACTATTCGTCAATTTCTTCACTGTTGAAATTGGGAAAGGGGTACGTACGCCAGCTGGTAGGAAGTAGCCGTTGAATGTTGCGCCAGGCTCGGGGACGACTCTTGGTAGACGGCCAGGAACTCCGAAAGAGAGCCTTTCGAATTAGCCAGATCCAACATGCAAGATAAGCATTACCTCAATCCCTCCTTTATGACTCCTGTCTGCTTGATGTCAGTATATAAACTACAAGAAATTTGGATTATAGAACGGACCAAGTAAGGAAGCTTCTCCAATGTCAGAAAGTCCAACTTCTCATCTGCATTCGGGAAAGCAGTTTTCAACTCCGCTGTCAACGTGCGATGTATCTCCGGGTTAGTCACTACATTGTAAGCAGCAACAGTCATACAATTCCCCGTGGTATCAGACGCTGCATTAAGGATGGCATATGATTCATCGGCAATCTGTTCCGGTGTTGGAATCACGTAGTCATCGGCCGGAGTCAGCAGAGCTTCGAAAATGCATGGCTTGTCGATCTTTTCTCCTGCGTCGAGTTTGGCTTTGATCGCAAGGACCTGGGTCAGAGATTGCTAAACCCATCGGTATATGCAGGAACGGAGGAAGAGATGCAATTACCTCTAAAAGAGTGAGGATGAGTTTTATCGGCTCGCTCATCGCCTTCGCAACAGCAGGCGGAAGAGACATTGCAAATTTTTGAGTGAGAGGCCATTGCTGGAACACCCACCAAGGAGGACCAATTCCTGTTGTCAGATCCCAGAATTCGCGGCCTAGATCGTCACGCTCCAACAGCTCATAGCTTTCTCCAAATGCGTAGTCTGTGATAACATCCACGGAGATTGCGCGGAAGGCGTGATGGAGATCGACAGCTTCGCCTCTAGAAAACTTGGAAGCAATGATCTTCTCTAGCTTTTCGATGCTGCAATCGACGAGGTACTCCATTTTGAGAACGTTGCGTCGCGAGAAGAAGGGATCGAGCCTTGCTCGCCGCGGTTTGTGCATCTCTGGACTTCCTGCTGTGAAGGTTGAGTAGCCAGCTCCGAGAGCACTATAGAACGCAGTTGATTTGCCATATTTGGAACCCACGCAATAGATGAGTTCGTAGTTGTCAGGATCAATGAGGTGGACTTCATCAGGAGTGATTCGCACCACGGGTCCTAGAGAGTTAGCGTCCGATAGATACCGGGGTTTTGTGTTGTGCTCACCATATTTCTTGTGAAGCTCGGCAATTTTGATGTAGTATCGGCTCTTCCCATTATGCAAGCTGAAGTAAGTCTGGTAGAGATAGGTTGCAGCTGCTAATCTGGGGCCTGGGATGTGAGCCAGGGGATGGCGGTAGATGTTGTACAAGATACTTTGTATAAGCGAGGCACAGTATAGAAGTACGACGAGGGTCGCCGCGACGATAAAGAGGTTGTATTTTTCGGATTGGCTCATTTCGAGTGTTGTCGTTGGAATACTGGTACGGCTTTACGAGAGAGTCTGAGAAGAGGGGTTTGAAGCTAGGACAGATTGACACTGGGCTGGGGTACCTTCTACTTTCGGGACAGTGTACATCTCTCTTATCCTACGATTGTAGATGGGGCGAATCAGAACCGCTGGCGGATGCAATTGCATGAATTCGGATAGGCAGCCGCATGATTGCTGCATATGGCATAGCCGGAACAATTCTCCGATGGTCGACCTTGCTTTAAATCAGCACATTTTTTTCAAGATCTCGTCTTCTAATCATGAGATATCAATTGTGTAGCAGAATCAGAACTGAGGAAGCGAACCATTTTGACGAATACAATTAGTCTAATCCGCCCACGATGGTGTTTAACAAAAGAAGAACCTGAGCTCAGAGCTCTGCCATCGCCATTATAGCTAAACCTCGTACCGATAGGGGTAACCTTTGAGTGATATGTTGACGGTCTTAGCGGGAGGCTGTGATATTGAAAAATAAATGGTACATAGTAACCTGAGAAACCCACGGCCAGCAGGACTTCCGCATGCACTTCAATAATGAATCTCCAATCCTCTCTGATTTCGTCGACCCTGGACGACCGCAGCGTAGAAGAAGGATATGGCAACTTACCTGGGGCTTCATGGGACACTTGAGGAGAGCGAAGAAATCTGAATCATATAAAAAGATTATAATGCTTCAAGGAAAGGTTCAAGAAGAATTATTCCAGCTTCATATTTCACACAACCAGACTTGATACTTCCATGTCCTACGTTGTTTAGGGAATTCGACCTACGTGTCTGTCCAGCCATTGAGCTATGGTAATAAGATCTAACAAATATACAACGACAGTGCATTCTAGGACTTTGAATAAATGGAGATGAGCGTCAAAGAATGAACAGTAAGACCCCGAGTCGCTGAAACATTGTAGATATACAGGGAAACGAACTTAAAATGGCACTCGGGGGAGAAGACTTGTGAAATGATATGAAGTGAAGAACGTTGCTCTCACTCACGTGACAATGCCTACTGGCTTCCACCACAAGGAGGCTCCCTCCAACTACCTCATCACAGGAGTTCCTTCGCCGAAATGGTTTGGAGGTATATGAACATCGCCTCTTATACGTGTGACAACGCTCCATGTGACTTTTTACACGCTCTCTCTATATCCACGTTTTGCAGCTTTCAAGGAGGACTTCCTCCGCACTTGTGGCCGTCAAGTGGATGACATAGAGGTGCTTTATAAGTAGATATGACTAGCTGCAGAACTACAAGCACCTCATGACTAACTGAGTCTAGCTGCGACAAGTAAGTAATGCAAATAAGCGTGATGTGAATGGAAGCACCCTGAGGGAGGCGAACTGTCCCGATGATTCCACATACAATATGGATTTTGCGGCCTCGTCCATTTAGAGTAAGCCTTGAAATCATTTTCGCATTATAGATCGCTCCGGAACACTGCTTAGACACACAGGGTAACTATCCTGTCTGCCTTGTTGATTTATGCTTGATATTGGAGTTGATTGTGAAGTGTGGACAGAGGTAAAGAAGCAGCAGGGCTTGGCGACGTCGGCGGCTTTTACCCTGACGTGGCCTAGCCTGCACCGCATGTGATTGCACCGGCTCACGGAATCGCTGGAATCAACGCAGCTACGCGTCGGGACAGCTCGAGGGGATACAGAAATGATATAGAAATGTCTGTAAGCGGCTCCGAGACCGTCCGCCGTGTAATGGGGCGGTTCCGCGGGTGGTGAAGCGTGTTTGCTGCCCAGCCCGCTATTGGGACCAGCTCTCCCGAGCGCAGGACCAGCTATTTTCGTAATCCTCATTTGCGGCCTCAACTCGCTCTGCGGACAGCAAGACCCCATCAATCATCCCCCAATGCCTCTGCCGTGCGAAGACAATGTCGATATACTTGATTGAAGCACCTTCTCCTCTCGCAGCACCACAGGGAGGTTCCACTTCATCCAGGAGACACGGATTGCCAAGGAACGCAGCCAAGTTCGCAGATCCTACCTCCTTTCACCAGCGGTAGCACCGCACCAACAACCGCGATAAGGTGTGATACCTCCATTACCCAGACGAATGCCACACGCGGTAGAGATGCCATCGTTCATGGCCGAGGACACAGGACCCATGTTCTCGTCGAGTCGTCCACCCTTCGAGCTCCCAAGCCACCTTCGTCAATCCTACGAAAAGGGCAATGGGAATGCCAGAACATCCTCGCACACTTCGATCAAGGGCAGTCTCGCAGATGAATCTGATGGCTTTGTAGACGGTGGAGACACGGGCAGACTGCAGGTCAACGGCGACATGCTCCAGGATGGAAGTCTTAGTTCGCTGCCAAACGGACGGTCGAGTGTGGGCAGCTGGGATCACAAGTCATCGAGGAATGGTAGCGCACAGTCTCTGAATGGGATAGCCAACGGAGCAGTGGAAAATGAAAGGAAGGGTCCTATACAGCAGGACGGTGGGCAGAATGGGGTATCACGAACCTCGAACGGGGACAGGAGCTCAATCGTGTCAACAAACGGGAATGTTCAGAACGAAACCATTGAAACAAAGCCAACAACAAACGGGAATAGCGAACCTTCGAAGAAAGTTACTATTCCCCCGCCTGCATCTACGAATCCGCAAAGCACTGGCCCGTTGACATACCACTCGTCCCTTCTCCCTGCGACTCCGCTGCCAGCCGAATCGCCCTCTCGCGCAGCAACCGCCTCCCCCCATCGATTCTCATCGCCTCCTTCGTATCCTGCACCACCTGCGCCATCACCATCAGCTGCCTCAGCACAACACCCTGGGTCTTTGCAATTGAAGCATCGGCATACATTGCAAGTGCCAAAAGTCGGTGGACCGCGGACCTCTCGGGACGACCAGGATGCCGTTTTCAGCACAGGCAGATTTTCTCCAACGACTTTGGCAGCAGGGGTAAGGCGAGGCTCTTTAAGCCTCAATCGACGGAATACACAATCAATACATTCAAACATGCCACACGAAGAGATCCCGCCAGATGAAGATGCTATCAGGTGGGCCGAGGCAGTACGGCAAAAACGGGCAAGCAAAAGGAAAAGAAAGGACGAAGAAGATGATGAGAGAGTTGTGGTTGGAACAAGAGTTGACCAGAATCATGTCAATTGGGTGACGGCGTACAACATGTTGACCGGGATTCGATTTACAGTATCGAGGACGAACGCGAAGCTTGATAGACCCTTGACGGACGCAGACTTCGAGGCTCGGCACAAGTTCTCATTCGATATGTACGTGGAGGCGACCCCGGGTAATGATAGAGCTAACAATAAATAGCACCGGAAACGAATTGACCCCTTCTGCCAAGTACGACTTCAAGTTCAAAGATTACGCACCCTGGGTATTCCGACATTTGAGGGCAAAGTTCAAGCTCGACCCAGCCGACTACTTGATGTCTTTGACATCCAAGTACATACTTTCAGAGCTAGGTTCACCAGGCAAAAGCGGAAGCTTCTTCTACTTCTCCCGAGACTATAAATATATCATCAAAACGATTCACCACGCCGAACACAAATTCCTCCGGAAAATCCTAAAAGAATACTACGCACACGTCGAAGAGAACTCGAATACCCTCTTATCACAATTCTATGGTCTTCATCGAGTGAAGATGCCATATGGCAGGAAAATACATTTCGTGGTCATGAACAACTTGTTCCCTCCTCACCGAGACATACATCAAACGTTCGATCTGAAAGGCTCGACGGTGGGCCGAGATTTCAAGGAGGAAGACCTTGAGAAGAACCCCAGGGCGACCTTGAAAGACCAAAACTGGTTACGACGGGGCTTATTCTTGGAGTTTGGGGAGGAAAAAAGACGAATATTCTTTGAGCAGATGGAAAAGGACGTGCATTTGCTTCAAAGGTTGAAGATTATGGATTACAGCATGCTAGTTGGGATACATGATCTCCAGAAAGGGAATCAAGAGAATTTGCGTGACAAGACTCTGCGGGTGTTCCAACCAGGTGGCGACAGTCCTACAGATGATATCGAAAGGGCCCCTGATGGAAGAGGAATGCTGATGAGGACGCCGAGCAAACTGGAGAATGCGAGAAAAGCACGGGAACTACGACAGATCATCAAGCAAGAGAAACCAATTCCTATGGGTCAAAGCAGTTCACGGATGCCGGACCACCTCGAGGAGAATACTGCCAAGCGAGACTTCACTTTCTATAGTGACGATGGAGGCTTCAGAGCTACACATGAAGACAATAGCCCGGGGGATCAGATCTTCTTTCTGTCCATCATTGACTGTCTCACTCACTACGGAACTATCAAGAAGCTTGAGCATTTCTTCAGTACGTTGATCATCTTATGATATAGCAAATCAGCGCTAACAAATTACAGAGGGCATCCACTACGACAAGAGATTGATTTCTCCCATATCACCAGAGCCTTACGGTGAAAGGTTTATCCAATTCATTGAAGGTATCACCAAAAGCCCGGAAGAAGCGGCACGGGAAGCACAAGATGCTGCGCCCCCCTCAGCAGCCCACACCAACTCAATGCCAGTGTCCAACCGCAACACCACGTCCATTGAATCCAGCAGACGACATTCAATTGGCCTACAAATGAAGGGAGCTGGGAGTTCGAATCCAACAGTCCAACGCAACGAGAACGAGGTGCTAAAGTCGGAAAAGAGAGGCGAACACGAATCCGACCGCCCTGACCCAAGGCTGATCAGCACGCTTCGAAGTCCCAGCGCAGAAAGATCTGGTGGTTTGCAAGGACAAACGCTTCCTGTGGTCGAGGAGATGGGCGAGGCGAGCAGCACAGGCGGACGTAGTGGCATAAGCAGAGAACGAGACGAGAACGACGAAAGCAGAGAGGGTGATCGGAGACCGTTGACGCCGGCCAAAGACAACCTTGACGGTCGGCCAGTGACGCCAGCCAAGGACTACAGTCCTAACACTCATCCATCATTGCGCCAGCCGATCAGCAGGAGTAGTCTGGATAAGGAGTTACCGCCCCTGCCGCAAGTAGCAAGTCCAGCACAGATGAACGATGATGAGTCTGTCTTCACATGATTTATGGGGGCTCTCGAGATAGGCAGTATACGACGCAGTGAAAAGGAAACATAGAAGGCATTGGGGGCAGGAAGCATCATGATACCATTCTCATCTAGCGATTCGATTCGGTTGCATTCAGACGTCACATCAGCGGTCCTTTCGTTACTTTCTTTTCTTGTTCTTCAAAATACAACGCATGATCCTCCCAACATGGGAGGGTCTCACACGAATCTCCTTTGTTCGTTTTACTTGTGGTTTGTTTCCTCTTTTGGGTCGCTCAAGAGAGATTTGTAGATATTTTAGACGGAACGGCAGGCTTGGGCGGACTTGACTCGATGTTGGTAGGAAGATGAAGCTTGGAGGTTAGGGGTCTTGGATGGTGGCTGCTGGGTTGAGTAATCGAGAAAAGCAGAGATAAATGGTGACGGCGAGAGGAGTTGTAAGCTAGATTTCGAGCCGTGAGGCATCACATCATCCAAAAATGAAATGGACTGATTGATCAATTGAAGCCCTGGATCCTGGACTTTCCTTTTCCTGGTACTTGTCATTTTTCTCATGCTATGCTTTGTTGTTCTGCCTTGCGGCCTCGCTGCCGCCAAATTTCCTCTGCGAAGTGAATCTGAAGCGACTTGAGACGAACAGTCAACACAGTATAATACCCGCAACGTCATCACAGCACAATAGCGAGAAATCTCTGGGAGAACAATGGCATGCCAGCCACTCGGTATAAATACCTCCCTCCTGCTTCTCTCCTTCGCTTTGGATTTTCTTCCTTCAACACACACGCATACCCAAATACGCACACGACCACAACACAGCCAAAACCCATGCAATGGCAACCCCACACACGACTAAATACAAGGACGAGCCCAAGATCCCGGTCACCATGAATCCGCCGCTGGGTGCGATCATGAACAGTGCAAAGGCTCAGCCAGGCGCATCTCCAACTACCCTCACGCCAGGCATGGAAGCATTGCACCTCACGACCATCTCCCCCTTCACACCAACAACCTCAACCACAGCAGATCCACTTCCCTTCAAGATCTCCTCAGAGGAAGAATACCTCCAAGTCAAAGCCCTCGCACTCAACGCCGGCAAAATCCTCCGACGCAAGCAAATCCTCCTCTTCTTCAGCGCTGCCCGCTGCCCACCCCAGATGGTCGCAGCAAAGAACCTCGACAAGTCGATCGCTAAGGCCAAGGATGCGACTGAGATGCTGGCGCTGTCGGATAGCGAGGACAATGATCGTCGTATGGTTATTTTGTTGGTCCAGGCTAATCGCGACTTTGTGGAAGCGTATGAGGGGTATAAGAGCATTGCTGAGGAGAAGGGACTGAAAATGAAGATGGGGAAGGGATTCGATATTTGGGGTCAGGAGGTTGGAGAGATTGAGGGGTTGCTTGGGGAGTGGGAGAAGGCTTGGCCGGAGGGGATGTGGATGGAGCTGGTTGAGCGGTTGGGAGAGCTGGATGAGAGGATTGTTAAGGAGTATGATGGATTCAGGTCGGAGATTTGTCGGACTTGGGGTCTTGAGTTGGATGGTGATGAGAGCGATGGTGCGAAGAGTGACGTAGGTAAGAATCGACGAAAGCGTCTGGCGGAAGAGCTGGAAGACCACGACACAGCTTCGGATGTGGGCTCCGTGGCCAGAGGGAAGAGTCTTGCGGAAGAGCTGGAAGAACTCGACACGGCTTCGTCTGTAGGCTCTCTTGACGAGGGTGATGAGAGCATGGAGTATATCTCGCCATCCAAGGTCCTCACCGAGGAGGAGAGGGATGCTCTTCTCACGCGAATGGAGAATTTCACTCTCGACCCTGAAGAAGACGAAGATGAGGTGGAGAATTCTGACGTCAAATCTGACTGTAAGTCTCTTCTTCGTCCCTTTTCAGGCTTTTCTAACATCGCTTCAGTATCATCTTCTCCTCCACAACTCGTTGATCTCAGCTTCACTCCTTCGAGAGGTGCCGCGAGATCTCCTGGATCGTCGCCAAAGAGCAATAAGACTCTTCGACCTGTCTCTCCCGTCCAAGGCAAATTGCCGCTTGCGCAATCTCTTCCAGTCGCAGATCTTCCTTCCGCTTCGTTTAATTTCACCTTCGGTCCTCCACTGCCCTCGGCAAAGCCCCTTCAGTCTGGCCAATCAGTTTCCAGCGTGACCTCTCAGAGGTTGTTCGGTGCCGGCGTCCTACTCGATACTACAATAAAGCGTTCTCGGTCACTTTCACCTGTTCCACCTGCGCCGACAGCACCATTCGTCGGAGACTTCGATATGAACAACACAATGTCGAGCTCTGCCTCACCTTTGACTCTTGTTCCGGCTACTCAACCTGCTTCGGCGGCACCATCTACCAGCTTTGGCACTGCCAACAAGGTGAATACGGAAGGCCAAGAAAACACAATACCTGAGCCCGATGACAAGGTGTACTTCTGTAGGAGATGCAAATCGGAGTGGTCGACCCTAGAAGTGCTCGACAAACGGGGCCCCGAAGGTTTCCTATGTCACAAATGTGACTATGTTCTCGTATTCGACCACGACCACGAACATAGAGGGCGCGAACAATTTCCTCAGTCAATGACAGCTCTGCCTCTTCCTGCTGGCAATTTCGAGTTCAAGTTTGGCTCCGCAACTACATCAATTCGCACAGCACCTGATCTTTCAGCACCCAAGAAGTTGAGTGCCTTTGATGAACCAAGCAAGTTACGCCTTTCCAATGCCTTCACCACTGAATCATCTGCCTTTTCCACCAAAAGTGGTGAGAAAGGCGAAGTTGCACGCGCTTTCACCAATTCGGCGCCGAAATTTCCAGTACCACCCTCACCACAACCGATCTTTGGCTTGAAGCCGTCAACTCCCCTCTCCACACCTCCCATCACCCCATCCCTTCTATCCTTCGCCGAAGCCAACACAGCACCAAAGGAAGCCCGAAGCTTCGCAAACAAGCCTCCAACCGCCTCAACACTCATCGAACTCACACGAGCACTTCAATCCGTCCAAGCCAGCGTCAACCATCTGCAGTCCGCACTCTATGGCTTCGACACAACCACACAAGCCCCGCAAACAGCCATGGACGCCGGTCTGCTGATGATGAACAACTTCATCGGCGAATGGGTAGACGATATCCGGAAACAGATGAAGACTCTCGACACCAAGATCAACGAGATCGGCAATCTTCTCCAAGGTCTCGGCTCCGAAGTCAGCCATCTCCAAGCCGAGAAGGCCCTCAAAACTACCGAAGCCGCGCAAGAGGAGAAGCGCATCGTCCAGATTTTGATTGAGATGAAAGAAGTGATGGCCCAGCAGATGAAGGAGAAGGAGCTGCGCGAGCAGCAGCAATCCGGCATCTCTACTCTCCTCGCGCAAAGTGCAAAATTGGCAATGGAGGTCGCTGCCTTGAAGCAGATCAAGAGCTCAGTTGAGGCGGAGATCCGATGCTTGAGGGCTGATAATGAGACGTTTAGAAACCTGGCTGAGCTGTTGGTGATGAAGCTTGAGGCGATTGATCGGCAGCATGCGGAGGAGGAAGTTGAGACTGAGGTAGATGAAGAAGAAGATGCATTAATGCAGGTTCTTTGGCCGCAGGGTGATGGTCGTCTGGAATCTGAGCTGGGTGAAGGGGGTGAGAAGATGGCGCTTGAGAGAGGCGTGCTGGCTGGTGCCCCTGGATTCAAAGTTCCGAAGCAGGAGTTGGGAGGCAAAGGCAAGCCGGGCGGTGGTTTCTGCTCTGTTATGTAGGCTTCTTCATCAATATTCATAAGAAAGGGGGTTTGTCTGGATCTAACGCAGGTTCTTCTTTGTTATGAGGGAGAGCTTAAGGCTCGGTACCATTGCTGCTTTGATCTGGACATGGGAGTTGCACATATGATGATACTTTATGGAGTGGCACAGGAAATGTGTCATCGATTGATGGCAATGTTCTTTCAATAGATGATAATAGATAAAAGAAAATGCAGACAGATTCTCTCACATCGTTCCATCTACCCACGCTTTCACGTCCCAGCCCTTCCCCTTTCTGGCCCCACCTCGCTTAGCGAGCTTTGTCAACAAAGCTCCTGCAAAGTTTCAGCCACTTCGTGCACATACTACGCATTCAACTCCTGCCAGATTACGTCCAGATGCCTCGCTCTCATATTATCCACAAACAGCATACTTTTGAGTAACTCCTCCAGCTGCCTCGAACTTTCAATCCTGAGGAATCGTATTCCACGCCTGAGCTCATGCAGCATCCAGCTTCTCTCCATGCCATCCCAGGTGTCGCATGTTCCCACGAAGAGCAACCACACAAAGACTTCGGGAAATGAAGTCAGCAATGAATCCAAGTCCGATGCCTGCAACGAGACATTGAACTCCGTGTTCATGGACCCCACTGGATGCGAAGCTCTATCCAACTCGCGGATGCCTGTCCTCAGATAAATGATCGCAGCAATCCTCCACGAATGTTGTCTGTTGTAAGCTACCGTTTTCATGACACCAACGTCGTCTGGGTACGCGAATGAGGCCAAGGAGTGTTGGACCGCCGCGTAAGTGTCCTCGAAATACTCTCGCTGAATGGAACCTAGTTTCGTGGGATGTAGGCGATTTAGGTTCAGCATGTATGATAACCGGTGAAGATCGCAGGCTGTGTAAAACAACTCTCCCCAGAGGAAGGTCTCGAACTTGTTGTTAGGAAAGGGAGAGCCCGCTGGTGGCAAAGACACATAGCGCTGATTCCCTGGGAAAAGTTCCGTGGCGGTCTTGTTGCATACGTCGACTGCTGACACTTGGCCTCCGTTCTTTCGAAATCGACTATCGTACATGGGTAACAACATTCTTCTTTTCTTCTTCCATGCCATGTTCGAAGACATCCTGGAACGAAATATCAAAACCGGTAGGTTAATGCTTATACTAATAATACGTACCGAACCATCTGACCTCCTAGGGTTCGGGGAAGTGAGTTAATGCCCCCATGAAGCTCGATCATCTTGAGCATCCCTTGGCGATGCGTATCGAGAAGTCCATTGTCTTCAAGATAAAACTAAATAGGAGATGGAAAAGTCAGCTTTTGATATCTCGCATAAAAGGAACTGCTCGACTTGTTCCTACAGGCTTCTTACTGGGCACATCCCCAATAGTGCTGCACCAAATAATGATCCATTACATAAGGCCTCCTTTGGTTCTTCAAACCTCTCGTTCAACAGGCGGACTCCCTCTGACATGTGGTAGAGTGCTTCGTCGGTGTCCTTTCTAACTTGTTGCCTCCCTTCCCAGTCGAATGGTGACAACGCGTTTGACTTGACAGCCGATAGATGAGAAGCGGCTATGGCGACCACTGCACGTACACAAACAGGATCCGATAATGCGAGAGAAATTTGGATAAAGTTCATCAGATCCCGAAATCCGTCTCCCTGGTAGATTGGTGGATTTGTAGGAACAATCACAGAATGGATAACTGAAGCACTCGTCAGCTAAAAGAAAGGGTTGGTAGACAACACAACTTACAGTGGTGAATTAGTCCGTGCATATTGTGACTGATTGGAATTGCTGAGCTGTCGAATGGATCATGCGAATCTGATCTCAACAGTCCTTGAAGTTCTGGCACTGTTCCATTTTGTACGGTCCAGCCTCCATCAGGCGATTGTTGAAGTAGCCGCCTGCCACATTGAGCGCACACAGACCCTGACTTAATTGCCTCCCTAGGTACTCTACTTGTGAATATACAAGAATTCCAGGTCCAGTCAGCTGGTAGGAACTTTCGATCATCAAATCTTGTTGACAAGCAATGGGCACTGTTCGAGCACAGCTGAGCTGTAGGAAAAGGTTGGATGGGAGGTTTTGGTCCACCAATCTTTCGCCGTTTGTTCTCATGGTACCTTTTGATGATATGTGATCTCATTTTGGCACCACCAGATGAATCTGTTTTCCCTGAGGACTTGTTGATTTGAATGAATTCAAACTGGACCGCAGATGGCTTTGGCTCTCGCGCCGTAGTTGGCTGCTTGGTGCAAGGGTTTGTCTGGTGGCTAAATACATTTCGAGGACATCTCTCATATCGAAGTGGATCGAAGTGTTCATTGGCTTGTGGTTCCAAGACTGGAGCAAGCTGCAACGTTCTTCGTGAGTTTGTAAGACAGGGTGCTGGTCTTTGTCTTTTGAAGGCGGCCGACAATGCAGTAGTGGAAAGGGGCGGGAGTAAAAGCATGTCTTCGGCGGGCGCGTGGGGCAGAGTCCTTTCGGTGAAGAAGTTTCTTGGATCCAAAGACATCGTCGCCATGGCTGTTGTCTAGATCTTGGTATAGAAGAGCTATTCTTCTTATTGTTGACAGACGTGGTGATCGTGGCGTCTGAGTTCCAACTGTAAGTTGATTTGGAGGGTTTACTTTGAGTTTGCTGATGTAAGTTAAAGAACACAATGCTCCGGAAGAGGAAATGGTGCTGCTGAATACGCAGTGGATGCTGCCGGCTATCCCAACAGGCCCAAGAAATTATGGCATGATGCAATGTTGGAATGAAAGATGTCGGACTGGTTCTCAACAGGTCACGTTCAAGCAAGTCTGCCAGAGTCAGAGAAACCCAGTGATCCTTCCAGCTTCAGGTCCTTTGCATGGAAGCCCCAGCTCTCAATATGCAATAATGAAAGGGAAACGCTCTGCCCTTGATCTGAAATCAGGAAGAACAGCGGGACAGATTCTAGAAACTGCACGATGCTTATTCAGCCTCGGCACAGCAAAAAAGTGTCGTGATATTGCCAAACCACTCAGAGCGTTTGGCTTGCCGAAGGACCCGCGTTGGGGCTATCAGCTGGTTCGACATGAATGGTTAGCAAATGGCAATGTATAGAAAAAAACCTTCCAGAATATCTCCTCACTTGCAAAGAATGAAGTAGAATAAGTATTCGATTGTGACTAGCCTTCTGTTTTGGAATACTCGACTTTTCAATCTGGGACCTACGTTGCGGTGGCTTTCACATAATATCGCAAATCGGCGATGGGCCGCAGTTGCAGCCGACGAAGGCCGTGTTCTATTCCCCCTTTAACCTTTGAAAAGCAGCTCTGGCCACTCATGAGGTTGATTTAGTCGTGCACGATGCACCTCTAGTGTGTTGTCTTAGGTAGGAAAAGTCTCCTTTTATCTTCGTTGCTTGATCCGCAATTTGTCGTGCTTCTCTGGTGTGTTCTGCTTTTTTGGAATAGCTTCTGATGCCCTGGACTTTGCATTTGTCGTGCAGGTCCTTGTGGAACAGAAACTAGGGCTGCTCATCCCCTTACAGAAGCCAATGAAAGGCTCTTTCTGCAAGATTCGCCTGCCAGGGAACTCCAAGCCCGTGAATAGCTTAATAAGCCTTCAATCAGAGAACCTTGTAAAGAAGAAAAGATAGTGATTGGAGATAATCCATGGGAAAGAATGGGGGAACAAGGAATTATGAATGCTGCAGAGTCGTTGGGTGAGCAGAAATTTGCCGTGTGTGGACCTTAACTGCCGGCCACGACTAAGAATTTCTCAGTTTCAGATGTTACCCTCATTTGTAGTATCCAGACATACACCAAACTGCACAATCTCTCTCTTTTGCGGCTTTTACCTAGTCACACGATCAGATCAGTGCTTTCCTCAGCAGACCGAGTATCTTTTCGCAAATCAAACATGACGGAGACTGTACAGCCAAGGATGGACCGATGGCGAATGAACTTGTACGTACACCCACATCTGTCCCTCGTAATGCCTAAAGAAAGAGGTTGTATCTAACTTTCTGCAGACCAGCAATCCAGGCATTGATCCTCTGCATCGTAATATTTCTAGTGCCAGGAATGAATTCATTGGTCGTTGGCTTAGGTGCTGGAGGAAGCCATCCTTCGAATATCCAAGTTGTTGACAAGATAAACATTGTGTCCACGGTTTTCATGATCTTGTCTGGAATACTTGGTGGGAACGTCAACAACAAGCTTGGACCGAGATATACTCTTATGATTGGGACTTCAGGCTATCCTCTATACATGGGCTCTCTATGGTAAGCTTTCCATCCATGCTATGCCCAGGTGGGTAATATTCTACACGCCGTTCGGCTGCCCACATCCGAAACCGTCTAATGGATTCTGGTGCAGGTGGCTGGACCAAGGAAGATCACCCATCTTCGCGTATTTTGCTGCTGTATATAAAGGTCTTTGCAGTGGACTTTTATATACTGCTATTGGTCAGTCATCGAAGAAGAATAGAAGCTTAGGAGTTCACATTCTCATCTTTTCAGGATATATTTCAACAAGTTATGCGCAAGAGCAAAACAGAGGGCTGTACATTGGAGCTATATCTTCAGCCTTTGGTACTGGTTCAATCGTTGGTTCAGGTATATCTACCTGGAAGTGTTCCGGTAGAAAAGTCTCTAATAATTGTTTCTATAGCCCTAGTCCTTGGTCTCACAGCCCACGGAAGCAAGAAAGCCTCTCACGTACCTTCAGATGTGTATATCTCAATCGTTACACTGCAGTCCGTTGGGTTTTTGGTTGCGTCATTGCTCGGAAGCCCTTCTAAGGTCTACAGAAAGGACGGCAAAGCCATTGTTCAATCTCTACCTAAGACATGGCGAGAAGAGTTGATGTCCCTACCGAGATCGATCATGACCCCAAGCGTTCTTTTGACCTCGATGGCGCTCTTCAGTTGCCAGATGATCTTCTCCTTGGCCGGTTCTCTGAACGCATTTTGCTTCAATGCTCGAACTCGGGCACTTGTTAATGTAAGTCTTTATTGCAAGGATGGGAAAATATCAGTGCTGATTTCAAAATAGTTTAGCTTCTGGCTATCCTCTGCCACTGCTTCAATGGCCTTTGGATTTGTTTTCGACAGCAAATGGTTGGGCAATCGTCGAAGACGTTCGATGATCCTGGCTGGATTAGTTGCAGCACTTCTATTTGGGTCTCATTCCGGACTTTTATGGTTCTTGGCAACGAACGCTGTAAACAGGCACAAATCCTCTTTTGGGATTGACTGGAGTGATGGCAGTGCCTTTGGAAACCTCTTGGTAATCTACATATTCATTGGCTTTTCTTCCTACGTCTTCCAGAACTACTTACTCTGGCTCCTGGCAACCTTTACGAACGACCCAGTCGTCCTGAGCCTTTTCAGTGGATACGTAGAGGCATTGAAAGCAATGGGAGTGATCACCTCTTTCGCAATCGATTCCAACCGCACCTCATTTCTAACAGAAGAGATATCGTATTTTTCATTGAACGTCGTGGGCCTGGTTTTATGTATCGTCTCCGCCATTTTGTACACCCGAGACTCCCGTTACGAGAACGAGCTATCTGCGATTGTTTCTACCTTGAATCAAGGGGATACAATTTCTCCACAAGACTCAAAAGAGCCAAGGGTGGAAAAGCTGGAACAAACGCCCAATGAAAGAGTTTAAGCCTCAAGCAGTAAAATGTTGAAGGATCACTTGCTCCCAATATTGTGGCAAGTTCATTTCAGGGAAGCTAAAAATGGGAGGGGAAATTTGAGTTTGAAGGTAATTCAAGAAGATTTAAATACACAATTTCTGTGCTGCTGCGGCGATCAAGGGAAGTATTGACCTGGACACTTGATCCAGACAGGCTCCCGGAGGGGCTGGCACAAAATTCTTCCTCACTACCCGAGCGTGGGCAAAGTCAGCCCGAGCTCATGTCCGCCAACGCAATTGTCCATAAAGGGGTACGGTAAGGGTTTGAAAATGTAGCGAGGGCTTCATCTGTAGATCAATCCTCAGGGACATGCACAACTCCCCGATCCCTGCTGTCATGTGGCATTGAAATCGATGTCCAAGCGATTGGAATCGTATACGGACCAAGAGCAGGAAGGATGCGTAACAGAACTCCTTGTCCCACGTTCTTGATTAATCATCGAAGTACAGTAGTCTGTTATTCTAATCAAGTATAGCCCCAGATGTGTGAACATGCACAGCAACGTAAGTGCTTCTGCTGCACAAGCTCCAATCCAGCAGTACGGCCGAAGCTTGAAACAAGTTAATCTTGGCATAGAAGATTCCTATGATTGGAACCCAATCAATTGCATCATTACTGGGCGCCGAAAAAGCACAAAGTCATCAAATCACATGTGGGTATCTGGACTCCTAGCGGGGAAGACAAATCGAGATGAGCTGCGGAGAGGTCGCCGATTCGCCCCTGCAATCTGCCTCGCATTGGACTCACATTTTCACGCATAGGATCAGGAAGTCTCGGCATGAATCCATCAGCAATACTATCAGTTTTCCAGTATTATTCCCGGCCCCGAATTTGATCTCCCATGCAGACCACACAGCACAACCACAGGCAACTCAGGTAGCACTCACCGCACTCCTACATGCAGAGTGGCTCGTCACTTCCCCCAAAGCACCCTTCATCCATGGAATGACGTCAAAAGTCTATCGATGTGTTTCGATCATACCGATACACCCTATCTAGCTAGAATCCCATTGTTCACTCTCAAAGTAACAAGGTTCTCTGATAAGTAACCCTCAATCGTGGAGGATCTACAAGACTACAACCCTTCGTCTGTCAACCTGTCCATCCAGATTTCGAAACTCTTCTAGATCCACGAGCTTACTACGCTTTCATCATGGCCTCTTCATTTTTATTCATCAATGAAGATCAACTGTCTTACGTTCAACGGCCTCGGGGAGTTCCCAGCGTGGTCCGAGGCCACGCTAGGAAATATCGTACGAGTCGTACAGATAGACACACACGTCGGGAGAATTGCCACCCATCAGCACGAATAATCTGTCCCAAAACCCCGGGGACTTCGGTGACAGAGAATCAGACGATGCTCACATCAGACCACACCGAAGAAGCGGAGAGTGTATCGGACATGTTCGAAAACTTAAATCAAAGCCTACATTACCACATTCTGCAACTTGATGAAGCGACGCAACGTTTGATCCATTTCTATCTTTTATGGAATGTTTCCAAGGCTCACTCTCGCCTGCCTTGTGCACTATCGTGGCCGAAAACCATCGTCAACATAACTTTCGACAGCGAGTTGTACTCAATATTCCTAACTTGCTACATTGCCAGTATGGTCTCATATTTGAGCCAGAAACTTTCCAGGTCTCAAAGAGAAGCTTCACCATCCAGTTCTCAGTCGCCTGCTACATACTTTGACTTCGACTCGGATTCTCCCCAGTCCCAGTCTTCGAGGTCACCGGCTTCACCACCACTATCTGTGAGCGACCCAGCAGTGGATCCTCCAAGCATCAATTTCCCAGCAACTTCATGCCTATGGAATGTGTCGGAAGCATCGCTCGGCACGCAGTCTTTACAAATCAGGCGGCCGTCTCTTGTTCAGACATCTAGTACCTATCAGTCTGACAAGACCAGCTCTCCAACCCCAAGCCTTCAGTATGACTTACCATTATCGAGATCTCTGTCATACCCTTCCTGCTCTGACAACGATACGAGCCTTCCAATACCCTCTGATATAGCTCAACTTACCAACATCGCGCTCGAAGCCCTCCGGTCTCGAATCTCAAGAAAGGACAAGTCCTCGTTCTCGTTGTCTTTGTCAGCAGACCTGTTGTTCCCAGTATGGTGTCTCTTCCGCGCTGCTATATTTCAGAGCGATATATTTGCGGCTGTCTCCCATCAAAAATTCCTCAGACATCTTGTTTTTCGACCTGATGGTTCTAAGTGTTCAGCTTCATGGTTGGTGGACGTCATTGTGGAGGTTGATGTGGTCTTGACTCTAAGCTGCGAGGAGATTGATGGGCGTGACAAAGGCTCAGGGGCACTTTTAGTGATGTCTGAATTGCGAGAGAGAATGTCGGAGGGACCTTGAGTATAATCCTCTTTCTACACTGTGGGATAATTTTTGAGATTCAGTGATCGTACATGTCGGGTTGGGACATTCAACAACTACAACGCCATTGCCTACTGAGGTACTCAGGTACATCAGGACTATGCGCGATGCTATTGTTCTCACAAACTTAGAATATTGGATCTTGCATCTGAGATGATTGTACTTATTGGGTTGCAAGCATTCATCAACTCCAAAGTCCTCCCCCAATAAGGTACATTAGGACCAGAGGAGGTTCGATTATCCTCACAAGCTTGAAACATCGGATCTCACCTTCTCATCGATCTTGCCTTCTCATCTCGAAAATAGTAAGAGACCTTTGAGTTGAAAGGCCCAATTTCGGGAAGAAATAAATCGATTGTCGGTTTGATGGGGTCTCGTCTGATCTGATCGGTTATGAATCTTGGGGGTCCTCGCTTAAAAAGGGGTTTCGACAACGACAAAACACAAACAAAAATTCACTTTCGGCGGATTAATGCGACGACAAATTCACCCTCCAAAGGTCTTTCAACATTCAACCCAATTCAATATGGCACATGACTTTAGCGCTAGCGTGGTCTCGCTACACACTGGGACCAAAAATCACAGGTACTCCATCCGGATCAACCTTCCTCCGCAACCATCCTTCATTCATCCGCGGTCCACCCGATACGCGACGAGACGCCAGGATGATGGGGCCACTACCAAGAAGCCTTATCTTGACTGCTGAGCGGATGCAGCCAGTAACTGCTCGAAATGAAAAGCGCAAGTCTGACTTAGGAGATCAAGTCAACCAGAAGATAGCAACAGTTGTGCAATACGCTAGCCAGTTGAACTCAGCATGGAACGCCAAACTCGGTCGCCTTGACACACGCTTTGGCAACGTCTCGGAGAAGTGGCAGAAGGGCATCAACTGGTTCTTCGCAGTTGGTACCACGGAAGATGACACCGGCCGTGTCTATAAAGTCACTCCTCAACCGGCACCAGCTCGCAAGGAATCTATTAAGACTGTTCGTTTCGAGCGGTAAGTTCTCATTGGATTACATCGATCTATTGCTGCCACAGCAAGCGTACAAGCTGACACGTTTCTTTACAGACTCTCCAGCCTAGACGAGAACAACCTCAAGATTACTAGGCTCTACCGTGCAAAGAAGTATGTCGATCTCTCGCTCAAACAAGTCTTCAGGAAACTGACAAGCTTAACAGCCGACGTGATAGGGCAAAACGTCAGAAGGGTATCGCAAAGGCTAGAGCTAAGAACAGGTCCGTGTTTGGACTCCGCCACAAATACCAACGAGCTAACGAGTTTCCAACAGGGCCAGAGAGCAAAAGCGTCGCCTTGAGGAGAATGCATACTATGCAAGGTAGGCCACGTCGTTCTCTCACTTTTCTTTCCACAAGCTAATAAATCATAACAGCTTGCAAGCCGACTATAATGCTCAACAATGTATTGAACAATGTGTAATGTCTGGTGCGCTGGACAGGTAGGCACTCCCTTCGACCTATCTTACCTCTCTTCACCGTCTTCACCATCTTCACCCAACCATTCAAAACTTCAGCTTTTCCTCTTTTTAACAGACTGACGTATTGGCAGCGATCAGGTCCTCGATGAGATGTACGCCAATGATGCGATCCTCCGCAGCCTCGAGCAATCCTGGTACCAGGACACCTACGATGAGGGCACTGGCAACGATATATCTGGCTACCTGCCATCAATCAAGGAGGAACCCGAGGAGGACGCCGAGCAAGGAAACCGGGACCCCAACCGAATCGTCACCTGGGAGATCGTTGTACCTACATCTACCTTGGACTCCATCGCCGCTCGCACCTTCGATCCAAACATCCACACCTTCTCCGCCATCATCGAGGAGAAGATCTACTTGTTCATGCTCTTGGAGCACCTTGCCAAGCAGAGCCGTGCTAAGGCTGACAACGATGCTGAGACCGACACGTATGAGGGCGCCAAGGCTCGTGGTCGTGCTGGTTCTTGGTTGCATCATCCGAAGCACCGTGAGATCATCAACGCCTTCCATGAAAAGGAAGAGGCAAAGTACCTCGCTGCTAAGGCTGCTGCTGCCGAGGAAGCTACTTTCGAGCAGTCTACTTTCGAGGAGGCTACTCTTGAGGACACTCTAGTCGATGAGACTGTCGAAGAAGCTGCTATTGAGCACGCTGCTGTCAAAGAGGTCGCACCTGAGGGTTTTGCTCTTGATTGGGCTGCTATCGATCAGACTGCTGTTGAGCACGCTGGTGTCGAGGAAGCTGCACTTGAGGGCTTTGCTCTTCACCGGGTTTCTATTGCCAAGGAGGCTGCACCTGGAGAGTTTGCCTTTGATTGGTCTGCTCTCAAGGAAGTTACCATCGAGGACGCCGTCATTGAGAACGCTGCTCTCGAAGAAGTTGCTGTCCATGAGGTTGTCGTTCAGGAGGCCACGGTTGAGGAGAATCTTATCGAAGAGGCTGCTATCAAGGACACTGTAATCGAGAACGCTATCACCGAGAATGCTGCCATCGAGTTCGCTACTATCGAGGCTGCTGCTATCGAAGGAGTTGTTGTTCAGGAGCCTGGACTTGAAGAGTCTGCTGTTCTAGAGGCTACCGTTCAAGAGGCCACGGTTGATGAAACTTCTATTGAAGAGGCTGCTCTTGAGGACACCCTTATCGAAGGCGCTGCTCTCAAGGACGCTGCTATCGAGAAGGTTTCTCTTCAGAAGGTTGCTCTTGAGGATGCTGCTACCAAGGAGTCTGCTATCCAGGAGCCTACGGTCGAAGAGACTGCTCTTGAAGAGGTCGTCACTGAGGTTGCTGCCACCGAGGACATTACTACCGAGAACAACGCCATTGAAGACACCACCACCGAAGATACCGCCACCGAGGACGACGCCGCTATCCAAGCAGCCGTAGTCCGAACCTTCGCTCACTCGACTCTCCTCAAGATCGACGAAGCCATCCAGAACGCCGCACTAGAAGATCACGGCTCCGAGTTCTGGTACGGCTTGCGGCTCAGCTTGGAGCGAACCCAGGTCTACTACATGACCGTGGTGAGTTCCCCCTTTATTTCCTTGCAATCCTTGTATTTTTGAGAGAAGAGGAAGAGCTAATATATGAAAAGGTAACTGCTATGGTTGGAGGAGAGGTTCTGGTCCGTCTTCCAAAGCGTCCGGATGCTGAGCTCCGACTTGGCGTCTATGTTCCTGTCAACAAGCGTAATCGCTCTCAATCTCTGGGTGCGCTGCGCATTTGAGTTTGAGCTTGAACGCCGTTTTCAACGATCTCTGCTTGGGGATATTGAGACGATGGTGCATGGTTGATATGACGATGGATGACTGATGAATGGATGAATGGCGGTTCTGTTTCTTCAACGTGGTAGTTTCAGCTACTCAGCAAGGGACGGCACATTCAGCTTTCATAGATAGTGTATTCTAGGCTGCAGAGACCCTTTTCTTCGGAAAGGAGCCTCGATCGTCGAGACGCATAATATAAAAGCATTAAAACAAATCCTCTCCCCGTAATACTGTGTCTCATCATCATTCCTGACGCCCTGTAACTCCATGCCAGCCATATGCTCCGCCTTCCAAATGCAATAAAATACATGTCATCATTGGTACTAAGCAGTGCCTCGAGGCTTGGCCTTAGCCTTCTGCTTCTCTTTCTTCTCCTCCTTGGCTTTCTTCTTCTTCTGCTCATTCTTCTCCTCATTCTTGCGCTTCAGATTCTTGATCTCCTCATCAGTCTTGGGGACGGGCTTGAAGAATCCCTCCAGACGAGCCTGTTGGGAGCTTTTCAAGTTCTTCTGCAATCTGGCTGCACCGCTGCGAACCCTGTCCTCGCTGAATCCCTTCTCGGTGACGAGGAACTGGACAAGTCCATCAACGTCAGGAGCTTCCCATTTGAAGTCGCAATCAGCGTGATCGGCGGGCCGGACATCGGGGTTGAAAAATAGCTCGCGGGCATCGGCGTAGGGCCAGTCTTCGGGGATTTGGTACTTGGTCTTTCCTGCTTCGACAGCTTCAACGAACTTCTCGAGTGTATCATATTCCCGGATCAGTTTCAGGGCGGTGTGGGGACCGACTTTTGGGATCGGGTCGAGGTAATCGCAGCCGAGGAGGATACAGAGGTCGACGAACTGACTTATTAGCCAGGAAATGCAGAGATAGGGAGAGGTCTTACCTGCTTGCGATCCATATTCAGGCCAGTCAGAACCTTCTCAGTGAAGATCTCCTGGATAGGCTCCTTGCGTTGCTCGCTGAAAGTGAGATGGCGAAGCAAGACGGGAGAATCGAAGCACAAGGTATCCATATCCTCACTAGCAGCAGCATACACCTTTCCAGCCTTAGCCAAAACGGCACATTGCGCCTCAGCTTCGGTCGGAGCAATGATATAAGGGACGCCCATAAGCTTCAACAAGCGCTGACACTCCGCGTTATGTTCCCTAGTGACCCTGACAGTTCGTCGCGAGAACTTCTCAACATCTTCTGCAGTACCAGTCTCCTTGGCCTCTTCCAATCCCTCCGTAGCTGTGGCCTTACGCTGGAATCGCTTGGCTAGTTCACCAGACTTGAGCTTGGGTGGCGCGCCATCGAATACATAGACGGGCTTGATACCGTTGTCAACGATGCGAAGGGTGCGGTAGAACATGCCCATCAGATGAGAGGTAGTTTCGCCATCTTCGTTTGTGAGCATTTCTCCACCGGAACGGACGGCGATCAGGAAGCTGTAGATGCTCATGGAGCTGGGAATTATCAGCAAGCATTAGAGAAGAGTTGGGCTGCTGCTTCTTACGCATCCTAGATATCGAGGTTAGTTGCTGGTGCAGCATTGGAAGCGCCGCAGAACTTACAATGGCTACCTTCCGGCCGAATTGATTCTTGATCTCACCCTCCTTGTACGCGTCTGGACATTCATCCTTGATGATTTGGAAGAGCTGTTTGATGCCCATCTTTGCGGTGGTTGTCGTTCAGTCTTGTTGTAGAGTCTCAATGATGTGGGATGGAAGTTTAAATGGGAGTGACGCGATGGACCGCGCTTGCCTCGCGAGACCGCGTTGAGTGGGCAGGGGTCACCACACTCAACACCTCTTGCAGTAGAACTTTCTCACCACTAATCTTCCTGAGGTGTATTGAAAATTCAATTCTTCATACGCCCTGAAATGTATGTACAATTCTTGCCAGAATGTCTTCAACAACCAATCACAAGACGTCTTTCCCGTCCCGAAGTGGCAAGCCTCGGCCATGATTTACATACTTGCAGCATTGCCGATTTAGCGGGGAACGTCCCCAACTACTAAACATGGCTTGACAACTTCTAGCCCGACGATCCTGTCTTCCAATTTATCTGTCTTTACATTTTGCACAATGTACAGACCAATCCTGCGCCAGTCTGCAAAGCAATTGAGCTGCGCTGCTCGTCCTGCAGCACTCAGAGGATATGCAGCTCATGCTACCCCGCAGACGTTTAACTGGGAGGACCCATTGAATGCTGCGAGTCTGTTGACGGAAGAAGAATTGGCTATCTCAGAGACTGCAGAGGCGTACTGTCAGGAGCGCATGCTGCCACGGGTTCTGCGTAAGTTTCGTTCCTGGTAGAGGCGGATATGGCTAACGGGTCTGTTCGCAGAGGCATACCGGGACGAGAACTATGACAAGAAGATTTTAGAAGAGATGGGCGAGCTGGGATTGTTGGGTGCTACGGTCAAGGGATACGACTGTGCGGGCGTCTCCAATGTTGCATCTGGGTTGATCACGAAGGCTGTGGAGAGGGTGGATTCAGGATACAGGTCGGGCATGTCGGTCCAGTCGAGTTTGGTTATGGGAGGCATTGATGAGTTTGGCACACAAGAGCAGAAGGACAAGTTCTTGCCGAAGTTGGGGAAGGGAAAGCTGCTGGGTGCTTTCGGACTAACGGAGCCCAATCATGGGAGTGATCCTGGCTCCATGGAGACCACGGCCAAGCCACATCCTACGAAGAAGGGATATCTGTCGTTGTCAGGTGCGAAGACCTGGATTACAAACTCTCCTATTGCGGATCTATTATTGGTATGGGCGAAATACCATGAGACAGGAAAGATCCGGGGGTTCTTGGTGGAGAGATCAGAATGTCCACCTGGTACGCTGGAAACTCCACCCATCAAGAATAAGAACGGACTCAGAGCTTCCCTTACCGGCATGATTCAACTCGATGAGTGTCCTGTGCCGGAAGCCAATATGTTCCCAGATGTTGAGGGATTGAGAGGCCCATTCACATGCCTGAACAGCGCCAGATTTGGTATTGCTTGGGGGACCATGGGTGCATTGGAGGACTGCATCGCCAGAACGAGAATTTATGCTTTAGAGAGGAAGCAATTCAAGGGTAATCCCATCGCCAAGTATCAACTGGTACAGAAGAAGCTTGCCGATGCCACTACAGATGCAGCATTTGGTACTTTGGCAGCTATTCAAGTGGGAAGACTAAAGGACAAGGGCGAAGCCGCACCAGAGATGATCAGCATGATCAAGAGACAGAACTGTGATCGTGCTCTGTTCAACTCACGGATCCTGCAAGAAGTGTTTGGTGGAAATGCAGTGAGTGATGAGTATGGCATTGGCAGACATGTGGCAAATCTGTTCGTGACTCAGACTTATGAGGGGCAAAGCGACATCCACAGTAAGTATCTTTTTCTGCTCTTGGGAATATGACACTAGGCTGACAAATACAGGTCTCATACTTGGGAGGGCCATCACAGGTCTGCAAGCGTTTGTATAGACGACCTCGATCTTGGTGAGTTGGAAGAAACCTAAATGTAAATATATACTCCATACACCGCCCGAAATTCCCGCGTCGTGCAAACGTTTGGTGTTATTAAAACCCAGGCCAGATGTCCCCCGCTTCCGGGCTTGTGAGACTTGAGATGGAGGAGACTCGCTGCGTGACTTATCCTGAATCGTTGAGCGTTGACGGCCAGACTTCCACCCTACCCATCCCATTCATCCAGATCCCTTCGAACCGCTATAACGCTGACTTGCATATAAAACTGAGGACTTTCTCGAACAATCAAGAAACTCTGTGGTATCGAGGAGGAAACAATCGAACGATGTGAATATTTTGAAGTGGATTTGTAATCACTATATTCCCGGATAAACCTCATAGCAATCCAACCCTCACCTTTACCTGTGTCTCCTGGAGCACGCGGCTGAGAGCCTCCCACAGGGTACTGGGATTACCAAAAAATGGGATGACCGGCCGTCTTCGGAGATCTGAAAGACGTCATCAGATCTGGATGTCTGAGGGACAGCGACCTCGAGGCCGCCAGGGGTGTCGAGTCAGAAGGCGAACACACTTGGGAGTCGAGGAAACTTATGAAAATTTATACTTTAGACAGAACATAATCGAAGACTGCAGATGTGAGGCTGAGCCCTTCGTAAAGCTGGGCTGAACGTTTGTCAAGGCCAGTCATCAAGTCCCTGGCGCGCTAAGCCCAGTTTGCGCTTTCCCGCGCTGGCATTCCTGATTCACCACAACTTCGTCCTCCAACCTGCATCCATAAAACAAGAGCACCTGCCGCCGGCCACGACAAAAGCCTTTCGTCGTCTGCAACCCAGCATCTCCACCTCAACCTCCCCCTCTGCGATCTCACCTCCGTCCTCACGTACGTCGTATTCCCTCAGCGCTCCTGCGTCATCTTTTCGGCATAGCCGCTCTCGCCTGTTTAGTCACTAACGTCGTTCCTCCAGAGAACTTCATTCTGTTTGCTGCGCCCTCGAGATCTCCCCAAGACTCGACACCACCGACCCAAACCCCTCACCACACACAGCAACTTCGCGATGGCGTTGAAGAGAATCAATAAGGAGCTTACAGACCTGGGCCGGTATGTACAACCTCACCATTACACCGCCACCGATGGAATCAACATGGTGGGGCTGCTGCACAAGCGGGGTCCCATGCAAACCCATCAAAAGCCTCATCGGCATGGGCTAAAGATACGGAAGAGCATCTGCTAATGTTTGTTGTGTTTTACAGTGACCCTCCGTCGTCGTGCTCTGCTGGTCCTATCGGAGATGATCTGGTATGTCCCCTCCACCCAACTTCGATCCCGAGAACATCAATCCTGCCCGGATGCGCACGAGACCACCTGGCAGGCTTAGAGAAGGCATGGAATATCATATACTGACTGTGTTGGT
>Ga0302140_10001631_pt1 | contig 29357 bp, 16 predicted proteins | sample I_Bog_E1_1_FD_202095 | JGI IMG/M metagenome (GOLD analysis project Ga0302140, IMG submission 202095) | Peat permafrost microbial communities from Stordalen Mire near Abisko, Sweden - I_Bog_E1_1 | ecosystem: Environmental > Terrestrial > Soil > Wetlands > Peat | place: Sweden: Abisko, Stordalen... | reverse complement strand
TGCTAGGTTACGATCACGAAGTTATAGGTGAAGGAGAAAAATGGGGAGGATGGCCATGGAGAACAAGAAAATACATAGAAAAATTGGCTAATGAGACCAAAGAGAAAATTTTCGTTTTAACTGATGCAAATGACGTTTTCTTTATTGGAAGACCAGAAGAATTAATAGAAAACTTCAGGAGTTACGGTAGTGATGTTGTTGTCGGGGCTGAACATGCCTGTAGTACAGGTCCAATGTTAAGTAATTATTCTCTGAAAGCTACGGTGATGAATTACTGTAAAGCTCGAAATCCCAACAGTCGATTCATCGTTCCTAATGGGGGTTTTGTTATGGGATTTAGAACTCCTCTTTTGAATCTTCTTTGTGCTAACTTAGATCAAGCAGATGATCAGCATGGATATCTAGTTAATTGGCTTGCTCATCCCGAAGTTTTCAAACTCGATATTCATTGCAGATTGGTTGCTAATGTTGTTTATAACTTTCCTATGATGGATTATGAGGACGATGAAAGAATCGACAGCGATTTTTTAAAATTTATAGAAACACGAGACGGAAGACGAGTAATACAAATAGAAAGCGGAGCAATGCCATGCGTTATGCATTTCCCTGGAAAGAATTTTGAAGCTTATAACTATTTTGGGCCAAGATTATTAGGATCTAGATTTAATATGTTAGAAGATCAGAAATATACCTTTCTTTCTACGATAAAGAAATCTTGGGTTTCCAATATCAAAGATAATTTAGGATTAAAATTTCTCACTGGATGTTCACGAATTTTAGGAAATAAGTATTAGTATCATTAAAATTTTAATGATAAAAACCGATTTCCATGATTTTAATTTCTTAAAATTAAAACAATAAAATGGTATGTAGTTGCAAGCAAAATAATATTGGTCGTCGGGTAAATGGTTCTTGGTTATGTCCTCATACATCGTTAACAGGAAATTGTTCAAATATTCTAGATGTTTGGGATATTAAGAAAAATAAGCATCTGACACCTAACGATTTTTTATCTGGTTCGATAAAAACTGTACACGTGACATGTAACATTTGCGGTTTAGAAAAATCAACAACCCCATCCGCACTGTCAAATTCTGGAAAATATAACTGTAAACAGTGTTATCTTAATAATAACAGTGCTGCTAAACGATTTCCATATTTAATTAATGAAGTTAATGATGGAACGGATTTGACTAAAGTTACATATGGCTCCGGATTAAGAGTAAATTGGAAATGTAAAAAAGTAACAAATGAAAAAACAAATGAAATATGTGGTCATATTTGGGATGCAACAATAAATTCGAGAACATCGATGAATCAGGGATGCGCAAAATGTGCTAGAGTATTGAAAGTAACATATGAAGAATTTTTAAGAAGAGCCACAGAAAAACACGGAACTGATTATGAATATCCAAAAATTACTTCTGAAAATTTTAATATTGAAATTCCCATACAGATCGTTTGCAAAAAGCATGGACCTTTTTCTCAAGCACCGAATATTCATATGGCAGGTTCTAGGTGCCCTAAATGCGCACATGGAACATCTAAGGGTAATGAAAAAATAGAAAAAATTTTAGCGAGCCGCGGTAAAATATTTAAAACAGAAAAATCATACCCCGATTTAAGATATAAAAACCATTACATTATGATTTTGGAGATATTTCTGATCCCAACGGTGAAAATATTTTAAATGTACATTTAGAGTTTGACGGTGACCATCACTTTGGACAAGGAAGATGGAATACAGTAAAAGATTCTCTGGAAACTAGGATGTTGAGAGATATGATAAAAGATCAACATTCGATAAATCACGGAATCTCTATGCTTCGTATTCCTTATACAATGATAGATAATTTAGAAGGAATATTAGACGAATTAATAAAGGCTGGAAATCCTACAAAACCTTTTATATTCACTTATGAACATTATGCTAAGAATTTAACTATCGATCCCAATAAAACAACACTTTTCATAGTTCCATGTCCCGAGATTAATTGGAATGGAAAATAAAAAGTATAATATTAATCATATTTTCAGAAAATATGATTAGAGGATTTAGAACTCCTTTATTAAATGTGCTTTGCGCCAATTTAGATCAAGAAGATGATCAATATGGCCATTTAATGAACTGGTTGGCTCATCCCGAAGTGTTTAAACTTGATACTAACTGTCAATTAGTTGCTAATGTTGTGTATAATTTTCCAATGGGAGATTATGATGATGACGAAAGAATCGAGTCGGATTTCTTTGATTTTATTAAAACCAAGAGAGGTTTAAGAGTACGACAAATTGAGACTAATGCTTTACCATGTTGTATGCATTTTCCTGGAGGGAATTCTGAAGCTTATAATTATTTTGGACAAGCATTGTTAGGTGATGATTTTAATTTAATGATCCCTAAAAAGTATACCCTACTTTCGACTTTTAAAAAGTCGTGGTCAGCATCAATTAAAGAAACTCTAGGATTAAAATTCCTGACGGGATGTTCGAGGATCATGGGAAGTAAATATTGTGACAACAAATAAAAATTAAAATCAATAAATTGAAACAAAAATTTAATTGAGAAATAAACAAATTAAAAATTGTTAATGAAATAAAAGTTAAAATAGAAAAAATAATGAGAAACTCAGAAACGCATAACTATAGGAATGACGTTAGTGATCGACACCGAGTCGAAGTTATTAGAAGAAATCAAAGAGTGAATAGCTCAAATGGCGATAACAAAGATTATTTCGATCATTCCTATATTAGGAACCCAAATAATGAACTACGATCTAGAAATACTGTTTCTTATCAACAACCTTACAATATTGACAATTCTAGAATAGGATTGAATAGCGATAATAGTAATATTCAAAGTCTTCATCAGAATTTCCATCCTCCTGTTCAAACCCATCGAACAACCAGAAGGCATGAAAGAGTAGGACAGGAATTAGATCCTAATTTTGAATACGTGACTCCTTATCACGTAGAAAGATGGAACTTAGATAAAGATAACAATCCTCATGCTTATCAAACTGGTATTAATACCAGAGAAAGAGAATTAAATAACAATTATCGGCAAAGGGTTACGCAAAATAATAAAGGGTTTTATACCTTTGCCGATCGAAGCGGAGATGAGGATGATATTCATGATTCAAATGATGAACTTCTTCCAACTTCCGACCCATCTCCGCAAGATGATTTGCCGATTTTAGCTCAAGGCTATTTAGATAATGATGGGATCTATGTACTGGGACAACTTCGCAACAAGAACGATAATATCGTTACCTACGTCGAACCTTCACCCGAGAGAACTCCCGAAGAAAGTCCTCAACAAAAATCCAAACAAAGACCCCCCTCAATCAACAAATATGTTCAACCATCTACTCAGGGTTGTGTCGCTGGATCTTTTCCAGATTGTGCAGGCCAGTGTGTTGCTCCAGGAAAACAGGCTGCTAACGTTCATGATTGTTTTGGTAATTGTTATAATGTCGCTACTGGTGCACCAAAAGGTTATGTAGATTGCATGGGAAATTGTATATTGAATGGCAAACCCGGAGCAACCCTCGACTGTAAAGGAGTTTGTACTCCAGTCGGTCAAAATCCAACATACGAGTTAGATTGCGGAGGGGTCTGCTACAACGTTTATACCGATCAACCGACTTATCTTCCTGATTGTTCCGGAAAATGTAGTAAAGGAGGAGCGGGAGCAATCCCAGGTTGCAATGGGGTCTGTGGATCAGATTATGCTATTGATTGTGCTGGCCAATGCGTTGCACCAGGAAAAGGAGCCTCATTAGATTGTAATGGTGACTGCAACGGTCGAGCAACGATTGACTGCGCTGGTGCTTGTACTAAATTTGGTGATCAACCGAAACATTTATTAGATTGCAATGGCCAATGTTATCTTGCATCTGGTCCTCCACCTCACGTAAGAGATTGTTCCAATAAGTGCGTTCTTCAAGGCCAAGAAACATCTTACTATGACATCTGTGGATGCTGTATTCCTAAGGGTCAAGGAAAATGTAATTGCAACAAGAGGAAAGAAAAAGAAAGCAGACATGAGAGTAGTAGTTCAGAATCCAGAGAAGAGGAACATAAGAAACACCACCATCATAAAGCTCATGAGTTTCGACAAGAAGTGTCCAATCATAAAAAGATAATTACTAAGAAACCTGTTAGATTTGCCAACAAAAATGACCAATAAGTAAAAACAATTAATTATCAATTAGGTAAAAAAATTTAGTTTGATATCAAGTTTTAAAACTTGATATCATTTTTATTATTAACCGGATGACTTATTCTGTAGCGTCGTCCCCTTCAAAGTTTTGATTGTCGACATCTTCTTCGTGGAGATCATCAATTTCTCCTCCATCAAAGTCATTTAGAATTACAAAAGGATCTTCCATAACAAATGCAGCTTGAATATCGTCGGCTATCTTTTCCAGTTTTACAATTTTTGTTGGACAATTGCATGGTTCAGGTGTAATCCAGGGAAGAAGCTTATGACTACAAATTTCACTTATTCTTCTATCGATAGTAGATCTATTTTCAGATTGAGCTACCAAAGCCATAAAATGATAGCTATACAAGTATCTGAAAATGATCTTAATTACGTTGTTATCAACACGTTTCCAAACACAATCACGAAACCTCTTCATTAACAGAATGGTAAACTTAGCCTTAATAAAATCTGAACAATTATAATGTTGATAATTTCTTCCCCAATATTCTCTAGCATTTCTTCTGGTGATCGGATGGAAAGATGAAGTAAATTGAGCTCCAGGATTGTTAGTTATAAATCTAACTTGACCCTTCATCGTTGCCAAGTGTTTATTAGCCTTTTCCTCTAACTCAAGAGACCTGTTGTTGATTAGCTCTTCTAATTGTCTTTCGAGTTCTTCTGATTGCTTCTTGTCTTTACCTTTGAGGATCTTGAATGAGACATTTCCTCTACCATGATTCTTAAGCTTTAACCTAACAAGGTTTAAATAAGTATTGTAAACATCGTTATTACCAAAATAGAACTTAGAGTATTCTCCAGGGTAGACCTTCTCAAGAATATGCCTAATTGGAATAATATTACACTTGTCAATGATATCGTTTGACATCAGAGAAAAGACCGGGACAAAGTCAGGCTTATCTTTAATTAGCATCGACAATCCTCTATAGGCATAAGCCATATCTTCATGAACATATGGACCTTCCATATCATAGTCTGATTCTTTTTCACCTCCTCCTTCCAGTCCATCTCTCCGATATTCTAGACGCTTTACCGGTTCGTGATCTCCTTCATTAGTTGGTTCTAACGTTTCATTCCAGCTACGATCGAAAATAAAGATTAGATGGGGTTTTTCGTCATCTCCATTCTTTCTATAGTGATCGATTTTAGCCATTAGAAAACAGCTTGGGAGGAGATAACATTTTATACTTTTACCTATTAAGTTTGAGTGTTGACCACTCATTAGTTCTCCTCCGAGAGAAAAAGGAAGCCCCGGAAAAATTGGGGCGAAACCATACTCATAATATTTTTGTGCTCGTCTTAGATGATTAGGGCTTTCTCGTCGCCAATCAATCGGATTAATACCGAAATAAAGGCAAAGAGCGGCATCAATCGTAAAGTAGGCCATTTCCCCATCGAAGAAGGCCTTGCATGCCATTTGATCAAAGCCAACGACTGTTGCTACTGCTGAACTATAAGCTCGATGGATCATTTGGATTTCATCAATTATAGTAGATCCTCCCGCCCACGCCGGAGACCAAATCGTCGTGCAATATTCAGTTCTTCTGGTTATCGATGTCATCTTCTTTTTATAATCCTCATCCTCCTCTTCTTCCCCTTCCCCCTTAAGCTTTTCGCAAATCTCGTCCATTTCTCCCAAGAATCTTCGATAAACATCCATAATTTGATCTTGAATAGTTACTTCTCTAACTTGAGTGGGATCGTAGAATGGGAACATGTCGATATCATGAGGAGATGGAGACCCAAAATCCAACTGTTTAGAACCGCAGGCCAGAACTACTGAACTTCCAGCAGCAACGTAACCATCAAAAGAAAAGTCAGATTGTTGAAGGTACATTTTCATTTTCTTAAGCATAACTTTGTCGTCAGGTAGTGGAGCAAATCTACATTTTCCTTCTCCAACGAACAACCAACCAAAATCTTTGACTGCAACATCAGTCGTAAGAATAGGATCTTTTGGAATTGAAGAAAAAGGTACAACCAAAGTGAGATCGGGATTGTGGCGGCTGGCTTCGGCAAACTCCATCATGTACTTCAGAATAAACTTAGGATCCTTCTGAGTAAGGGCCTCGAAGGTTTCTTTCGGCATAATGTTGTAGTTCTTCATCTTGTAGAGGGAGTTGATATCAATTGAGGAAGATGTTTTGATTTTATTTTTCGAAAAATAAAAGTTCATTTTTGCTGTAAGTCAGTATAGGTTTTCAGGTTACATTTATTTTTAACTACTATAACAGTAGTTAAATCTTTTTATTTTTGTTTTTCTAATTCAATTTAGAATGAAAAGCCTTAAGCGTTCTTCTTCTTGAAGGTAGTCTTCTTTGGAGGTTGAGCCGGTTGTTGCTGGTGTTGTTGCTTCTTGTGGGCAGCGTTAACTTGAAACTGGGATCGCTGAAATCCAGATGCCGCGGGAAAGCAAGTCTGTTCGAGACAAGCACCTGAGCAATCCTTGAAGTTTGCTGGAACTTTTCCAACTGGGCCGCACGTTCCATGGCAATCACGAACGTTGGCTGGTCCACCCTTGCTGGAATCGTAACACAATCCTGTGCAATCGAAGCGTCCTGGTCCCATACAATTTCCAAAACAGTCGTAGGAGGATGTTCCTGCGCAGACACCTTTGCAATCGGGAAAGGAGGTTCCGCCACACACTCCTTTGCAATCTAATACGTTTCCTCCACCACAAATACCCTTGCAATCGGGAACGTTAGGCCCATTGCAAACTCCCTTGCAATCTAGGACGTTAACTGGGTTGCCCTTGGTAGGATCATAACATACCCCTTTGCAATCGAGCTCGGACTTGCCATTACAAACACCTGCGCAATCTAATTCTGCCTTGCCTCCACAGGTTCCGGTACAGTCTACTACGTTTGCGGGAGCTCCTTTAGTAGGATCATAGCAAACTCCCTTGCAATCCTTAATGCTAGGACCTCCACACACATTTGCACAATCTGGGAACTTTCCAGCCGGGCAGGCATTGGGACAGCAACCATTGCACGTAAGAACGGACGTACTAGTACCGCTAGGACAGGAAGCTGAAGTGCATAGATCTCCAATGGGAGTATTGCAATGGAAAATAACGGGAGAAGTGCTAGTAGCTTGAGTTCCAGTGCAGGTCACAGTTCCGGCAGTCTTAAAGACGCAAGTCAAGGTCCAAGGACCAGGAGCTGGATTGGTATGTTGAAATTCCCAGCACTGCTGATTAGCTGGAACATTAGGAATAACGAGATTGGTTACTTTGCACTTGCCAGTGTTGTCAGTACCATCATTTCCAGTAGGTTTCCAGGACACTGGAACTGCAGTAGTAGGAGCGGCATCTCGAACGAAGACTCGGCGCTGAGGAGCCTTTGCAATAACACGGGTATGGCCGATAACATTCTCATAGACTGCCTGACGAGCCTCATTAGTCTGTTCTTGCTGATTTCTCAAATAGTCGAGCTTAGACACTTCTTGGTTTCGGGCGTTAATTGTCGATTGAATAGTCTGAGTGCCTTGAACCTCGTAGTTGTCGTCATATTGATCGTCATACTCACCGGTTACTACTTGCTTAGAGCGCCAATAAGAAGTATTGTCTGGAGTAGGTCCTCGCAACTGACGGCGAGCATTGTTTTGACCAAGATGTTGAGGAAGAATGCTAGCATCGAAAGGCTGGGCATCAGCTCGAGCATTCTTTCGCTGAAAACGATTCTGAAAGTTGGGAACGTTTTGAGGATCAGCTCCAATCGAAATATCTCCATTGACGACCGCATCATCAGATTGAACGACCGTGCGTCCTTGCCAATAGTTACGATCATCGACAAAAGGAACTCCATGGGCATTAGGATTAATCTGTTGATTAGGACGAACTTGAGGGTTAGGATTGACTAGAGGAGTGGGAACTACTTGGGCTCGTGGATCAGCAACCCGAGTCTTGCTCTTCCAATAATTCCTGTCTTGCTGTTGAGCAATTCCAAAAGCGTCAACGTTAGGAACATTTCTAGGATTAACGATATAAGGCTGGCTTCCAGCCTCTACACTATGGCGATTCGCAACGTGATGATCATTTGCATATTGACCTTGACTAACGTCATAAATAACTTCGCCTCTCGCGTTGTTAGCAGAAAAGGCTGGCTGAAGTCTGCTCATATTTTTATTTCTTCAAACTCCTTTATTTTAAAGTTCTCTTTCTTTTTCTATGAGTTTTTTTAGTTTTTACAAATTTTCTTCGAGATTTTTTAATTCACAAAAAATCTTTTCTTGGTTTATTCTTGGTCGTTATTATTTATTTCTCTATTTATTTTTTTTTTCCAGGGATTTTTGCTTTTTATTTTTAAAATCATAAAAAGTCTTTAATGGAAAAACCCAGTTTTGATTTAGTTCGTCAAATTTTGACATCACAGCGTTTTAGAGCTCAGACTACTGATCAGCAACAAGCAACTCTAGATGAAATCGTCGCAACCGGAGAAATCACCAGAGAAGAGATCTTTAATCTTATTACTGAACAAGCTAAGAAAGAATATGATGCGAAAGTTTATGGCAATGTAAATAATATGATAAGGGGTTTAGAGGGACTCGATTATACTACTTTCGTAAATGTTATTATGAGTGGAAAAATCAGAGGAAGAGACTTATTGTCTCTTTGTACCACTTCTAAGAAATTGAATGACTATTGCAATCGTTCCTTTCAACCTACAACTCGTCAAGGTGTTCCCTACGGTGAAAAACAAGACCAGTACCTTTTCAAAATATTGCTGGATAAAGCCGGTGTTCAACCTAAAAATGGAGAAACTCCAAAAGATGCTTATCTCCGAATCATAAACAGAGAAGAAATCTTAAACAAATTTGACTATTATGGTATAGTTTCTGATGCTATCGGGAGAAGAGAATTTAGATTAGTTGATAAAAGACGAGCCCTAGCCGTTCAAGCAATGATGACAGGACAATACGTTGGAACAACTACAGATGCCATTTCTACCGCCAAACTACTGTATTATTTATGGACAGTTAAAGTCAACATTTTTGTCCGGGTTATCGTTTCTAGAGACGGTAGAAATATTTATCTATTCAAGTTAGGTTCTCCTAACATTGATGATATTGAAATGGATACGAATGGTCAACCAAAAATGGTAACCTTAAACCCTCTTCAACCATTACCTGAAGTGCAAGATAGAAGCTTTGATGATATTATTCATTATCAACATATTTATCCCGAAATTCTTCAATGGTTTTTTCCTAGCAAAGCCGCGAGAACAAATGCTATTGATTATCCTGTAGATATTAATCCAACAGAAATGCAATATGAAAACTCGAGATTACTGTCGACTATTACTCAATTATCAAACATTGGTGCTATTAAATTACTGCCTAGAGGTTTACAAGGTTTAATTTATGGAACTAATGGATCTCTCTTAGATCAATCTTTACAATTCTTATTGAGATCCATATCTGCTGGTGCTTTATATAGGGATAAAACTATTAAAGGTGTCTATGCTGAAGATACTCTAATACCTGCAGCACAACTTCCTGATCCAGATAACCCAGGAAAATTTATTAATAGTGGTGTAAGGTTCAACCAGGTATGGCCACATAGTAAAAAACACTTAAGTGTTATTCTCTATCTTACCTATTATCTTCAAGGTTCCATCATCTTCCAATAACTAATTTATTTGTTTAGTTTATATTTTAACGTTTAATAATAAGACGTGTCTTATTATTTCTTTTTTATTATTCTTAGTTTATTTAACATCCAGTTGAGCCAAATCCGCCCTTTCTTTCTGTATAACCTAAATCGTCATCGGAGATTGCGTGAATAAAGTTAGCATGGTAAACGGGACATAAGACTCCTTGAGCAATTTTCAGACCAGAAGTGACCACAAAATCGGTTTGTCCGTGGTTAATGACTATAACTCCAATTTCACCGCGATAATCTCCATCAACTGTTCCAGGCGAGTTCAAGACCGTTATACCATGCTTCAGTGCTAGTCCCGACTTAGGACGAACTTGCAATTCGTAGCCCGGAGGAATCGCCATTTTTAATCCAGTAGGAATCAAAGCACTTTTCCCAGCTGGGATGGCAATGTTTTTGTGAATAGCAGCTTGAAGATCCATTCCAGAGGATAACATTGTTGCATATTCTGGAACAAAACCTGAAGTCCTATCAACAAGTAACCTAACATCTACCTTTGGATGGGTAGTTAAAATCTTTGGATAACTTTTTAAGGTTTCTAAGGAAGAGACATGAGGCTTATAAGATCCAAAATAATCAACCGTTTCGAAAAAGTTTTTGAAAATAATACTTGAGCCATCTGTGAAGCTAAACAAGACATCACTACCTTGATGTTCAAACTTAACAATCTTTCTCTCCAATGCATCCTCTCCCAAGGTATTCTTTTCCATCTTTATTATTTTGTTCTATTTCCTTGTTATTTTAATTTGACATAATCGTAAAAATAGATTTCACTTTTCTGAAATAAAATTAGAAATAAGAATTAAAAAGAAAATGGCAAATCCTTATCCAAGTCCTTATGGTAGAGCTAGTCTAAATCCTAATATAGGTGGACCAATTATTAATGAACCGGCTCCGAAAAAGAAACATAAAGCTTTAATAGCAACCATCATTATTGTTATCATCATAATTATCATAATCATCATTATTATTTTAGTTACAAGAAAATCTACTCCAGCCGCAACAACTGGAACCTCAACGGGAACAAAATGTACGGCTAATTCTCAATGTTTAGCTCCCAATAAAGTCTGTGATATAACAACTGGTAATTGTATGGTTTGTTTAGCTAATAGTGATTGTGCTTCTCCAAATCCTTATTGTTCAAATAATACCTGTGTAGAGTGTCTTAATAGCAGCCAATGTACTTCACCTTCTACATGTATATCTGGAACATGCTGTGATTTAACTCCACCAGTTATAACTCCAGGATCTCTTACTGCAAATTTATCAACATCGTCTAAAATAACAGGAACTTATACATATTCGCAAGGGATAAGTAGCACAGCGGTAGTAACAATCTACGATGTAAATAATATGGTCCTTTATACTCAACCAGCAAATAATGTTCTTGGCAATATTTTAGTGACTGAAGCAGAAACGGGTAGTGTTCTTTTTCCAAACACTACTTATGGAGTATCGGTGTTGATAGAAAATCCTACTTGTGGAAATACTGCTAATTCGGCGATTGTTCAGGTTACAACTGTAGCTTGCGGCAATGAACCAGGTGCTATTGTTGATACAGGAATATCAGCAGTGGCAACTGTGACAACTAAACTAGCCACTGCGAATAATAGTTCTGGAATTCAAATTACGGTAAATTATCCTAGTAATACACAAAGTAGTAATGCGCCGTCACCTTATGATATATATTCTGGTAATGCTACTTTTGGTATAATTGTTTATACTACATCTGGTCTTGAGCCTAATTTAGCTCCAATGGTAGCTCGAGGATTAAAAGCTCAAAATGTCAATATTACGAATCCTCCTAACTATACTTTCGTTTTAGCGAGTCCATGGTTAAAAATTACACCAGTAGTTGGAACAACTTATTATTATAGAATTTGGTTCGAACCCTGTCCGTCTTGTGTTGGATGTACGACAGCAACTTGTAGTGGTAGTGGTAATGGTTTACCATCATGTGCTGATAGTACTGTACCAATATGTAGTAATAGTAGTACACTAGTTTGTAATGATACTAGTCCACCGTCATGTCCTACACATAGCTCACCAGTATGTAGTGGTTGTAACATACCACAATGTGTTAGTTTTTTGAATGCTCAACATTCGGTCGTAGCAACCAATTAAAAAACATAAAAATTAACACCAATTAAAATAATAAATTAAAAATAAAATGGAAAATCCTGCTTTTAACTTGGTACGGCAAATCCTAAGATCTCCCTTATTTCTATCGCAGAGCTTAAATGAACAACAAGCTACGATCGATCAAATCATACAAACCGGAGAAATAACAAGAGACGAAGTATTTAGGTTAATAAACGAAGCAATGGAAGTTCCTACCTCTGAAAACTCGACACAATTATCAAAGAATATAGAGAGTTTCGATTATAACACTTTCATTAATTTCATAATGAAAGGAAAAATTAGAGGTAAAGATCTTATCAGCCTTTGTAATACGTCTAGGAAATTAAACAACTACTGCAATCAGGGATTCCAACTTATGAATGGCCAAGGGATACCTTATGGTCCCTTTCAAAGTCAATATCTTTTTCGTTTGTTGTTAGATCGAATGAGAATTGTAGTTCCGATTAATAAGACTCCACGGCAGACTTATATTGATATGACTATTGGAGGACAAGTTTGGGGATTTGGATCTAATGGTAATGGAGAATTGGGACTGGGAGATAAAAATGTGAGATATAGTCCAACTCCTATTCCAAGCCTAAAAAATATTATTCAAACCAGTGCTGGTTGGACACAATCGATTTATTTAGATTCTCAAGGAAGAGTTTGGATAGGTGGTCGTAATGATATTGGTCAATTGGGTTTAGGTGATAGTATTAATAGAAATATTAAGTTTCCAAGATTGATTCCTGTTTTGAATAATATTATTCAAGTGTCAAGTGAATATTCGTATTCATTATGTTTAGATGATCGAGGAAGGGTTTGGAGTTTTGGTCTGAATGATCTCGGACAATTAGGCTTAGGAGATAATCTCAACAAACACGTTCCAACTCTTATTCCTAATTTTAATAGTATAGTTCAAGTTAGTGCTGGTCATCAACACGCCCTTTGTTTGGATAATCAAGGGAGAGTTTGGGGATTTGGCAACAATTTTACTGGAAAACTCGGTTTAGGAGATAATCTTGATAGAAACGTTCCTACTATGATTCCTAATCTAATTAATATCACTCAAGTCGTTGCTGGTTATGATCATTCGCTATGTCTAGATAATCAAGGAAGAGTTTGGAGCTTTGGTCAAAATGATTTTGGTCAATTAGGGCTAGGAGATACTCTACAAAGAACCGTTCCAACTCTAATTCCAGGTCTAGATAATATTATCCATGCTAGTGCAAATTCCCAATCTCTCTGTTTAGATGACCAAGGAAGAGTTTGGAGTTTTGGATATAATGGGGCAGGACAATCAGGTTTAGGTGATACTATTGACAGAAAGGTTCCAACTCTTATTCCTAATTTTAATGGTATAGTTCAAGTTAGTGCTGGTGGTGTTCATTCACTCTGTTTGGATGACCAAGGAAGAGTTTGGGGTTTTGGGTCAGGAACTACTGGACAACTTGGACTGCCAGATGTTGGACAATCTAATATTCCCATTTTGAATCCTTACTTAACTAACATTATCCAAATTAGTGCCGGAACCTACCATTCTCTCTGTATTAAGGGTCTCTAAAAATCTTATTAAATCTCAAAACCAATTTACAAAATGTTTTTTGTAAATAAAAGATTGAAAAATAAAACAATAGAAAATTAAAATTTAAATATGAAGAGGTTTATTACCAAAAATGGCTCAAAACTGGAAGCTCCTTTAGAACCAGTTTTATCTGATAAACCTTTATTTCCAGTTCAACATGGATTTCAAGTAGATGCCGGTCAACATAATTCAGCCGATAATTCTTCAAGTACTTCAAGTCAAGAACAACAAACCAAACAGAAAAAGAAAACAAGCAACAAGAAGAAGGATAATTGTAATTGTAAATGTTGCCAAAGTAATGGTCTTATTGTTTATGTTAAGGCGGGATTCTTAATGGGAAATGGAACGAGCGATCGACCTTATGGTACGCTTGCTTTAGCTCAAGCCGATTTCGCTTGGAAAACTCTAGTTATTTATTATTCAAATCTTCCACTTGATGGAGGGATAACACTAAAAGATGGTCAAAGAATTGTTGGAAAAGGGATTTATAAGCCAGTTATTATGAATTCCAGTCTAAGAACTAATGGAGGAGTCGGAATTACAGTTGAAAGTGGAACAGTTTGCATTCAAAATCTTCAAATTGACAGTACCCAGAGTTCAGCAATCAACTACAATAATGCTGATGATATTTATCTCAAAGACCTTTTAATAACTCAATCTAATCTGGCTATGTCAATCGTTCCAATCGGTAATAGTTTCAGCACCACTGGAAATTTTCTTTTTAATAACGTCGAAGTAGGAGCAATTCATGGTCAAAATTCCAATAATGGAACTACTAAGTTAGTAAGAGTTGAAATTAGAAACAATTTCACTGGTCCTGGTCTTTACGATTCCCCTTTCAACAGTGCCCACCGAGAGTTGATAGTCCTCGATTCTGATTTTAGTCGTTTGCATACGGTGTTTTCAACTACCAGTGCAAATTTATTTGTTGCGGCAGCAGGAATAGTTGCAGAAGCTTATGAACCTGGTACTCGTCATCATGTAACAATAAAAAATAATTACGTTCATGACTTCTTACCGAATACTGATCCTCTGGGTCAAGCTCATGGAGTAAGAGTAGCAGCAATCAATGGGGCGAAAGGACATTATGAGATTAAAGATAATAGGTTTGAAAGAATATTTTCAGCTGTAATAGGAACTGGAGCAGGATTAACTCCTGATATTTATGGCTTAGCTGTAACTTTTATTAGTGATGTAGGAACTTTTCTTTCTGAGACCGAGGCTACTATTTCTTGCAACAAGATTACAGAAATTAATTCATCAAATATTCAAGGTAATTATAATGGTGCGATAGGAATAGTTTGGGACACCTTTAATGGAACTTCTAAAACAACCATTAGAAAAAATACCTTTACAGGTAATGTAATAACTATTTTAAATCAAATGGGAGCTATTTCAAATAACGTAACGATTACTAAGAAAAATGTTGCTACATCGATTGGTCCATTTTATAATTTGTTATCGGTAACATCTTTTTCTTCTGATGAAACTCGTGATAAAATTGCTCTCAATCATAAAGCGATTTTATGCGATAATAGTTTTAATGGAGCTACATCAACGTTAGGTGCTATAACTACAATTGCAGGTGTTGCTTTTAACACTTGCACGATTGAACTCAGAAAGAATTGTTTAAATGGCCAAACTCTTACTTCCGCTAATGGTTTTGCTGCTTTTGAAACCCTTGGTGTTGCTCCTTCCAATGTTGTTTACATTGCTCATTATAACAATATTCTTAACTATACTTACGGCGTTTTTGATAGTGCCAATGCTAGCTACTTTCTTGAGAACAACTACTGGGGAAATCCTAACGGTCCTCCAAACAATGGTCCTCCTCCAACTGGCGTCTTTGATGTTACTGATTCCCTTCGTAAACCTATTCTAGGTAACCTTGTTAGCACTTGCGACTCAGACGAAGACTCGGATGATAAAGAAACTGATAATCATAGAGAGTTAGTAAGAGCTAATCGAGCTGTTACCCAAAGGTCTTATACTCAAACCGGAATGGAAAACCAAATTATTATTAAAGATACCCTAAATTACTATCGTCATCTCTCTGGTCGTTTTAAGCAACCAGGAAAGATCCACCGAAAATAAATCATTTATTTTCTAATCAGAATTAGAGAAAAATCGATTTTTAAGATTTTAAAATCTTAAAAGAAAAATCTTGAGAATGGATATTTACGCTTTCTCAACTGAAAGTTTGAGAACTGCTCAGTTCGAGAATAATAGTTTGAAACGGGTAAATTATTATAATAAAGAAGATTTAAAAATTGCTAACAATAAGATAAACCTTTTACAAACTTTATTAGAAGCAAGCAATACTGCAAATACAAAACTTCGAGAAGAATTAGAAATAACTACTAAACAAAGAGATAAATCTTCTTTTAATCAGGTAGAGGGTATAGAAATCTTCAAAGCTCAAATTAAGGAATTGGAGAATCAGTTATTTAAAGTTTGCAGAGATCTAGACACGTCTAATGAGACATCGCTGAAATTAGCTACAAAATTACTATACTTTGAAGGAAATCCCGCTCAAGGGATTGTATCCCCACTTGTTCAACTTCAAGAACAAGTTATAGCCAAGGATAAGGAAATTACTAAACTGAATTTTGGATATGGGCAGCTCTATGACAAGATTAATTGTTTAGAAGCTAATCTTAAATATAAGGATGATGAGATCTCACGGTTGAATAAGACCATTGGTGAATATAAGAAAGAGCCTAGCGCTATGCTCTTGCGAGAGAGACAACAACACAAAGGAGTCGTCGAAGAGCTTAAGAACGAGTTGGAAGTTACTAAGAAACAGCTTAGTGAAAGGGAATCAGAAAATAGAAGCTTAAAGAATCAATATTCTGCACAATGTATGAATGCTACTTGGAAACAGAATGAAATTAATGACGCAAAGAAAGAGTTAAACGAATTGAAAGCCAGTAGCAGTGCTGAGATTAGAAAGCTAGTTGAAGAGAAACAGAAGAATATTTCACACTGGCAAATGATTGTTGACGATCTCCAACAAGAACTAAGTGAAAAGAAAGAGGATCTCGAAAAAACCGAAGTTAATAACTTGGAAAACAGACAAAGGTTTACAGAACAATTCAAAAAGGAGAAAGACCAAAATACTAAACACTGGCAAAAGGTAATTAAAGGTCTCCAAACTGAATTAAAACAAGCAAACGATGTTTATGTTGAAACCAAGTCGGTTTTGTCACAACTAATAATAGCACTTAATGAAGAGAATTTCCAACTCCAGCAACAGCGTCACAGAGAAAATAAGGAAGGGAAGATAAGAAATCAAGAGCAATCGAGAGCAATCACTCAACCAAAAGAAAAAATTAAAAGCATAGAGAAAATTGAAGAACAATTAACTACTCTTTTCTCTTTCTTAGCTCAACTCGGTACTCTTACCATAATTCTTCATAAGCCAAATCAATAAAATAATTAAACTAATGAATAAAACATAAAAATAAAATAATTCTATAAACAATATTGTTTATAAAAAGAAAAACGTCAATTAATAAAAATAAAAGTATTAATCAATAAAAATAAAAAAGATGAAATTTGTCGCTAAAAATGCGACAATAGAACAACGGACTAATCTTAATAGTCAACAGAGAGTAGAAGTAAAAAGCTCAAGTAATAAAAAAGACGAGGATCATCAATGTAACATCTGTCAACAGAAGGCTAACAAACAACAGGGAAACAAGAAAACTGATAAAATTTATGTCAAAGCAGGATTTATAGGAGGTAGTGGTACAAAAGATCGGCCATTTGGTAGTCTATCACAAGTTCAAAATAATCGTAATTGGAAAACCGTAGTTATTTACTATTCAAGTCTGCCACTGGATGGAGGAATTAGTTTAAGAGATGGGCAAAGAATTGTTGGAAAGGGTTTAGATAAACCAATAATTACAAATAGTACAAACTCTACTACTAACAATGGATATGGAATTATAGTAGAAAATGGAAGCGTTTGTATAAAAAACATTCACGTCGACAGCACCCAAAACTCAGGAATAAATTATGATGCAGCTATTAACATTACCCTAACCGATGTAGAAGTTACAAATGCTAATCAAGCCTCTCTAATAGTTCCAATCGGCAATAACTTTAACCTCACTGGAAGTAACAATGCCGAAACAGCATCGATTCAAGGACAAAATAGTAACGATGGTGTGACGAGATTAGTCAGAGTAACTGTTACTGATAACTTTACTGGACCTGGTCTTTACGATGCGCCTTACGGTGGTGCAAAGAGATGGCTTTATGTTTTAGATTCAGAATTTGCCCGCCTTAAAACCGTTCTTGCACCTAGTGCTCCAGTTTTTATGGTTGGTGTGACAGCGATTCTCGCATCTGCTTTTGAAGCAGGCACTAAACACTATGTCACTCTTAAAGGAAATCATATTCACGATTTTGCTCTTAGTCCTAATTCGGCATTCGCTTACGGTATCAATGTTGGATCGTTCAACGGTGCTAAAGGTTATTATAATATCAAAAAGAACAATATTTATGGTTTAATAACAGCCACGAACGGTGTAGGAAATGCCTCATATATTAATGGAACTACCGCAACATTATTAACTGACACTGGAAGTGAATACTCTAAAAGTACTGCAAAGATTTCTAATAATATCCTAACTCACGTTCCGTTTCCTGCCGTTTATTATGATGGAGATGGTGTTGAGTGGTCAACTTTCAACGGAGAATCTAAGGTGACTATCAAGAAGAATCTTCTTCAAAACTTCTTCAATGATGTCCAAACTATTCACGGTGCCAAAGCTAATACCGAGGTCAATATTATAGAGAATTTCGCAACGGCTGGTAATTCCTTTTATACCTTTTCTACTGCAATTTTTCCTCCAGAACCAACCGATCAAGTTTTTCTTAACAATAAAGTTTCTATCAACAATAATCAGTTTAATGGAGGAAATGCTGCAGGCGCAATAAGTACTAGCGGACAATTCAATCGTTGCATTGTTGAAATGAAAGCCAATTGTTTTGATGGAACTTACCATGGTAATACTGGAACAGCAATAATAACAAGTTCACCTCCTGGTCCATCGGGAGTTCAATTTATTGGCCACTATAACAATTTTACTAATTATGCTCTTGATATAAATGATCTTGGTGGCAATTCTACTTATTACCTGCAGAAGAATTGGTGGGGATCAACAAGTGGTGCAACGCATAATGTTCCTCCTGCAACTAGTGTTATTAACGTCAATAGTCCTCTCAAACAACCAATTATTTGTCAGCTAACAGCGACTTGTAATGATGAAGCAACAAATCAGGATCAAAGGCAGCTAGCAACTGCCAAATACAAGCCAATGGGAGAAGAATCTAAAATTGTAGAAACAATATCGACAAACAAAAACTTAACAAACAACAACTTAACAAACGATATAAGGATTAATCCTCGAGAATTACAATTAAGGACTAATGACTTAATAGCGTACTTTGAAAGTATTAAACAAAAAGTAATAAATCGTTGGTGAAAGAAATTATTATTTACAGTTAAAAATGAAAATTAATTTTAAGTTGATGTTAACTTAAAACGAAAATAAATCTATCGTTCGGTTATTTATCGTTCGGTTATTTATAATTTGTTTTTCAATTGTTTTTCGCAATGGATAACTTGATTGATAAAATCGAAGATGGAAAAATCTATTTTGTTAGTAAGGATCGATCAAGCCAATTATTTAAATCTTACACTGATGAAGAATTTTCTCGTTTTAATGAGAAATTTAAACTAGAATGTTGCGAGAATGTTGCTAAATCTTATATTAAAGATATTTTTATAGATTTGTCTAATAGAATAGTGAATCCTCTATTTCCAACTATGAGTTATAATAACAAAGATTGTCTCCTCATTTCTAAATTGAATGATCAAGAAAATCGACAACAAAACGATGAAGATATGGATAGATTGATAGAAGAACTCCAGAATAATATTTTAAATGCTCCTTTTACAAGAGTTCCAATTTATGAAAAATTGATTGGAGGTTGTAAAATCTTTGTACTTAGATTTCCAGCATTAAATGATGCTCAATTTAATTATCTCTATGAGTTATTAAGCGTTGTTAAGAATAAAGTACTTAAAATTAGTAGTGATGAGAGTGAAAGAAGCGATATTTATAGTGAAAATTTAAAAACCTGCAATCAGAACATAATCACTCTAGATTACTTTATTCGTTATTACAATGTTACTGAAATTGGAATAGAGAAGTACGATAATGAGAACGAAGGTGACAATGACGAGATCTATTTGACATTTAGCGCTTATGGCGACTGTAACATCGCTTTTGATAAAATTAAATTACAAGAAAAAGTTCAATTAGATGAAGAAGAGAATAATCTTTATTCCAAATCGGATTTGGAACATGATGAAGGTGTCGATTATGTTCTCTTCAACTTAGAACTTGTTAGGGTTGTTCAATAAACTGTTAACAAAATTAATATTACAAACAATAAGTTTGTAATAACAAAATAAATCGATAAGAAAGAAGATTAATAAGAAAGAATATGTGATCCATCGTTCCAAGCTACATGTTCTGATTTGATAGTTGTAACTATAACATTTCCAGGGTAAGTGTCATTACCATTTCCGTTTGTGGCATTCCTTTCGATCGTTATCCAAAAGAGATTAGTATTTCCACCAATAGGATTAGGATTGACATAATTAATGTTAATATAAAATTTTTGTCTTAGATCTTGATTATTACTATTAGCAGTAATTGGTATCGTAACATTAATAAACATATTTCCTGGAGGATTAGTTGGAGCATTATTAACATTGGTATAAAGGGGATTAGTAGAAGTTGTAGTACCAAATCGAACCGTAAAGTAAATATTTCCGGCCGGAGTAGCATCTACGACGAAGGCCATTTCAAATTTAAGAGGGAAAGAATTATCAAGATTTTTAGGAAGGATTGCATTTGTTCCTATTCTTGTCAAGTTTCCTACCGATAAGAAATTTTTACCTCTCAAAACGCTAAGATTACTAGATACAAAAACTTCTTGATCGGTAACGGTAGAGTTAGATGACATGAAATTTGGCATAATAAGATCCGTAATAGGTCGACAATCTCCAAAATATTCTCCCCAACCATCACCATTTAACAGTTTTGTACTTGGGTGAAGTTTTAAATAATCAGCTGTCGGTATACTTGAGAAAGCGTTTACTATTCTACTCCTTACCCAGTAACAAGTATGGTTATTTAAAGTTAGTTGGGCAAACGGCGTTGAACTATTTAAACCAAATCTGACATTAATCGTGTCGGCAATGCTAACAAAACAATAGGGGTAACTAAAATACGGCGGATGATCACAGTTTTTCATGATATTAAATGAAATCCAACTTGTTCCATTCCAATACTCCAACACAACATCAGTTGACAAAACCAGGTTTGTAGTTGGAGTTATTGTTTTAATTTCAAAACCTAAGATGGGATAAGGACTTCCAATGTATAAACAGTTATTAGCTGATGTTCCTCCATATATATTAAAGTACGAACTATCAACTAGGTTAGCAGCTATGCTATTATCTACCCAGCTCCCTGTTGTTAAATTAGTATTACTCATCACAACTGTTCCACTCGTAACATATTGCCCTTGACCGAAAGATGTAATCGTTGGACTCGAAGCCGTTCCAAATTGGACATTACCGATTGTACCTTGAAAAGATTGCCCAAACTTTGTTCCATTATATCTGAGATTTAAACTGACATTATTGGGATTATAAATCTTATCATAATCTAAAGCATCAGCCATAAATTGAATTGAAGCATTGTTTGACAGGACTTGAAGATCATAAGTTGTAGAATTACTAACAAAAAAGTTATCTCCAATTAAAGAAGAACCACTTCCATTAGCTCCAACAATTAATCCTATTCCTGGATTATTTAACAGAATCAAAACAATTTGGGCAAAACCACCATTGTCAACAAAAATTCCATTATTTAAATAAGAGGTGTTGGCAGTTGCCATATTGATTTTAGATCCAGGATCGGTAACATATACCCCGTAATCTATCGGATAGGTAGCGGTCGCCGTTAATTGACAACAAATTGCCATAACAGCTCCTCCACTATGAATATATATTCCAGTATCCGTTTCAATGGCTTTAGTCCTTATAGCACATTCCATCATCAAAATGCTATCTGGAAGGGTTGAAGCATTTTTATTTGTAACTTCAACTCCGATATTACAATCCATGATAACTACTCTAGAAATGGAACTTACAAGACCTTGACCTCCACTCTGGGTACAATCAAGATAAATACCTTCTCCTCCTGATAGGTTAGCTCCATAAATCATTATATCAGAAATGGCTGCCCCAGCTCCGAGAACAATAACTGGTTGGTTGGGATTCATACTTACTATTTTAGTATTCTGGAAGGTTCCCATTCCTTTCAAAACCGATCCAGCCGGCAATGTAATTGGATGAGATTCGTTATAAGTCCCTGGATAAACAGAATAGATTGTATTAGGATTATTATTAGCATTAATAGCAGTATAAATAGAAGAATAATATCCTTGAGTACCTTTTGAAATAACAACTTCATTAGATTGGTTACCTAAAAATTTATAAGGAACATTATTTACGGTATGGGTAATTAATTGGGTTGTAGGATCGATGTAAGCAGTGGACATAAGTGGCGGAGGAATTGCAACAAAATTACTAATAATAGAGTTTAAAGTTGTTATGTCGTTTCCAGCTAGAATACCAGTAAAAACAATATTTACATTGTCGCCAAACCTCGAAACATTAATACATTGTGATGAAATATTCGATGCTAAAATTTGAGTCATTAACTGGCTTTCCTGTAAATTTTCAATATTACCACCAAAGTTTTGACTTATCGTGTAGGTAATTGTACTCATTTTAATTAGAAATTTTAACTTTTCTTGTTTAAATTTTAATTCTATATAGAAATATAGAATTTTATTTATATTGTGTAACTACTATAAAAATTTTTATAGAATAGAGATAATATCTAACGTTGGTGATATAACATAACAAGTATAGCCCGAATTAACACAGACTACTGCTGTTATAACGGCTCCTGCAGGTACGCTAAGAAGTTTACAATTGGTACTGCAAGACAAATAATAACCTGCAGTGCAAACAAGCCTTGTACTATTACTAGCTATAACACCGTTTACAGCAATTCCAATATAACCATAAGCGGATGTACTATTCATATTAATTGAAGCCGAAAAAGTCGCTTTATAATTTCCTGCAAGTCCTGATGTTACAGTTACTCCTGTTACATTTGTATAAGTTGTGCTGGTAGTAGAAAAAGTGGAGGTGTAGTAAAGAGTATAGGCGAGACCGGGAGAACTAGAAATTGTTTGAGAAGGATAACAAGGAGTCAATGAAGTTGCGCTAGAATAACCTTGGACGTTTGCCGTAACGTAAATAGCATAAGACTGAGACGAAACTGTAGCAGAACTCGATGATGTTAATGATGTAGTGCTTGTAAAACTAGTAATGACTGAAGACCATCCATTAGCAAAAGTTATATAAACATTTCCGGCAGCATTAGCCATTGTTGAAGTCCATGTTGTTCCAACTCCAGTTATAGTTGTTCCCGATTGAGATGCTGTCCCAGTGGAATAATACTTCCAAACAATTATTCCACTGGGTCCATTTGCTGCCATTACGGAAGGAAACGTTGTGCTATGACCTGTGATAGTAGTTCCTGATTGATAAGCTGTTCCTGTCGTGTACGTGGTGACTGCATTATCTTCAATACAGAAAGGTACCATGGTATTCGCTCCAACTGAAGTTATAGTAGCATAAACAGACCAAGAATAAGACCATATACCTTGTCCCGATGTGGAATAAGTAGTAGGAAGTGCACCGAAAGTTTGACTAGATGTTCTAGCAATATAACCAGTGGGTGAACGTCTTATAGTTATACCAGTTGATGAAGATAAAAGAGCTGTCCAATAAACACCTGGAGAAAGTAAAACTGGTGTAGTAACTGATACTGTATTCCATCCTACAGATGGTGTAATAATTGCAGTTGTCGCTTGCAAAGTACCAGGATTTCCATTGTTGTCGCTGTATAAGCCAAGGTAACTTTGTCCTCCAGTATAAGAAGCTACATAATAAGACATACTCTGGATAGTTCCAGATTGCGTAAGCGAATACTGAGTAAGGAGCATTAATCCTGTATTTGCATCCGCTGTATTTTCTATATTGGAATCTCCTAAAATAATATTTGTGGTTGGATTTGCCCATTGGATAGCCGACCCGGTTGATGTCAAAACCTGACTTGCTGATCCATTAGAATTAGTAGAATCATAAATATTACCAGAAATATGAACATCACCAGTTACATCTAGCTGGTAACCGGGAGAGGAATTACCAAGACCTAAATATCCTTGACTATTCATCACCGATAGGGTAGATCCATTAACTATCCACCTTTCTAAATCTACGCTTTGACCAGATAATCCTTCTATAGTAATGCCTATTTGAGCTGAAGATGAATTGATAATACGAGTATTATAGGTAGATGTATTTCCAGAAGAAAACGCCATTGTAGATCCTGTTCCTCTACCTCCAGCTAAAATAACTTCATGATATGCTCCCATTTGTAAAGCCATACCACCTGCACCTTGCCATAAGAAATCTCCTAAATTACTCTGCAGTCGACAAGCACCTCCAACACTAGGATAAGTTCCACCACCAATATTACCGAATATCAATTGTCTTACAGCTCCAGTCACAGCTGGAATATAAACATCACCTCCAACTAGTCCAATAGAATAATTCGTTGTTCCGCCGGTTTGTGCATTAATTAAAGCTCCATAAGAAGTAGTTTGTGCACCGACGGCACCTGCAGCGATATTTAATCCAGCCGTAGTAGTAGCGGTATCGTTGGTACCTTTTGCAGGTGCTCCCATGATATTAACTGTAGCAGCTAAAGTAGTAGTAACAACTGTATTAGTAGATGTTAGTGTTGGTTGACCAAAGTTTATTGCAAACATTGATGCTGCAGTTCCTGATGCTGCAGTATTACTATCTGTTATTGTAACAGAATTGGTAGAGAATTGTCCTATTGTCGCTGGATTTCCGGTTATATTTCCAGCAATGTATAGCTGGGTAGTGGTTGTCGTTGAACCAATTGCTAATAAGGAAGTTGATAAGGTAGTTGTTGAAGGATTGTAAGAAAAATTAGAATTCAAACAACTTGTTTGGTAGCCACTGCTTGAACTTGCCACAAACAACGGATAATAACTAGCATTAGTAGAGGTAGAAGTTGTATTGATATTAGCAGAATTTGTTGCTGTTAAATTAGATACTTGGGTAGTAGATGTTACGATCAGCGGAGAAGTTCCAGTAGCGATAGTTGATGTTAATTGCCCAGTTACAGATAGACTTGTTCCGGTTGCTGCCCCAATATTTGGTGTGACTAGAGTGGGTGAAGTGTTTAGAACAACTACTCCTGTTCCAGTTGGAGTAACCCATGAAGTTGTGTTTCCAGCTGATGTAATTACTCCAGTTAAATTGGTAACAACCGATTGCCATGTTGCTGCCGTTGGGCTAGTTAATACTAAAGCCTGACCGGCTGTTCCTGGAGCCGCACTTCCTACATTGACCGCTCCGGTTGTTGTCAAGAGACTATAAGCAGTATGACTATAAGAATAATTCCATACTGCTGCTGTAGTTCCTGTCGTAGCAATTGAAGTGAATACACAAGAACAATTATTTGGTAGTGTCGTTATAGTATTGAGACCGGATGACTCAATTGTGATGTTTCCAGTCGATTGATTATAAATTATATAATCTGTTCCTTGTGGTATTGTAGTCACTGCAGGAAGAACAACCGTATGAGTTGTAGAGCCTGTTATGTAAATCTGATCACTACTAGCTACAGTTAAGGTGGTTGTTCCTCCTGCTGCTGTAATTGGTGTGAAGCCTTGAGTTACGTTATTATAAGCGATATTAGCATTGGTATCCCTTTGAGATATTGTACTAGCGGTAGCATTAGGAGTATAAGACATAGAAGTTAAAGCACTTGAACCATTTGTTACAACTGCTTGAGACGCCGTTAATCCTGAAAGTGTCAAACTAGTTCCAGTTGCTGCTCCGATGTTAGGGGTCGTTAATGTCTTGTTTGCTAAGGTTTGAGTAGTATTAAGAGTAACGATCGTATCTCCGGAAGCAACATTTGGAATTGAAAGAGTTTGACTGGTTGTTTGTTGAGAAGCAATTGTTAAAGTTATTCCGGTAGTATTACTACTAGTGCTAAATCCTATTTTCTTGGTGTTGTCAGTTGCATCAACATATAAACAACTTGCATTTACAAATGATTTATTAGTCATTGTATCGGTTGTCGCTCTTCCCATTAGAGTATCAGTTGAAGTCGGTAGAGTTAATGTTGCTGCACCATTTGTGATTGATGAAATCACCGGGGATGTTAGAGTCTTATTGGTTAAAGTTTGAGCCAAAGCTAAGGTCACAATTGTATCACTCGTTGTTATATTAGGAATGTTTAATGTCTGGTTGGTTGTTTGGGCGGATGATACTGTCAGTGTTATTCCTGTTGTATTACTACTAGTACTAAATCCGATCTTCTTAGTATTGTCAGTACCGTCGACGTGCAAACAAGATGCGTTTACCAAAGATTTATTAGTAAGGGTGTCGGTAGTGGCTCTTCCCATTAATGTATCAGTTGAAGTCGGTAAAGTTAAAGTTCCAGTGTTGATAATCGATGAAATGACTGGTGAGGTAAGAGTTTTATTTGTTAAAGTTTGAGTCGCGATTAGCGATACTACATCTGACAGCCGGTTTAAAGTAGCTCCACCAGATACAACTGGTGATAATGAAATTGCCTCAGCGGTCGCGTTACAAGTTAGAGAAGCCCCAGTCAAAGTTAAGGTTCCAACCACTCCTGTATTATACAAATCGATTGTTACATTATTACTTGAAGTATATGTTCCAGTTAAATTTCCAGTAAATGTGCTATTATAACTGTATAGAATCGTTGCACAGTAGGTTGACGAACTTACTGTTGCTCCACCTGCTAAATCAACGCTGCCAAAAAATAAATGTTGGCAGCCAGTTTGACTAAAAGACGCGTATAGCAAAGTATTATTACAAAAAATTTGATTTACAGCATTATAAGCTGTCATGCTCAATAATCCATTAATCGCAGAAGAATAAATATAAAATTTACCGGCCGATGATGTATTAGTAGTAAAATTGATTGTTGCTGTACCGCTGATATTTACTCCGATAATACCAGATCGATCATCATTGCTAGTACTATTCCAACTAGTATCGTTAATATCAATATTTCCTGTAATTCTAGTTGTTTGAACTCCTGTTCCGACGATAAAAACATCGGCTTTTAGACTTAAATTAGCGGTGTAAGTACCTGGACCAACAATGATAGCGTATCGATTAGTTGGAGATGCAGTGGTAATGCTTGCAATTGCCTGTGTTATACTTGCATAAGGAAAACTTATTGTTCCATTGCCTGTTGTATCGCTTCCACCTAATTCTACGTATACGTACATATTTACAGAAGGAAGTGTACCATAAATAGATTGCCATGTTGCTGTTGTAGGAGAAGTCAACATTAAGGCTTGACCTGATGCCCCAGGTGCAGCTCCAGAGACAACCACATCGGAGCCAGTCGTCGCCAATTGAGTTGCTCGTATAGTATTAGTCGTTCCTGTCAGAGTTTTATTTGTTAGGGTTTGAGTCGCATTGATAGTCGCAAAACTATCGCTAGCTGAAACATTTGGAATTGATAGGCTTTGACTAGTTGTTTGATTGTTTACTAAGGTCAGAATAGTAGAAGTTGTAGCTGCGCTTGATTGAAATGTCACCTTCTTTGTGACGTCAGTGCCATCAACAAAATAACAACTATTATTGGTTATAAGTTTATTGGTAAAAGTTTGAGATAAACCTAGTGTAACTAGAGTATCGCTACCTGTGATATTTGGAAAATTAATTGTTTGAGAAGTTGTTTGTTGAGTCGCAATTGTTAAAGTTATTCCAGTAGTATTACCAGCAGCTGAAAAGGCTATGTGTTTGGTTGAATCGCTACTATCAACAATATAACAATTTGCAGCATTTAAATTCTTATTAGAAAAGGTTTGAATAGTATTGATAGTTACTATCGTGTCTCCTGATGTTACATTAGGAAAATTAAGGGTTTGACTAGTAGTTTGTTGATTGGCCAAGGTTAGGGTCGTTCCGGTTGTTGCACCACTATTTAGAATCAATGCTCTTTTGCTATTATCGGTTGCATCTATTAAATATGGTGTTACAATATTTGGCACATTTCTTACTGCCATCTTCCTTTTATAATTTAGATTTCTTTTTAAATCTACATTGATTTAAAATTCTAATTATTTATTTGTTGATTAAACTGTTATAGTTTTGTAATTGGCTAGCCACGAAATAGTGGCTGATGCTGCTCCAACTACGCTTATAATAATATTAGTACCTGAAATCGTAACAGTAACAGTCCAAGCATTATTGTCAACGATAGTCAATCGATCTTCACCGATTTGACTTAGAACCCCGGAGTTATTTCTGAAGGCGTCATTTAAAACGAAATAGGCAGACTGTGTTCCAGAGTCGGTTCTCCTTGCAACAACTGAAATATTAAGACCATAAGTAGTATTACTAGCGGTCGAGATTGTAGCAATGGTCGTAGTTGATGCAGTAGTAGTTGTGACCGTTGCTTGAGTAAAACCAGAAATAGATTGTTGAGCACAGTTATTTATTTGAGTTTGAATATTTGACGTAGTAGTGTTTAAATACGATAACTGGGTATTAGAAACATCGCCGTTGCCCAGTTTAGTAGCATTTATTCCTGCTCCACTAGCTATATTAGTATCTGCTAATCCTGTAATAGTATTACTTCCTGCTGCAATTGTTTTATTAGTTAAGGTCATGGTGTCACTGTCTCCTACAACATTTCCAGCGGGAGCTGCTTTCGATGCTGTAATTGCCGATGAACCATTTCCTTGGAGAAAGTAACCAGAAGTGAAAGTTGTGGCACCAGTTCCTCCATTTCCGACTGTAAGATTTCCAGTGGTTTGACTTCCAAGGGCAATTGTTCCCGAGATTAAATTTTTATTTGCATCGGTTAAGACCGGCATTGAAGCTGTCAAAGATCCTAAGTTAAGATATTGTGCTCCAATATTTCCTGTATTGTCAGCTTGATGTCCTCCATAATAGATGGTATAAGCCTGAGATGTAACCGTTTGAGATTGTCTTACTGTAAGAGATGTTGCGGAAGTATAAGCAGTGATGAAAGCCTGAACTCCATTGGCATAAATTATAACACCACCAATCATAGCAGAAGTAAAGGTTGTTCCTGAACCCGTTACTACGGTTGTTGTTTGAGAAACTGTTCCAGTAGAATAGGTTGTTGTTCCCATAAACATTCCTACAAGATTAGTAAAAATCTTATTTCCTGTTATAGTTTGAGTTGTACCAATTGTCATGATTGTATCAGACGCTGTAATGTTTGGAACATTGAGAGTCTGAGAAGTAGTTTGCTGAGTCGCTAAAGTTAAAGTTATTCCCGTTGTGTTGGAACTCATTGAGAATTGTAATTGCTTGGTTGCATCACTATTGTCAATAAATAGACAACTGCTGGCATTAAAACTCTTATTAGTAAGAGTCATTGTATCGGTTGTTCCTACTACTATTCCGCTTGGAATTGCCTTAGTTGTTAAGAAAGTACTTCCACCGTTTCCTTGAAGAAAGTATCCAGAAGTGAAAGTAC
>Ga0302140_10001629_pt1 | contig 29364 bp, 24 predicted proteins | sample I_Bog_E1_1_FD_202095 | JGI IMG/M metagenome (GOLD analysis project Ga0302140, IMG submission 202095) | Peat permafrost microbial communities from Stordalen Mire near Abisko, Sweden - I_Bog_E1_1 | ecosystem: Environmental > Terrestrial > Soil > Wetlands > Peat | place: Sweden: Abisko, Stordalen... | reverse complement strand
TCCTTTTCTCCGCCGCTTATCGTGCCCCGGCCTGCGCCGCGCTGTGGGCGATGCTACGCCACTGGCGGGACAATGGAATGCCGCCTTGCCGGGAAGCCCGTATGGCGTCATTTGAAGCGTATGCGGCCCTTGTGGGCGGCGTCTGTGTTGCGGCTGGTGTTGGCAATCCTTTCGCGCCGATTGTCGATTGGCCGATGGGGGGCGACGAAGCCGGGCGCGCCCTGGAATCCGGGATTTGCAAGATTGTCGGGATGCTTTCGACTGATGGCGAGCTTACAACCGGCGACATTCTCGCCAGATTGAGCGAAGACGGCACCCTCGACGTTGTTTTGCCTTACCAGTGCAAGGACGAAAAGAAAGCCTTGGGGCACAAGCTGGCAAAACTTCGATTGCGAGTTTTCGGGGACACGAGCGGAAGGCGTTTCGAATTCGGGCGGCGTGACGTATCGAGCGGCAGTCACTACACGGTGCGCTTCCTCAAGGCTGGGGAGTAAGCGAGGAAAACCCTAGAGAGTGACGCCTAGAGGCCAGTCTCTCAAGGTGTTTCTTGTAACGATCTCGCGACAAGCAACCGTTTTTTTTATTGCTAGTCGAAAGCTAATTGGTAAAGGCGGGATTTTGAGTCTTATTACCCCGCCGTCAGGATTTTTTTTGAATGCAAGGCGGACAACCTTCCACAAAAACACGACGACAAATGCCAGCGCCGGGGCGGCGGTCTTTCCATTCGCGGCAATGGAGTACGCTTGCACCGGAAGACCATACTGCGGATTCCTCAAGACGCAAATCCACCTCGTCACTGCCTGTTCCGCTCCCCGCGCCCCTTGGCGGCGTTCGCCGGTACGAACGCCAGCAACCCCCGCCGGGCGGTGTTCCCCTGGCCCGCGCCTGGCCCCCCCCTCTAAGGAATCTCTTTGATGCACCCCCCATCGTGACAGTTGAGCGTGTCCGATGCCCATTCACGCGGGGGACATCAAAAAACTTTCTGACACCGCATTTATGACACTTTGACACCTTTCGACGCACTTCCGCTGTCATTTCGGCCCCTCGCCCGCTTGCTTCTGACATTTTGCGTCACCTTCGCCCTGTCAGAAGCCAACAATGCCACTCGAACACCATCCCGCCGACCTGCTTAGATGCTAGATTCATGGCAATGTGGTGTTCTTTTTGCCCGGAAAAGAAAAATAGAAAGGGGCGTGCAAAGCAACGGGCGACGGGACCGAACGCGAGCGAGGAGCCGGAAAGAACGCCACAATGCCATAAACCTAGAGGCTATCGGCCTTCCCGGCTGGTGATCTGAATGGGAATTGCCCCTTAAAGAGCCGATGAATGCCCGGCAAGTCTTCGCCCCCGTGGAATGATAAGGCTGCCCGCCCGGCTTGCTTTTGGCGGTTGGCTTGCGAAGATTGGGGTATGCGTTGGGTCCTGCTACTCTTAGGGCTGGGGGTTGTCTGGCTTATCCTTGGACCCCTCATGCTCATTGGGCTTATCTACTCGACCCTGTTGGCTCACTTTCTCTGGTCGAATGCGACAGAACTCCTCGTGTGGCCCGGCGTTTATATTGTTTTGGTCATCGCCGTGAATGCGTGTTTGGCATTCGAGAAACACCGCGAAAATCGAAGTCGGCGTCGTGTTGGCTCACGGTAAAGGCTGGCGCAAGGCGTTGGCCCAATCTGTAACCCCGGCAAATGTGAATTTGCCGGGGTGTCCCATTTTCGGCCCGCGCTCTTTCGTGCCCCTGGCGATCTCGCAAAATTTTACCCCGGCAACTACCCCGGCAAATTTCGGCGCATTTTCGCGCATTTCCCTGCATTTTAAGGGCATTTCCCGGTTTTCTCCCCAAAACAAAAACGGCTCGCAAACCATTGTCTGCGAGCCGTTTAAATTGGTTGCGGGGGTAGGATTTGAACCTATGACCTTCAGGTTATGAGCCGTACGTATTACTCAGTAATTGACATGGGCGGACAAGTGGCGGATACTTGCTGCCATGAAGAAGAAAATCAGCGATCTGCCCGCTGGGATTGGCGTGAACAGAACCCTAAGCGGACGGGGACGAGAATTCTGGCGGGTGAGATTAGGCAAGAGGTTCACGGGCGGTCCTGTGGTGAAGCGTGATTTCTCGAAATTGGCGGAAGCTCGTGCATGGATTTTCGGTGAAGCGCAAACGGAAAAGGCAAATCCAGGTGCTGTTATCGAACTTAAACGAACCTCCGGCTCTTTGGCATTTTCTCTGACGCCTGCTCAAATTTCCGAGGCAGCCGCCTGCTTTCGCAAACTTGATGGGCTGGCCACGCTGACTGACGCAGTATCTTATTTCCTCAAGCATGCCAATCCTTCCGGGGGCAGGCGAACCGTCGCGGAAGTTTCGGCGGAATTCATCAAGTCGCGAAAGGCGATGGGCGTTCGTCCGCGCACGCTGACGCAATACGAATCCTATCTGCGAACGATTGGCGAATTCTTTGGAGAACAGCGGGTTGATGAAGTCAGGCGTGGCGAAATCGAAGATTGGCTTTCTGAGTCCGATTGGTCGAAGCGCACGCGGAACAATTACGTCAGCACTTTTTCTACTCTCTTTCTCTTTGCGAAGGACCGCGATTACTGCGCCGAAAATCAGGCCGAGAAAATTCCGCGTGCGATTCTGGACGATGCCTCACCGGGGATTCTCACTGTCGAACAGGCGCTGACACTGCTCAACACCACCTGGCAGGAGGACCCGGAGGCGTTGTCCTACGTCGCCATGGGGCTGTTTGCCGGCCTGCGTCGCAGTGAACTATGCGCGCTGGAATGGTCGGAGGTTGATCTGAATGCCCGTACGATAGAGGTCAAGGGGGTGAAGGCCAAGACCCGGCAGCGCCGTATAGTGAGCATTTCTGACAATTTGGCGACATGGCTCTCTATCGCCCCGAAAACGAGCCGCCCTGCGCCGAGTTGCAATGAAGACGTATGCGGCGAAAGGCTCAAAAACATTTACTCCGAAAGGCGGGACGAAAAGGGTTCGGTCATTCGGAAAGCAATCGTTTCGACATGGCCGCACAACGCCTTGCGGCACAGCTTTGGCTCCTACCATTACGCGAAGCACAGGGATGAGAATTCGACCGCTGCGGAAATGGGCAATTCCCCGGGGGTCGTGTTTCGGCATTACCGGGCACTCGTCAAGCCAGAGCCAGCGAATAGTTTTTGGAAATTGATTCCTGACCAGGCTGCAAACGTGGTCGGATTTGCCGCATGAGCCATTTGACGAGCCGTTCCCATGGATGGCCAGAATGGTATTCCCGAGCGCGGGAGCTTCAAAAAAGGGCAGCTTCATGTCGGCGGCGAAGTAGCTGCGGTAACGTTTCCGGGGATCGAACGTCGCCCTCTTCAGAGGGCACCGCGTCGGCCCCCTGCGGAGTCGGGCTGAAAAAGGGCGACGGAAAGAGACCGAGTGAGTCAAAGGGACCTGAAAACGCGGTGGTCCCTGCGGTGGATCAGAGAGTGTGAAGCGGACTAACCCTTACCCGAGCACGAGCTTCCAGCCAGCGACGATCAAGATTGCGCCAAGTATGCGGTGGATAGCCACCGGAGAAAGATGAACGGAGCCCAACTGCGATCCGATGGCGCCGCCAAATAAGGCGGCAAAGGTGAAGAGAGGCAGATTGGGTGGTAGGCTACGGGCGGCCCCAAGATGCCCGATAAGGGCTGATACGGAGTTGATAAAGATGAAGACTGCGGAAATGGCGGCCGCAGTTCTTGGGGGAGCCCAGCGGCAATAGATAAGGAGCGGAGTAAAGAGAATGCCCCCGCCGACACCCGTAAGCCCAGATAGCAACCCAACGGCCGCGCCTGCCAATAGTGCGACGGGCCAGCGCGGCGGCGAATCCGCGTCTTGTTCGGGAACGCGGCCGAGAACGAGCGGCAAAGCCGCTACGAGAAGCAGTGAACCTAAGAGCCGATTGAAAATATTTGCCGGTAGAGAGATGAATCCCCCAAGCATTGCGGCGGGTAAGGACGATATTGCGAACGGAAATAGAAGCCGCCACGAAAAGTGGCCGGCACGAAAAAAACGTAGTGAAACTATCGCGGATACGAAAACATTGAGGACGAGGGCGGTGGGCTTGATCGTGGCGGAAGGAAAACCGAACAAGGCCATTACGGCGATGTAACCTGATGCCCCTGCCTGCCCCGCGCAGGAATACAGTATGGAGACCAGAATCAGTGTCCCACAGAAGTAAACGAGAGTCAGTTCGGTCAAGATCACACAATTCGCTAAGTATTGGAGGAGAACGCTACCCTGATAGCGGGCGATGTTGAAGCATCTTGGGGACATCGACAGGCCCCTGGAAAAGGGCGACAAAACGACACAGGGAGTGGCCAGAAGGACCTGAAATCCCGGCAGTGAATGCGATCAACGTGCAATTTACCAGCTGTACAATTTACCCACATCTCTCGCCGAGAGGAAACTGGGGCAGCTATCCCGGGATGAAAGATAAAGGTCATTTCGAATACAGATCCCATCCCCCGCTCGTACCGATGCAAATCCTGAACTCATCGAGGCGAGTCCTGGATAGGTCTTTTCGAGCACGACCGGATCGTTTTGAAAATAAGCGCAATTTTCGCACGTCCTCTTTCTTCCATGGTCTGCCGCAGTTTTATTCACGGCTCAATGAATGACGATAGACGCCCAGTAATGGCCGAAGACCAAGACTGAAAGTATATACCCAAGAATCACGTTCACAATTACGCCGGCGGTGAATGCGAGGAATGGTTTGCTGCCTGCGGCGGTAAATTCCCGGAATCGTGTGGTGAGGCCGATGCTGAGGAAACTGAAGGTGAAGGCCCATGTGCGCAGTGCCGTGATAGGTACGATAAGGGAGGGCTTCACCAGCTTGGTGTAATCGCCGAGCGTGTAAGCATGCACGATAAGCGTCGTGAGAATCGATGCGACGAGGAATCCAATGACGAATTTCGGGAAGCGCCACCAGATCTGTCCCACCTGCGGTTTGGAATCGACGCCCGCGCGTTCCCATCTGGTCACGGCGATGACCGCTAGGACGAACGCCCAGATGCCGATCCAGACATCGCGTCCGATTACCTTGATTAAGGTGTACGAGGCAAGGGCTTGCTCGGCGGTACCGGTGATGCCGGTATCGTGTCCGGCCAGGTTACCGTAGGATTGGGCCGCCGCGAGACCCGCTGCATCGGCAAATTCCGAAGTACCGATCCATGCGCCGCCGACTCCTGCGGGCAAATGCAGCGCTCGTGAAACGAGCGGAAGTGCAAAGACGAAAATGATGGCATAGAAAACCACCAGGCTGATGGCGATGGGAGGATGCTCTTTTTTCGCGCGCACCGCACCGGCCACGGCGATGGCCGCCGAGACTCCGCAGACCGCGCCGCCTGCGCCGAGCGTTGCCGAAAGGCGGGGGTCAAGACCGAGTTTCCGCGCCACGAGGAAAATGACGGAAAAAGTAACGATGGAAACGATGGATGCCTGGAGGATGGCGACCGGTCCCGCCCAGATGATGAGCGTGAACGGCAGAGTCGCACCCAGCAGCACGATGCCGAGCTTGATATAGAATTCGACGCGAAAACCCGCATCCAGCCAGCGTGGAAGGCCACTCACATTCGAGATGATGAGGCCAAGAAGGAGCCCGAGCAATGGTGGCTCTAGGTTGTACCGATTCGCCTGGTCCCAATTGCCCGCCGCAATGATGACCAGCGAGACGATGTAGATAAACAGGAAGGAGGGGATGAACGCCTTCGCCTTCTGCCCGATGAATGAGGTGGCTATCGTGAAGAGGATCAGGAATGCGCCAAACTGCGCGGCGTAGCGCCCCGCGCTCTTGGAAAAATGGTCTTCGAGCTGGGGGAAAGTCGACCACTTCGCGGGAGCGACCGCGATCCAGGAGAAGAATGTCGATCCTGCGTGAAAGAGAGCGCAGGCTAGGATTACAATCCCAAGCCCCAGCCACACCGCCCACCAGTCTTCCTTTGACCAAAGTTCCTGCCAGCCCTCGCCGCGCGGGGTGGTGATTTCTTCATTCACATCGGCATTAGTCGGCACGTCACTCATAAACCATACTGATCTAGTAGAGTATGATTGCGGCATCAAGGAAAAATGGAGCATGCCGGGGCACCGACGCCAGGAACCCAACAATCAAGCCAGGCTCGTCAGCATTGGACCAGTCCGGAAGGGCATGGGAAAGCCCTTTCGCTCAATGTTTGCCAACGCAAGGACGACGAGATTAAAATTTCTTGCCATACCCTATCGGCTCGATAGACTTTCAAGAGTCAGGGCGGTCCGGGATCGCCTGAGACCCGACTCGAAGCGAGACCTCGAATGAGAACTTTTCAGAACATATTTGGTCGCCCGGGAAGCTTGGAGATGATCCGAGGCGGCCGATGTCCCGCCGTTTGGAATTGCAGTTCGGGCAGTTGACCCAAATCGGACCTGCTCGGGTCGCAAATGATTCAAAGGCAGATTTCGCGCCTTCGCGGATCCGCGCCCGCCTTTCCATTCAACCCACAACTATTCTCAAAATTCCATGAACCAAAAAATTACCTTTCCAAGACTCACTGATCTCTCGAGCGATGATGCCGAAAAGCGGCGCCTCACCCTTGCCATACTTGACGATAACGACCTCGATCTCTTGCAAGTCGAGGACATTCTCCCGTTGCTGGCGGATGAGGAATTCACGATTCAGCGGCTGGCGATAGCCGCGCTGGCGGAATTGAATGACGTTGCAGCGATTCCTGCCCTGCTGGAAACGACGGCCGACGCCGATCCCGATGTCTCAGGCGCGGCGCGCGCGGCGCTCCTCGAATTTCGTACACGTGACGCTGTTGACCCGTTCATAACCGGAGTGGCCCATCCTTCGCCGGCGGCGCGGGAGGCGGCGGTGGCCGCTTTACGGGAACTGAAAAGCCCTCGTGCCATTCCCGCATTGCGAGTTGCGCTTGAAGATTCGGCCCCTGCTGTGCGCCGCGAGGCCATACTTACCCTGGCCCGGGTGCCAGATCAGGGCATCAAGGCCATCCTACTACCAACATTGTATGATTCAGACGTGAATGTCCGCCGCACCGCGGTCGCGGCAGTGGCGTCTCTACGCACACCGGAAGTGCTGGCTTACCTCTTGCGCAGTCTCCGCGATACAGACTGGACTGTACGGCGGGACGGGGCTGCATTGCTGGCTGGCTTTCCATATCCCGGAGCAGTTGCCGGGTTGAAGCGCGCATTGCGGGATGAGTATGCGCAGGTGGTGCGTGAAGCGATTTCGAGCCTGGGCAGGATTCGTGCGCCGGTCAGCGCTGCAATTGCTCCGTTCCTCGACCACGAAGTGGCTGAGGTGCGGATTGCGGCTATGAAGGCTCTTGGCGAGATGGGTGATTCGGCATTTCGCGTTCAACTTTCGAGGATGCTGAATGACCCGAGTCCCGAAGTCATTGGGGTGGCTCTCGATCTTCTGGAGCGTCCGGTAGAACCAAGGTTCGAGGCAGCTTGAGGCTTCCATCTCCCTGGACGGCCAGAGAGGGGGGAAGGAGAGCAGAAGAATGCCCACTTCTGATTGCAATTGGGAGTGGATGGGTCCATCTCTACTGATCCGGTATGTATTCCGAAAATCAGTCCGCTGGTTCGTCTGCCATGGCGCCCGGGGTCGATGGGTCGGGAGGCGTTATGGGGGCGTGCGCGGCGAGTGAAATGGCTACACTTCTTCAAATCAGGGCTCGCCCGCCCGCCAACCCCCGCTTTTCCCCTCCTCCTCCTCGGAGGGTGGCGCCATGAATGGGAAGTTGCTGAACGCGTTTGCACTGCTTCTGGTGGCGGTGGCGGCCGGATTAATCGGGTACCGGAACTTCGATTGGGGCGGCTCCCGGAAGCTGCTCAATGTCTCGTACGATCCGACGCGGGAAGTTTATGACGACATCGATCAGGCATTTGCCGCCGATTATCTCAAGAGAATCGGGAGCCGGATCGTCATTGAGCAATCTCACGGCGGCTCCTCCCGGCAGGCGCAGGCCGTGGCCCAGGGTCTGGCCGCGGATGTGGTGACGCTGGCATTGCCCTCGGACATCCAGAGTCTTGTGAACCGCGGCCTGATCGCGGAGGATTGGAGAGCGCGTTTTCCGCACGATTCGCAGCCGTATTACTCGACCATCGTGTTCGTTGTGCGGAGGTCAAATCCGAAGCATATCAGGGATTGGCCGGATTTGATTGCGCCCGGCGTTTCCATCGTCACGCCGGACCCCAAGACTTCGGGAAACGGAAAGCTGAGTCTCCTGGCCGCGTGGGGATCGGTGATCAACAAGGGCGGGAACGAAGCTCAGGCGCGGGAGTTTGTGCGACAGCTCTATCGGAACGTCCAAATCCTGGGCCAGGGAGCCCGGGATGCGGCGACGAAGTTTGCGCTGCAAGGAGATGGGGATGTTCAACTGACCTGGGAGAATGAGGCGATCCGGGAGAGCAATGAATCGAAGGGGGAATTGCAGATTGTTTACCCGGTCTCCAGTATCCGTGCGGAGCCGAGTGTCACGTGGGTGGATGCCAACGTGTCGAGCCATCAAACGGAAGCTGCGGCGAGGGCGTACCTCGCGTATCTCTTTACCGCGCCCGCCCAGGAAATCTTTGCCGCGCACGGGTACCGGCCAATTGACGCTGCAGTCGCGAAGAAGTATGAAGCCCAATTGCCCCCGATCAACCTTTTCCCCATTACAAGGATCGCGAAGGACTGGGACGATGCGCAGGCGAGATTTTTTGGCGAAAACGGCGTTTACGACAGCATCCAGCCAGGAAAAATCCAATGAACTCCCCAAAACTGAATGTCCAATACGACTGGGACACCGCGCGAAATGACCTCGTAGCCGGAGCCACTGTCGCGGCCATCGCGATCCCGCAGGCGATGGCTTACGCCCTCATTGCCGGGGTGGATCCGCGTTTCGGGCTATGCGCGGCGGTGATCATGACGATCGTTGCCTCGGTCCTTGGATCATCCTCCCACCTCATCAATGGGCCGACGAATGCAATATCGCTGGTGGTATTCAGCGTGCTCTTAAGTTTCGACGCACGCTTCGAGGCATACCAGGCAATGTTTCTCCTGGGGATCATGGTGGGTGGCATCCAGATTTTGATAGCGGTCTTTAAGCTGGGGGACCTGACACGATATATCTCCGAGTCGGTGGTGCTGGGCTTTATGGCTGGCGCGGGGCTGCTGGTGGCCATCGGGCAGGTGGGTAACTTCCTCGGGGTGGCCAATGTGGCGGGCAAGCATACCTCGGTGCTCGGGCGGCTCTGGCAGACGGTGATGGAATCGGGACCTGTCAATCCCTTAGCAATCGGGCTGGGTGCGGGGACGATTGTCCTGGTGCTGTTGCTGCGAAGGGTGACCAATCGGTGGCGGCTGCCGCAAGTGGATATGCTTCTGGGGTTGATCGTCGCGTCGCTGGTGGCGTACCACTTCGGCTGGTCTACTCCGAATGCGGCGGGCAAAACGGTCGTTGCAGTGGTTGGCAAGGTTCCGGCGGCATTGCCCTCTTTCCATATCCCTGAGATCAAGTTCGCATGGGTGCCGCGTCTGTTTGGCGGTGCGCTGGCAGTCTCCTGCCTGGGCCTGCTGGAAGCGCTCGCGGTGGCAAAGTCGATAGCGACCTTTACCAGGCAGCCTCTAGACTACAACCGGCAGTGTCTCGCGGAAGGAGTGGCCAATATTTTCGGCGGGTTTTTCCAGTCTTTGCCCGGCTCGGGATCGCTGACGCGCTCGGCGATCAATTTCCAGGCTGGAGGCGTCACGCGGATGTCCGGTATTTACTCCGGAATCATCGTCGGAATTGTGGTGCTGCTGCTGGGGCCGGATGCGCGGTTCATCCCAAAACCGGCGCTCGCCGGATTGCTGTTTATCACCGCGGCGCGGTTGATCGATTGGAAGCGGCTCGGTTATGCAATCCGGGCTTCATCGTTCGACGCGGTGCTGGTGCTGGTGACGGCTTTCTCCGCGATCTTCATCAGCGTCGAGGATTCCATCCTGATCGGCGCGGGCCTGTCGATCCTGCTGTTTGTCCCTCGTGCCTCGAAACTTTGGATGCGGGAATTGATCGTTACCGGGGAGCGGGTTGTGAGGGGGCGATTGCCCGGAGAAGCCCGTTCGCCTTCGCTGGTGATCTACGATCTGGAGGGGGATCTCTTTTTCGGAGCAGTGCCTGAGCTGAATCGTTATCTGGAGGAGATAAAGCGAACGACGACCCAAACTGGCATCCGATATGTGATCCTGAGGGTACGGCGGGTGCGCAATCCCGATGCGGTGGCGATTGAGCAACTTGAGCATTTCCTGCGGGATGCCGAGAAACGCGAAGTGACGGTTCTGCTGGCGGGGTTGCAGCCGGATTTCGAACGAATCCTGAGAAACGTGCATCTGGAGAAGTGGTTTCCGGCTGATCGCCTCTTCCCGGAAGAAGAGGAGAAATACTCTGCGACGCTCCGTGCGGTACGTTACGCCTTCAAGCTGCGGGGCCAGGAGGAAGCTGAGGAAGTGCTGCCGGATGTCTCTTCGGCGGAGAAGGAAGCGGAGTATTACCTGGTTTAGGCGATCTGTTTCACCCCCATGGTTGGTTCGCCGTACCTCCAGCGCCCATGCCGTTGACCGCTACTCGCCTCCACACATTTACGGAGTCCGTCATCCGAGGCATGACGCGCCTGGCGAATCGTCACGGCGCCGTGAACCTCGCGCAAGGTTTTCCGGACTTCGATCCTCCCGAGGAATTGCTGGCGGCGCTGGAGCGGGCGGCGCGCGGACCGCATCATCAATATGCGATCACTTGGGGAGCGCCGAAGTTTCGGGATGCGCTGGCGCGCAAGATCACCCACTTCAGCGGGCTGGCCGTGGATCCTGACCAGCATCTGGTTGTCACTTGCGGCAGCACGGAAGCAATGATGGTGGCGATGATGACTGCCTGCAATCCAGGCGACAAGGTGATCGTCTTTTCGCCGTTCTATGAGAATTACGCAGCCGATGCCATCCTCTCAGGGGCGGAACCAATCTATGTTCCGTTGCGACCACCTCATTTTGATTTCGACCTCGGAGAGCTTGCGAGCGCCTTCGCGCAAGGGGCGAAAGCCATCGTGGTCTGCAATCCGTCGAACCCGACGGGGAAGGTTTTTACAGAAGAGGAGCTGCGTCAAATCCTGGAACTGGCCGAAAGGCACGATGCTTTCATCATCACGGACGAGCCTTACGAACACATCGTGTACGAGCCGCACCGTCATACCTATCTCGCCGCCCTTCCTGGCGCATTCGAGCGGACCATCACCTGCAATTCCCTGTCCAAGACATACTCCATCACAGGCTGGCGGCTGGGTTACGTACTGGCTTGCCCCGCTGTCATTGCGCAGGCGCGCAAGGTTCACGATTTCCTCACGGTGGGAGCTGCCGCTCCTTTGCAGGAAGCAGCGATTGCCGGGCTTGAATTGCCGGATGCATACTATGCGGGCCTGCGGGACCTTTACACACGCAAGCGGGACCTCTTTTTGGACTGCCTGCGCGCGACCGGACTCCCCTTTTCAGAGCCGCAGGGCGCTTACTATGTCCTTGTGGATATTTCGCGCCTGGGATTCGCCAGCGATACGGAAGCGGCAGAGTGGATGGTGAAGGAAATCGGCGTGGCTGGTGTGCCGGGATCGAGCTTCTTCCGCGAGCCTGAGCATCGTTACATCCGGTTTCATTTTGCGAAACGGGAGGAGACTTTGTTGGCGGCGGGAGAGCGGCTGCTTGCGCTGCGGCAATAGTTTGAGAATCCGGCAGATGATGGAGTTTGGTGTGCGGGCGGGAGCATGTTGCGCGTGGATTGAAAAGCGGAGAAAATCCGATTGACATATTGTCTATCGAATTGATAGACATTCATGCGCTATGGCACACGTAAAACGCACATTTATCTGCGAGGATTGTGGGCGGGAGCGTCTCTTCCATCGGCCGCAGTTCAGGCATAAGACCCACGCGGTGCTGACATTTTGCACCGCCGGTCTTTGGTCGATCAGCTGGCTTTCCGCCGCTGTCGCCCATGCCTGGCAGCCGTGGACATGCGCTGCCTGCCGCCATAAACAACGGGCCCCAAAGGCCCTCCCGCAGTGGTAAAATAATCGAGTAACGCCGTTCCTTAAGCGCCCCTTTGCTTCCCCCGCTTGAGTGAACGGCAGTGCCCGGTTGGGTTGCTGGAAACGATACCGGTTTCCCGGCGGGTAGGCGGGCCTGCCGAGTTTGCTTAAATTTGATACTGGTGCACCGGATCGCCCTGGGTGGCGCCGGACAGGTCCTCGCAAAGGCGCACGGCCAAATCCCTGGCCTGTACGCGCAACTCCGGCACGGCGGTGGTCTCAAACAACCTTCCCTTTTCCGTGCTGCCAAGAGTGAAAATATTGGCGGAGGGAGCGTCGAGGTAATCAATCACCGCACCACCGGGAACAGTATCGATCCCGATGAACAGGGGATCCGGCCTGATGAGTCCCCTGGCGAGAAGGTTGATAACGAGGGGGGATTTGAGTTTCTGGTAGTTACATTCGGGTCCTGTGCAATTGACCGCATACGCGACACGCAGGGTACGTTCCCGCATGGCGGCGCGGTTATAGAAAGTGACCTCCAGGCCTGGATTTATGTCAACAATGCTCCGGACGTGACCACGATGAAGTAAAAGCCGGGACCGGGCGATCATCGCATCCTTGACCGAAAGAACGTCCGGAGCGGCCCGGTGCCGGTGCGACTCCCAGAGAGTGCGGAGGTGGCGCATAAAGCGCCGGCGCTCGGGAAGTGGAAGCGACTGCCAGATGCGCTGATTGTGCGGGCGCAGGGCATCGATGATTGCTCTCCAATCGATCCCATTCTCCCCGGCCTTGATCACTTCAGCACGCACCAGGCGAAGCAGCGCGCGGGTCGTTGTTGGGAAGACGCGGTCCGCGAACCATCTCGGCTGGGGCTCGTGACGGGCATGCGGCTGTGGGAAGAGGCCGTGCCGTGAAATAACGTGAATGATCCCTCGCGATTTTATTCCATCCAGGCTTACGAGCAGATCCAGGGCCGTAAGCCCGGACCCCAGGATCAGGATATCGTCGTTACGGCTGATGCGCCGCACTGTCTCCTGCGACCATGGATCGCTGAGATAGCGGGGACTGCGATGGAAGGAACTGTCGTGTACGTGGGGATCACCGGGAGGAAAATTGCCGAGGGCGAGAACAACACGCCACGCGGTAAAGGCGGTTCCATTTTCTGCGGTGAGATGGAGGCGATCTCCCCACGGCTCAATGTCTAATACCTGGCTGCGCAGGAACTCCAGGTTACCTGAGGCGCGGCGCCCTTTCTCGAGGATCTGGCGGATGTACGTGCCGTATACTCTGCGCGGCAGAAAATCGTCTGGAGAAATGGCTTCGATGCCGACATTCTTAAAAGCGTGCCGCCGGGCAGCTAGCCACTTTGCGAAATCGTCCGGAGCGTCTGGAAAGGCACTCATCTTGCCGGCGGGAACATTGAGCAGGTGTCGAAGCCTGTTCGTGCCGTATGCTACTCCCCGCCCGAAGGCGCGATCTTTGTCTCCGATGACCACGCGGAGGTTGGGAGCAATGCGGGCCAGATGGACGGCGACCATAGAGCCGGAGAATCCGGCGCCGACGATGGCAACATCGAAATGCTCAATTTTCTTACTCATGGATTGTCGGGAGGGCGAAACGGTATGGGAATGGATGACAAATATCTCGGTTGACTCTACTATTTTAGTAGGGATATTGCAGGCAAGCCTCAAGGGGAGAAATGACACCGGCACGAAATATCGATGCGGCCTTGATTAATCCATGAGAGCGACTCAGGCCTTTCACGGGAAAGGGAAATCCCGTGCTTGAAAAACGCTTTTACCTGGAGGGACTCGCCCATGCTTCCTACTTGATCGGCGCGGGAGGAGAGGCGGCGGTGGTGGACCCCAGGAGGGATGTGGACGAGTATTTGGCGGTGGCGCAGGCGGAGGGGATGAGGATCGTGGCGATCCTTGAAACGCATCCGCATGCGGACTTTGTGTCCGGACACCTGGAACTGGCGAAGCGGACTGGCGCAAAGATCTACGTGTCGCACCTGGCCCCGGCCACCTATGAGCATGTGCCTACGAGTGAAGGCGATACGATTCGTGTGGGACCGCTCGAAATCGACGTGATCGAAACACCGGGGCATTCGCCCGACAGCCTCGTGTACATGGTGAGGGAGGTTGGCCGGCCAGCGACTCTCTTTACGGGGGACACGCTATTTGTGGGAGACGTAGGCCGGCCGGACTTGAGAGACGCGGAGGAGAAGCCTGCTGCACTGGCCGAGGCGCTGTACGATTCGCTTTTCCGAAAGCTGCTTGCGTTGCCCCCGGAGTCACGCGTGCTGCCGGCACATGGCGCGGGATCGCTGTGCGGACGAAATATCTCGCAAGCGCCATCGAGCACACTGGGAGAGGAGCGGCGTACGAACTGGGCGCTGCAACTGACGAACCGGGTGGAGTTCGTGAAGAGGATGCTGGCCAGCCTGCCGGATCGGCCGCAATATTTCGCGCATGCGGTGGCAGTGAATCTGCGAGGAGCCCGTGCGCTGGATGAAATTGAAAAACCGTGGCTGCTGCCGGAGGCGGACATTGCGAAGCACGCACGGGAAGGAGCCGTGGTGCTGGATACGCGCTCGTCCGCCTCGTTCGGCAAGGGACATTTTCCGGGGAGCCTGAACGTCTCGCTCGATCTTGCACTCTTCTCTACGTGGACAGGTTTCTTCGTGCCGCCCGAACGAAGAATCGCGTTGATAGTCGAGGATGAGTCGGATGTACCGCGGGCGCGTCTGGAACTGGCGCGGATCGGCTTTGACGTGATCGTCGGCTACATCGCAGGCGGGACACTGACCGCGACCGAGCCGCTGCCGCAAGTACGCGCGACGGATTATCGCGAGGCGCGGGAGAGCGGGAATGCGGCCCGCCTGCTGGATGTGCGAACGCCGGGCGAGTGGGAGGAGTTCCACGTGGAGGGGGCTGCCCACATCCCGTTGCCGGCATTGCCGCGGCGGATGAAGGAATTGCCGAAAAGCGAGCCCCTGGCGGTGATCTGCGGTGCGGGGAATCGGAGTTCCATCGCGGCCAGCCTGTTGCAGGCGGACGGGTTTCAGTTTGTGCAAAATATTGTTGGCGGCGTCGCTGCGTATCGTGAAGCGGAGCGGACGGCCTGGCATCCGGCCGACCTGGTGCTGCCCGGGGAAGGGATTTGAACAACGACGAGCCCTCGGAACTAAATGGAGAATTCTCCGTCCTTTCTCCGAGCCCGCTTGTCGATGATGCTGAGTTGTTTCTCCTCGTAGAAGACCAGCGAGTACGGAGGAACGCTATGCATGAGGAAGACGTTGGCTCCGATGGTGGATGCTTCGCCGATAACGGTTTCGCCGCCAAGGATCGTGGAGTTGGGGTAAATGGTGACATTGTCCTCGACCTCGGGGTGGCGCTTGTTCCCCTTTACAATATTGCCGGCTTCGTCTTTCACGAAGCTGCGGGCTCCCAGCGTGACTCCATGGTAAAGTTTCACGTGATTCCCGATGCGGCTGGTCTCGCCGATTACCACGCCGGTGCCATGATCGATAAAGAAGTGGGAGCCGATGGCAGCCCCCGGATGAATATCGATGCCGGTGCGCCCATGCGCCCATTCCGTCATCATGCGGGGAATGATGGGCGCTCCCTCGCGATGTAGCCGATGCGCGAGACGCTGGATAGTGATGGCTTCGACAAATGGAAAGGAAAGAATGATTTCCTCCTGGCTGAGAGCGGACGGATCGCCTTCGTAGGCGGCTTCCACGTCTGTCTGGAGCAGCTCTCGCACGACTGGCAGCGCGCGGGTGAATTTCTCCATGATGGGCGCGGTTTTGCCGGTGGGGCGTTTGGGATCGCCAATGCGGACGCTTTTGCGGACTTGCTCCTGGAGGCGGCGGATGACTGAGAACAGGCGCTCGGAAGTAATTTGCGGAAGCGTCCCGTCAAGGATTGCGTCGTCATCGTGCAATCCGGGAAAAAGGAGCTGGAGGAGGTCTTCGCAGATTTGACCGACGGCGCGTTTTGACGGGATGTTGTGAGCGCTGCGGTCGTTGAGCCCACCGAAGCGCTCGTAGGAGGCGAGGAGGTCTGGAAGGTGCCAGTTAGGGAGTCTGTCCATGGGCGGCTCCGGGTTCGATTATGGCGCCGCGACTTTATTCCAAGGGAGCTTCGCGAGGAGCAATCCCATCCCGCAAAAATCCGTAACGCCCGCAAAGACCAGTCCCGCGCCAACAAACGCCGACAATCCGATGAACCACGGATTGAGGAAATGCCCCAGCAATACTCCGGTCAGCACGAGCAAACCGGCAGCGATGCGCACCTGCCGTTCCAGGCTGATCACGCGCGTCCTGCCGCGTTCCACCGGCAGACCGGCTTCGCTCCATGCGAGGGTGCCGCCTTCAACGACGACCGCGTTTTCAAACCCGGCCATTGAGAATTTCTCGACCGCTATTTCCGCACGAGCTCCGGAGCGGCAGAGCAGATACACCGGTTCATCTTCTGACAGGATACCCGCGCGAACGAGGGCTTTCGGCACGAGCACATCGAGCGGCACATTGCGGGCCTGCCGCACGTGGACCTCCGCAAACTCGACCGGCGTGCGGACATCAAGCAGCGCGACGGAAGGTTGGGATTCCAGCAGGTGATTCAACTCGGCTGGCCGGATCGCTCTCATCTTTTCGGCAATTGATGCAGCGCGCGGATCAACACATCGATCTCCTCGCGGGTATTGTAGAATGCGAATGAGGGGCGCACGGCGGTTTCCACACCAAAGCGGCGCAGCGACGGTTGCGCGCAATGGTGGCCTGCGCGGACCGCAATGCCGTGGTCATCCAGATATGTGCCGACTTTTTCCGACTCAACGCCATTCACTACGAAAGAGAGGACACTCGCCTTTGATGCCGCTGTGCCGATCTGCCTGATGCCCTGGACTCCCTGCAGCTCCGCAGTCGCGTATTCCAGCAGCTCGTGCTCGTAGGCCGCGATGGCCGGCAGTCCGATGCCGAGGACGTAATCGATGGCTGCGGCGAGGCCGGCAACCGCGGCGATGTCCTGGGTGCCGGCTTCAAATTTCTGCGGGATGCCAGCGTAGGTGATTTTTGAGAATGTTACGTCTTCGATCATGCTGCCGCCCCCCTGATATGGGGGAATGGTCTCGAGAAATTCGCGCTTTCCATAGAGAATCCCGATGCCCGTCGGACCAAAAATCTTGTGGCCTGAAAATGCGAAGAAATCCGCGTCGAGGGCCTGGACGTTCACGGGAAGATGGGGCGTCGATTGGGCGCCATCCACGAGCACCGGAATGCCGTAGGCGTGGGCCAGGGCGATCACTTCCTCAAGCGGATTGATGGTGCCAAGGGCATTCGACACGTGAGTTATAGCGACGATCTTTGTCCTTTCACTCAGGAGGGACGCGAATTGATCGAGCAGCAACTCGCCCCGGTCGTTGATTGGGGCTACGCGGATGTTCGCACCCGTTTGCTCGGAGAGCATCTTCCACGGGACGATGTTGGCATGGTGCTCCATGGTCGTGAGCAGGATTTCATCCCCGGCTCCGATGCGCTGGCGGCCGAAGGTCTGCGCGACGAGGTTGATGGCCTCGGTGGTGCCACGCACGAAGATGATCTCATCCGTGTCCCCCGCCCCGATGAATTCGCGGACTTTCTCGCGCGCGCCTTCGTAGATGTCCGTGGCGCGGCGGGCGAGTGTGTGAGCAGCACGATTCACGTTCGAGTTATCGCGGCTGTAAAAGAGCGAAATCGCATCGATCACGCTCTGAGGCTTATGGGTGGTGGCAGCGTTATCGAACCAGATGAGGTCACGGCCATTCACCTTCTGGTGAAGCGCGGGGAAATCGCGGCGGACCTTTTCTACATCGAATCCGGCAAGCGGCGCCCCGGCTTTGGCGAAGGGCAGGCTGAAATGCGGCAGTCCTGTATCGAACGTGGGGTAAGTGGCCGCGCTTTCCGTTGAGGCGTCCCGGAAATCGGGAAGGAAATAGAGGCCGGAGCCATCGCGCGAGCCCTGTGACGCTTCCGAACTGTTCGGGTAAGGATCGAGCTGCTCCCCTCGCAGGCCTTTCAACCGCCAACTATCCGGGTTTGGCTCCCCGAAGGCATAGTGCTCTGGCGAAGACTCCTCCGATTTTTCCAGCGGAGGCTGAACGCTGGGATGAACTGGAGGCACACTGCCCGCAGGGGTGATGCCGCTAAAATCTCCCAAGCTCCCTGAAGGAGCGCCGGACGTAGCGGGAGCGCCAGAAGCAGTCTCCGCGTAAAACTCCTTCACGAGCCGCGAGATGAGCGCGGTATCGAAGGGGTCGGCGGTGTTCGCTTCGGTTGCCACCGGATCAGGCCTTTGGGTAGACATACTCGTGGTAACGGCCAACGAGGACATTATCCAAACGGGCGATGGCATCGCCGGTGAGCACCGCGGCGGAGAAGTAACGGGTGACAAGGTGCGAGGCGATCGAGTGCGCATCCGTCCCCATGTAGCGGACAGAGAGCCCCGGCTCGACCTCGCCTGTCACCCCGACCTTGTGCAGGCCGACGACGCCCTGCTCCGCTTCGCCGACACGCAGGAGGAGAATGCTGGTGCTGCCAAGGCCGCTGGCGCCGACGTCAGATTTGCCATTGATCTGGAGCTTATCGGACGGGACGAGCGGAATGCCGCGCCATGTAATGAAGGGCGAGCCGAAGATGTTCACCGTGGGCGGTGGAACACCACGCCGGGTGGCCTCGCGGCCAAATGCGGCAATCGCCTTGGGATGCGCGAGGAAGAATGCAGGCTTCTTCCAGACTAGCGTGAGCAACTCATCCAGATCGTCCGGCGTCGGCGGCCCGGACCGCGTGGGAATGGTCTGCGACGGGGGAGCCTCATGGAGGAGGCCGAAGTGGGGATTGTTGATGATTTCCCACTCCTCGCGCTCGCGGACGGCAGTGACGGTGATGCGGATTTGCTCGCGCAGTTGATCGATCTTGTTCGAGTAAAGATCGGTCACGCGCGTGTGCGTATTGAGGATCGTCTGGATCTGGCTCAGGTGATATTCGCGCGGATCCTCCTCATAATCGACGAAAGTTGCCGGCAGCAGCGGTTCTCCACCATGCGTAGTCAGCAGGTCGATCTTGCGCTCGCCGGATTCCTCCGCCAGCGCGGCTGCCGCTTTTCTATCCTCGGCAAGCTTCGCCAGCGCGTCGCGGAACCCGGGAATCCGGTTCGCGACTTCGTCAAAACGCCCGCGCTCCAGCGTAAGCGCCCGGGTAGGGGTGAGCGCACGAATCGCCGGCGAGCGCCAGCCGTCATTCACGAGCGCTTCTTCTGAGAAGAAGGAGCCGGCTCCCAGGAGTCCCTGACTGAGCTTGTCGCCATGCGGGCCGTTGATCGAGAGTTCGATCTTGCCGGTCGCGATGATGATCAGCTTCTGATACGCGTCGCCTTCGTTAGCGATGACCGCGCCGGCGGCAAATTGCTCAGGCGTGAGCTGCCCGGCGATCCCCTCCAGAGCGTCGTGACTCAGCCCGTGGAAGAGCGGAATATTCTGGAGATTGCCGGGCTTCACGCGGGGAGCATCCCCGTCCAGGTGCGTCGATATCCTGCCAGCCCTGGGAACGACGGGGTCCCGGCGGTTCACGCGATAGACGCCTCCATTCACGTCCACCCATGGGAGCAGGCGCAGGAGCCAGCGGGGAGTGGCTTCCGCGTTTTGCGGCGCGGTAACCGTGGCTGTTGCAAGGTTGCGGGCTTTCTGCCCCGTAAGGCTGCGGTGTGGTTCGATCAGGTCTGTGGGCATGACTAATTAAGGGCTTGGTTGGGTTGATAAGATAGTGAATCGTGAGGAGTCAGACAACGCTTTCAGACCGGGCTTTGTCAGCAAGCGCGGTGCTGAGGTAACGCTCGCCAGTGCTACAGCCGATGGTGACGATGAGCTTTCCCTTGTTCTCCGGGCGGGCAGCGGCGATGAGCGCCGCATGGACATTGGCGCCGGTGGAAATTCCCGCGAGGATACCTTCCTCGATGGCCAGGCGGCGCGCCATATTGATGGCATCGTCATTCGTCACGGTAATCACGTCGTCGATTATATCGAGGTGCAGGTTATTCGGGACAAAGCCCGCGCCGGTGCCCTGGATTTTGTGCGGCCCCGGGCGCACAGGTTCGCCGTTGCGAGTTTGAGTGATGACGGGAGAATCGGCCGGTTCCACCGCAATGGCCTCAAAACTGGCCTTGCGGTGTTTAATGACCTCGGCGACGCCAGTGATCGTTCCGCCGGTGCCGACAGCAGATACGAGAATATCCACGTGCCCATTTGTATCGTCCCAAATCTCAATCGCAGTGGTGCGGCGATGGATCTCCGGGTTGGCGGGGTTGTTGAACTGCTGCGGAATCCAGGAGTTGGGATTATCGCGCTGCAATTCCTCCGCGCGGGCAATCGCCCCCTTCATGCCGTCTTTTGCTGGCGTGAGAACCAGTTTTGCGCCGAGTAAAGCAAGCAGCGTGCGGCGCTCCAGACTCATGCTTTCGGGCATCGTAAGAGTGAGGTGGTAGCCCTTGGCCGCTGCCACAAAGGCGAGGGCGATCCCCGTATTGCCGGAAGTCGGCTCGATGATCTGGGTCTCAGGCGTCAGCCGCCCGTCGCGCTCAGCGGCTTCGATCATGGCGGCGCCGATGCGGTCCTTCACACTGCCAAGGGGGTTGAAGAATTCAGCCTTCAAGGCCACAGTGGCCTGGGCGTCACCAGTGACGCGATTGAGCTTGATGAGAGGAGTCCTGCCGATGGTGCTAAGAATATTTGGATGAATGGGCATGGTTGAAATAGGTCAGGGTTTGGAATCGCATCAGGGATGGAATGCAAAGGCCGGGAACCTGATGTCCGGGCGCGAATATGAATTCATACCTGTTCGATATAGAAAGGAACCCTACTAAGGCAGTAGGGTATGACAAGAAGTTTTTCGACTAGCATCTGCCTGGTATTGGCGCAGGGAGTCTGCAAGCCGGTTACAGAAAATTGCCGCACGCTGAAGTTCTCCACGCAGGGCTTTGAGCAGGAATAGCTCCCGGACCGCAGGTCCGCCAATGGGACCAGCGTATGCACGCTCCTCCCCCAGGCGACAGACTTCGCCTGTGCTTGCGCCGTATGCGGCGGAGGGGACGCATTTTGCTGGTAAGCGCTTCGCGTGTCTTCTTCGTCGAGGAAGAGGCCAACCGCAGGACAACCGATGAATGTCAGTCGCGCGGTGCTGGGCTTGAATTCTCTTTATGAAATGCCCTTGATTGGCGCCACAATGATCTCGGCAATGAATGGCTCGATCTTGCTAAGATTTCCATATCGGCCGTCAAAGGTGCGGATGGTGCCAACCTTCGCATCGTGAAGCAGCGTTGCGAGTGTTCGCAAACGCCAGCCGAGCACGACCACGTCATGGCCGGAAAATCCTAGAGTGAGGCGTTCCGGTGGTGCATCCCGGTTGCTCTGGAGGTCGGGATTGGCCTCCAGGACGTAATTGATGAGCTGGGAGTAAGGAAACCCGTGAACGCGCTCGTCGCGGGTGAGACAATCAATCATCAATGACGGAGTGTCGTTTACCACGACACATCGGGGTTCTTCTTGGCGGGGGGATTCTTTGGATTCTTGGGAGTGTTTGATCGGCATGATTAGATGGAAATGCGGTTGGATTGGTTGCGGGTGGGAGATTGCTGGCGGACGCCGGGCTGGAGAGTTGAACGGACCGCTTGGGCGGTAGTCTGTGAGACGGAGCGGGTGATGAGGCGGGTGAGTTTAAGGTGAGCGGCCCACGTGGTGACGACCTGGGCGAAGCGGGTGAGTCTGGAATGGCGAATTGCGCGCAATGGACGAATCGGGAGCAGGGTTTGAAGAACTTGGCGAGTGGTTGACAGCGAAGGCGACGGCGGCAAGGTTTCCTTTCCAGCCGTCAGCTTTGGAGTGAAGCCGTGGTGAAGGAGTGCCTTTTCCAGTCCGGCCAGTTCAAGGGCGGCTTTGCGGGAGGAAGAACGGACGATGCGGTCCCGCAGGAGGGGCTTGTTGTCGGTGAAGATGCGGCAGCGTTGCCGTCCGCGTGAAATGGAAACGTAGAACTGCTCCCTGTTGACTGCGCCAAGGGAGCGGGAGGAGGCGAGCACGACGACTTCATCGACCGTCTTGCTCTGGGAGGCGTGGGAAGTGACGGCGTAGCCGTGACAAAAGGTGCGATAATCGGGCGGGAGGATACGGCCATCGGTGAGCGTGATGGCGCGGGTGGCGTCTTCTACCTTCTTTACCTCCACAATCTGGCCGTTGATGAGCCGCGCTTCGCGACGATTGGCTTGAAGCAGGAGTTTGTCGCCAGGAGCGACCTGGAGTGGGCGGCGCTGGCACACGTCAAACGCAGCCTTGTGTGTCGTTTTCTCACTCGCCGGGCAGTAGGAAACCGTCTCTCCACCCGCGCGGCGGAGCCGGAGCCAATCGCCTTGCACGCCGAGGACCGTGGCCGCTTCATTTCGGGCGAACGGGCCGCTCTTTTGATGAAAGACCACGACCTGTCCGGGCTGGTACTGCTGAGGGCTGCGCTTTTGGGCATCGGTCCACGAGAGCGAATCGAGGACATCACAGGTTATTTCCTGTTTGCCGATGACACCCTGACGCTTCAACGCTTCGCGCACACGGTCGGTAACGGCGTCGATTTCCGCCCATGTTGGCGAGACAATCAGTGCCGTACTGCCGCCCTTGCCGCCTTTGGCTGCGTCGAGATAAGCGGCGGCGGCGCTTTCGTAGAGCCCGGTGGTCTGCTCGATCACTTCGCCCGCCGCGTCGAGGCGGTCAAAGGCTTCGGCGGGTTGCTTGCCGGCAGCGAGAGTAACGGCCTCCAGATAATCCGCCTTTTGCTGGCGTCGAATCGTAGAGAGCCGACCGGAGGAAAGCCGGGAATGATCTTCGAGAATGCGGAGGGCGTCGCCACGGGAAACGCTCCCGTGCTGACCGGTATCGCCGCAAAGGACCACGCGGGCATTACGCTTGAGGGCCAGGGAAAAAAGCTGTCGCATTTCCTCAATACCCACCGCTCCTGCTTCATCGAGAACAACCACGCTTCGCGCGTCCAATGTGTCCTGCAACTTTGGATCGACAAGCAGGCGCCGGAGAGTCGTCGCATCAAAGCCCTCATTTCGGAGCACCTCGGCGGCGGAGGCGGTGGGGGCGCAGCAGAGCACGCCCTTGCACCCGGCTTCCTCGATGCCGCGGGCGACTTCGGGAAGGGCGGTGCTTTTTCCCGCGCCGGCCAGTCCCCGAACGCCGGTGAAGCGGTCGCAGCTTTGGAGAACGAATTCGACCGCGCTTCGCTGATCCTCGCCAAGACGGTGCGAAGGAATAAAATGGCGGTTGATCGGGAAGAGCGAATCCTTGCCCTCATTCACCGTGCGGATCAAAGCCAGTTCGCCCTCCAGAATTTCCCTCGTGGAAATTTCCCTGCCCACCCGAATGAATTCCGGCTTGGTTTCGAGCCTTTCCTTTAGCTGTTGAAGATCGATCTGGCCGCGTCCGTGGACCAGAGCGGCTTCGAGCAAATCTTCCTTTGAAACGACCGAGCGGCGTTCGAAAACATGGCGGGTTGCATGGTCGAGCGACTCCTCTTCACCGGCCCGTTGTGCGAATGGCCGGGGCGAGCCGTCGGCGGCCCGGCGCACGGCCTGTAAAGCGGCGATTTCCGGGCGGCTTAATTGAGCAAGCTGGCGGCGGCGGACTTCTGCTGTGGTGATCCCTTTGAGCTTCCGGGAGCGGGTCTGGTGGACGGCATGGGAGATTTCGTTATTGGAAAGCTTCCGGCCAAGCTCCCGCTCCATTTGGGCAACCATGGCGTCGCGTTCCTCGGCGCGTTTGGAAAATCGCCGGCATACTTCCGGGGACACGCCCTTGATCTCAAACGAATCGCGTGACCGGCCCGAAGTGCGCACCGTCTCGTAACCGAGCGCGTGAAGCCGGGCGGCAAGATCGTTGCGGTAAACCTCCGTGGCATAATGAGTGGCGGCGAACATCTGGTCGGTTTGAAGCGCCTTCCAACGCTGTTCGGCAGGATCAAAAGTGGCATTAAAAATAGTGAAATGCGTGTGCAATTGCGGATCGAGCGCGCGGGAGCTGTTGTGCAGAAACTCCCCCGCCACGATGTTGCCTGTCTCGCGGTCTTGCTGACTGCCATTGGTGCGAATTCGGGCGGCGGCGAAGCGTTCCAGCTCCTTGAGGGCGAAGCGGGCGGCGAGCTGGTGCGCCTCAACAATCCGGGCATCCCCCATCGTCACGGCCATGATCGAGATCGACTTTGGGGCTGAGCAGGTAAAATCGAAAAAGACGCGCCGGTTGCCATTCGAGTTGAGGCGCTGGGTGAGCCGCGTCGTAGTGAGCGGGTTCAGGTTGTCGCACAAGTCCATGAACGCCTCTCTTTCCACGGCTTGGCCCTCCATGAGGGCGAGCCGTTGCGCGCCCTCTCCAATCCAACGCCCGACCTCGACCTCACCCTGAGTGTAGTAGTCGTTGTGGGAAAGGTGCTCGTCGAAATAGACCGTGGCGACGGCTTTGTTCTTTTGCGCGATGCCGGTGAACATTTGGCACCAATTTTAACCGCCTTTACCTGCAACGAGGCTCTCAGTCGGGAGCGTCTTGCGGCGAAAAAGATGCGAGGATCGAACAACCATGACCTTCATCGAACCTAACCCAATCATTGAAACCGCAATGAAAAGGAGAAGCCCCCATTATTTCAGGGGGTTTTAAACATGAGAGTCGTAACAACTGAGATTCGAATTGCGTTCGAAGATCATTCGGACAAATTCGAAATGACCGGGGATCAATCATTGCCAGTCTTCGAACAAGCTCGAAAAAGTTCGAAGGGCCAACACGGTTTGAAGGCGATTCCAATGCAATTTGGAAGGGCAGGGAAATGGAGAAAGAGTGGAGGACACCAACCCCTTGTTCACAAGGAAAGGGAATGCGTGGGCCAACCGTAACGAGAACCGTAGCGAGAAGCGCGAGCAACTTCGTCGCACCAATTTTACCATGAAAGAAAAACCGAACTGGACCGAGATCGAAACCCGGTTGGATTTTGAAAGCGTCAGCCAAAAGCTGCTCAATCTTTCAGCCGCCGGGAAACTGAAACGACGCAAATGCGCAAGCGACCTGTTGGACAAAGTAAAGGACGCGCTACTCAAAGCGCGAGCCGATGGCGTCAGCTTCGCCGCCCTCGCGGCGTTCTTGACGGAAAACGGCTTGCCGGTGAGCGAGCCAACCTTACGACAGTATCTGCACGCGCAAGGAGCGGATAAAAGGCGGTCGCGCCGGAAAACTGCCGTCGCATTGAAGCCCAACACTCAACAGCAGCCAAAGCCGCAACCGGAACCAAAGCCCGAGACGAAGCCCGTTCAAAACCTTATCGACCAGTCTCGCGCGGACACCGCGTTGTCACCCCGCCGATCATTAGGGGAGCGAATTCGCGGCCCCCGCATCGCAGATCCTCGCAACGTGTAACCCATGCACGGTGACGCATCCCCCGTCGAAGAAAAACCGCTTTCGCGTATGGACGAGCACGCAAAGCTGGGCGTTGCTCTGATAGCAGACATCACGGTCGCTTTGTCCCGGGCGTGACTGCGAAGCCGACGCCAAAGTGTCCGAATCGCTGAAGCCCCGCCATCAGAGCCATTGCCGCATCGTTCGCCGCCAAACGCGACGCAAACGAGAATGCCGATTCACTCTCGCGCTCAGCGCGGTTTCCGCGCACGAACTGTGGCGGCGTCCGCAGATCCATAACGCCGGCGTCAACCTGACGGCCACACATCCGCTATCCCCGGATCGGGAACGGGGCTAAGCTCGAATCGCCGCAACGTGCGCGATCCATTCCGAGGCCGAAACAGATCCACTTTGACATTGCCTGCAAGGATGGCGTCGAGACGGCATTCGATGGAAAGTTGATTCCTCCGCAGCCGGCATCGAGTCGCCGTTCCTTCCCACGCTCGCACCAGATGCGCGGCTTCTGCTCCGTCACAGCGACTCCATGCCGTCGCCCCCATTCAGGAGTGACGCACCGGTGCTCCATCAGAATTCCGCACCAGTGCACGCCGGGAGGGACGAGGCGGATTGCGCAGCAGTTGCCGCCCGCTATCTATCCGCCGCAAATCCGCAGCACTTTGTTGCCGATTCGCAAGACCCGTAATTTTCGTGCCGCTTCCCGCCACCGGCGGATGCGTCATCCTGCATGCGCCGGAATCACGCATCCGCCGCCCAGGAAATGCCACTCCATTCCGCAGACGGAATCGAGTGTGAATCCGTGGAAGCTCCGCGCCGCCCACCGTGAGCAAAAAGTCAGGCCGTCAAAAGCCGTCCCGCTTTTTGCTGCCTGCCACTCCCGCCAAAGGAGTGTTCAGCGGCTCGCAAGGCCCGAGAGGTAAAGGAGAGCCTGTGCTCGCCGCTGAAGTTGTGTGGTTGAGAGGAGGAGGCGAGAAGAGGATCGAGTGAGAGATGGGGGTTGTTGCTGCGCAGACTGGATGGCCACCAACCGTGACATCAAGACGACTGCATTCGTTTACGGGTGGATCGACCCGGAACTCGGCGGAGGCCGCCGCGTAGGAACCTGTTTTAACAACCGGGGATTTGGGTTTTCACCCTGTGTTGTGACTCCAAGCCGGTGATGAAGATAATTGCGGATTTTCTCGTCAGTCTGCGCCCGCTCCCGGAGTTGGGGGACGGGGAGGCATTTGGCGAAATCGAGGCCGTACTTGGTTGTAGCTGATTTCGTGTAACGATGTGTTCGGATGGCATCGAGTCGCTCGATTAGCTTGAGAATCTTCCGGGCCTCTACGCCATTTTGAACATCCTCCCCTATGTAGGCTCTCACGCATCGAATCATCATTTGAAGCTGCGGGACATCGGAGCGGCCAGTTTGGGGCAAAGTCGCCGCATTCGCGATCTTGCATTTGAGCACAACGAGGGGATCGGGAAGGCGAACCGGCGTCCCGCCAAGATCAAGAGTGATTGCGTGCGCCTCAATTTCATCGTTATCAGCTCCGAGCACGCGCGAAAGAATTTCAACGCGAATGCGGCCAATCCCTTCGGCTTCAAAAAAGAACGTTCCCGTGTCGGGAGCGAAATTGCGGAACTGCCGACGTGGAATGTGGCGTTCCACTACGCCAGGCAGAAAGCTAAGTTGATGATTGGAAATCGCTGTGAGATCGAGGTCCTTGCTGACGAAGGGCCGGTATTGGCTCAGAGGCACGAGTTCGGGATTATTCGCCTTGTCCCATGCTTCATAGACGGTGGCCCATAGATTGACCGCCTGACCACCCACGATAATCGGAGAGAACTGCCTTTCGGAAAGAGCCTTAAAAATGCTGGCGCATGCTTCCGGCGGAATGCCGCTCATCTATAGGAAGGGCTTTTGTCCAGGACCTTGACGGGACCTTTGAAAAACGCATTGCGCTCCTTCAATTGGTCTGCCGTCATCTCGCCGCTAGCCAAAAGTCGCTGGTCCTCGATGCGATCCTCCTCCTTGCCCCGCCTGCACTCCTCGGGATCGATAGGGGTGAGTTTGACGCCGCAATCCTCGAAAGCCTCAGCGATCATCCCGACGCTTCGAAAAAAGCGCTCGCGTTCTGCATCTGTGAGGAGCTTGTCCATCGGCTCAAAGTAGCGGAATTTGCCGCTGACGGCAAGTCGCGAACGCCTTCAAGAGTGTTCGCCAATTGACATGAGGCGGTTCGAAAGGCTTCGGAGTTGATCTTCTGGAAATTACAATTTAGCTCCCGCGCGGGAAACATCTGGATTCCAAGCCGCATTATTCTGGGTCGCGATGGAGGATCAGCGACACAATTTTAGGCCGATCATGGTAAACGGCTTTCGGCCACTGGCGTTGTCGAAGAAGCTGACCATTCAAGCTCTTGGCAGCGTGAAGCTTGTCCAGCGGATGCTTTACGCGACAAGGCACAGATTGTGCGAAAAACCTTGGCTGCGCATCGCCCGCTGGGGAGATCCTGGACGGGATTTGTTGATTGATACCTCATCTGTGGAGGAGGCATATGCCCGTTTGCTGGCGGGTGAAGAGCCGCCATTGATGCCAAGTGAAGCCAGGGGCCGGCGCTCCGGCGACGCCGAACTGCCGCCAAGGATTTCAAATCCAAGCTCGCGGTGAGCCCCTCCCAGGCGGAATGGTGTGATCAGGAGTGGAGGGAGCGGGTTCGGACATTGGAAAAACCTCAACCCTTTGGCCAAAAGCGATCTGATGTTTGGCCTCCAGAAGCAGGTCACGATTGCGGATGGGGGCACCATCTATGAAAATCAGCTATTCGGGCGGACAAATGGCGGACAAAAATAGACATGTTCCTGTCTGTGCCAAACGGTGCGAATCAGAACCGGCAAAAATTCGCTTCCCAGCGTAATTCTTTGAAAACCAGCCACTTACCGAGTGGTTAAGTGGTTGCGGGGGTAGGATTTGAACCTACGACCTTCAGGTTATGAGCCTGACGAGCTACCAGGCTGCTCCACCCCGCGATTCAGGATGGGCAAGGTAACACCCCCTTTCAGAATGGGCAATGAAATCTTTTGGCGGCAACACGCGCTCCCGGGACAACAGGCGGGATTTATTTTTTGTCACGTCCATCATCGGCGTTTCTCTCGAACTCTGGGCAGTCCATATGAAAACCATCGATCACCCGAGAACCCACTCCCCGAAAGACCTGGCGCCGGAGCCCCGAAGCGACTTGAGCGCGGAAGGCGTTTGCAAAATCTCCGAGGAATTGCGGCTGCTGCTTGCGGACGTTTTCGTCCTTTATGTGAAAACCAAGAACTTTCACTGGCATATGAGCGGGCGGCACTTCAGGGATTATCATCTGTTGCTGGATCAGCATGCGGAGCAGATTTTCGCCATGACCGACGATGTCGCGGAGCGCGCCCGGAAACTCGGCGGGACCTCGTTGCGATCCATCGGCGATATCGCCCGGCATCAACGGATCAAGGATAACGACTCGGATTCCGTCGCCCCTGCGGACATGCTGACGGAGCTGTGTGCGGACAACCAGTTGCTCACCCGCTCCCTGCGCGCGACGCACGAGGTTTGCGACAAATACGATGACGTGGCCACGGCCAGCCTTATTGAGAATTGGATCGACGAAACTGAGCGCCGGGTGTGGTTCCTTTCTGAAATCGCCGAAGACGTGTAAGCAGCCTGCGGCCGGGTGATTAATCTGCATTGAATTGCGGATGCCCCACGATCGCCGCCTCGAATGCCTCCCGCTCATCCGGGTGCACCGATGCGGGAATCTTCGCGTCCGAGCGGCGCCACTTTGACAGCCATTCCTGTCCAAGTA